>OLRX01000024.1_pt1 | contig 124532 bp, 100 predicted proteins | sample 1672991 | NCBI WGS metagenome assembly OLRX01 (sample SAMEA3136744, study PRJEB25190) | human gut metagenome | biome: human gut; feature: human-associated habitat; material: faeces | place: Austria | collected 2013
GTCTAAGCCTTAGACAGACGAAAACGGATAAAGTAGATGCCCGCACGATTGCTTCCATGCTCATGTCTGATGTGAACTTAAAGTCCTACTCAGACACATTTTACCACAACGAAGAGTTAAAGTCATTAACTCGTTATCGTTTTGATAAAGTAAAAGAACGTGCCAAGCTAAAAACTTCCGTTTCAAGACTGGTCTGTATCTTATTCCCTGAATTAGAAAAACTTGTACCAACACTTCATATGGCATCTGTTTATGCATTGCTTTCTGAATTTCCCAGTGCTAAACATGTAGCTACTGCACACCTTACCAGACTTACAAATCTTCTTTCCAAATCTTCCAAAGGTCGATATGGTAAAGATACTGCTATTACTTTCAGAGATTCTGCAAGAGCTTCTATCGGCTCAAATATGCCAGCCAAATCTCTTGAATTGAAGCACACCATCAAACTTATTCAGGAACTTGATTCAGAGATTGATGAAATCGAAAATGAGATTAAAATCATCATGGATGAAATCAACTCTCCAATTCTTAGCATTCCTGGAATCAACTATCGCATGGGAGCTATGATTATTGCCGAGATCGGTGATTTCAATCGTTTTGATTCTCCTGATAAGATCTTAGCTTATGCCGGCTTTTCGCCATCAACATATCAATCCGGACAACTGGATGGTGCCTACGCACATATGGAAAAACGTGGCTCCAGATACCTGCGATACGCTTTGTATAATGCCACCAAATATGTCTGCCACTGGGATCCAACATTTGCAGCCTATCTTGCTAAAAAACGAGCGGAAGGTAAACATTACAATGTTGCCATATCACACGCTGTAAAGAAATTGGTTCGAGTGATTTATCATCTTGAAAAAACAAAGCAGCAATACATAAAAGCAGCTTAAATCTTTCTAATTCAATACTCCTTTTTTGAGCACCTATCACGATGCTCTTTTTGTCATGCAGTTTTCAAGGTTCAAGGAACTCTAACTGAGTTCCAAATATATCTAAAATACATTTCTGTACTTTATTCAAAAAATATCATTTTAAGGCTTGACTTTTAATAGTTAGTCTTCTAATTATAATTTATTAGTTCTTCCAACTCCGCCAGATTCTTCCCAATCTCCATCTCAAGCTCATGAATATTTGCCATGATTTCTGATGTTGGCGGATACTCTACCGGAATGTACTCCACTTCTTTGTATTTATTAATACTAAGATCATAGTCATTGTTTACGATATCTTCTTTCGGAACCATGAAAGACTTTTCTGTGCGTTTTCGGTCTGCTTCCTGATCAAGATGTTTGAATCTCTCAATAATGTCCGGAATATCATTGTCTGCAATCGGTGTCCGCTTATCATCCAAACTGAATCCATCTGCTGTCATATCATAAAACCAGACGTTATCGGTTCCACCATGCTCTGTTTTTGTAAAAATCAGAATGGCGGTGGATACTCCGGCATACGGTTTAAACACACCAGACGGCATTGAAATAACTGCTTCCAGTCTCTGATTTTCTACAATCTCTTTTCGAATGGATTTGTGTGCTTTGGAAGAACCAAACAATACTCCATCCGGAACGATACAAGCACAGCGTCCGCCAATTTTCAAAATCCGCAAAAACAATGTCAGAAAAAGCAACTCTGTTTTTTTCGTTTTACATACTTTCAGCAAATCGCCAGATACAGACTCCGCATCCAGACTTCCTTTAAATGGTGGATTTGCCAGTACCAGCGTATATTTATCTTTATCCGGATTCTGATCTGACAAACTGTCTCTGTACTCAATAAACGGATTGTCGATTCCATGCGTCATCATGTTCATGGCACCGATACGAAGCATTGTCCGATCCATGTCATAGCCATGGAACATATGATTCATATAGTGTTCTTTTTTCTGTTTGTCAAAGAAAATTTCCTCTTTCTTATTTTCTTTCAGATATTCGCCTGCTGCCACCAGGAAACCAGATGTACCGCAAGCCGGGTCACAGATCACCTCATCACTGGACGGATCCATCATTTCTACCATCATACGGATAATATGTCTCGGTGTACGGAACTGACCATTTAATCCTGACTGCGCAATCTTGGAAAGCAAATATTCGTATACATCACCACGCACATCGGCAGTCTGAATCTCATTCATAATTTTATAAATCTCATCCAGTGAATCCACGACTTTTGATAATACCAGCGGTGTCGGCAATTTAAAAATAGCATCATCCATGTATTTTGAATATGCGCTGTTTTTATCACTGTGCAAAGTTTTAATAAATGGAAATACCCATTCCTGCATTACAGCATACATTCTGTCCGCTGGGAAATCATGAAACACGGACCACTTTAACTGCGTTCCGTCTATGGTTCTTTCACCAATCTTGACTTCTTCTGCAAAAATACTTTCATACGGCAAACCAAGCATCGCACTTTCTTTCGCCCTTCTGTTATCCGAATCATCCAGATCATGAATAAACATCAGATAGGTAATCTGTTCAATTACCTCCAATGGATTTACCAGTCCACCTGCTGCAAATATATCCCACAATCCGTCAATTTTATTTTTTAATTCGCCTGTTATCATTCTGCTTTTCTCCTGTCTCTGTACTCTCATGATCCATCAATAGCTTTTGTATAAGAATACTATCTATATTCATTATTCCAACTATATCGGGTGTATCTTCCCCCACCAATTTTTATAATCTCTCCGGATGCCACCAACTCTGCCAGTGTTCTCTGTACTGTAATCTGACTGATATCCGGACATTTCTCCAATATTTCTGTTTTTGTTATCGTACCCATTGTATTTTTTATGAGTTCTCTCACACGCTCCGGTTTTGACAAGCCTTCTGTCGTGAGCAATTTTACTCTTGCTGAAAATTCCCTGTATGCCGCTGTTATAACACTGAGCATATATTTCACAAATGGCTCATAATCATTTTCTTCTTCATGCCAGAATTGAGAGCTCTCCTGTAAACACTCATAATAGAGATCTTTTGTATTTTCAATCAATTTTTCAATACTGATATATTTTCCTACAATATAGCCCGCCCGATAGAGCAAGAGCAATGTCAGTAATCTGCTCATTCTTCCATTTCCATCTTTGAATGGGTGGATGCATAAAAAATCTAAAATAAACATGGGGATCAGAATGAGTGGATCAATCTGTTCCGTTCCCAGCGTTTCTTCGAACGCAAGACATAGATTCTCTATTGCTGTCGGGGTCTCCCATGCTGCCACAGGTCTGAACCTTACAGACTTATTTCCATCTGCGTCTTCTTCCTCTATAATATTATCCGCATTTTTATATTTACCACCAATATCATAACCCTCAAATTTATACAAGTCTCTGTGTAACTGTAAAATAATAGAAGGTTTTGGCGGAATATAATCGTGACTTTCATGAATCGTTGAAAGCACGTCCCTGTATCCGGCAATTTCACGCTCGTTTCTGGTTTTTGGTCTCGTCGTATCCTTTACCAGTGCACGCAACCGCTCGTCGGAAGTGTAAATTCCTTCAATTTTATTTGATGCTTCTGTACTTTGTATTTTTGCAATTTCTACCAATTGCGTCAGTGTATCTGCTTTCGCTTCAATAAATAATGTCTGCTCACCTTTAAATTCATGTATTTGTGTTAAATACGCTACAATTTCCGGGGTAAGCAATTTTTTCCATTTTTCCTGATAATTAAACTGTCTCATTATTTTTCTCCGATATTTTCATCTCCGGTCAAATCATATGGGAATTGGATGTTCGCAATCCGTTTATACTACTTGCTCATAATCAAATAGCTGTTATCCAACTTATTTAATTAAATTATATTATTCATTGATATCATTGTCAACATTAATTATATCATTTTTTCCAAAATGATATAATTGAATTTTATTTGATATAATTAGAATGCAAAAGAAAACACCCATATACCGATTTGAAAACATGCATATTCCAATCAATATCCAGGTGTATTATTTTTCTGTAAAGTTCTTCTGTATTTATTTTAAATCAATGTATCTCAGAGCTGACCACAGTTTTTCAGCAATTCCCGCTTCCGCTCTACCATCTCATCCACACGATCCAGGTAATTTATAATATCTTTTACATTTCCCACACGCTCGATACGCTTGCCATTTTCAAATACAACCTTCGTGGTGGCACCTGCGCCAAGCGCCATAATGGTCTGTTTCTCTTCCATGATCAGAATGTTGTACACACCGGCTTTTCCCGGTTTTGCGTAGCCGACATTTTCAAAATTACCTGCCATATTTTTCTGACGATACAGATAATATGGCTCCAGTCCCATCTCGTGGCAGCACCCAGCGGTCAGATCAATAGTCTGCGCAGTATTTTCAATGTGCAGGTTCTCATACTGCTCTTTCTGCATCCGCAGTCTGGCCGCACGTTTGATGGCCAGAGAATGGACTGTGATATTATCCGGATCCAGTTCTTCCAGCTGTCGCATCGTCTCACGCACATCCTCGATGGTTTCCTCCGGAAGTCCCACGATCAGATCCATATTGATATTGTCAAAACCAACCTCCCGTGCAAGTTTGAAACTGTCGATGGTCTGCTGCACCGTATGCTGACGGCCGATGAGACGTAATGTTTCTTCTTTCATCGTCTGAGGATTGATAGAAATTCTGGAAATATTGTGTCTGTGGATGACTTCCAGTTTTTCTCTTGTGATACTGTCCGGTCTGCCGGCTTCTACCGTAAATTCCAGAAGCTGCGTCTGTTTCCGCGCTTTTTCCATTTTATTGTCGGCATCTGTTAAAGCATTTTTAGTTCCAGCTCCATCCATAGGATTCTGCGCTTGATCTATCACATCTATTTCATTCACATGTTCATCTGCATAGATCATTCTGCCCTGCTCATCCGCAATGCCAAAATAGCTTCCGATCATAGTCAGCAGGCGGTCCATCTGCTCTGCGGAAAGTGTTGTCGGTGTACCTCCGCCGATATAAACAGAATTCAATACTTTATGCTTGCATACCTCTGCCGTGAAGGCAATTTCTTTTTCCAGTGCATCCAGATATTCATCCATGCGGTTCGCCCATTTTGCCAGCGGATAGGAGGTAAAAGAGCAATACAGACAGGTGCTCGGACAAAACGGAATGCCCACATACAGACTGTATCCGTTCTCATAATCAATACGGCTCAGCAGTTCCAGCTCCCGCTTTGCAACAGACAGACTCAGCTCGATCTTTTCATCAGAAGCAAGGTATGTTTCCTTCATATAGGAACGAATCTCATCTTCGCTTTTTTCCTCCTCCAGAAGTTCCATCGGAATCTTCGTCGGGCGGATACCGGTCAAAGTTCCCCACGGAAGTGTCTTTCCTGCATACACAGTCAGCAGGTAATACAATTGCTGCTTTAACTCGTTTTTCGTCTTTTTCCGATCTTCAAAATCAACCTGAACACTACCGTCCAGTGCCATTTTTTCTTTCATTGCACGATTCTCATGATCCTGTGCAACTGTTTCTTCTTTTGCTGCATCATCCTCTTCCTGAGTTTCTTTCTGATTATGTTCAAAAAATTTAAAATCAATCATGTGGTTTTTCCGGTCATAATTCACCACAAGATGAAATACACTTTCCGGAAACTCCTCCCGCGGCATGGCTTTTACAAGCACATCATGCTGTGGATAAAATGCTTTTACCAGAGAATGAATATCATATTCAAAATTTGGTTCATTTAATTGTACTGTGATCATCTTTATACCCTTTCGTGATAAAAGGAATTTTCATAATTATGAAAATTCCTTTTAAAATCATTATGCTAAGTACATATTATACTGTTTCTCGTACCCAATCGTGGTACGTGCCTCATGTCCCGGAAGGACAGCCGTATCATTTGGAAGTAAAAACAGTTTTTCTTTCACGGAACGCACCAGTTCCGACATGCTGCCACCTTTGAAATCCGTTCTGCCGACGGAGCCGCAAAACAGTGTATCTCCGCTTGCCAGCACTTTGTTTCCATCAAAATAATAGCAACATCCACCCTCGGTATGCCCCGGTGTAGAAATCACTTTGATCTTAAATCCTGCCAGATCAAGTACATCACCGTCTTTTGCATACACATCAGCATCATATGTCTCCGGGTTGCCAAACATTGCAGATACATTTTTCTGAATGTCGTGCATGGTAACTTCTTCTTTCTCGCTTGCATACACCGGAACACCAAAGGCATCTGCCACCATCCGTGCATGATGTGCGTGATCATAATGTCCATGTGTCAGCAATACTGCCTGCAGTTTCAACCCGCGCTCTTTGATGCGGCGGATCAGGTCTGCACCGTCTCCACCCGGATCAATGATCACCATCTCTTTTGTATCTGCGTTTACGATAAAGTAACAGTTTGTTCCGATATCGCCAACATTATATTCTTCAATTCTTAAATCTGCCATATACACTCCTGTTTCATTGTACTTATATTTATACTCATCAGAAACCAGATTTCACGCTCATTTTGCTTGTGAATCAACCCATCTGCATCCATGCGTTTGCTTATCAGCCTGTGGTACGTTCAATCTCAAATACACTTTCAATCTGGCGCAGCTTTTCGCTCAGCATACTCAGCTCATCTTTTCCTTTGGTATAGAAGGAAACCACAATCGTTGCAATTCCTTTCTTACTGGTCCGTGAATTGATCGAATCAATATCAATGCCACGCTCCGTAAACACTTTTGAAATATCTACCAACAAGCCGGTACGATTGTTTCCAAAAATTTTAAGTTCTGCAAGGTAACGGCCATGTCCGCCGTTTTCTTCGTCTGATGCTCCCTGTTGCCACTCTGCCTCAATGAGACGCTGCCTGTCAAAATCCGGCAGCTGCATGATATTAACACAGTCTGTTCTGTGAATGGACACACCACGGCCTCTGGTCACGAATCCGACGATCTCGTCTCCCGGAACCGGACTGCAGCATTTGGAAAAATGTACTGCCACATCCGTCAGACCTTTGACAATAATACCACTCTTCTTGTGGGTTGTCCGCTCGACTTCCGCATGTTTCTCTTTCTGCTCGGAAGCATTTTCCACTACCTGTGCATCGGTCAGTTGTTGTGCATGCTCCTTACGGTACTCTTCCATCATACGGTTTATGATCTGTGATTCCGTCAGACCACCATGTCCCACAGCAGCCAGCACAGATTCCCAGTCACGGAAACCATATTTCCGCTGTACCTTTGCCTGATAATCCGGCTTATTGATATCACCAAAATTAATGCCTTTCGTTTTACAGTAATTCGTTAATAACTCCTTGCCTTTGATGATGTTTTCTTCTTTAAACTGATTACGGAACCACTGATTGATCTTATTCTTCGCCTGGGTACTTTTTACCAGATTTAACCAGTCACGGCTCGGGCCCTTGGAATTTGCCGACGTCAAAATCTCGATCCGGTCACCGTTGCGGATATTATAATCTATGGTTACCAGCCGCCCGTTTACCTTGGCTCCGATCATCTTATTGCCCACGGCCGAATGGATCCCATAGGCAAAATCAATCGGTGTGGAGCCTTTCGGAAGACTCTTAACATCACCGCTTGGCGTAAAACAGAATACACTGTCAGAAAACAGATCCAGATCACTCTTTAACAGGCTCATAAACTCCCGGTTATCGGACATATCCCGCTGCCATTCAAGGATCTGGCGCAGCCAACTTAACTTTTCTTCCTCACCGTTGATGCTGTTTCCGTTATTTGCTTCTTTGTATTTCCAATGAGCAGCAATACCGTATTCAGAAGTACGATGCATCTCTTCTGTACGGATCTGAATCTCAAATGGCTGACCGGTTGGTCCGATCAGCGTCGTATGCAGAGACTGATACATATTTGGCTTCGGCATTGCGATATAATCTTTGAAACGTCCCGGAATCGGTTTGTATTTCTCATGGATCACACCCAGTGCTGCATAACAGTCCTTGACATCATCCACAATAATACGGATTGCAAACAGATCATAGATCTGATCCAGGGTTTTGTTCTGGTTTACCATTTTCTTGTAAATACTGAAAAAATGTTTTGCCCTTCCCATAACCGTAGCCTTGATACCCGCATCCTTCAGACAGGCCTCCACATCATTCATCAGTCTGTGGACATACGCATCTCTGGCAGATTTCCGGACAGCAATTTTTTCTACCAGATCATAATACGCTTCCGGCTCCAGATACTTCAACGACAGATCCTCCAGCTCGATCTTGATCTTGGAAATACCGAGCCGCTGTGCGATCGGTGCATAGATATCCATGGTCTCACGGGCTTTTTCCTTCTGTTTCTCCGGCTTCATATATTTCAGCGTACGCATATTGTGCAGACGGTCTGCCAGCTTGATAATAATGACACGGATATCCTTTGCCATGGCAAGGAACATTTTTCGCAGATTTTCTGCCTGCACTTCAATCTTATCCGCATCATAGGCAATCTGTCCCAGCTTTGTCACACCATCCACCAACAATGCCACTTCCGGGCCAAATTCTTCTTTGATCTCCTCATCAGTCATGACCGTATCTTCCACTACGTCATGAAGCAGTCCCGCCACGATTGTTTCCTTATCCATCTCAAGCTCCGCCAAAATAATGGCCACATATAATGGATGGATAATATACGGTTCTCCGGATTTACGCACCTGCGTCTTATGTGCTTCCGCAGCAATCTGATATGCCTTTTCCACCATGGAAATATCTGCTGACGGATGATATTTCTGTATAATCTCAATCAGATCCCGATGCAATTCCTCCGGACTGACAAAATCCCTGATTGGAACGATCGCTGAGTCCAGAACGGCTGCCGGCTCAATTGACTGAAGCGCAGCTTCATCAATCTGCATTTTCGTCCGCGGTATGTTATTATTTTCTGAAATTATCTTTTTTTCTTTTGTTTCCATCTCGATCCCACCTATTCCAACATTATAATGAAATTTATTATAAATTGCAACGCTTTCCAAATGCAGATGCTGCTTGTTACCGCCATCAACGCCATACCAACGGTAACTTAATTGTTACTTTTTAGAGTATCACACGATTTTACAAAAAAATAGCCATTTTTTTGAATTTTCTTGAAAACAAACTACTTTTCAGATACAATGCTTAGTAGAAACGCCAATTTACTATAATTTTTGGCAATGATAAGGAGGCAATTATGGCACAGAATCCAATCGTAACAATTGAAATGGAAAACGGCGATATCATCAAAGCAGAGCTTTATCCGGAAATCGCCCCAAATACAGTAAATAATTTCATCTCTCTGGTAAACAAAGGATTTTATGACGGTGTGATCTTCCACCGTGTCATCAGAGGTTTCATGATCCAGGGCGGAGATCCGGAAGGAACCGGTATCGGCGGACCGGGATACAGCATCCACGGCGAATTCTCCAACAATGGTTTCACAAACAACTTGAAACATACACCGGGTGTTCTTTCCATGGCACGTACTATGATGCCAAACTCCGCCGGAAGCCAGTTCTTCATCATGCATGCAGCTGCTCCGCATCTTGATGGCGAATATGCAGGCTTCGGTAAGGTCATCGAAGGTATGGAAAATGTAAATAAGATCGCAGAAGTTCGTTGCGATTACAGTGACCGCCCAATGGCTCAGCAGAAAATGGCAAAAGTAACCGTTGAGACATTTGGTGTAGATTATCCGGAACCGGAAAAATGCTAATTTGTTTGCATGGCTAAAACTTTAAAATAATGAAAGCGTCCCATTTTATTTTTTCTTGTCAGCTAGCAATCGCTTGCCAAGAAAAAATAAAATGGGACGCATTTACGTTACGATGCAAAAATTTTTACGCCATGCCTCTTAACGTCGCCGTGCCCGCGCCTTATATTTCTTCTCGCCGAAGATCCAGAACAGGATCAGTGCGATCAGTGTTCCGATCACCATGCCCACAATGACATCGCTCGGATAATGCACGCCCACATAGAGTCTGGACAGCGAAATTGCAAAAGCCAGAACCAATGCCGGCACACCGATTCCACGCGGACAGCTTTTATAGATCACAACTGCCGATGCAAAAGAAGCGGATGCATGACCGGAAGGGAATGACCAGTCCGGCTGTGCTGCGATCAGGCACTGCAATCCTGCTACCACTTCATAAGGACGGACCCGTGCCACATAATTCTTCAGCAGGAAGTTCGTCACGCAGAGGGAACCCAATAATGCCAGCAGAGAAAGGAGTCCCGCACGTCTGGTCTTTTTGGAAAACAGCAGAACAATGGATAACACGATCCATACGATTCCCGTGTTGCCAAGATTCGTGATGGCGATCACAATCGGATTCAGTGCTTCCATACGCAGATGTTCCTGAATAAAAAGCAGAATCTGCCCATCCCATATATGTAATTGTTGAATAACGGTATCCAGCGTTATCATTGCTCTCTTTCCTTTCCAGATTGTTTTATCAAACGTGTGCTATCACACACTTCACCGTAATTTTCCAGTAAAGAAAGTCCCACTGTACAAAAGCAGGTATCAGTGGGACTCCATAATATTTATCAGAATTTAAAGATTGCCACTCCGTATGGTGGGAGTTCGTATGCGAAGGAATACGGTCTTCCGTCACATTCTGATTTTTCAGACTGATAAACAGTCGGACGTTCTGTGCCCTCGCCACCGAATTTTGCATCATCGCTGTTCAGCAATAACGTATATTTTTTCTTTTTCGGTACACCCACGCGATAATCCGGACGTGCCATCGGTGTAAAATTGCATACAAACAACAGGTTGTTTCTGCCGGATTTTCCGTGACGAACAAAGCTGAAAATACTGCGGTATCCGTCATTCGGATTGATCCATTCAAATCCATCCGGCTGATCATCCAGTTCATACATTGCCGGATATTTTTTATAAATAGTCAGCAGTTCTTTTACAAATGCCTGTAAATGGCTGTGATTCTCATCGTTTAAAAGTTCCCAGTCAAGTTCCCGTTTTTCGCTCCACTCCCGGAGTTGTCCGAAGTCCTGACCCATGAACAGCAGCTTTTTGCCCGGATGTCCCATCATAAACGCATATCCTGCCATCAGATTGCGGTATTTATCAATGCCAAGTCCCGGCATTTTATTCAACATGGAACATTTCAGATGAACAACCTCATCGTGAGAAAGTACGAGAATGTATTTCTCACTATAATTGTAACTCATGGCAAATGTCATCTTATTATGATTGTCTTTGCGGAAATATGGATCCAGTTTCATGTAATCCAGAAAATCATGCATCCATCCCATGTTCCATTTATAAGTGAAATCCAGTCCGCCGTCCTCGGCTTTTCCGGTTACCATCGGCCATGCGGTGGATTCCTCTGCGATCATAACTGCTCCCGGATTTCTGCCGCAGACCAGTGTATTCAGATGGCGGAAAAATTCAATCGCTTCCAGGTTTTTATTTTCACCGTATTGATTTGGAACCCATTGTCCGGCTTCTTTACCATAATCCAGATACAGCATGGAAGCAACCGCATCCACACGAAGACCATCAATATGATACTTCTCTACCCACAGTAATGCAGAGTTCAGAAGGAAATTCTTAACCTCAGTCTTACCATAGTCAAAAATCTTGGTTCCCCAGTCCGGATGCTCACCTTTTCTTGGATCCGCGTACTCATAGAGGCAAGTTCCGTCAAACTCAGCCAGTCCGTGGGCATCCCGCGGAAAATGCGCCGGAACCCAGTCCAGGATAACACCGATCTTATGTCTGTGCAGGTAATTGATCATATATGCAAAATCCTCCGGTGTTCCGTAGCGGGACGTCGGTGCAAAATATCCTGTTACCTGATATCCCCAGGAACCGTCAAACGGATACTCGGAAATTCCCATCATTTCTACATGGGTGTAACCCATTTCCTTGACATATTTTGTCAGTTCTACTGCCAGTTCACGGTATGTATAAAAGCCGGTGTCTTCCTCATAGCCTGCATGACGTTTCCAGGAACCCGGATGCACTTCATAAATGGACATTGGCTGACGGTACACCTCATCATCCTTATGTGCCGCACGTGCTTCCATCCATTTTTCATCGGACCATTTCAGCTTACTGATATCTGCGACTTTTGATGCAGTGCCCGGACGCAGTTCCGCATAGTTTGCATAAGGATCTGCCTTATAAAGTTTTCTGCCATCCTGGGTTTCAATGAGATATTTGTACATATCACCAATCTTTACATTGCTGATAAACAGTTCATAAATTCCATTTGGCTCCAGACGTTTCATTTCATGAGAGGTCTCATTCCAGTCATTGAAAGAACCAATGACCCATACACGTTTTGCATTTGGTGCCCATACCGCAAAGTTGACACCCTGCCATCTGCCCTTTTTACATGGATGCGCCCCCAGTTTCATATACATGTCATAATGTACACCTGCGCCGAACAGATACATATCATACTCAGAAATGTTCCCCATAGTGTTTTCCTCCTTAAAAACCACTCACTTTTATTGCGATTATTCAAAATCTTTTTCATGAAGAATCAGATAATCATTCTCATTATATTTCTTTGAGAAAATAGAACCAAACGCCTTCTTGATTCCGCCGCCTTCTGCATTTTCAATCGCCTCATCCACAATATCCTTGACCTCGGCCAGTGTGGTTGCACGCTCCAGTTTTTGGATATTGTTGATACGATTGTATAAAGCGAGTACCCCCATCTGATCAATGGTGCACTCCATCTCTTTTGCATAAGATTTTCCGAATTCTACCAGTTCATCGATCGTAAAAATAGGGATGTCCACTTTCTCGGTAAATTTCTTTGCAAAACCAAAATCCAGCTGCATTGCCTTGCGGATTCCAGCTCTCGTATCCTCCAGAAGGATCACCATACCTCTTGTATTCTGTTCCATCAACTGAGACATACGGAGTGCGGTCTCACGGTTCAGTTCTCCTGCTTTATCAATGATCAGATAACCACCGTCAATCTGCGGAATCAGTGCCGCAAAATCTTTTCCATTCAATGATGATGCACTGATCTTACCAATCTTGGCATCTTCATTTCCTACTTCTTTCTCAATAGCTTTGATCAGGCTGGTGGCAAATACGGTCTTACCGCTGCCTTCCTCACCCTGGATCAGAATGTTGCCTGTCAAAGATGTAACCGAATTACCAAGTCTGGATTTTACTCCCAGTAAAATCTGGCTGATCTGATCTTCCATACCCGGAACCGGAAGGAAATAAGAGAACAGTTCTTTCTGTTCTTCCGTCAGCTCATATGCTTTCTGCTCTTCTTTCAGATCATCCGGCAGTTTGATCTCCGGCAAAACACCGGTATCCTGTGAAACCGCTGCTGCTTTGCCCACCGGTACTTCCACATTGGCATTCTCCACAAACATTTGTGTCGCCTGTGCCAGCATTTTCTCCAATTCTTCATCCGGCGCGGATTCTACCACATGCAGTTCATCCTCATCTGCTTGATCCTCCATGGATACAGATACTGTTTCTGACGCAGCTTCTGTGTCTGTAGTTTCTGCATCTCCTGCTTCTGTATGTCCATACTCATCCGGAGTTTCTGCACTCACTCTGTTCTGATATGCAGAAAGGTCGGGCATTTCCCTTGTAACACCGGAAATATCAGCTGATGCAGCTGCTGCAATATCTTCTTCTACTACAGAATCAGATGTATCTGTAGATACCGTATCATCGGCTGTATCATCCGCTTCACTGTTTTCCTGTGCCATTTCTCTTGTAAAATCAGAATTAGCTTCCTCAACAACGGAAGTCTCTGCCTGATCAGCGTTGTTTTCTGCGGATGTAGATTTCATAACTGCATCAACATCAGAATCTGTGGATTCTGCTTTTGCTGCTGTCGTTTCATCTTCAGACGATATATCATCCGATGCTTCAACGTTTTCTGTCTCTTCAGGAGCTGTTGCGCTCTCATTTTCTGCCGCTTCTTCATCGGCTGCCTTCATCGCATCACCAGAAGCAAGTTTTGCAGCTACAGTATCTTCCGGAACCGGAAGATCTTCTCCCGGTGTCGCAGACAGAATCGGGATCAGTGTCTTCAGACGCTCCATGATCTGACCGGCTTCTAACAATGCATTTTCTTTGGACATTTCCAGCTTCTTCTGATCTGCTGCTGCCATGGCAGCTTCCGCCGCACGCTTTGTCTTCTTCCACTCTTCCAGTACTTCCTCAATACTTGCCTGTGCAGAAGCGACTTCCTCGGCATCTGCCTTTTCACCGGCATGTTTGATTTCTTTTATCTCACTTTGTGCATCATCTGCATTTTCTCTTACTTCTTCTTTTGCAATATCCTGCTTTTGAGTCTCCTGCTCTTCTTTTTCCGATTCTTCCTGTTCTTTCATTAAAGCATGGAAATCTTTTTTCAGGGAACGGTCTACCTGGGCGTTGATTTTTTCCTGATCAAAGGCATGCTCTGCCTCTTCTTCATGCTCGCCATTCAGATAAGGAATATCACTGACAATCTTTTTGATATTTTCCATCGTATCGGCAACGGTTTCTTTTTCTGTAGCATTCATGATCTGACGCATGCTTTTCGCCAGTTCTTCCTGCAGCTTGGAAGTATTAAATTTACTTGCCGTTACAGTTGTCTCATATGCTTCTTCGGATGTGCACTCCGCTGTCTTTACCATCTCTTTGATGACATTTTTCCGCTCTGTACTCTGCGGCAGACTGATCTCCACCATGCCTTTTTTCTCACGGAACTGCTTGTATTTATCCTCCTGTGCCGGAGTCAACGGCTGATACAGACGCTTCAGATCCAGTGCTTTCTCCACGTATTCACCATCGCCGAACCAAAGGATCAGTTCATCGCAGGTTTCCACACACTTGTCCCGCAGCTCTGCCTGTCCGTACAGAACTGCCAACTCATAAGCCCATTTTTCTGTATATTCATGTTCTTTGAGTTCTTCCAGGATTGCAATACGGTCTGTCAGTGGCTGATCTTTCAGACAGCTGATCTCATAAGCCAGCACATAACGCATATTATCTTTCGGTGCTATCTCAAGGAATTCGTTGTAATATTCCTCTGCCTCATCCACATGTTTTGCCTTAATGGCTACCTCTGCCAGCTGGCACACGATATTTCTGCCAATCGGAGAATGATCATATGCCTGCAGCAATACTTCACGGCATGCATCGTATTTGCCTGTTTTTTCATAGATCTCGCCAACCATGCACAGCGTTGTGCTGCTACGGACCTTTTTCCAATTGATGGTATCTGCCATCTCCGCTGCTGTCAGATAATCTCCTGCTGCGAACAGATTCTGAATCTGCTCCAGTTTCAGTTTATACTCATACTTATCCACCGTTATTCACCTCATGTCTGTATTTTATTGATTTTTCAGATGTTATTTTTTCTTTTTAAAATTGATATGCTTTGTTTTTGACTCTTTTTCTTCTGCTTTTTCTGCAAATTCTTTCTCTGGATCTTTCATCTTCACCTGATTAGTCACGGTATCCACCGTATCAAGCTCGATATATTCCTTCGTCTGCTCCGGCAGCTGCCGTTTTCTCAGCACATGTTCTACCACTCGTTTTATGATATAGTACAGTACCGCAAAAATCGGTACACCAAACAGCATTCCTATTACACCGAAACTTCCGCCGAAAAGCAGAATTGCAAAAATAACCCAGAACGGTGACAGTCCCGTCGTGTTGCCAAGGATTTTCGGTCCGATGACATTTCCGTCCACCTGCTGCAAAATGATAATGTAGATAATGAAGTAAATTCCCTTCATCGGATCTACCAGAAAAATCAGGATTGCACTTGGAATAGCTCCGATATACGGTCCGAAAAACGGAATGACATTTGTCACACCGACAATTACACTGACAAGTGCCACATACGGCATCCGCAAAATTGCCAGACTTGCAAAACAGATACACCCGATGATCAGGGAATCAATGATCTTTCCGATAAAAAATCCACCAAACACCTCGTCTGCTTTCCGGACAACTTCCATCACTACGTTGCCGTAACGTGGACGGAAAATCGCATAAATGATTTTCTTTAACTGCCCGATAAATTTTTCCTTTGTCATCAGGACATATACGGAAACGATAAATCCAATGATCACATTAAATATAGCTTTCACCACGTTATAGACACCGGTCGTAATACTCGCAATAAAATCAGACTGCTGCAGTACACTCTTGCGCAGCCATTCCTCCAGATATTTGGACGCATCTGCGATAAATGTATCCAGCGGACCGGCCAGTGGGCTGTCCTGTTTTAAGAAGCGGTCTACCCACTCGGTCAGGTTCTGCACTTTTTCATTCATGCTCAGGACAATATCTTCGATACATACGATCAGCTGCGGTATGATCAGCCAGATCAGCACTACAATGATCGTCAGAAATACCGCCATGGCAAACGCTACCGATGCAGCTCGTATTTTCTGACACTGCTTATGTGTCAGTTCTTCTGACTTCTGTCTGCTTTTTTTATATAAAAAACGTTCAAACCATTTCATGATCGGATTGAGCAGATATGCCACGATCAATCCCACAATAATAGCCTGAAGACTTTGAAAAATCTCCTGAAAACCGGAAAATAACCCGTCAAATCTCAATACCACAAAAAAGATTGCGATACACACCATTACCACCAGAATGGCCGTCAGACCAATTGCCAGGTAAGGGCGGATATCCAGATTTACTTTCTTTTTCTCCGGTTGTTTCTGAGTTGCAGTATATTCTTTTTTTGTCTCTTCCTGCATGCTAAAACTGCCTTTCTAAAAATCCGGGAATCCGGTTGCAGACTCCACTGAAAATATGAAATAAGTATACCATACTTTTTCTGTACATAACAGAATTGTTCACAAAAAAATCAAAAGAATCCCGTTTCCAGGATTCTTTTTGACTTTATTCATCAGATATTTTTCAAGTCGAACGCACGTGAGACTTGGTGCGTGATTCTGGTCAGCGAAAGCTGACATATTCTTCTCAGAATCACTGTACTCTACACTTTCGTTTCTTTTCTGTTTGAGGATCTTAATCTCTGTAATAATTGATCAGGCAGCCTTTCAGAATAATGGTTCTCTCATCGTCTGTCAGATCACCCATTTTCAGTGTGAACGATTTTAACCCGCCGTCTTTTACCACGTATGCCTCGATATCTGTCAGCTTGTCCTCAATGGCTTTGCGTACATTCGGGACAAACAGATAATCACCGTTTGCAAATGGCAGGTCTCCTTCCGGAATCAGGAATGGAAGCATACCCCAGTTGATCAGGTTGGAACGGTAACGTTTTGTTGCATATTCATTTGCAATATTCGCCCATCCGCCTAATACTTTCTGACAGGAAGCAGCCTGCTCTCTGGCGGAACCGTCACCCGGTTTTACTGCAAAAATCGTACTTCCGATACCAAAGTTTTCACGGTTCAGATCCGGATATTTTGTCTTGATTGTCTCGATCACCGGTGCAAGTTCCGGTAATGCTTCCGTCGGTTTTTCACCGTTGACTCTTGCTTTCTCTGCCTTCTGTACTTCTTTCGCACGGCCGACATATTCCGGATCCTTTCTGGACAGGGCAAACTCAGCCAGTGCCAGCGGATTGGAACGGTAGGAAGAAGTCTCGCCGGACGGAATCAGCTCATCTGTTGTAGTAACCGGATCGTGGATCTCAGATACTACTTTCAGTACCAGGTTGTCTGTCAGTGCACTCATTGCCGGCCAGTCTTTGATGTTCGGTCCGAATTTCAGTTCCTGATCCGGATCAGCTACACCCTTGCTGTCAAATACACGGTTTTCATAAATTGATTTATCAAAGAAATATTTCGGTCCTGTATATTCTACATCCAGATCCGTTGCCGGTGTCAGATATCCTTTGTTTGCAGCGGTTGCAGCGATGGAACGTGCATCCATCAGTGCTACGGAAGCGATCTGACCGTTCTGCAGTTTGGAGCCTTCCCGGTTCGGGAAGTTTCTCGTTGTATGACGGATACTGAATCCATTGTTGTTCGGTGTATCACCAGCTCCGAAGCATGGTCCACAGAATGCAGTTTTCATGATCGCACCGGTCTCCATGATCTTCGCTGCTGCACCATTTTTTACCAGTTCCATATAAACAGGCATACTTGCCGGATATACACTTAAGGTAAACTCATCCGGTCCGATACTCTTGCCATTCAGAATGTCTGCTGCTGCACAGATGTTTTCAAATCCACCGCCGGCACATCCTGCGATAATACCCTGATCTACATACAGTTTTCCATTGCGGATCTTGTCACGCAGTTTATATTCTACGGCTCCGTCCAGACTTACCAACGCGTTCTTCTCAACCTCTGCCAGAACGTCTTCCAGGTTTGCATTTACTTCTTCAATCGTATATGTATTGCTCGGATGAAATGGCATAGCGATCATTGGTTTGATTTCGCTTAAGTTCACTTCTACACAGCCATCATAATAAGCAACTTTCTCTGGTTTCAGTTCTGCATAATCTGCAGATCTGCCATGGATATCATAAAATTCTCTGATTTTGTCATCCGTTACCCAGATGGAGGACAGGCAGGTGGTCTCTGTGGTCATAACGTCCACGCCGATACGGAAATCAGCACTCAAAGATGCCACACCAGGTCCGACAAACTCCATAACTTTATTATTCACATAACCGTTTTTAAATACGGCACCGATAATTGCCAGAGCCACATCCTGCGGTCCGACACCTTTCATCGGCTCACCGGTCAGATAGATCGCTACCACACCCGGCATTTTGATGTCATATGTTTTGCAGAGCAGCTGTTTTACCAGCTCCGGTCCACCCTCGCCCATTGCCATGGTACCCAGTGCACCATATCTTGTATGAGAATCAGAACCAAGAATCATTTTTCCGCCGCCTGCCAGCATTTCACGGGCAAACTGATGGATGACTGCCTGATGAGGCGGTACATAAATTCCACCATATCGCTTTGCACAGCTCAGACCAAACATATGGTCATCCTCGTTGATGGTTCCACCAACAGCGCATAAACTGTTGTGACAGTTTGTCAGTACATACGGAACCGGAAATTTCTCCAGACCTGATGCACGGGCAGTCTGAATGATACCGACAAAAGTAATGTCATGGGAAGTCAGCTTATCAAATTTAATCTGCAGCTGTTCCATATTTCCGGAAGTATTATGTGCTTTCAAAATACGATATGCCATTGTACCCGTTGCAGCTTCTGCAGCGGTCACTGTTTTTCCTGTTTTTGCCGCAAGACATGCAGCAGCCTCCTGATTATCTTCGATAATCTCCCTTCCATTGAGCAGATATACACCATTCTCATGTAATTTCATGGTTCTGTGCCCTCCTTAGAAAATTCTTTTTTACACTCTCTGTTGTTCTGTCAGTGATTTTGACAATAATTCTTCTCTATTATAATAAGGTGCCTCATAAAAAGCAAGGTTTTTCACTTCAGCCAATTAAAGTTGTGAATCATACCATTAATGTTATTCCTTACAGCGGAACGTAAGCTTCACCCGGAAGAGATCATCCTCCAGATCAATCTCAAATTTGCCGCCCATAAGTTCCGTCAGCATTTTTGAGATGGAAAGTCCCAGACCGCTTCCTTCGGTACTGCGGGATTCATCTCCCCGCACAAACCGCTCCGCCAGCGTATCTGCATCCACATTCAGCAGTTTTTCAGAAATATTTTTCATGGTAAAGGTTGCCTCATAGCCATCCTTAGCAACCTCCGCATACACCCGTGTGTCCGGCATCGCATACTTTGCTGTATTATTATACAAATTTCCGATGACACGCCACAGCTGTCTTCCATCTGCATAGATCATCACCGCTTCCTTTGGGAATTTACTGATGACATTCAGCCCTTTCTGTTCAAGTTTTTCATTAAATTCACCGCCGGTCTGACGCACCAGCTCCACCAGATCAATGTCATCCATCTGCAGTGTAATATTTCCGGAAGAAATACGGGACACATCCAACAGATCTTCCATTAACTGTTTTAAGCGCATCGCTTTCGATTCCAATACTTCTATATAGGATTCCGCACTTGGATTATCGATTTTTTCCCGGCGCAGCAGACCTATATAATTAATGATGGATGTAAGCGGTGTCTTGATATCATGGGAAATATTCGTGATCATATTCGCTTTCATCCGCTCATCCCGTACGCTTTCACCGATGGCATTGGCCAGACCCTCGCCAATATGATTGATGCCTTCCGCCAGCTGATATTCATCGCCCTGATATTCACTCAGATTCAGCTTATAATCAAATTTTCCCTGGGTGATCTGTTCAATACCTTCCAGAATCTTCCTTCGCTGTATCACACGTTGTGAAAAATAGATCAGCGTGAACACCAGGAAGATTGCCAGCAGAATGTATGCCCAGATGTACCCACAGTGAAAAGCCAGATAGGCTATGGCGACATTTGACAGTACAATCCCCCAGATTACCAGAGTCATCCGGTTGCCCAGATAACGGTTATGCATAGTGTCTTTCAAATTGACCAGCAGCCAGTGCAGGTAACTGTTTTCAAAAAATGTATCTGCCTTTACTCGACGCACCAGGCTCAGGTACATGCCCATAAAACAGCAATCCGCTAATACGGCAAAGGTTCCTACTATAACCATACGGCTCATAACACCATAACTCTGGCTGTGCACCCGCATGCCAAGTGCCGTCAGGCAGATACTGAACACAAACAACAACGCAATGGGAAGCTCCGTCCGGATCTTGTCAAAATTCGTCAGATGCACTTCCTTATCTTCACTCCGTTTTGCCGCAGCTACTGTCATATAACACAGTCCGATCAGCCACACCACAATACCGACTGCTGCCAGCACAAGACTCCGCTGCGCCCAGGGATACAATTTATCAAACTCCCGCTTTGCCACAGCCAGATCATCCTCCTGTGGAAATTTCACATCCACCGCTACGATCAGACTGAAGTCGCCTTTCTGCAGTTCGTTATACTGTGCCATGTTCTGATAATAGTTATTTTCCATTCCGCCAATGTTTGTCTCAAAGCGGAACGTTTTGTTGTTATAACTCAGATACCGTCCGTATTTTACCGCCTGATCATAGGCATCTTCCTGCGTTTTGGTTTCTTTCATATTTGTCACATATGTATTATCCCTAAGATCACCCAGCCAGTAATATACATTGGTATTATTCTGGTCATATTTGTTGTTGTAAACTTTGTAATCCGCAATTTTTTCCGGTGATGCGTTCACGGTCTCCGGACGGTTCTCATCAAATACTCCGTCCGTTTCAAACGCTTCCCGCAGATTCAGATAATCCAGCAGCTGCATCATCTGTTTCGAAAACGTCCGCTCAAAATAACCGGATTCCACGAAAGAAGAATTTTGCAGATCCCCCATATTCAGCATATTCTGATTGACACAGGTACTGAACAACACGATACTGACTGAGGCCACCACCGCCGCAATCATCTGCAGACCGATCACAATGGCTTTTGCCAGTGATGAATAGTGCTTTCTGTTCTGTTCCATCGATTACCTCGGTTCTATTTTTTCAATCTTGTATCCAACTCCCCAGACCACTTTCAGATACTGCGGCTCCTTTGGATTAATCTCTATTTTTTCTCTGATGTGGCGGATATGTACCGCTACTGTATTGTCCGCTCCGATGGCTTCTTCATTCCATATATTTTCGTAAATCTGATTAATAGAAAATACCTTGCCCTGATTTTTCACCAGAAGCAGTAAAATGTTATATTCAATCGGAGTCAGACGGACTGCCTCTCCATCCACACTGACGGACTTCAGATCGTCATTGATCGCCAGTCCGCCGCTCTGAAATACTTTGCTGGACTCTGCCGCATTGCCCAGCTTTGTATAACGGCGCATCTGGGAATTGACCCTTGCCACCAGTTCCAGCGGATTAAATGGCTTTGAGACATAATCATCCGCTCCTACATTCAATCCGAGAATCTTGTCTGAATCTGCTGTCTTTGCTGACAGCACGATGATTGGCATATTGCTCTCTTCCCGGATTTTTAAGATTGCACGGATTCCGTCCAGACGCGGCATCATTACATCGATGATGACAAGCTGTATCTCTTCCTTGCGAAGTACCTCCAGAGCCTGCACACCATCATACGCCTTAATCACATGATATCCTTCCTGCTGGAGATAAATCTCAATGGAATCTACAATTGCTGTATCATCATCACACACTAATATATTGTTCAACAAAATCTCTCCTACTCCTTTCCAAAGATCAGATCTTTCAACAGCGAACCTGCATCCCGTTTTTCCTTTTTCCGGGCTGTATTCTGTGCCTGCTCTGCCGCAAATTCATCTGCCAGAACCGCCTGACGGATGGATTCTTCATCCGGAAATTCCGGATTTGGATGCACGCTCTCTCCTCCGGAACCATCCGCTGCATCTGCTGTCTGCTCCTGACCATCCGCTTTTGCGTTCTGACTTTCCCTCCATTTAAAATAAGCTGCATTTGTATTGATCTTAATATCCGGTTTTTCCGCCGGTTCCGGTTCGCACAGTATATCCTCCGGTTTCTTTGTTCCGGAATTTTCAAAATACTGCTCATTCACTTTGATTTCCGGACTGGAAGGCGGTGTGTAGATCATGTTTTTTGCATACTGTACTCCGGTTTCCCGCTCAGCATCCAAATCCCTTTTTTTTCGTGCCCGCTCTTTATTGATATCATCAATAATGGACAGGTATTTCTTTGTGTCCGTCAGATCCGCCAGTTGCCCCTGCAATTCGTTTTCATGTGCCTGCAGCTTGTCCTTCTGTTCCCGCAGATCTTTCCGAAACTGCAAAAACAAATCATTCATGGAATCGTTGGTATGATCCATCAGTTCCCGGATCGCACCGATCATATCTGCCGTATAAATGACAGATGCAGCATACACATCCTCCGCGTTTGCATTGGCCGCCTCAATGATTTCATCCCCTTTTTTACGAAAAGCCCGCTCCGCATTGCTTCTGCTCTGCCGTGTCTGCTCATACTGATCCATCATATCGTAAATCCCCTGATTCAGCCGATCCAACAGATTCAAAAACTGCTTGCGGTCTATGATTACTTTATCCGGGTGTCCATTGTATGTTTCACTTTTTGAAAATGCCACATGGATTTCTTTTAATACCCGCTCTACTTTATCTTGTGGGCTCATAGTTTCCTGTCCTCATTCCTTCTTCTTTTCTACTTGAATTTTTATACTTCGATCAGTTCATACTGGTCAGTACCAAGACCAATCTTGACCGCATGCTCGATGCAGCTTCTCCAGTTTGTATCCGGATGTGTAAAATAGAAATGATCGTGTCCGTGTCCGCAGTCACATTCTCCGTGCTCATGTTTATGCTGCTCTATATTTTCAGCCAGCACACTGTTTGACAATACCGGCTGCTGATTACACAGATCCGCGCAAGCCATGTCCAGAGCTACCGGATCAAAAGATGCCAACATACCAACGTTCGGAATGATCGGGCGGTCATTTTCTGGATGACAGTCACAGTTCGGTGACACATCACAAATCAGTGAAATATGGAAACACGGACGATCCTTGCAGATTGCCAGCGTGTACTCTGCCATTTTGCAGTTTAAGATATCATTGGACTCGGAAAGCCCCGGTGTCACTGCATCTTTCGGACAGACACCAACACATCTGCCGCAGCCCACACATTTATCATGATTGATCTGTGCTTTGCGTTCGTCAATGGTAATGGCATCGTGGGCACATACTCTCGTACACATACCGCAGCCCACACAGAGTCTTTTGTTCACATATGGCTTGCCTGCACTGTGCTGCTCCATTTTTCCTGCCCGGGATCCGCCGCCCATACCGATATTTTTGATGGCACCGCCGAAACCGGTTGACTCATGTCCTTTGAAATGGGTCAGGGAAATCAGGATATCCGCATCCATCAGCGCACGGCCGATCTTTGCCTCTTTGACATACTCGCCCTCCACCGGAACAAGTACCTCATCGGTACCTTTCAGTCCGTCCGCAATGATAACCGGGCAGCCGGTAGCATACGGAGTAAATCCATTCATATATGCAGTCTCCAGATGATCTACCGCATTTTTACGGCTTCCTACATACAACGTATTACAATCTGTCAGAAACGCTTTTCCACCCTGTTCTTTTACGATATCTGCAATGACTTTTGCATAATTCGGGCGCAGAAATGCCAGATTTCCATATTCTCCAAAATGAATTTTGATTGCTGCATAATGATCCTGAAAATCAATGTTTTCGATACCAGCAGTCTTTACCAGCCGTGCCAGCTTCTGCATCAGATTTTCTGTAAAACTTGTTTTAAATGATGTGAAATATACTTTTGATTTTTCCATTGTTCTAACTCCTCGCTTAATAGATGCACTTAGCAATCCGTATAATCAAGTCGAACGCACGTGAGACTTGGTGCGTGATTCTGGTCAGCGAAAGCTGACATATTCTTCTCAGAATCACTGCACATCCTCGCGGAGCGTTTATCTCAGTCGGAGATTGAACTCCCACTGAGAAAGATTTGTTATTACTCACCACTTGCAGAAGTGGGAGTCTCAACTCAGACTGAGATCAATATTTTTTGGGAAGTGACATCCACTTTCAGTTTACCATAATCGCTCTTTTCTTTACAGTTAAAATTTTCTTAACTCCATCCCCATTTGACGTTATCTTCAAGTCGAACGCATGTGAGACCTGGTGCGTAATTCTGGCCAGCGTAAGCTGACATATTCATCTCAGAATCACTGCACCGCTACACCTCAGAAGTATTTCTCGCCAAAAAAGATGTTTTCCTGTATAATGCTATGGAAATCATTTTCAATATTGTTTTAATATGAAACAGAAAGAGAACCCAAATTTATGGAAATCATTCGTACTTATGGAAATATCATAAAAAAATATGCTCCGGATCATCCACTGGCCGCTTTTCGCATGATCAAAGCCGGTCTGGCACTGGAGCAATTTCGCAGCCGGAACCTTGCTGATAAGAAATTGCCAGGTGCTTACCAGTATCTGAACACCTATGCCGTAGGGGAAGTACTGGAAGCGCTGAAACATCCGGAGACTTCCGTCTGGGCAAATATTTTTGCCCCGGTGGAGCTGCTGCAATGCTTTGGTCTGCACAGCCTGTCCATCGAATGTCTGTCTTCATTTCTGTCCGGATTTACCATTGAGGACTATTTCCTTGACTATGCGGAAAATGAAGGACTGGCCTCCACACTGTGCTCTTATCACAAAAATTTCATTGGTGCCATCGACAGCGGCATTATCCCGCCGGCGGCCTTTGCGGTCACCACGTCAACCATCTGTGACGGAAACGTCAACACGTTCCGACATCTGTCTGAAAAGCATCATGTACCGTCTTTTCTGCTGGATATCCCACAATGTGATACACCGAATGCGGCAGCATACGTTACCGGGCAATTAAAAGAACTGGTCTCCATGCTGGAGGATACCTTCCACAAAAAATTCCAACCGGAAGAACTGACCGCTGTACTGCAGCGGGAAAATGAATCGAAAGCCTGCTATGAACGGTTTTTAAAGCACATGCAGACCCACCATTATCCGTCCACACTGACACTGCAGATGTATATGCTGTTTGCCTCCCACATGAATATCGGAACACCGGAAATCCTGCATTTTTATCAGCAGATGGAAGCTGAAGCGGCCGCTGCTCCGGAATTTCACGGAACTAATATTCTCTGGGTGCATCTGCTGCCTTACTATCAGGAAACATTACGGAAATACTTCAATCTGTCGGATAATTACCAGATTCAGGCCATTGAGATGAACCTGGATTACCGCACACCACTGAACACGGAACATCCACTGGATGCACTGGCGGAAAAAATGGTTCAAAATATCTACAACGGACCATATGAACGCAAAGCAAAACTGGTATCTGAACTGGCACAGGATCTGCATTCTGACGGTGTCATCAATTTCTGTCACTGGGGCTGCAAGCAGTCCTCCGGCGGAGTCATGCTGTTGAAAGAAGAACTGGACCGGCAAAATATTCCGCTCCTGGTTCTGGACGGCGATGGCATGGATCGCCGCAACAGCCACGACGGTCAGATCCGCACCCGCTTTGAGGCATTTCTCGAAGTACTTCGACAAAGAAAGGAGGAAGCATAATGCTGGCTTATTTTTGCAAATATGTTCCGGAAGAATTATTTCAGGCTTTCGGTACGAACATCACCTGCATGGAACCTCATGTCACAACTTTCACCCAGGCAGATGCCCTGATGCATCCGAATATGTGCTCTTTTTCCAAAGCGGTTCTGGAAGAATTTGAAAAACAGGATTATGACGGAATGATCTTCACCTCCTGTTGTGACAGTTCCCGCCGCCTTTATGATATTCTCCGTCACCTGTTTCCGGACAAATTTTTCTTCTGCCTGGATCTGCCCCGCAAGATCAATGACTTTGCCGTCACGCTTTACACCCGGCAGCTGGAAAAGCTTATTGACGCTTACACTGCTTTTTCCGGGAAAACATTTTCTGAAGAGAAACTTCTGGAAATCTGCAGGAAACGTGCCACAGAGCAGAAACGTACAAATGTTTCTCGGGATTTCGATGCATCCACCTGGCAATCAGCAGCTATTGTTGATCACTCACCAGCCCCAACAATTTCAACGAATGACTCGTCCACATCTTCACAGGATGGCAAACTCCACATCGCCCTGGCCGGTGCCCGCCCCGGATCCGAGATCCGGCAGCTGATCGCAGATCATCAGGCTAAAGTCATTCTGGATCTGACCTGCACCGGCATTCAGCGCAACTATGACCTGCATGCAGCACAAATCCTCCCCGCCTACGCACATGCCCTGCTGGATCAGCTTCCCTGCATGCGCATGGCTGCAGCCTCCAACCGGCAGAGGATTCTGGAAGCTTATGAAAAACGCATAGACGGCATTATCTATCACACCGTCAAATTCTGTGATATCTACGCCTATGAATATACAAAACTGCACGAGACCTCCGATCTGCCGATTCTGAAAATAGAAACTGATGCCACCGCTCAATGCGCCGGTCAGATTCTGACCCGTCTGGAAGCATTTTTAGAATCCCTTCGTGTAAAAAAAGGAGAAAACATGTTATTTAGAAACAAACGACAGTCGCCGGAGAGCAAAGGCATTCCCCGGCAGACAGCTGATAACAGTTCAAATAATAAAACTGCAGCCGCAGACCATCCCGCAGCAGCTTCCGCTTCTGCACCGGTCTATGTCATGGGCATTGACAGCGGCTCCACGTCCACCAATGCAGTGATTTTAAACCAGAACAGGGAACTGATCGCATCTGCCGTCATCCGCACCGGTGCCAAAAGCGGCGAAAGTGCACAGCGCATTTTGAAAGAGATTTTAGAAAAAGCCGGACTGCAACGCTCTGACCTGATAAAAATTGTGTCCACTGGTTACGGCCGTGTCAGCATTCCTTTTGCCGATGAAAACGTAACCGAGATCAGCTGTCACGGAAAGGGTGCACATTATCTGAATCCGCAGATCCGCACCATTCTCGATATCGGAGGACAGGACAGCAAAGCCATCCACCTGAATGAAAAAGGAGATGTCACCGATTTTGTCATGAACGACAAATGTGCAGCCGGAACCGGTCGTTTTCTGGAAATGATGGCACGCACACTGGAAGTTGGTATTGAAGATCTTGGAGTGCTGTCTCTGAAGTCCACAGAAAACATCGAAATCAGCAGCATGTGCTCCGTATTTGCAGAATCCGAAGTCATTTCCCTGATCGCGCAGAACAAGGAGACATCAGATATCGCGCACGGCATCCATATGGCTATTGCCGCAAAAGCGATTTCCCTGATGCGCCGCGTCGGACTGGAACCGGGTTATATGATGACCGGTGGCGTCGCCAAGAATCCGGGTGTGGTCAAAGTGCTGGAAGAACAGCTGAAAGCACCGCTTTATATCTCCGGTGAACCGGAGATCGTCGGGGCGCTGGGGGCGGCACTGTATGGTCTGGAACGTGTGCTTTGATTTTCTAGCTTCTTTTGTGGCTAAGTTGTAGATTTTGAAAAAGAGAGCAGGCTGTTTTGTCTCAGTCGCTAGCAATCGCTCCTTGAGAAAAAACAGCCTGCTCTCTTCTATTTACGTTTTATATTTATACTTTTACATGGCAGTTTTTAAAAAATACAATATAGCGTACAGCAAAATAATTAGCTCTTTTTTGTTGCTTCAAAATCATTCAGAACACTTTGTGCTGCCTGAACGTTTTTCTTTTCAAAAAGCAGGTACTGGATAAACCGATCAAAATCCTTTTCTGCATCTGATGTAACAACAGCTTTATAACCCATACCGATTCCTCATTTCTGCAATCACATCATCCGCATCACGATAATCACCCTGGTTTGCATGCATACGTGAAGTCTCAAGTTTATCCATAAATTCACTTTCAGAAAGAGTCCTATACGGATTAATCGTTTTTTTCTTTATCTCAAAGGGGAATCCGTCATTTTCTATTGCCTGCACCAAAAATATTCTAATGGCCGTTGTCGTATCCATTCCAAGATCTTTAAACAACACATCTGCTTTTGTTTTTATATCATCATCAACTCTTACCTGTATTGTACTTGCCATTCTATCTACTCCTTTCCAATTTTTCTTAATTATATATCTATATAATATATACTTCAATACATTTGTATTGATTTTGCATCTCATTTGTTCAACAACATTTTTTCAGTCAAAAATTTTTTATCTTTCATATTTATTCTGCATTTGAAGATGCAGAAAATTCGGAAGGAGATAAAACCAATGATATTAATTACTATTTTCTGCAAAAATTCGCAGAAAACTTAACATTCAATGTTATTTTTTATTTGATCAATCGTTACATCTTTAAACAAAAATAGTTATGAAAAAGAAGGAGCTGACACACACCATTCATTGAGTGCCAACTCCTTTTTTCTTACAAGCAAAAATTTAATATCCTATGTTCAGGTCCACTAAACTTCCATATTTTCTTCGTTTAATAACTCTGCCAGCTTATGTATCGTGTTGGACAAGGTCTCATAGCAGATGCCGTAAGTCACCAGCTCCGCCCCATACGGATCCAGGATCTCCAGCTCATCGCCGGTCAGATCTGTCAGCACTTCCACATTCTGTGCACCTTCCATCTCCAGCACTTTTTCTTTCGCTGCCTGATCAAAGGTCAGTATCAGCGTCGTATCCCCAAAATCTGTCGGTTCCAGCTGACTGGACATATAATTTTCCAGTGCAATACCGTTGCTGATCATCACAGCCTCCGCTTTCTGATTCAGTGGCTCCGGAAATAATACCACAAATCCCCGTGCCAGTATCTCCACCGGAAAATTCAGATGTTCCCGCTGCAGGATCGCCGCAGCCATCGGCTCCCGGCAGATCGCACGTTTCCCCACAAAAATTATCTTCTCGATTCTATCCAAACTTCCACCTCTTGTAAAGCGGACATTCGCAATCCGCTTTCGCTATTTGCTCATGAACGCAGTCGCTTTGCTTATTCTGCGTTCAGACTATAAATTGCTCTCTATACTTCAATCACCTGATGTCCGGCTGCCTTCAGCAGACGGTTCATGATCGCATGTCCGATCCGCGGTGTTGCAAAACTTTCTGAGAAAATGACATTGACATCCATCTCGTCAAAATCACGCAGGATTGCATACAGATGCTGTGCGATACTGTCCTCATCCTGACGGCTTCCAATGCTCTCGATCACATCACCGATATACTGTGCCCGGCTTTCATCCGTACAGATGATACCGACCTTTTCACCTTTTTCCCCGTGTTCTCTGGTCAGCTCGTTAATACGCATCACAACAGCCTCTGCCTCACCGGAAACAATGGTCAGATTTGCTTTCGGCGCATAATGACGATACTTCATCCCCGGAGCCTTCGGATGTACATTCGGATCCGTACTTACAAATCCCGGATCGTCCTTTACTGCACCGATCACCTCCGCCAACATATCTTTTGTAATATAACCCGGACGCAGGATCATCGGAACTTCTTCACTCAGATCGATGATCGTAGACTCAATGCCGATACCTACGGCTCCGCCATCCAGGATCATCGGAATCTTGCCGTTGAGATCCTCATAGACATGTTCCGCCAGTGTCGGGCTTGGTCTGCCGGATGTATTCGCGCTCGGTGCAGCGATATAACCGCCACTTTCACGGATCAACGCCAGTGCAGTTGGATGGGATGGCATACGGACAGCCACCGTATCCAGTCCACCGGTGGTCTCATATGGCACCGCTTCGCTTTTCCGGAAGATCATGGTCAGCGGTCCCGGCCAAAATGCATCTGCCAGTGCCTTTGCCTGCGGCGGAATATCCGCAGTGATCTTATCCAACGCCTCAAATTCAGCAATATGTACAATCAATGGATTGTCAGACGGACGCCCTTTTGCTGCATAAATTCTTTTCGCCCCTTCCGGCAGTAATGCGTCTGCTCCCAGTCCATATACCGTTTCTGTCGGAAAACCAACCAGTCCGCCTGTACGGATAATTTCAGCGGCTTCCCGTATAATAGTCATATCCGGATGCTGTGCATCCACTTTTTTTACCTGTGTCAGAATTTTAGTTTCCTGATGATCATTTAATGTACTCATAGGAAACAGTATACCACAAAAGATTTTACTTGTCAGCACCTGTCACCTGCGAGTATACTCTAGGTATGCTCGTACACAAAAGAGAAGTGTAACGCGCGTCTGAATTAATTTTTAAAGAAAGAATGAGGGTTTTGAAATGGCTATTACAAAAAGTTCTTTTGGAATCACAAATGACGGCGAAGAAGCGTTTCTTTATCGTCTGGAAAACACATCTGGTGCTTATGTGACCATTACCAGCTTCGGTTGCCGCATTGTCAGCATCTGCGTACCGGACAGAGAGGGCGAATTACGTGATGTCTGCCTTGGCTATGACACACTTGCAGAATATGAAAAGGACACCGCAAGCTTTGGTGCCGTAGTAGGAAGACATGCAAACCGCATTGAAAAAGGTGTCTTTATTTTAAATGATAAAACTTATCACCTTGCCGTCAACAATGGACCAAACCATCTGCACGGTGGTATCCGTGGTTTCCATTATTACAACTGGGAATCCGCACAATCCGGCAATTCTGTTCGTTTTACCCGTGTATCACCGGACGGTGAAGAAGGTTATCCGGGGACACTGACCATGAGCGTCACTTATTCCTGGAGTGAAGATAATGAACTTTCCATTTCCTACGAAGCATCCAGTGACCAGGATACCGTATTCAACACAACCAACCATTCCTATTTTAATTTAAATGGTGAAGCATCCGGTTCTGTGTTGGAACATCTTCTGATGATCAATGCAGATTCATTCACTGAGACGGACGAGAATGATCTCACCACCGGCGTGATCACCGATGTAACCGATACACCATTTGATTTCCGAACACCAAAACCGATCGGGCAGGATATCTTTGCCGCGCATCCGCAGCTAAAATATTCCAAAACATACGATCACAACTTTGTATTAAACGGCAGTGGTTTAAAAGAGGCTGCCACTTTATATGCAAAGGAATCCGGCATCCGTCTGACCTGCTTTACGGATCAGCCTGGGGTACAGTTGTATGTACCGGCGCAGTCTCCTGCTGCGCATGGTAAAAACGGCATTGCTTACCCGGCTTACGGAAGTGCATGCCTGGAGACACAGCATTTTCCGAATGCAACCAGCCACCCGAATTTCCCTTCTGTTATTTTGAAAGCAGGGGATACCTTTAAATCAAAAACATTATTTCATTTTTCCGTAACATCTTCCAAACGATAAGGAGTGATTTTTGATGTCAATGGAACATTATCGTGCTGCCCAAAAGGCAGGAAAAAAAGACTTGCAAACACGGACTTCACAGAAACTTCCTGTTGAAATGCCTGCTCTGGATGCTATTCTGGAACATATAGACATCAGTGGTGAAGTCCCTCTCGGACTGGTAGATATTCCTACAGAACTCATTGTCGGTACAAAGACCTGTGGGCGCGCTTCTTCTTTTGCGCCCAACTTTATGCCGATCCTTGGAGAAAACACAGAGTTTGCGGCTAAATGGTCTTCCCTGTGTGATGCACACTTAAAGGAAGGTATCCGTGATCCTATCGTGGCATACGAATACATGAATCATTATTATATCCAGGAGGGCAACAAGCGTGTCAGTGTCCTGAAATATTTTGATGCCATCAGCATTCCGGGCTATGTGACCCGCATCATTCCTGCCCGTGAAGATACACCGGAAAGCCGTATTTACTACGAATTTCTTGATTTTTACAATGCCACAAATATCAACTACTTGTTTTTCAGCAAGGAAGGCTCCTATGCACATCTTGCCTTTCACCTTGGCCACCGCCGATATGAACGCTGGAGCATGGATGACCGGATTCTGTTCCGCTCCTGCTACAACCGCTTTGCTGACGCTTTCAAGGAACTTGGCGGTGACAAGCTGAACATGACTACCGGCGACGCACTGCTCATCTATCTGGATCTGTTCGATTACAGCCAGCTGGTGGATGAGACACCTTCCGCGATCAAGGAAAACCTTCGAAAAATGTGGGCGGAATTTGAGCTGAAAAATGCCCAGGAAAAACCTTCCGTCAAATTTGATCCGGCACCGGAACAAAAGAAGAATATCCTGACCAAATTTCTGACAGCCTCTGAAGAAGAAGATGTCACACACATTGCCTTTATCAACAAGAAGACACCGGAGACCTCCAGCTGGACATATGCCCATGAACTTGGACGACTCTATTTGAAAGATGCGTTCCATGGCCGTGTACGCACGAAAGCCTACGACAATATTTCTGATACTGAAGATGCTGTGGCAGCTATCGAACAGGCCATTGCAGACGGAAATGAAATGATTTTCACCACCTCACCGGAATTTTTAAGTGCCAGCCTGCGGGTAGCAGTTAACCATCCGGAAATCAAAATCCTGAACTGTTCCCTGAATGCCTCCCACAAATATATCCGTACTTATTATGGACGAATGTATGAGGCAAAATTTCTCATCGGCGTTCTGGCCGGTGTGATGACAGACACGAACAAAATCGGTTATATTGCAGATTACCCGATCTTCGGCATGACAGCCAATATCAACGCTTTTGCCCTGGGTGTCAAAATGGTCAATCCAAAAGCAAAAATTTATCTGGAATGGTCCACGCTCAAGGAAAATGAACATATTGATCTCACCGCAAAGTTATATTCCCTGGGTGCAACGTATATCTCCCATCAGGATATGATCATTCCACGAAAAATCTCCCGCCAGTTCGGACTGTTCCGGGTCAATGGTGAAACACCGGTAAACCTGGCATTTCCTGCATGGAACTGGGGAAAATATTATGAACGTATCATCCGTAATGTGCAGAACGGTATCTGGAATACAGAGGAAAAATCCGATGCAAACAAAGCACTTCACTACTGGTGGGGCATGTCCGCAGATGTCATTGATGTAATCTGGTCTTCCGCAGTCCCTGACGAAACCCGCCATCTGCTGGATACATTGCGCAATGCCATCCGGAATTACGATTTCAACCCATTTGATGGAATCCTTCATGCACAACAGGGACTGATTTCAAAGGATGCCAATCACACACTGACTCCACGGGAAATCATTTCCATTGACTGGCTGCTGGATAACATCATTGGCCGGATTCCGACTGCCAACGAGCTGCGGGAAGATGCACAGAATGTGGTACGTCAGGAAGGCATTCGCAAGGAGGAACCTACGACATGAGAATTTTAGCTGTTTCAGACACAGAATCCACAGCACTTTGGGATCACTATAACAGTAATAAGATTACCAATACCGATCTCATCCTCTCCTGCGGGGATTTGAATCCGCAATACCTGTCCTTTCTTGTCAGCTGCACGAATCTCCCGCTGCTGTATGTGCACGGCAACCATGACGAGAAATATGATCAGACACCACCGGAAGGATGCATCTGCATTGATGATAAAATATATGTACACGAGGGCATCCGCATCCTCGGACTGGGTGGATGCATGCCCTACAAACCGGGAAAATATATGTATACAGAGAAAGAAATGAAACGACGCCTGTTACATATCAAACATCAGCTAATCTTCTACCGGGGCTTTGATATCCTGCTGACCCATGCGCCTGCACAGGGATTGGGAGACGGCGATGATCATGCTCATCAGGGATATCAGACATTTCTGGGACTGCTGGACAAGTATCAGCCCAAATATATGGTACATGGACATATGCATCTGCAGTATGATCATTCCCTGCAGCGCACTATGCAGTATAACAATACCCAGATCATCAATGCGTATGAGAAACACTCCTGGGAATATTAGTGTTTCTGATAAAAAGTTAATATCTTAATACGAAAATGAAAAGTTCTGTCAGGCCGCCAGACGTTCACTGGCCCTGACAGAACTTTTATTAATGCTCCACCAGATACGCGCAGATCCCCTTCTGCAAGGCTTCCACCAGTTTTTCCTGGTATGCGGCACTTATCAGCAGGCTTTCTTCTTCCGGGTTTGAGAGGAATCCGCATTCCACGATCACCGTCGGTGCGGAAGTATTTTTCAGAATATAATAACCGGAGTTTGCTTTTGCCACTCGATGATTCTGTGGATCCACATTGTCGATCAGACTCTTTTGCAATAGTTCCGCAAGCATTTTTCCTTCTTTCGATCCTTCGTAATAAAACACCTGCGCTCCTTTTACAGAACTGTCTGTGTAGCTATTCTGATGGATACTGATCACTGCATCCGGCTGTTCGGAATTCATCTTTGCTACACGCTGCTTCATGTCCGATATTTTTTCATTTGTTGCATTCGCATCTGCCAGATTCCGATCATCGGTCCGGGTCATGATGACCCGGATATTCTGCCTCTCAAGGTGCTTCTTCAACTTCAGTGCGATTGTCAGATTGACTTCTTTTTCCTTTGTTCCCGCGACACCGATCTTCCCCGGATCGTTTCCGCCATGTCCGCTGTCTATACATAGCGTATATTCTGCCCGTTCCGCCTTCTTTGTCATAACTGCGAACTGTGCCGACCCGGACATGCGGATTCCCGCAATCACCAGCACGGTCAATAAAATTCCTATGCTAATCTTTCTTTTCAAAAAAACCCCGAATACCTGTAATCTTACTTACAATGTATTCGGGGAATCTTTCATCTATACACATCTTCGCAAACTGGCTTCCTGTCAAATACACACTAGAATTCTTACTGCTGCATTGCTTCCGCGATCGTATCCCAAATGGTATTTTTTTCATATCCAAGCTTCCAGAAGGATGCGCCTGCCAGATGATTCTCTTTCATCACATTCAGTTTTTCTCCGATGGATTTCTGATCCTCCACCCAGATTTTGTAGGTTTTTCCATCATACTGATACTCTGCGTAATACTGTCCACAGTCTTCCAGCCATTCCAGATTGACACCGTTTGCTGCCACGCGGCTGTCCACTTCGCTCATACTTACCGCTTCACTGCTGATCGAATAACCTCTTAATGCATCTTCCTCACTGATTTCCGCATCCGTACCTTCAGCCACCGGTGTCAGCTCCCAGACTCTGGTGTAGAACGGCACACCAAGGATCACCTGCTCTGCCGGAACTTCCTCCAGCGTATCCTTGATTCCCTGCTCTACAAATCCGATGGATGCCACGGAACCTTCCTCTGATCCGTTATAATGCTCATCATATGCCATCACAACGATATAATCTGCAAACACAGCCTGTTCTTCCCTGTCATAATAGGCGTTATAAGCTGCCGGTACATAATTGTCCACAGACAGCACCAGATCATTATTTTCACACTTGATGGACAGTTCGCGGATAAACTCCAGATATCCGTCCGCTGCCTCTGCCGGAAGCAGTTCAAAGTCCAGATTGATGCCATCCAGATCGTATTTTATTGCCTCTGCCACCAGATTATTGACCAGATTATCTCTGCTGGATGTCAGACTAAACACACTGGTATCGTCCACATCCTGGTTTTCCAGATTGCTGACCAGTCCCCAGACTTCTATCCCCTGCTGATGACAGTAATTTACATAATCCTGGCTACACAGAGACATAATACCGCCATTGTTGTCATTCAGATAAAACCAGGTCGGTGAGATCACATTCACACCCTTGGTCTTGCCAAGCACCGCTGCTACATTTGCATTCGCGGCCTGCGTCGTTACCTGATGCCATGCCATATTGATCCGTGATTCACGACTGATATGGGAAAATACCGGCTCCGTAAAATTATGATCATACAGCACATCCTGTTCTCCGCCTATGGTCTTGGATTTTACATAACCGATAAATCCGTCCTGGCTGCATACCTTGCTCCAGGAGCCGGCAGTATCCAGTACAGTCACCAGATCGCCTTTCTTCACTTCTGTCAGGATAGGACTCTTCACGCCGCCCTTCTGCCGGATCTGAGTCTTTTTCTTAATGCTCTGATATGTCACATCATCCCAATGATCCGAGATCACAACACGATTCGGATCCTCATAGGATTCATAATGGATATCCGTATATTTTTGTACAAAGCTCATGGACAGATACATCTCACCGTCCCGCACCAAAGCGATCACGTGATCTGCTGTCTGCGCCGCCTTCCCCAGCAGATAGGACGCTGTATCCGGTGTCACATTGATAAGTCCTTCCGGCGTAACATAACGCAGCACCTGCTCTGTCGCATCCCAGTAAAACCGTTTGTTCAGATATTTGTGTACAATCCGGTAATCCATATACACTTCATCATTCTGCAGGATTGCTTTCTGCTCCATCTTTTCATTGTCGAAAACGACAAACATTTCGTCCTCCTGCTCCAGTTTGTAATACTTGCTGTAATCTGTAACTTCCTTGGAAGCCGAATATTTTTTCAAAAAAGTGGTCAGTCCGATGATCGCGATCACCACAATGATCAGCAGCGCCACTGCCATCACCAGAATTGCTTTCTGTCTCTTTCTATTGTGCGCCTGTCTCTGCGAAGCCATTGCTTCCTCCTTTTCTTCTGCATATATTACCAGATTTCCTCCGAAAAAGTTTCGGAATATGTCTGCCTGTTACAAAGTCTTTGCAATCAGTATACATGAAAAAAAAAGGCGATGCAACCTTTCTGACCCAGACTTATTTAAGTCGAACGCTCGTGAGACTTGGTGCGTGATTCTGGGCAGCGTAAACTGACATATTCATCTCAGAATCACTGCACATTCTCGCGGAGCGTTTATCTCAGTCGGAGATTGAACTCCCACTGAGAATGATTTGCTATTACTCTCCACTTGCAAAAGTGGGAGTGTCAACTCAGACTGAGATAAATGCTTTAGTTTTCCCTCCACGGGTTCGATATAGCACTCAAAAAGTCCACTGTTTTATGGTAACATGCGCCTTTTTTCCTGTTTTGCAGGGTTTTCCGGTATTTGAGAAATCCTGCTTTTTATTTTTTTGTAATTTTGTCAAATCTCACTTGGGACAGTGCACCCTGCCGGAACACATAATCCCTCATATAATTCGTGTCTTCCCGGACACACATGACCTCTGACACTTCCACAGAACTGCTGGGAAACCCCTCCAGCCAGATAGAAATGCCTTGTTGTTCATAATTTTGGAGTTCGATCAGAAGAGTCTGTCCGGAATCTGCATATCTTTGCTGCATAAAAATACCTCTTCTCTGACCTGTGCGGAAGTAAGTCGTGATATACAAATCCGCCAATTATTCTTTCACTTGATTTTACCGGTCTTGCTGTGTGTGAATGCACTGTCCTGCCCCTGGAACGCCACCGGCTCTGATACTGTCTTCGTCTTTATCTTTCCTTTTACCTCCGTATTTTTTAGTACCTGCAAAACCTGCAGGATTTTTTCTTCCACCGGCTTTTGCTCTGCATGCAGCTCAGTGCCGTACATTCCCCCTTTCCTCGATTGTCAGTTCTGTGATTTTCACATATACTAACAAAAACTGTTCTGAAAGAGTCCTCCGGTACAGACAGCGTTTTTTCCTGCAGATATCAGGCTGTATGGTCAGATAATCCAACGAAAACTATGATATTCCTGCCTGTAATCTGCCCATAACAAAAACAGCAAAAATCTGCCTCTCAAACTATTTTCTACACAAATTCTGGAAAAACTTAGAAAGGTGTATCACCTTAGATCGATCAACGGGAAAATCCCTCTGCAACAGCTGCATCTTTTAATGTACAGAATTGTACGATGCATTGACTTTAAGAAAAACTGCCGCACTATGTGGTCTCTCTGTCCGTATACACGGATAACTCATGTAATATATATACCACATGTATATTAAAAATTCAACTGTTTTCGTCGTTTTTATATATTTTTATATCTTTGGATACATTATGATGAAGGGAGCACCTTTTTTTATGAGCAAACGTAGCAGCGTAAACATTTGCCTTCTTGAACCAAGATAAATCTGGCAGTAATTTCATAGATTGTTTATGAATGGATGCTTGACGAAAAACACAAGATTATATATACTTTTCTAACAGGTAAAAGGAAGTGATAGCATGAAAATTGAAAAAATGAACGATCATCAGATTCGCTGCACACTTACCAGCGAAGATCTGGCTACACGCAATATAAAATTAAGTGAACTCGCCTATGGCTCAGAAAAGACCCGCGCTTTATTCCGGGATATGATGCAGCAGGCTGCCATGGATTTTGGATTTGAGGCAGAGGATATTCCATTAATGGTAGAAGCCATTCCGCTTTCCTCTGAAAAAATTGTTGTCATCATCACAAAAGTAGAATCTCCGGATGAACTGGATACACGATTCTCAAACTTTACGCAATTTGAGACCGAGGAAGATGAATCAGACGACGGTCTTCCGCTTGATCTGGATGCCGATTCCATTGATACATCCGATGTTGATGACACTGCAACGCAGTTTCTGCAGCTTCTGCAGCGTCTGAGACAGGAACAGAATGCTTCCAAAACAGAAGAAAAAGAAACGACAGAAACAGACAGAGAACTGCCATCCAATCTGGTCCGCATGTTCACCTGTGCTGATCTCGATGCCATTATTCTGGCTGCTGAGGCACTGCATGGTTTTTATCAGGGCAAAAATACATTATACAAAAATCCTCAGGAACACACCTATCATCTGATCGTACATCAGAGTCAGCATACGATTTCTGAGTTTAACCGTGTAATCAACCTGATCTGTTCCTATCTGAAACCACAGAAATATACGGCAGGACTTCAAGCTTTTTATGAGGAACATTTCCAGAAGATCATCCGTGGAAATGCTTTACAGCAGCTTGGCAAGATTACTTGATAATATTGTAAATCGACAGGACCTACAGGAAATTGACAGCAATTTTCTGTATACAAACAAAAAGAATGGCTCTTATCAGAACCATTCTTTTTTTTAAATTATTTCAAGCCGAACGCAGCCTTATGCTACAACATCATTGAGGCGGTCTACTAATTCCTGCGGCTCAATGCCATGCACCATAGCAGCCTGCTCGATTGTCTCCATCTGGGAAGACGGGCAGCCCAGGCAATGCATACCAATACCGAATAATACTTCTGCAATGCTGTCGATATGCTCCTGATCACGTAATAATTCACCGATCATGGTGTCTTTGGTAATCTGTGCCATTCTATTGTACCTCCTTATTTTTTACTAAGCGTAGTATAATACGTTTCTGTAAAATATGCAATGATTATTTACCCTCCGATCTGTGACATCTTCCGGGTATCCGCATCTGCCGGTCCGGTTCCCGGCAAATACAGTCCATCTTCTGTAAAATGATGTTCCTTTGGTTTTCGCTCAATCACATTTGTAACAGCCTCCGCAATCTCCTCATCGGAACAAGCCCCCCGCAGCATAGCTCTCAGGTCCAGTCCTTCCCCGGAATACAGGCACAATTTCAAAAATCCTTCTGATGTCAGCCGGATCCGATTGCATGTATTGCAAAATTTCTCATGAATTGCTCCGATCACACCGATTTCCCCTGCAAAACCAGGTGCACTGTAATATACAGCCGGACCATTTCCCAGCGATTTTTCCAGACGATAGGCATCCGGATATGCTTCAAAAAATTGCCGCAGAATCTCATCCGACGGAACTGATTTATAGGTCTTTCCATATCCAATAGGCATCATCTCAATAAAACGTACTGCAATCTGTTTCCTCTTCGCCCAGGAAAAGAATTCTGACAATTCATCCGTATTTTCCCCCTCGATCGGAACACAGTTTAGTTTTAACGGAATTCCGCTTTTGTATGCATCCTGAATTCCGGCAAGCACCATCTCACAAGCATCTTTTCCGGTCAGATGCTCATACCGTGCCCTCTGAAATGTGTCCAGACTGACATTCACCGCATCCACGCCTGCTTCCAGAAGCTTCGGCAGCATGGACTGCAGTAAAATCCCATTGGTTGTCAGCGTCACCATCTCAATGCCCGGTATTTCCTTAATCTCACGGATCAGATCCGTGCATCCGTGCCGCACCAACGGCTCCCCACCGGTAATCTTTACCTTTGTAATCCCCCGCTGCGCCAGAATCTGCACAATCCGTGTAATTTCCTCGTAACGTAAAATCTTGTCATGTCCAACAAATGAAATATCCTCCGGCATGCAGTATCTGCATCTCAGATTACAGCGGTCCGTAATGGATATTCTGATATAGTCAATATTTCTATTGTAATGATCCGTAATCATACATCCTCTCCTTTCCACTGAATCCATATCTTCAGTTATCAGTTGTCCTGCGTTCAGAACAACAGTTCCACCTGCATCCCAGCCACGTTCTTATATACAGAAGGATTTGCACTTTCTTTTCCACAGTACACACGGAATGGCGTTGTACCCTTGATTGGTACAAACCGTCTTTCTGCATCCTCCCACAGACTGGTATCACCAGGTTCCGCTCCTGTCTGCGTCCGCTGATCCTGTTCATAAGCCAGGATAAAACGATATGCCGAAAGTTCGTCCGCTGAAAGCACTATTTTTTCCTTGTAATTGTCATTGGTAAAAATCTGAAACAACACCGATCCGTTTTCAATCTCCTCACGGTCCGGAATCTGCGGCAAAAACTCCAGCAGGTTCAATAACAGCCATCCATGTGCCGTTACCTTGCGCTGTCCGCCCCGGCCGTTGTTCATATTATGATTATAATAACAATATTCTTCCTCAGATGCAACATCACCATATGCAGATTGGAGTTCTGCAAAGCTATAATACCAGGTTGCCAGTTCCTGACCCTGTCGTCGGATCCGGATGTAAAAATCACTATCCTTTACCGTTGTCTGCGGCACACGTTTTTCACACCGGGAAACTATCGGCTCCAATTCGCCAGCCACGATACCTGCAAAATCTTCTGAAACCGTAGTTCCATCATAATATCCGATCCTTTTGTATGTTTCATCCAGCAAAAACAGCCATATCGCATCCGTTACGTTTCCGATGGTTTCTCCCGCATGATCCACTGCACGCAGCTGATCCATATATTCCGGCGCACACTCTGCCTGCTCCTCCCAGAAGGATCGCGTCAGCCGGATTGCCGGAGCCTTTTGATGACTTCCGTCTGCATATTTCAATTCCATCCAGTATATGGTTCCTGCCTCCGCTCTATTTAATTCAAAAAAACTGCCCAGTGAAAAATAGCGGTTACAACGTAGTCCGTTTCCCCGCACCCAGAATCCCTGCTCCTGACTTCCTGCCACCAGCATACGGATTCCTTTGGAAAAATAGTCTTTGTTTTTGTCATCCAGTCCCTGCTGTCCAAACATAATTGTGGGATGCGGATAGTATTTCACTGGTATACCGTTTTTATAGAAAGAAATAAAAGCCTCACGTGGCTCCCGTCCCTCTGACATCCCCTCTCTCAGTTTCGGGAAATAATACCTTTTTGACTTCAGTTCTGACACGATTGATTCGAACCCATCTACACTTTTCAGACGAATTTCCTCGGTATCTGTCACACATGCAGCATCCAGATAGTTCTGCAGCGGGAAACCACGCCCTTCCTCAATATCCTTGCTTTCCGCATCTTCATGATTATCATAAACAGAAAAACGGCAGCACTTATTTTTTTCCTGTCGCTCCAGTTCCTCGCAGGTATACAACACATTCCGTCCGGCTGCACTTCCACTGATAAATAAGCCTGCCTGATCTGTCTCCTGTAAAATCGTAACACTTTTGATCTCCATTTTTCATACCCCTATGACACATATTCTTTACATGTTTTGTATTTTTTATCATACAATAAAGCACTGGTAAAATGCAAGTCTTACGACCATATTTCATCTCAGTCTGAGTTGAGACTCCCACTTCTGCAAGTGGTAAGTAATAACAAATCTTTCTCAGTGGGAGTTCAATCTCCGACTGAGATAAACGCTCCGCGAGGATGTGCAGTGATTCTGAGAAGAATATGTCAGCTTTCGCTGACCAGAATCACGCACCAAGTCTCACGTGCGTTCGACTTGAAATTACTTTTCACGCCATCTGCGTAAACACGTTTCCCTTGGGCCGGATCGTAAATTCCATCTCTTTTCCCGTCACCGGATGTATAAAAGCAATCCGGCAGGAACACAGCGCCACCGGACAGTATCTGCCCGCAACTGCTTCTCTTCCGTATTTTGTATCGCCCATCAACGGGTATCCCGCATGTGCAAACTGTACCCGGATCTGATGATGCCGCCCGGTGTGAAGCCAGATATGCACCAGCGCTTTCTGCTGCTCCTCATCCGTCTGCTCCACCTGATAACGCAATTTTGCGTCCTTTGCCTGTGGTGTCCCCGGCTCTACCACCTGTGAAGTGTTTGTACGTCCGTTCCGCAGCAGCCAGTCACAGAGTTCTCCTTCTGACGGCTGCGGAATGCCTTCTGTCACTGCCAGATATTCTTTTTCCATACTTCGGCTGCTCACCTGAACTGACAGCTTCGCCGCTGCCTGCTTTGTCTTGGCAAACACCATCACACCTTCCACCGGCTGGTCCAGACGATGGATCAGACCGATATAAGGCTCCTCTTTCTTTTTCGCCCGATAATTCTTCAGCAGACTCACCATATCTGCCTGTCCGGCCCGGGCAGTCTGAACCGCCACACCGGCCTCCTTGCGACAGACAATGACTGCGTCATCCTCAAAAATAATTTCCGGTTGTTTTACTCTCATCTTCCATGTATTCCTATCTTTTTTCTGATAAACAGAACGGACAATATCTACCCCTGTTTTTGTAAATCTGTCCGTCCCAATATACATTATTCTTTACAATTTGAATCTGTATCCAACACCCCAGATTGTCTCAATATACTGTGGTTTTGCTGTGTTGAACTCAATTTTTTCACGGATCTTCTTGATATGGACAGTAACGGTTGCAATATCACCGATGGATTCCATATCCCAGATTTTGGAAAACAGTTCATCTTTGGTAAATACATGGTTCGGATTCTCTGCCAGAAATGTCAGCAGATCAAACTCTTTCGTAGTAAACTGTTTTTCTTCTTCGTTGACCCATACACGACGGGCTGTTTTATCAATACGGATGCCACGGATCTCAATGATATCATTTTTCTGTGCCGTACTGCCGATCAGGCGTTCATACCGTGCCAGATGTGCTTTTACCCGGGCAACCAGTTCGCTCGGCGAAAATGGCTTTGTGATATAATCATCCGCACCAAGTCCGAGTCCGCGGATTTTATCAATATCATCTTTTTTCGCAGAAACCATCAGCACCGGTGTGTTTTTTTTCTCACGTATTTTTCGACAGATTTCAAATCCGTCTGTCCCCGGCAGCATGAGGTCCAGGATAAACATATCAAAATCTTCATTCAGCGCCCGCTCCATACCGCTGGTTCCGTCATTCTCTATCTCCACATCAAATCCGCTCAGCTCCAGATAATCTTTCTCCAGATCTGCGATTGCCTCTTCATCTTCTACTATTAAAATCTTACTCATTTGGTACCTCCTGATATTTTCGAATGACAAAGTACATAGTTGTACCTGTCTTTTCTTTACTTGTCGCCCAGATTTTTCCACCGTGATCCTCAATAATCTTCTTTACGATAGACAGGCCGATACCACTGCCTCCGGTGGAAGAATTTCTCGAAGAATCCGTCCGGTAAAAACGGTCAAAAATATACGGCAGATCACGGGCTGAAATGCCTTTTCCATTATCCTCGATTTCAACCTGGATAAAATCACCTACATCTTTGATCCGGACATTGATCTGTCCCTTCTGCTTGTCCATATATTTGATCGCATTTGTCACGATGTTGTTAACCACACGCATCAGCTGCTCCGGATCTGCAATGATCACAATATTCTCATCCGCATAATTAAAATAAGTCAGACCAATACCCCTGGTCTCCAGATCCAGACCAATTTCCTCGATACAGTCATTGAAATAATCTGACACATTGATCTTCTTGAAATTGTATGGGATACGGTTTGTATCAATTTTCGAATACAGCGTCAGTTCGTTCAACAGACGATCCATCTCATTTGCTTTATTATAAATCGTGCGGATGTAACGCTCCTGTTTCTCCGGTGTATCTGCCACACCATCCAGAATACCTTCGGAATATCCTTTCACCGCTGTGATCGGAGTCTTCAGGTCATGGGCGATATTACTGATCAATGCACGGTTTTCCTTCTCAGCTGCCATCTTCTCTTCCGTCGATTCCTTCAGCCGCTTACGCATATCCTCAAAATTCCGGCACAAATCTCCCATCTCATCCGGTTCATCATAGTCAATGGTAAAATCCAGATTTCCTTCTTTGATATTTTTTGTGGCAACCTGAAGCTTTTTAATCGGAACCATCGTTCCCCGATAGATCCAGATTGTCATCACCCCGGCAGTCAATGCAAGGATCAGAAGTACCGACAAACCAATGTCTATCATCAGTTTCTTAATCTCCGGCTGTATACTCTCTGATGATGTAATGATATAGACACTGCATTGATCTCCCCTGCTGCTTTCAAAGTCAACCTGTTTTAGCAGCGACTGCGCATCATTGTCCACATAATATGCCGCACCTGTGCTGCTGTCACCCTCGCCATAGGAAGGGAGCTGTTTTTCCCACTGCTCGTCACTGATGCTTGAATCTCCATGATATCCATTGTAAACCAGAATTCCGTTTTTGCAAAAAATCAGATAAGAGCTCTTCTCCTGCAGTTTTGTATTTACTTCCGTCAGATAACTGACAGATTCGAGTTTTTCCGGATCTGCTTTTGCCTGTTTGCAGATCTCATCATATTCCGTTTTCGTATAGCGGCTCATCAGCTGCAGGGAATTCGACAATACCCCCTGGGTATCCGATGCCTCCAGACCATAATTTTTCTGGATCGCCTTTGTCTGTATCCGGTATAATCCGAGAATTGCCGCTCCGGCCAATGCGATCGGCAAAATGATAATAATGCAAAATGCAACCATCAAACGTGTTTTCAGTTTCATCGTATTCTCCACCTCTGCAGTCTTTCATGAATATCTATTACGTACTCTATTTTCATTCATATAGCACTGCTCATTGCTTTTTTCATTATAACACGGATATTCGATGATTTACATTCTGCAATCGTAAACTTTTTATAAAATGACTTGGAAAGGACAGCCTTCACGTATCATACTGATACAAAAGGCTGCCCTTTCTACTGTCTATGTAAGATCTGTTCTATACTGTCTGCTGCATGTATTGTTCTCAGAATCACAGACTGATTAACCAAGTACTACCGGGTTATAAACTGCATTGTAATAAAGCATAAAAAATCCACAATAATCATCTACACTGAAACAGTCACCCTCAAGTTCCATACCTGAAAATACCTGACCATATGTGTTACCATATGCACTTTTCTGATTTACGGCAAATCCGGTAATCGTATAACTGTCATCAATAATATTCAGATAATGTCCTACATTCGCATAATTGCCCTGATCGAAGTCCGCTTTTTCCTGTGTATACCATCCGTCAAACGGATCAAAGAAGGAAGGTCCCCATGCAAGGTTCTCTCCAACGTTAAAGACTCCGATATGATCCATCGCATATGCAGATGCATTGGTATCATACTCTGCAATTGCCATCAGGCTATTTGATATTTTTAGTTCCTGAAGACCATGAGCCTTTCTCAGCTCATTGCACTCTAAGATTCCGTAAAGCGCCTGTCTCATATTCTCCAGAGATGTCGCATCATCTGCTGCTCCTATGACCGTATACTGATCATAAGCATAACCACAGTTAAACAGGCCGCTAATCGTCGGATTGATCAGTTCCAGAAATCCCACACTGCCTTTTCCAATCTGTTCATCTATACAGAAAGCCTCTCCATCCAGAACGAGATAAGTACTTCCCAGATATTTCACGCCACCGTCGTAGCCAAAGTTGACCTTGCCGCCCCAGATACACCAGTTTCCTGAACTGTTAGATGCGATTCCGTTAAAATCAAAGTCTACTTTGCCACCACGGATGCAGAACCAGCCTGCATCATTGCACTCAACACTGTTACAGTTGAAATCAACCTGACCGTTGACGATTCTCCACCACCCGTACTCATTCGGAGCAATTCCGGTATAAGAATAGTCCACCTGACCATTCCGCACATACCACCAGCCATATTCACTGTCTACCACGCCGGTACAGCCAAAATCTACTGCTCCGTTTACAATACGCCAGCATCCAGCATCATTGAATCCGAGCCCTGTATAAGAAAAATCAACCTGACCGTTTCTGAGATAAAACCAGCCATATTCATTTGACTCAACGCTGTTGCAGGTAAAATCAACCTGACCGTTGACGATTCTCCACCAACCATACTCATTCGGTGCAATTCCTGTGTAAGAATAGTCTACGTGACCGTCACGGACATACCACCAGCCATACTCACTGTCTACCACACTGGTACAGCCAAAATCCACGGCTCCATCCACGATTCTCCAGCAGCCTGCATCATTAAAGCCAAGTCCGGTATAGGAGAAATCAACTTCTCCGTTTTTGACGTACCACCAGCCATAGTCATTATCTGTCACACCGATGTAATCCTTATCCACTTCGCCTTTTTCATTTGCATAATACCATGCCGTACGACCATCCACAGTGATATATTTCAGCGAATAAACATCCTCCTGTTCATCCGCTTTTCCGGAGTCATCCACATCATCCTTCGTGTTTCCGGCACTCATAACTTCAGCATTTACTTCTTCATTCGTTACTTCATTCTGTGCCGCGTACACCGGAGTCATCGCCGGTGCTGCGATACCTGCCGCAGTAACGACAGCACACAATACGGCAAGCAGTCTTCTGTTTCTTTTTTTCATGTCTTCTCTCTCCTTTTCTTTTTCTAAACCATTAATTTTCACTTGTTTTTTCATTATAGCATAGAAAATACGAAATCAAAAGGTTGCAATTTCTATCGCTCCATTTCTTCTATGCAACATGTATGTTCTCTGGTTTTACGGTCATAATTAATTCCTACCAGCAACAGATTTCCGTGATATTCTTCCAGACTGCGGCAATACTTTTTTTCTTTTATCTGCGTGATCGCCCCTCTGGCAGTCTTATCCCATTTCAATTCCACGACCAGTGCCGGTTTCTCCGAAAACTTCTTCCGTGGAATAAACACAAGATCTGCAAATCCTTTTCCACCAGGAAATTCTCTGTGCACCGTATAAAAATTTCTTGCTGCATACAAAGCAAGCGATACCGTATAACTCAGAGCATTCTCATCATTATATTGGATATGTGATGTTTTAAAATGCGCCTGCCGAATTCCTTCTGCCACCTGCAACGGTCGATTTTCCCAGATAGCCTGCAGCGTGTCCGCAGAATTTTTCAAACCTTTGGAGACTTCTCCCCAGTCAGATACAGACACTGCATTCACATACTCTGACCGAATCTCTCCATTTGGAATAAATACAGCTTTATTATCGCTGTCATATCCGAGATAGCCAAGATGAATCAGCAATGTCAGCACATCATCTTCCGACCGGAATGTCGTCATGTCATTCGTAAAACTTCCGATATTGACAGGAACCTGATTTCCCGCAATCATACTGAGTACATCATCTTTCAGGCCGTCAAAATTCATATCAATATACACCTGCAATGCCTCAAATGTCTCCGTCTGATTCCAGTAATTCCCTATCTTTCCGAGACGCATACAGCTTACAACCGAACGCGGACTGTACACTGATAAAGCTTTATCAAAAGAATATCCATCGTACCAGTTTTTCACTTCCTCAAGCTCCATGTCGTACTGACCGCACAGTTTCTGAACTTCTGTTTCTGTAAAACCAACATAAGACGCCAGTGGTCCCGGCTCAATCATCGAAAACTCATCAAACATATTCAATGCAGAATGTGTTCCATATTTTTTTATCGGTAAGATTCCTGTCATATAGGCCAAATGAATATATCCTTTATCTTTCAGCAGATCCCGTAAGAAATCAAGATACCGTTCCTGCGTCTCCCGATCTGTTTTATATTCCCGGAACACACAATCCCACTCATCGATGATCACTACAAACGGGCATTTCGTCTGCTGATAAACATCCTGCATCGTCCGTGTCAGATTGAAAGTATCAAAATACCGAAACTCCGGATATTCCCCCAACAAATCCCACAATACGCTTCTGCGAATCAGAGAGATCATCTCATCGATATTTTTACTCTGACTCAGAAACTCCTGCACATTCAGGAAAATCACATCATACTGATTCAGATATGTTTCAAACTGATCATCCTCAGCGATCTCAAGATTTTGAAATAATTCTTTTGAATCACAGCCACGGCTGTAATATGCTGAAAGCATATTGGCGGCCATAGATTTTCCAAACCGGCGCGGCCGGCTGACACAGATACATTTTTGCTGCGTGTGCATAACAGAATTGGTATAGGTAATCAATCCCGTTTTATCTACATAAATATCAGAATTAATACTTTCCTGAAATTTACTGTTATCCGGATTCAGATATGTTCCCATCGTATAGCCTCCTGACGCAAAAAATCTTCTGCTACTTCTTCTGCTAACTATTGTAGCATAGACACTCTCAAATCAAAAGTCCGCAAAAAGGAAAAATCGCTACATCCCGATATATCTTTATATCAAAATGTAACGACTTTTCATTTTTAACTGCTAACTACAAATCTGCAACATAGGTTTATCAGATTCCAATGGAATATATCAATCGTTAACTGATCAGTATCTGAAGAAGACATTTCCGCTTATGAGACCGATGGATAATCTGTTTTTCTCAGATTCTGATATAGAACGTAAAAAAATCCCCGCCGCTGTTTTTCAACAAGCGACGGGGATTTCTATCTCATTACAGATATTTCTTTAATACATCAACTTTGTCAGTTGCTTCCCAAGGAAGATCTACGTCTGTACGTCCGAAGTGTCCGTAAGCAGCTGTTGCTTTGTAGATCGGTCTTCTTAAGTCAAGCATTTTGATAATTCCAGCCGGACGAAGATCGAAGTTCTCACGAACGATCTCAACCAGTTTCTCATCAGACAGTTTGCCTGTTCCGAATGTATCTACCATAATGGATGTCGGCTGTGCTACACCGATTGCGTAGGAAAGCTGGATCTCGCATTTGTCAGCCAGACCTGCTGCAACGATATTCTTTGCAACGTAACGTGCTGCATATGCTGCAGAACGGTCTACTTTTGTACAGTCTTTTCCGGAGAAAGCTCCGCCGCCGTGACGAGCCATTCCACCGTATGTATCAACGATGATCTTACGTCCTGTCAGACCTGCATCACCGTGCGGTCCACCGATTACGAAACGTCCTGTCGGATTGATGAAGAATTTTGTCTCATCATCGATCAGCTCTGCCGGAAGGATCGGATCGAATACATATTTTTTGATATCCTCATGGATCTGCTCCTGAGTTACATCATCATCATGCTGTGTGGAAAGAACAACAGCCTCTAATCTCTTCGGTGCGCCGTTCTCATCGTACTCTACGGAAACCTGAGTTTTTCCGTCTGGTCTTAAGTAGCTTAATGTGCCGTCTTTACGAACTTTTGTAAGCTGAAGAGCCATTTTGTGAGCAAGAGAGATCGGGTAAGGCATTAACTCCGGTGTCTCATTTGTAGCATAACCGAACATCATACCCTGATCGCCGGCACCTGTATCCAGATCGTCAGTCAGTGCACCCTCTTTTGCTTCCAGTGCTTTGTCAACACCCATAGCGATATCAGCGGACTGCTGATCCAGAGCAACCATAACTGCACATGTATTTCCATCGAAACCTGTCTTTGCATCATTGTAACCAATCTCGTTTACAGTCTGACGAACGATAGACGGGATATCAAGCTGTGCTTTTGTAGTGATCTCACCTGTTACTAATACGAAACCTGTACAAGCAGCTGTCTCGCAGGCAACACGGCTCATCGGATCCTGTGCCATGCAGGCATCCAGAATTGCATCAGATACGGCATCGCAGACTTTGTCCGGATGTCCCTCTGTAACTGACTCAGAAGTAAATAATAATTTTTCCATAATTATCCTCCGTTCTTTCTCTCTCATTCTAATCTAAATTGAAACATGTGAACTCCCACTGTTCACGTTATTGCAGTCATACTTTATGTATCATACATTCGAAAGTAGCAAAAGTCAACCAACAGATTCCCCCGAAAATGTTGAACAAATCGTCAAAAAGCTGGAAAAATCCATATTTTTTCATCTGATCTATATGGAGACACAAGAAAGTGTGCTATCACACACTCTCGCGGACAAAAGCATCAACAGCACATCTTTCTTGTCCGCGCCGAGCACGCTTGCGAAGCAATCATTTCTTCTCGTGCGAGTGCGCATTGTTTGCACGAAGTGCTTTTATTTGATAGGAAATTCAACGTAATTTCCTATCAAATAAAAAGCGGGCAGCCAACATTGCCCGCCCGCCTGCTATTCATTTTTCTCACTTCTGCCGGATATCAGTCTTCTGTCACGGATCAGATTTTTAACCGGAACTGCTGAATCTCTTTCTCAGAACTTACCTTTTCCATCATGCCGCCAAGGCCTCTGAATTTCTCATCAAACGCCTCATATCCACGTTCAATATAGTAGATGTCGTCTACGATAGTGATGCCGTCGCCTGCCAGTCCTGCAATGACCAGCGCTGCGCCTGCACGAAGATCCGGTGCGCTGACTCTCGCGCCGGTATAACGCTCCACACCGTTGATGATTGCGATATTACCTTCCACTTTGATATTAGCACCCATCTTCTCCAGTTCATCCACATATTTGAAACGGTTCTCGAAAATGCTCTCGGTAATGGTGCTTGTTCCCTCGGAAACACCCAGTACCACACCCATCTGTGGCTGCATATCTGTCGGGAAGCCCGGATACGGCAGTGTAGTCACCTGCGTATGATGCAGTGGATTCTTTGCGATGACACGCACTGCATCATCAAACTCCTGAATCTCACATCCCACTTCGATCAATTTCGCACTGGTTGCCTCCAGATGCTTCGGAATGACATTTTTTACTGTGACATCACCATGTGTTGCGGCTGCCGCAAACATAAATGTACCTGCCTCGATCTGATCCGGAATGATAGAATATTCCGTCTTGTGCAGTTTCTCAACACCGGAAATACGGATCACGTCAGTTCCGGCTCCGCGGATATTAGCTCCCATTCGGTTCAGGAAATTTGCCACATCAACGACATGCGGCTCTTTCGCTGCATTCTCGATGATCGTCTTTCCCTCTGCCATAGCTGCTGCCATCATGATATTGATGGTGGCTCCTACGGAAACCTTATCCATATAAATATGGGTACCACAAAGGCGGTCTGCCTTCGCTGCTACCAGACCATGATGAATGTCAATCTCCGCACCCATAGCACGGAATCCTTTCAGATGCAGGTCGATCGGACGGCTTCCGATCGCACATCCGCCCGGCAGTGCTACTTCTGCATCTTTATATTTTCCAAGTAAGGCGCCCAGTAGATAATAGGACGCACGGATTTTTCTGATGTATTCATTGTCAACGCTCGTTTCATGAATGGTTGAGCCGTTGATCTTTACCGTGTGAACGTCGATCCGCTCGACAGTCGCACCAATGTTCTCGATTGCCTGAAGCATGACATTGATATCACGGACATTTGGTAAATTATCTATTGTAACGGTTTCGTCCGTCATCACTGCTGCGGCAAGAATCGCCAGCGCTGCATTCTTTGCCCCGCCGATTGCCACATCTCCGATTAACGGATTTCCACCTTTTATTACATATTGATCCATTTTGCACCTCTATGCTATATATTTAAACACGCTATTATAACTATATCTTAAAAAAATTGTCAAGAAAATCTTTCATTTTCACCTATTGTATCATGAAATTCTCTCTTAGAAAAGAAACTTTGCTTTATTTTATTCATCTTCAGCCTTTTCGGTTCCATTCTTTTCTTTTAATGCCTGTAAAACAGCATCTAATGTCTGTTCTACATTCAGTTTATATTCATCCACAATGATGTCGGCATATTTTTCATATAAGACCACACGCTCTTTGTACAGTCCGGCTAATGTCTGACCCGGTTTCAATACAACGCCACGTCCTTTGATGTTGCGTAGCCGACGCTCCAGTGGCTTCAGATTCTGTTTCAGATATACGATTGTTCCGATGGAACCAAGATGCTCCATCGCTTCTTTTCCATACACGACGCTTCCGCCGGTCGCAATCACACTGTGTGTTGTCCGGATCTGGCTGTTTACACGGTTCTCCACTTCGATAAAACCGTCCGTTCCCTTCTCCTCGATGATTTCCCGGAGCAGCTTGCCCTCTGCTTTCTGGATCAGCAGATCTGCATCAATAAACTCATATCCAAGAACTTTTGCCAGAACGACACCGATGGTACTTTTTCCAACACCCGGCATGCCTATTAAAACAATATTTTCCTTTTTCATCTCTCAACTAAATCTTTCTCTATAAGCTTCTATCCTGTAACCCGTGAAACAAAGCGGACAAATGTCCGCTCTGTCTGTTTTATCTGAATTTCTGATATCCGGTCTATGATCTTTCCAATGTACACCTTCTGATCTGCAAAACCGACATCTTATTCTGCTGTCGCGCTGGAATCGCTGTTGTCAGCAGCAGACGGTGCAGTAAAGATATTATCAAATTTCACTTTCGCCCACTCATCCTCATCAACTTTGATCTTCACAGCGTCTTTGTATCCATCCGTTACATCCTGATAAAGCTGATCCTGACGGTCACTGATGATACTTTCTTTCTTCTTTTCTGTTGCATCTGCATCAAACTCGCTGTCCAGTCGGATGATATAATAACAGTCGGCACCCTCGATCAGACCGGATACCTGTCCGGCTGTCATGCTGTTTGCCGCTGCGATGACCGCATCACAGAAACCACCATCTGCCTCGCTCTTTTCATCGCTTCCATAAGAATATGTCTTTACATCGTAGGAATATTCTTGTGCGGTTCCATCAAAATCGCTCTGTGCTTTTTGTGCTGCATCGTCTGCATTTTTCTTCACTACAGTGGTCTCATCTGCGCTATAAGTCTGCTGTTTGCCGCTCTCATCCGTATAAGTTGTCAGACTGATCTTCATATAACTGAATGTTCTCTGTGCTGCTTCCTCATCGGATACGTTTGTATCAGCAGTCGCGCTGATGGCTGCCTTCATTCTCTTCTCTACTGTCTGCAGATACAGATAACGCTCTACATACTCCTGTGTAGCTCCCACTTCTTTGAGTGCTGCTTTGGAGTTGTCAGACATAAACTGCTCTGCTGCTTTTTTGATGGCTGCCTGATCTTCCTCTGTGATCTCCACACCGTAATCTGACATATGTTTCTCCAGCAGATACTGTGTCTCAATGCTTTCCAGTACACTATCCTTTATAGATTCCTGCATGTTCTTTCCATCCTTTGCATAGGAGTCATTTGTCCAGTAGTCATCTCCATAATAAGAAGCAAAAACACTGTCATAACCGGCCTGCTGAATACGTGCCGCAAAGTTTGCATATCCCATAGTCACTTCGATGGCATCTTTGTCATCACTTGTCATCGTAATTGCCACTGCATCTTTGTTCACGCCGCCGCATCCGCTCAGACTCATCGTTCCAATCATGGTACTCATCAGGATAATTGCAGCAAATTTCTTAAATCTCATGGTTTCCTCCATCTATAACGGTCATCAGCTTCCACGTATGTTTCCATCGAAAATCTGTACCGCATGTGATATTATGTCTCTTAATACTATTTATAATTAAATTCTGTCTGTTTTCCGATATCCGGCCTGTGCATGATATAATGATTCAAGTCGAACGCACGTGAAACCTGGTGCATCACTCTGGTCAGCGTAATCTGACATATTCGTCTCAGGATCACTGCACATAGCGGATACTTTCATTTGTCAAGTATAGCGTAGATTCCCCGTCACCGCAAGGTATTTTTACATTACAAATCCTGCTCCGTCAACAATTCCCGGCAGTCTGCCAGCACACGACAGATCACCTCAATCGTATCAGGACTGTTTTTTTGTTTTCGATAATAAAAATACGGTTCTTTTTTATCCGGAACAAAAGACAACAATGGTTTATTTTTCTCCACCACCAGCGGAATGTTGCTTCCATTTACTTTCGCACGTTCAAACATCCGGAAGGTAATGTCATTGGAAGACTCTTTGATTTCCACAAAATACAGGCTGTGAGCTTCTGCTTTCAACTGTGCCACTCGCAGCAGATTCTGTACCGGCCGCGGCGGTTCTCCAAAACGGTCGATCAGTTCATCCAGCATCTCATCCTTTTCTTCCTCATTTTCAATGGCTGCGATCCGCTTGTAAATATCCAGCTTCTGATATTCATTTGCGATATAACCGTTTGGAATATAGGCATCCAGCTCAATATCGATGGATGTCTCAAAGGATTCTTCCACTGCTTCTCCCTTTGCCGTTTTTACCGCTTCATTCAGCATCTTGCAGTACAGATCATATCCGACGGCTTCCATATGACCATGCTGCTGCTCGCCCAGCAGATTCCCGGCCCCCCGGATTTCAAGATCTTTCATGGCAATCTTGAACCCGCTTCCCAGATCGGTAAATTCCCGGATGGCAGACAGCCGTTTCTCTGCCACTTCTTTCAGCATCTTATTTCTTCGGTACATCAGGAACGCATAGGCTGTCCGGTTGGAACGTCCAATCCTTCCTCGCAGCTGATACAACTGGGATAGTCCCAGATTATCCGCATCGTGAATGATCATCGTATTGACATTTCCGATATCCAGTCCGGTTTCAATAATAGTAGTCGACACCAGCACATCCACTTCCCCGTTCATGAACTGATACATCACGCGCTCCAGTTCCCGCTCACTCATCTGACCGTGCGCATATGCCACTTCTGCATCCGGCACCAATTCTGCAATCCTTGCTGCCACTTCTGCAATCTGGTTGACCCGGTTGAATACATAGTACACCTGACCGTCCCTGGCCATTTCACGCTCAATGGCTTCCCGGATCATTTCTTCATCATATTCCATAACATAAGTCTGGATCGGCATACGATCCTGAGGCGGCTCTTCTAATACACTCATGTCACGGATACCGATCAGACTCATATGCAGCGTTCTCGGAATCGGGGTTGCTGTCAGCGTCAGCACATCCACATCCTTTTTCATCTGTTTGATCTTTTCTTTATGTGTCACGCCAAACCGCTGTTCCTCATCAATGATCAGCAGACCGAGATTTTTGCACTCCACATCCTTAGACAGCAGGCGGTGGGTTCCGATCACGATATCCACGGTTCCACGCTTCAGCCCCTCCAGAGTCGCTTTCTGCTGCTTCGGAGTACGGAACCGGCACATCAATTCCACATTGATCGGAAAATCCTTCATCCGCTGTGCAAATGTATTGTAATGCTGCTGTGCCAGAATCGTCGTCGGCACCAGATAAATAACCTGTTTTTCCTCCTGCGCTGCTTTGAAAGCCGCTCGGATTGCCACCTCGGTCTTGCCAAAACCAACGTCACCGCAAATCAGACGATCCATGATCTTCCTGCTTTCCATATCCGCCTTCGTCGCTTCGATGGCAAGACGCTGATCCTCCGTCTCATCATATGGAAACATTTCCTCAAATTCCCGCTGCCATACCGTATCCGGTCCATACTCATAGCCTTCCTTACTTTGCCGGATGGCATACAATTCCACCAGTTCCTGCGCCACTTCCTGTACCGCTTTCTGTACCCGGTGCCGGGTCTTTGTCCACTCCTGTCCGCCCAGACGGTTCAGCTTCGGTTTCTTCGCATCCGCACCGGCATATTTCTGGATCAGATCAAGCTGTGTCGCCAACACATACAGATTGCCGCCTTTATCATACTCAATCTTCATGTAATCCCGCATGGTCTTGTCAACTTCGATTTTCTCTATGCCGCGGAAAATACCGAGACCGTGATTCTCATGCACCACATAATCTCCCGGTTTCAGTTCGGAGAAACTCTGGATATGCTCACCCTCGTAAATCTTCTTTTTCTTTTTCCGTTTCTTCTTTTCCCCACCAAAAATGTCGGTCTCTGTCAGCACGACGAATTTGATATCCGGATATTCAAATCCGCGTTTCAGCTTGCCATACAGCACCATGACTTCTCCCGGCTGCACCGCACGGTCTGTATCAGTCGTAAAAAATGCATTCAGTTCCTCCTGTCGCAGATCGTCCGCCATACGCTCCGCACGGGTCCGGGAGCTGCACATGAGGATCACCCGGTATTTGCGTTTTTTATAACTTTTCAGATCTTTGGAGAGTAGCTCAAAACTGCTGTTGTAAGCATTGACAGAATGCACCTGGAAAAAGCAGCTTTGCGCCGGTGTCAGTCCCTCCGCACGCAGTTCCATGGCCGAGATCAGAATACAGCCAAACTGCTGTATCTGTGCTGTCACCGTCTGATGGGGATATAGAATATCTGCCTGTCCCGGCAAAATATAGCCTTTCTCCAGACGCTGCGTCATACTCTGGGAAAATTCTTTTTCCACTGCAGACGCTTTCTCCAGGCAGCGAGCCGGTTCATCTATAAAGATCAGCAGTTTCTGCTCCTGTGCCCCGGCACAACGGGAGGCAAACTCCAGAAATCCCACCGTATCCTGATAAAAATACGTCAGATAACTCTCTGCCGCCCTGAGGCTTCCAAGTTCCTCCACCTGCTCTTTCAGCAAATCTACCGCTTCCTGTAACCGGTGTGCTTCCTGGGTTTTCATCTCCTTTCGGAAACGTTCTGTGATTTTTTTTCCTTCCTTTACAATGCGGTCCAATCCTTCACTTTTCTGCTCTCTTGTCAACACAAGTTCCGCCGCCGGATACACCACGATCTCTTCCATGATATCCACGGAACGCTGACTGTCCGGATCAAAAGTACGGATGGAATCCACCTCATCCCCCCACAGTTCGATGCGGTAAGGGAGTTCCTCCGTCAGTGCAAAAATATCCACGATACCGCCACGGATGGCAAATTCGCCCGGTGTTTCTACCTGATAGACACTTTCATAACCCAGCCCTACCAAACGTCTGCGCAGCACTTCCAGATCTACCGTATCCTCATTCTTCAGCCGCAGCAGAAATCCACGCAGCACTTCCGGCCGCACCAGTCGGTCCAACAATGCATCAAAAGTAGTGATGATGGCCGCATCCTTTTCCTCAAACAAGGTCCTGAATGCCTGGATCCGCTCCTGTGTCAGTGCATTACCACGGATATCCGACTGATAGAACAGAATATCCTTTGCCGGAAAATATACCGCTTTCCGGTCAAAATACCGGTAAGCATCCAGCAGTTCCCGTGCCTTCTGTTCATTAAAAGTAACAATGACACGCATGCCCCTGCCATTGTTCCATCCGTACATCATATGTGGTTTTTGTGCATCCATACAGCCGGTTGCCGAGAGCACCGTACCCTCCTCTGCCGAGGCCCGCTCCAGTTCCTCAAAACTGCCCAGTTCATGCAGCGGACTTACAAAAGCATCCATGTCATTCCTCCTTTACATTTATTCAAGAATGCCCCCGGCATTCTTGCTGCGAGATGCACGTCATGCAATGCATGACATATTTTTCTGTGCATCTCTGTAAGTCTACACTCTCATTATTTCTTCCGGTTATATCGGTTCATTGCCTCGTCAGTTCTGTCCTGAACCATTAACGTAACAGCATCCACAGCCTCTTTCACGGCATCGTCGAATTTTTCTCTGTCCTCCGGCGAAAAACGTCCCAGCACATGATCTGCCAGATCCCAGCCTGCCGGTTTTTCCCCCACGCCGACTTTAACCCGTGCAAACTGATCCGTCCCGGTTTTTGCAATAATATCTTTGATACCGTTGTGTCCGCCCGCACTTCCTTTTTTCCGGATCCGCAGATTGCCCGGGGCCAGACTGATATCGTCAAAAACAACAATCAGATCTTCCATCGGATCCAGCTTGTAAAAATTCACCAGGGCACTGACACTGTCACCACTGAGGTTCATATACGTCTGCGGTTTTGCCAGCATCACTTTCTGCCCTTCGATATAACCGGTTCCGCAAAAAGCTTTCCCTTTTCGTAAATTCAGTTCAATTCCATATTTATCTGCAATGGCATCAATAACATCAAAACCTGCATTGTGCCGTGTTTTTTCATATTTTGCGGTTGGATTTCCAAGTCCTACGATGAGGTACATTTCTATTTTTCCTCCTGTTTCTTTTTGGTCGCATCTTTATTTTTTCTTTATTTCTTGCAAATCAAAAAGAAAGAATCCTGTGCAATGCAGGATTCTCCTTCTGTGCAGTTGTGGATAGTATACCACAATTATTTATGCTTCCGCAATTTCTTCACGATATTTTTCCATGATCATTTCCTGAAGTTGTGTTCTTGTATCAGAATTGATCGGATGGGCTACATCTCTATACTCCCCTTCTGCGTTTTTCCGGCTTGGCATTGCAATGAATACACCCTTCTCACCCTCGATGATCTTAATGTCATGCACTGCAAATTCGTTATCAATCGTGATCGATACAACAGCCTTCATTTTTCCTTCTTTGTCAACTTTTCGAATTCTCACATCTGTAATGTTCATACTTCTTTTCCCCTGTGTATATTTCTTTCTTCACAGCAGGTCGGTTCGTATGCTGAGCTGTCACATCAATGCCGGTCTTTTCCCCTCTGCCGCGTACAGCGTGACTACATGATATAACGTTCATTGTGCCCGCGCACAATTTTCACCTCATCTTCGCCGCATAAATAAGTATTGGCACAAATTGTATCACGGCTCTCCACGATACAATTCTCAATATGCGTATTGTCACCGATGTAAACATCGTTCAAAATAATAGAATTTTTAATTACGCAGTTCTTGCCTACAAATACCTGTTTGAACAGTACGGAGTTCTCCACTGTTCCATTGATAATACATCCGCTCGCCACAAGACTGTTGCGGACTTCTGCTCCCGTATTATATTTTGCCGGAGCCAGATCATCCACCTTGGAATATATATATGGTTCCTGATGGAAGAAATAATTGCGGATCTCCGGTTTCAGGAAATCCATGTTTGTCTGATAATAAGATTCCACACTGGCGATATTGCTCCAGTAATTTTCCAGTTTGTATCCGTAAATCTGCTTCAGATTCTTGTAACGGATCAGGATATCTGTAACAAAATCAAACCGGTGCTCCTGCATACTCTTCTCCAGCATCTCAATGAGCTGTCTTCTGCGCAGCACATAAATACCGGTGGAAACTGTATGGGACTGAGCCACCATCGGTTTTTCCTCGAAATCCACGATACGGGATTCTTCATTCATCTGAACAACACCAAATCGGCTGACATCCTCTGTCATCGGTACATCTTTGCACACAATGGTGATGTCCGCTTTCTTCTGGATATGATAATCCAGTACCTTATTATAATCCAGTTTGTATACGCAGTCGCCGCCTGCCACAATAACATACGGTTCATGGCTGCGCTTCAGAAAATCAATGTTCTGTGCCAGGGCATCCGCTGTTCCGCGGTACCAGTTTCCGTTCTCTGCCGTAATCGTCGGTGTAAAAATATACAGGCCACCCTGCTTACGTCCGAAATCCCACCATTTAGAAGAGTTCAGATGCTCATTTAAGGAACGGGAATTATACTGGGTCAGAACCGCAACACGCTGGATATGAGAATTGCTCATATTGCTCAGTGCAAAGTCAATGGCACGGAATCCACCGCCTACCGGCATTGCAGCAATGGCTCTCTTTTCGGAAAGCTCTCTCATTCTGTAATTATTACCACCTGCTAAAATAATACCTAATGCTTTCATTATTTGCCACCTGCCTTAACAATATATTCCCCGCTGTCAAGCAATCCATCCGGATAATCTTCCGGTGTTGTCACACCTGAAATTGCAGTATTTTTGCCGATTTTTACATCTGGCGGAATCACGGATTTTTCTCCGATGGTCACAAGGCCAAATGCATAAACGCTCTCTTTTAATTTGTTCGGTTTTTCCTCACCAACACCAAGCACAGCATTGTCTCCGATCAGGGTATCCTCTGCGATGATCGCCTTGTCGATCACAACATTCTCTCCGATGGTCACACCTTCCATAAGAATGGAATCACGGACAACGCTTCCTTTTCCGATGGTTACGTTAGCACCGATGACACAGCTATGTACTTCACCGTACACTTCCGTACCCTCACCAATGATACTCTTGTCCACTTTTGCATCAGCAGCAATATACTGTGGTGCAAGGACATCACTCTTGGTATAGATTTTCCAGTATTCTTCATACAGATTAAACTCCGGAATCAGATCGATGAGCTCCATATTAGCTTCCCAGTAAGAACCAAGGGTTCCTACATCTTTCCAGTATCCGTTGTATTCGTATGCAAAAATACGCTCCCCCTGATCAAAGCAGTATGGGATCACATGCATACCAAAGTCACAGTTCTCCACATCCTCGTTTGCAATGAGCGCTTCTTTCAGTGCTTTCCAGCTGAAAATATAAATTCCCATGGACGCAAGATTGCTCTTTGGCTCTGCCGGTTTCTCCTGGAACTCACAAATACGGTTCTCCTCATCGGCCACTACGATACCAAAACGGCTTGCCTCCTCCATCGGCACCGGCATAACTGCGATGGTAACATCCGCATTGTTCTGCTTATGGAAATCAAGCATCACTTCATAGTCCATCTTATAGATATGGTCTCCGGACAAGATCAGTACATATTCCGGATTGTAACTGTCTATGTATTTCATATTCTGATAAATAGCATTCGCTGTACCGGAATACCATTCACTTCCGCCACTTTTCTCATATGGCTGCAAAATCGTAACACCACCGTTATTACGATCCAGATCCCACGGAATACCAATACCGATATGCGTATTTAACCGAAGCGGCTGGTACTGGGTCAGTACACCGACTGTGTCGATTCCGGAATTAATACAGTTACTGAGCGGAAAATCGATAATACGATATTTACCTCCGAATGCAACTGCCGGTTTTGCAACATTTGCAGTCAGCACGCCGAGACGGCTTCCCTGACCTCCCGCCAGAAGCATCGCAATCATTTCCTTTCGAATCATGTAAATCACCTCTTGCCAATAACAGCATGATCAGACACACTGCTATTTAAAAATTAAATTTGATATCAGAATTATAACATATTTTTCGTTGCTGTACACCACACATTTAACAATTTTTATGTAAATTATCGGTAATTTTTGACAAATCTCACAAGCGGTAATACCATGTCTCCGAGTAAACCTAAAATTCAACTTGAATGCAACTACTCCCGAACTTCCGAAACAGATATTTTCGACTCGAATGCAAAAGCGTTGCCAATCCACCATCAATGGGGTATAATATTTTAAAGTAATAATCCGTGTTATCCGGAAAACCACAATGCGAAAGTAATCTTTTTCCATAACACATCTTTTATATACAGGTGGTAGATAAATATGTACAAAATTGATTTCGAAAAACCTATTCACATTCATTTTATAGGAATCGGCGGCATCAGCATGAGCGGTCTCGCTGAAATTTTATTAAAGGAAGGCTTTACCGTATCCGGTTCTGACAATAAAGCCTCCGCTCTGACAGAACAGCTGGAAAAAAATGGCGCAAAGATTTTCATCGGTCAACGCGCAGCCAATATCACAAAGGACATTCAGCTGGTCGTTTACACGGCAGCCATCCATCCGGACAATGCCGAGTGGAAAGCCGCAAATGACGCAGGCATCCCCATGCTGACCCGTGCCCAGTTCCTGGGACAGCTCATGGACAACTATGCCAAATCCATCGCTGTCAGCGGTACCCACGGAAAGACAACCACAACATCCATGATCTCCCACATTCTGCTGGAAGCCAAAACTGATCCGACCATCTCTGTGGGTGGTATGCTGGAAGCCATCGGAGGAAATATCCGCGTGGGCGGTTCAGATGTATTTCTGACAGAAGCCTGCGAATACACCAACAGTTTCCTGAATTTCCATCCGAAATACAGCATTATCCTGAACATCGAAGAAGATCATATGGACTTCTTCAAGGATATCAATGACATTCGGAATTCGTTCCATAAATTTGCTCAGAATACAGCTGCAGATGGTGTCCTGATCCTGAACGCAGCCATTGAGCATCCGGAAGAGATTATCGCAGACTTAAAAGAACGTGTCGTTACGTTCGGACTGACAGAAGAGGCAGATTACTCTGCTTCTGACATTACTTATAATGAAGCTGCCTGCCCATCCTTTACGTTCCTGGTACGCGGACAGGCTGCCGGACATGTGACCTTAAACGTTCCGGGCAGACACAATATCGCCAACGCACTGGCTGCTATCGCATTTGCGACAGAAGCCGGTATTGATACAGACACCATCATCCGCGGTCTACAGGCTTTCGGCGGTACTGCCAGAAGATTCGAATACAAAGGAAAACTCGGCGGCATCACTATCATTGATGATTATGCACATCATCCGACAGAGATTGCTGCAACACTGACTGCTGCACGCAATTATCCGCACGGTCGTATTATCTGTGTCTTCCAGCCGCATACTTATACCCGTACCAAAGCATTCTGGAATCAGTTCTCCGATGCTCTGACTCTGGCTGATGTGGTTGTCCTTGCTGATGTATATGCAGCCCGGGAGACAGATACTCTCGGAATTCACTGCGAAGATCTGGCAGACGACATCCGCCGCAAAGGAACGGAAAGTTACTACTTCCCGTCCTTTGATGCCATCGAAAACTTCCTGCTGGAGACATGTACCGACAACGATCTGATCCTTACCATGGGAGCCGGCGACATTTATCAGGTGGGCGAGCATCTGCTGGGCAGACGCTAAAGCAAAGCGGACATTCGCAATCCGCTTTCGCGACCTGCGTTCAAAATACGATATCCACATTTCAGACGGGATTATCCCCGCTGTGATGTGGATATCTTTTTCTTCTCTTTTTAAAATCGATATGATATACTTCAAGGCGAAAGTGAGATACAACTATGGCAAAAATTACGTTATATCATGACCAGTCGGCGGCAGCAACCTGCGTGCCGAATATTTTTATTGATCAATACATGACCCGCGCCAACGGAGAGTACGTAAAAATCTATCTGTACCTGCTCCGCTGTTTTGCGCAGCCCTCTGCGGATTTTTCCCTTTCCGGTCTGGCAGATCATTTCGACTGCACAGAACGGGATATTCTCCGGGCTTTAAAATACTGGGAAAAGCTGCGGCTGTTCCATCTGGAATACGATGCCAATGACAACCTCTCCGGCATCCGGATGCTTAACAGTGCGTACTCTGCTGCACAGGTGAACGACACGGCAGACCTTGCTCAACAGGAGAAAAAAATATCTCCTTCCCCTGTCGTATCCAACCGTCAGAACATTTCAACACCTTACCCGAAAAAGAATACCACCCAGGAGCAGAGTGCTTCCACTGAAAACGTCACGGATCATTTTATTCAGGCAGCAACCCGCAAACGCCCAGCCTACACGTTGGATGACACCCGTGCGTTCTGTGAAAAATCCGATGTCCGGGAACTAATCTTTATCACAGAAAAATATCTGGGACGCACCCTGAACCAAAACGATCTGAATATGATCTTCTTCTGGTACGATGAACTGCATTTTTCCACAGAACTCATTGAATTTCTCATTGAAAACTGTGTTTCCAAAGGACACACCAGCCTTCATTATATGCAGCGTATCGCAGAAGATTTTGCTGATCACAATATCCGTACCGTGGAAGAGGCCAGACAGATGCTCAACCAGGACAGTTCTCTGTACCATACCGTCATAAAAGCCTTCGGTATCCGCGGACGTAACCTTGTACCTCCTGAAATGAACTTTTTGAAACAGTGGAGTACAAAATTTGGTTTTCCGGAAGAACTGATTGCAGAAGCATGCAGCCGAACCATCCGTGCCATCCATGAACCGAACTTTGGATATGCAAATTCCATTCTCGAGAAATGGCACAAAGCGGGGATCCATACCATGGACGCGGTGGCAAAAGCGGATGAGGTATATCAGCAGCAAAAATCCAGACCGGAACGTTCGCAGCAGCCGGCCACAGCCAGCCAGTTTACAAATTTCAAACAGCGGAATAACAATTATCAGGATCTGCAGCAGCAACTGCTTCAGAAATCCATGTCTGCTACCGAAAACAAACCACAATCCTAGACCAACTATAAAGGAAAAATATTATGCCACTTACCAATACACAATATGATCAGATCATGCGGGGCTATCAGGACCGGCAGTTAAAACGCCAGCAGCTCATCGATACCCGTCGGGAAGAGATTGCCGCAAAGATTCCAAAGATTACCGAACTGGATGCACAGATCGCATCTTTAAGCGTCAGACGGGCCAGACAGCTGTTGGATGGCGATGCCTCTGCCCTGACGGATCTGCACGATCAAATCCAGACCCTTTCTGCCCGCAAACAGGAATGTCTGCAAAATGCCGGTTATCCGGCAGATTATTTTCAGCCACCCTATACCTGCCCGGACTGTCAGGACACCGGCTATATCGGCCAGAAACGCTGCCACTGTCTGAAGCAGGCCGCCATTGACCTGGTCTACACCCAGTCCAATCTGCAGGGCATTCTGGAAAAGGAAAATTTTGACACGTTTTCCTACGACTATTATGCCGATGACATTTACGACAACACACAACTGTCCTCCCTGGAAGCTGCCAGAAACGCCGTAGTTCAATGCCATCGTTTTGTAGATACCTTTGATGATACCTTTGAGAATCTGCTGCTTTTCGGTGACACCGGCGTCGGCAAAACTTTTTTGTCCAACTGCGTCGCAAAAGAGCTGCTGGATACCGGTCACTCCGTAATTTATTTTTCCGCTCACCACCTGTTTGAACTGCTGGCTCAGAAAACCTTTACCAGAGAACCGCAGGCAGCAGAAAGTTACCGCAATATCTTCGATTGTGATCTGCTCATCATCGATGATCTGGGTACAGAGCTGACCAACACCTTCACGACATCACAATTTTTTGTATGCCTGAATGAGCGGATCCGCAAGCAGAAATCCACGCTGATTTCCACGAATCTGGAGCTCTTCGATATTGCATCTATTTATTCGGAACGTATCTTTTCCCGGATTTCGAACAGCTTTATCATCCTGCATCTGTTTGGCAATGATATCCGACTTTGCAAAAAACTAACCGAAAAATAAGATTTTTTCCTTAATTATATGTGCAAATGCCCATATCACAAGAAATCCCTTGTCATAACAGGGGATTCAGTGCTATAATGCCTTCGTATTTATAAAAACAAATGAAAAGATTTGATGGAGGGAACTTTTCTAATGCATAACGATCAGAGAAACTTAGAAACAATCCCGGCCGGCGCTCTCGGAATGATTCCGCTGGAGAGCTGCCGTGAGATCGGTGAAAAAGTAGACAAATATCTTGTAAAATGGAGATGTGTACGTGAGCACGAGCATGAGAACGACATCGCGTTCAAAGGCTACCTGCGTGACTCCTATATTATCGATGCATCCTGCCCGCGTTTCGGAAGTGGCGAAGCAAAAGGTATGATCCATGAATCCGTTCGTGGATATGACCTTTACATCATGACAGATGTAACCAACTACTCCCTGACTTACAAACTCTGTGGACATGAGAACCACATGTCACCGGATGATCACTATCAGGATCTGAAACGTATGATCGCTGCTGCAAACGGTAAAGCAAGAAGAATCACAGTTATCATGCCATTCCTGTATGAGAGCCGTCAGCACAGACGTACCGCAAGAGAATCCATGGACTGTGCACTTGCACTTCAGGAGCTGATCGGCATGGGTGTTGACAACATCATCACTTTCGATGCACATGATCCTCGTGTACAGAATGCAATCCCGCTTCACGGATTTGACACTGTTCAGCCAGCTTACCAGTTTGTAAAAGGTATCCTGAATGCTGTAGATGACTTAAAGATCGACAATGATCATCTGATGATCATCAGCCCGGATGAGGGAGCTACCAGCCGTGCTGTATTCCTTGCCAGCGTACTTGGCGTAGATATGGGTATGTTCTACAAACGTCGTGATTACAGTCATATCGTAGACGGTACCAACCCAATTGTTGCTCACGAATTCCTTGGTTCTTCTCTGGATGGCAAGGATGTATGGGTTGTAGATGACATGATCTCTTCCGGCGGAAGTATGATCGATGTTGCCCGTGAATTAAAGAAGAGAAATGCCGGAAGAATCTTTGTAATCGCTACTTTCGGTCTGTTCACAAACGGTCTTGAGAAATTCGACAAAGCGGTAGAAGACGGACTGATCTATAAAGTGGTTACTACAAACCTTGCATACCAGACACCGGAGCTGTTAAGTAGAGAGTACTACATCAGCTGTGACATGAGCAAATACATTGCTTACATCATTGATACATTAAATCATGATGCATCCATCAGCGATCTGCTTGATCCATATCAGAGAATCCAGACTCTGGTTGCAAAATACAAGGGCGAGATTCCTGCGGAAGAGTAATCCGAACAGAATCAAAAAGCACATATATGAAAAGAGCACTGTCAAGGTGCTCTTTTTTTATGTTTGCACGAAGTGCTTTTGTTTGAGAGGAAATTTAGCATAATTTCCTCTCAAACAAAAAAAGCATCAGACATTCTGATGCTTTTTTAAACTGTTGATATACTATAAGTTACATGCAGAGCAAAAATTTCTCCATGGCAGTCAATGCCTCTGCCTCATCTGCTCCATCAGCTTCAATCTCAACTTCTACACCATTGTGCGGGTTAAATGCCATAATTCCCATAATGCTTTTTGCATTAATCCGATGATTTCCCCGTACTAAATACAGTGAGCTTGAAAACTGGCAGGCTACCTGTACCAGCTCTGCAATTGGATTATCGTACTTGTCTACGACATCTGCAATGACAATTTCTTTCTTACTCATACGCTTTTCCTAACCTCCGTCTAATACTATTGTAGTTTAGCCCTTATTCCGCAATTTTACAAGCATCTTTTCAAAAACCGTTACTTTTACTGAATTGTCACGCATTTTTCATTATTTCTTAGTCGTTTTTTTTCTCAAAAAAAAGGTTATGGAACAATCGTCTTGTCCCATAACCTTTTCACTTATTCATTAAGCAAATTACATGCCAATCAGGAAAATTTTTCTCTTTGTAATCCTGTATTAGCATACACCCTGTGCAAGCATAGCATCTACGACTTTCTCAAAGCCTGCGATGTTAGCACCTGCTACATAGTCGCCCTCTTTGCCATAACGTTTTGCAGCATCGTCGATATTGTGGTAGATGTTTACCATGATCTGGTTCAGTTTTGCATCTACTTCTTCAAATGTCCAGCTTAAACGCTCGCTGTTCTGAGACATCTCAAGTGCGGATGTAGCAACACCACCTGCGTTTGCAGCCTTACCAGGAACAAAGTATACACCGTTCTGCTGTAAGTACTGTGTAGCGTCAAGCGTTGTAGGCATGTTAGCACCTTCGCAAACTGCGATACAGCCGTTTGCAACTAATGCTTTTGCATCATCGATAAGCAGCTCGTTCTGTGTAGCACATGGAAGTGCGATATCGCATTTTACGCTCCATACGCCACGGCCTTCATGATACTCAGCACTTGGTCTTGCTGCTGCGTACTCTGTCAGACGTGCACGTTTTACTTCTTTAACCTCTTTCAGTAAATCTACATCAATTCCTTCCGGATCATAAATCCAGCCTGTGGAATCAGAGCATGTTACACATTTAGCGCCTAACTGATGTGCTTTCTGGATTGCATAGATAGCAACATTACCGGCACCGGATACAACACATGTCTTGCCTGCGATATCCTGTCCATGGGATTTCAGAAGTTCTTCTGTCATGTATAACAGACCATAACCTGTTGCTTCTGTACGTGCAAGGGATCCGCCATAAGAAAGTCCTTTACCTGTCAGAACGCCTTCATACAGGCCTGTGATTCTCTTGTACTGACCATACAGGTAACCGATCTCTCTTGCACCTGTTCCGATATCACCAGCCGGTACATCGACATCAGCTCCGATGTATTTGGAAAGTTCTGTCATAAAACTCTGGCAAAATGCCATAACTTCACGATCAGATTTACCCTTAGGATCGAAATCAGATCCACCTTTACCGCCTCCGATTGGAAGACCTGTTAAGGAGTTCTTGAAAACCTGCTCGAAACCAAGGAATTTAATAATTCCAAGATATACAGATGGATGCAGACGCAGACCACCTTTGTACGGTCCAATTGCGTTATTAAACTGTACACGGTAACCTGTGTTTACCTGTACCTGACCATTGTCATCAACCCATGCCACACGGAACTTGAACTGTCTGTCCGGCTCTGTAATACGCTCTAAGATTGCTTCTTTCTTGTAAAGCTCCTCATTAGCTTCTACAACTGGTCTGATGGATTCCAATACTTCGTCTACTGCCTGAAGGAATTCCGGTTCAGCAGCATTTTTTGTTTTTACTCGTGCGAGTACTTCGTCTACGTAGCTCATCTCGTATCTCCTTTTTTTTAATAATCTCAACGTAGTTATTTTATTATGTTATGAAGGATTGTGCAACATTTTTTTTCAATTTTGTCATTTTCTTCACATTCAGACGTGTTTGTACACGTTTTTTGCATAATCTGAAACATTTTCCATCACCCAGCACAACATTTTTGTTGTGCAGTACAAAAATTTCTATCTGATTTCCGTTTCTTTTTCCACAAAAAAAGACCTTGTGACCATGCATTATTATGCACAAGCCCAAAGTCTTTCCTTGCTTTTATCAATATGCGTTTTTGCCGTTTCTTACTCTTCGCCCATCTCTTCGATGATGTGTTTACGCAGTGCTGTATAAGTCTCCTTGCTCAGCGTATGCTCAATCTTGCACGCATCCTGTTCTGCCGTCTCCGGTGAAATTCCCAGGAATTCCAGCCATTTTCTCAGAATGAGATGACGGTCATAAATATTGGAAGCGATCTCCATACCACTGTCTGTCAGTGTGATAAATCCGCTCTCATCCACGTTGATATAACCGTTTAAACGCAGATTTTTCATTGCAACACTGATACTCGGTTTGGAGTAGTTCATATCATTGGCAATATCAATGGAACGAACCACCGGACGCTGTTTGCTTAATTTTAAAATACACTCCAGATAATCTTCTGCTGACTGATGAATTTGCATTCCCTATACCTCCCTGTTGTTTTTTTATTTCTCCATGTTTGCAAATTTCGTATACTGCGGCAGCCATACGAGATTGACTGTTCCGATCGGACCGTTACGCTGCTTGGCGATGATGATCTCCGCAATTCCTTTATTCTCTGAATCTTTGTTGTAATAATCGTCTCGATAGATAAACATAACCACATCGGCATCCTGCTCGATGGCTCCGGACTCTCGCAGATCCGAAAGCATCGGTCTGTGATCCGGACGCTGCTCTACCTGGCGGCTCAGCTGTGACAGTGCGATAACCGGTACGTTCAACTCCCTGGCCAGCTGCTTTAATGAACGGGAGATATCTGAGATCTCCTGCTGGCGCGAATCGCTTCTGCCGGATCCGGACATCAGCTGCAGGTAATCGATGATAACCAGCTTCAGATCATGTTCCAGTTTATATTTTCTGCACTTGCTGCGAAGCTCTGAGATTGAGATACCAGGCGTATCGTCGATGATCAGATGTGATTTTCCAATGGTTCCCGCGCCTTCGATGAGCTTCTCCCAGTCTGCGTCGGACAGGTTACCGGAACGGAGCAGCTGTGCATCCACCCGGGATTCCAGTGAAAACAGACGATTTACCAGCTGCTCTTTTGACATCTCCAGGCTGAAGATTGCAGTGGCCATATCCTCATGAAATGCTGCATACTGGGCAATATTCAACACAAAGGCTGTTTTACCCATAGACGGTCGTGCTGCCACCAGGATCATATCTGACGGCTGCAGACCGGACAATTTGTAGTCCAGATCTACAAAACCGGTAGGAATACCAGTGACATTTCCCTGGGCCCTGGATGCAAGTTCAATCTTGTCCAGAGCATTTAACACCACCTGTTTGATCGGTACATAATCACTGTTGCTCCGGCTCTGAAGCAGATTGAAAATGCTTTTCTCGGTCTCTTCCAGAATCACTTCCAGACTTTCGTTTCCCAGATAGCAGGTATCTGCGATCTGTTCGTTGATTTTGATCAGTTTGCGAAGCACCGCTTTCTCTTTTACGATCTCCGCATAATATTTTACGTTTGCAGACGTCGGAACTGTAGTTACCAGATCACCGACATATTCCAGACTGCTGATCTCCGGCGGTACATTCTTCTCCCGCAGACGGTTCTGAAGAGTGATCAGATCCACCGGTGCACCACTGTTGAACAGTTCCGTGATCGTCTCAAACAGGATTCCATATTGCTGATGATAAAAATCATCCTTCACCAGTTGCTCAGAGGCTGTAAGGATCGCATCCCGGTCCATGATCATGGATCCGATGACGGACTGTTCTGCCTCCAGGCTGTGAGGCATGATCCGTTTTACCAGAGCCTCTTCCATATATTCTGCCATTCCTTTCTATATGAGTGACATTTTCTTTTTCGTATCACCGGCATCATTTCCGACACTGCCGATACAGTTATGGCTTAACTGCGTTATGCCTCTGTTACTTTCACTCTCAGCGATCCGGTTACTTTTGCATGCAGTTTGATAACCACATCAAAAGTTCCAAAGGATTTAATCGGGATGTTCAGAGACATTTTCTTTTTGTCAATATCCAGACCAAGCTGTTCTTTAACTGCTGCAGAAATCTCTTTTGTGGAAACAGAACCAAAGGTACGTCCGCCCTCACCGGCTTTCATCTTGACTTCCACAAATTTATCTTCCAGATCCTTTGCAAGTTCCTGAGCTGCTTCCAGCTGTTCTTCCGCAACTTTCTCTGCATGTTTGTTCTGAAGCTTCAGATCATTTAAATTCTTTCCGGTTGCTTCCAGCCCCAGTTTTTTTGCAAAAATAACGTTTCTTGCATAAGCATCACTTACGTTTACGATCTCTCCCTTTTTACCGAGAGACTTTACATCCTGTAATAAAATCACTTTCATTTATTTAATATCTCCTTCCCTGATCATCTCATCAAGTGTATTTTCTATGGTCCGCTTCGCATCCTCCAGCGTACAGCCGGTGAGCTGCGCTCCTGCGGAATTCATATGACCGCCGCCGCCCAGACGTTCCATAACGAGCTGCACATTGATTTCATCAATCGACCGCGCGCTGATATAAATCCGGTCATGGTACTCCGTCAGCACAAAAGAAGCCTTGATGCCGATGATATTCAGCAGTTCATTCGCCGCCTGTGCACACGCCACCGTCGGGCTCTCAATATTGTCTGCCGGGCACACGCTGATAGCAAACATATTGTGGAACACTTCTGCATGCCGCACGGCTTCCGCTCTCGCTTTGTACGCATCCATATCATTCCGGAGCATCTTGCGCACTCTGGTAACCTCTGCTCCGCACCGGCGCAGATATGCTGCTGCCTCAAAAGTACGGACACCTGTTTTGGATACAAAATTATTGGTATCAATCAAAATTCCCGCATAAATAGCATCTGCCTCCTGTGTGGAAAGTTTGATATCTTCATCAAAATACTGTAACACTTCCGCGATCATCTCGCAGGTGGAGGAAGCATACGGCTCCGTGTAGGAAAGCACCGCATTTTTCACCACATCCTCACACTGACGATGATGATCAAAGACAACGATAGCCTTTGCCCGGTTCAGCAGATTCGGACATTCCGTATAACTCGGCCGGTTTGTATCCACCACGATCAATGCCGTGTGGGAATCAATCTCATCCAGTGCCAGCTGGCTCGGGATAAACATGTCGTCCGGATAGCCATTCTCCGGTGTAAAACATTCCTTCAGCGGACGCAGTGTCGTATTGACCTCATCAATTACAATCTGTGCCTTTTTGCCCAGCTGACGGGCTGCACAGTAAATGCCAATGGCCGCACCAAAAGAATCAATGTCTGCAATCTTATGTCCCATGACAAAGAATTTGTCACGGGTGATCATAATTTCGCGCAGCGCCAGTGCTTTCACTCTGGCCTTTACACGGGTAGATTTGTCTACCTGACGGTTGCTTCCGCCAAAATAAGATATTTTATCTCTGGTCTTTACGACCACCTGATCTCCGCCGCGTCCCAGTGCCAGGTCAATGGCCATACGGGAATACTCGTAATTCTTCGTATAATCATTTCCCACATAACCGATTCCCATACTGAGAGTGACAGACATCTCATTTCCAACCTTGATACTTTTGACATCCTCCAGAAGGCTGAATTTTTCCTCTTCCATTTTTTCCAGATATTTATGCTGGAACACGACAAAGTACTTGTCGTTCTCAGTCTTTTTTACCAGACCGTCGATGGATGCAAAAAATTTGGTCACCTTACGGTCTACCAGTGCGACCAGCAGAGATTTCTTTACCTCTTCCACGGTATCCAGGACTTCGTCATAATTATCAATATATACTAACGCAGGTACCATCTGCATTTCCTGGTTTTCAATGCGGTACCGGGTCAGCTGCGTCTCATCAAAGAGATAGATGACCTGCAGATACTGCACTTTCTCTGTCAGCTCAATACTGCTGCTCTCATGCAGAATATCTGTAAAATGAATCTTGTGCACAGAAGCGCGGTACACACATTCTTCCCGCTCCACAACAAGCTCCAACTCATCCTCTTTCTCCATCAGTTCTCTTGTGATCTGTGGAAAAATCGTCGTGATGGATTTGTGATATCCTTTATTTTTTTCCGATAATGCTTCAAACTGACGGTTCATCCACAACAGTTTTCCCGTGGCATCCATCACCGCATACGGCACTTCAAACTCATTCAGCAGACGTTTCTGTACCGTACCGTACTGTGTGGCAAAATCGATCAGCTCATTCATCAGGATCGGTTTGTTCCGCCAGTACACAAACAGCATCACAAAAAAATAAATGCCTACGAAAACACTTCCCAGAACACCCGCCTTGATATTCAGCACATACATCCAGACATCCATGGCTCCAAACAGTGCCGTCAGTACCAGCGGTGTCTGTGTATATCCTTTTAATTTACCCTTCAACTTAACATCCTGTCTCATGCTAACTCCTTTATACTGCCGAAATTATTCTTCCGGCCGGTATACAAAACCGATACTATTCAACATAGTATACCACATTTCCCCCTCATTAGAAAGCCCCTGTTTTATATTGCTAACTGTTCATATGTTTCGTTACAGTTCACTCATCATATGTAGTAAAGCGGACATTCTCAATCCACACATCACTACTTTCCTATCTGAAGCAGCTGTTTCACATATCTGTCCCAGAACGTGCTGTGTTCCTGTTCATAGATCAGTTCTTTTGCCATGACAGGATCATCCGTGATCACATTGTCAATTCCCATACCTACGACTTTTTCCAGGCGTTCTTCCGAATTCACTGTCCAGACATAGATCTGTTTCCCGGCCTTCTGTGCCTTATTTACGAAACTCTTGCTCAGCAGTGTTGACTCCACACTGTAACCGTCTGCATATTCCAGGTCTGTAAAGTTTCCATACGATACAGATGTAATATATGCGGTTTCGATGGAATCGTCCGCCTCCTTGATCTTGCGCAGAGAATCATACTTCAGGGAAGAAACCACACAAGTATCCCTCATATGATACTTTTTCAGCAGTTTCGCCACCTGCTCCTCCAGATCCTTGTCATGTCCGCTGGGCTTGATCTCGATATTCAAATGGATCTTGCCACGGCAGACTTTCAGCACTTCTTCCAGTGTCGGAATCCGCACAGTCTGATATTTTTTATCAAACCAGCTGCCATTATCCAGGTCTTTGATTTCATCCCAGGTCACCTGCCAGACTTCCTTATCCAGTCCTGTCGTCCGTTTCAGATTAGAATCATGCATAACGATCACTTCACCGTCTGCTGTCTGCTGTACATCCAGTTCCGCCCAGTCAGCTCCCACCTGAATGGCTCCCTTGAATGCCGGAATTGTATTCTCCGGATAGGCTGCAGAATACCCGCGATGCGCCGTCACTTCCACCGGATTGCCCAGCCCCATATGTAATACACCGCGCCGGTCTGCAAAATTGTATGCAAAATTGACCCCGATCACCACTACGATGCTGAGGGCAATGATCCGTTTCCGATACATATAAATTTTCTTTACCCATCTCGTATTGGTAACCCGGTAAGCATTGTCCAGATCCCGGAAAACCCGTGGAATCCGCTCACCGGCGGCAGCCTTACGATAATAGAACAACAGACTGATGCAGATAAAAAATAACGGAAGATCAAAACAGAAAAACAGTGCACCGCACACATCCATCAGCAAAGAAATCCCGGAAAGGGTCAGACTGCTGAACAGATCCTGTGTCGGTAACGCCTGATTGACTCTGGACACCAGCCAGGATCCAGAGAGGATCACGCCGTAATAAATACCGATGCAGGCTGCACTCCATCCCAGCACAATGATCAGATCCGTCCAGTAATGATTTTTCTGCAGTTTCCAGCTGCGCTTTCTCGCCTGCTTGAAGTTACAGTTTTCCAGGCAGAAATAATGCAGACTGTAAATCCAATGAAAGGAGCGAAGTCCGATATAAATCCAGAATCCAATATATAAAATCGCCAGCCAGGTATGGGACATAATATAATCCACAATAAACTGCGGCACCGTAAATTTTGTAATATAACCGGAGATTACCAATGCATGGGTCATGGGGATAATGATCAGCAGATAGAGGATCATCACGATATTTCTCTGATAGATGACCCGCAAAGACGTTTTCAATCCCTTTCGCATCAGTGCCAGCAGCGGCATCGCCTGCTTCCGGAAAGAGGCATGGATGCAGGTAATGATACAGCAGATATCAAACAGCGTAAAAAATGCCATTCCCAGCACGATCAAAAGCAGAAAAAACCAGGTCAGCGGGGACCGGATAAAAGTTCCGATGGTTTCATCTGACAAATAACTCAGCCCCTGTGCCTTCAGTGCCAGCTTCATTACTCCCGTAAGTAACGGTTTAAATACCGCCATAGATGCAAATTTATATAAAAGTTCAAACACAAGAAGCGTGCCTATATTCAATTTTAATAATCCGAATGTGTAATGCAAGTAACGAAAAACGTTCTTTATTTTTTTCATATTTGTCTCTGAAGAATACAGAAAACTCCCCGGAAAAATCCGGGGAGTCTGTTGTCAAAATTAATCCTGTACGTATGGCATTAATGCTACGTGGCGTGCTCTCTTGATTGCTACTGTGATAGCTCTCTGATGTTTTGCACAGTTTCCTGTGATTCTTCTCGGAAGGATTTTTCCTCTCTCAGAGATGTATCTCTTTAATTTATTTGTATCCTTGTAATCAATCACATTGTCTTTTCCACAGAATACACAAACTTTTTTTCTTCTGCGGCCGCCTCTTCTCTTCATCGGAGAATCGCTTTTTCCATCTTTATTATAAGCCATGATAGTTTACCTCCTGTTTAGTTAAATGGTAATTCCTCATCAATTCCGTCCGGAATATTCATAAAGCCATCGCTTACCGCATTGCTTGGGGAAGGTCTGTCTGCCGGTGCAAAATTTGCTGCATGCTCAGCGCTTGCTGCTTTGCTCTCTGCGAACTCCTGCTCCTCAACAACTACGTCCGTGGTGTAAACTTTCTGTCCGTCACGGTTGGTATAGCTGCCTGTCTGAATTCTGCCTGTAAGGGCAATCTTGGTTCCTTTGCGCAGATATTTCTCTGCGAACTCTGCCTGACGTCCGAATGCTACACAACCGATAAAATCTGCTGTCTGGCTGTCGCCGTCACGACGGAATCTACGATCTACTGCAACTGTATATCTTGCGATTGCGGTTGCCTGTTCACCCTGAGAATAACGAACCTCAGGATCACGGGTCAAACGTCCCATCAAAATTACTTTATTCATAAGGATAACTCCTTCTCTACTGTGAAATTATGCCTCGTCTTTTCTAACGCATAAAAATCTCAGCACATTGTCCATGATACGAACACTCTGCTCTAACTCAGCAGGTACTTCTGCTGCAGCATCGAACTGAATGAAGTAATAGAAGCCTTCGCTCATTTTCTGGATGTCGTAAGCTAATTTTTTCTTACCCCAATCCTCAACTTCTGTTACTGTACCGCCAAAACGAGTAATATACTCTTTTGCTTTCTCAACAACTGCTGCTCTGGCGTCATCTTCGATCTTGGCACTAACAATTAATGCTAATTCATACTTGTTCATGCTATTCTTACCTCCTTGTGGTCTTTTGGCCCTCTGCTCATCCTGTAGAGAGCAAGGATATTGTATATCACGATTTTCAATACTACCATATTTTTACGCTTCAGGCAAGTGCTTTTTTAAATCTTTTGTGTTTTTTTCTACAATCTTTCGTGCCACCATGATCTGATGACCGCACCCCTGACATTTCAACCGGAAATCTGCCCCGACACGCAGGATTTCCCATTCAAAACTGCCGCAGGGATGTTTCTTTTTCAGTTTTACAATATCTCCCACTTCATATTGATATGCCATTCTGTCACCTCACTCTACTTTTATACTCCACGATTCTTTTATAATTTTAACATACTGCCGAAAAAACCTCTCCGATCGGTGCCTGGATCACCAGATCGGCACGGCTGTCCAATGGGGTTGCGGATTTGTTGATCAGTACCAGCTTATTACCTCTGTAATAGTCGATAAGTCCCGCTGCCGGATATACTGCGAGGCTTGTTCCTCCAATGATCAACACTTCTGCCTGGCTGATCGCGTGGATGGCTGCCTGCATCGTGGAAGAATCCAGTCCTTCCTCATATAATACGACATCCGGTTTGATCTGACCACCGCAACTGCACATCGGAACCCCGGCAGAATTCTTGATATACTGTGCATCATACAATTTTCCGCATTTTCTGCAGTAATTGCGATGTACGCTGCCGTGAAGTTCCAGCACATTTTTGCTGCCTGCCGCCTGATGAAGTCCGTCGATATTCTGTGTAACCACTGCCTTTAACTTTCCTTTTGCTTCCAGTTCGGCAAGTTTTAAATGTGCCGCATTTGGTTTTGCATCCAGGGCCAGCATTTTATCCCGGTAAAACCGATAAAACTCTTCTGTTTTTTCCATATAAAAAGTATGACTCAGAATTGTCTCCGGTGGATAATCATATTTCTGATGATACAGACCGTCCACACTTCGGAAATCTGGTATTCCGCTCTCCGTTGACACACCGGCTCCCCCGAAAAACACGATATTATCTGAATCTGCGATCCACTGTCTTAATAATTCTGATTTTTCCATCTGTTCCGCTCCTTCCAAAATGATTCCTCTCAGAATCACTGTACACTGCACTTTGCTTCTGTTTTTATAGTATACTGCGCGAAAAAAAATAGCAACTCCATTTTATCCACCCCTTCGCAACTGCAAAAATGTCCCCGGCATTCTTGCAGTCCACACGCACCATTCGTAAAATGTTCTTTCATAATTTCTTCACACTTTTAACAGTTGACATATTTTCTTTCGTGATATTTAATATATCTTAGCGGTAATTAACATAGCCGGATTACTATGCCAGAAAATCTGTATCCGACTGTGTCTGCACATCGTGATGTAAAGCGTTCAGGCTTTTGACCCTGTCATCACACTATATTATAGAAACGGGAAGATAAAAACATGCATATTTCATTCGCAGGAAAAAAAATCCGGCTGCTTGCACTTGCGGTCACTATTTTTATGATTATTTTTGTATCCGCCAACTGGCGGCTCTATCTGGATCCGACACTGGATCTGACATGTGGGACCATTCTGTTTGTTCTGTCTCTTCTGGCAGGACCGGTTGCTGGATTTCTCATTATATTCAAACCATCCGTGGATGACAAATATAAAGCACTGGCCAACACGGCATTGTTTTTTATCATGCCGGTTCTTACCATCCAGATGGTAGAGGTATTTAACGAAAACTATATATGGTGGTTTTCTGTACCAACTTTCCTCGCAAACTATATGATTTACCTGGTGTTCTACCTGTTCTTTTATCTGATCACCGGACGTTATCATATGGTAGGGCTGATTGTAAATATTTCTTTATATGTATGGTCATTGCTGAATTATTTCATTGAACTGTTCCGCGGTTCTCCTTTTGTTCCGCTGGACGTACTGAGTTTCGGCACTGGTCTGAGTGTATCAGACGGTTATACTTATGAGCTTAGTTGGAAACTGATCCTCGGTTCTATCATGTTTTTCCTGATCTATCTGGTAAACAAAAAAAGTGTCAACATCAAACCGAAAAAATTAAAATTCAAACTGCTGGCAAAACTTGCTCCGGCAGCTTATATCGCAGTTGTTGTAATTTCCCTCTTTTTTACGGATTATGCTGCAAATCTCGGATACAAACCGGATTTCTGGGATCAGTCCAGAGGCTATCACCGCACAGGTTCCTTCTTTAATTTCTGTCTGAACACCAAGTATCTTATTATCCGGAAGCCCTCTGACTACAATGCCGCCAATGTCAGCGACTATGTGGCAGAAACGCTGAAAGATGCCGGCGTAGATCCTGATGATCATACGGTCAGCACCAATCTGCTGACCGGCCAGAACGATTACACAGCAAATACGGATGGCACCATGCCGAATATCATTTGTATCATGAATGAATCTCTGTCTGATCCAGGTGCTCTCGGCAATCTGGAAACCAATGAAGACTACATGCCATTCATTCACAGTCTGACAGAAAATACCATCAAAGGTTCCCTGTCCATGCCGGTATTCGGTGCAGGAACAAGTAACAGTGAATTTGAATTTTTATCCGGAGATTCCATCTCCTTCCTGCCCACCGGGTGCAACGTATATCAGTCCTATGTAAAGGATACTGTTCCTTCCCTGGTATCCACCCTTGGTGCACTTGGTTATTCCAGGACCGCTTTTCATCCGTATTACGGCGAAGGCTGGAACCGCAGGAATGTATATCCACTGCTGGGATTTGAAAACTATATCAGTATCGAAGATTTTGTCGATCAGGACATTCTGGATACTTACAAGCAGAACAATGACGTCACCGAGTATGAGATGCTGCTGAATGAACGGTATCCGGACCGCAACATGCTGCTGCGTCGTTTTGTCAGTGACAGCTATGATTATTCCATGGTAGAAAACATGTATGAGAATCGGGATACATCCAAACCGTTCTTCCTTTTTAACGTCACCATGCAGAACCACGGCGGCTACGCCATGTCCTATACAAACTTTTCACAGGAAATATATGTCACAAACATGAATGGCATCTACCCAAAGGCTAACCGCTATCTGTCCCTGGTAAAACGCTCTGATGAAGCATTTCAGGAGCTGGTAGATTATTTCAGCAACGTGTCAGAACCGACCATCCTCTGTATGTTCGGGGATCATCTGCCCTCCATTGAAGATGGATTTTATGAAGAACTGTTCGGTACCAGTCTCGATCATCTGACCACGGAACAGCAACAGCTTCGTTACACCACACCATTTGTGATCTGGGCAAATTATGATATTCCGGAAGCGACACTGAATCAGATCAGTGCAAACTATCTGTCTACACTGGTACTTCAGACTGCCGGACTTCCACTGACGCAGTACAATCGTTATCTGGCCTCCCTGTATCAGAAGCTTCCTATCATTAACACGGTTGGTTATGTGGATGCAGATAACAATTACTATACGCATTCCGAAAACAGCAAATACGATGACCTGCTCTATCAGTACCATTGCCTTGTATACAATTCACTGATTGACCGGAATAACCGTGATTCCTCTGTCTTTTTCATGAATCAGTAATTTCCTACTATGTTAAGACCTGAGCATCTGTCTTTTCCGACAGTTCTCAGGTCTTTTTATCTGTATCTTTCCATATTTTAGTAATTCTATACTATCATGCAACACTTTTCGATGTTATGTTGCACACTTTCTAAACACTTTTTACAAATCATTCTTCATAGAACGATACTTTTGCAACATTTCAAAGCATTTTGTCCAACTTATCACTTTCATTTGCACTTTTTATTGTGCATTTTGTGTGTTTTTATTGACATGGTCTTACCATCTATGTATAATAAGCTCATGGAATTTATATTTTCTTTATGAATTTCACATTTGCTTAACTTTTTTAAAATTTAGGAGGGTTTGATTTATGGCTTTAGGTATTATTGGTATTGTAGTCGCTCTTGCTATTTTCCTGTATGGCGCCTACAAAAACGTATCCGTACTGTATCTGGCTCCGCTCTGCGGCGTTATTGTAGCAGTAACAAACGGATTGAACGCAAACGATGCATTCACATCTCTGTATGTTGGTGCCGTTGAAGAAAATGCAGCAACCGGCGTATGGGAAATCGGCGGTGTCTGCGGAATGATCACAGCAATTTTCCCGACTGTATTCTTAGGCGGTTTATTTGGTAAAGTATTAGCTGACAGTGGTGCTGCTCAGTCTATCGCTTCCACATTAGTAAACAAATTCGTTATGCCGGTAAACAATAAAGAAAAACAGGCAAAACGTGCCGTTTTAATTATGTTACTTATCGAGTGTATCCTTACATACGGTGGTGTAGATGGTTTCGTAGCTATCTTCGCTACATTCCCGATCTGTATGTACATGGCAAGCCGCATTGGTATTCCGAGACGTATGGTTCCGGCTATGCTGGCTTTAAGCTGTGGTGCTAACTCTGCTCCATTCGTATTAAGTATCAATAACATCATTTGTATGAGCATCCTGCAGACAAGCCCGGGTGCTGCTCCAATCCCGGGATTTATTTCCTTCATCGTAATCGAAGTTGGTGTATACTTCATCTGCTCCACCTTCATCATCAAAGAGATGAGAAAAGGCGAGACATTTGATTATGGTAACTGTGAGCCGATTCCGGATGACAATGCAAAAAAACTTCCGCATTTTGCACTTGCTATGATTCCGTTAGTAGTTGTATTCCTGCTTTTCGCTATCGTACAGATTGCTTCCTTAGCTCTGGTATCCGGTATCGCAGCAGTAATCATCCTGATGGCTCCGCACTTCAAAGACAATGAGAAAAAAGGCTTTCCGGCATGGGCAGGAAACGTTCTCAATTCCTTAAACATTGGTGCTGCAAATGGTGCAAGCGCAATCATGACTCTGACAGCTGCAGCTGGTTTCGCAGCAGTTGTACAGCACACAGATGCTTTCAACGGTTTCGTTGGAATCCTCTTTGGCATGAAAGCTTCTCCGTTAGTAATCGGTATCGTACTTGCTATCATCGTAGTAGCATTTACATCTTCACCGCCAGCAGCTTTAAGTATTGCACTTCCGATGGTTGCTGCAGCTTATATCTGGACAGCTAACCCGATTTTGAATCCGAACGCACTTGCTCGTTGTGCTGCTATCGCAGTTTCCACATTCGAGACACTGCCGGTTAACGGACTGATCCTAATCACAACCGGACTTGCTCAGGTTAAGATCAAAGATGCATACTTACCGATGTTCTTACAGACAGTTATCATGACATTAGTTGGAACAATCCTCTGTGCTGTCATCCTTACTGTTGCACCGGGACTGGCGTAAACCAACATCATTTTCGACAATTATCTTCGTAGTGAAAGAAAGTTAAGCCATATAGAAACGCTGCTTCACATTGAAGCAGCGTTTTTCATCTTAGTAACAGAAATCAACAGAAAGGTTTATACTTATGAAAAAAAAGAATCCCTTTAACTGGGGCACTTATGTCACACTGATCGGCGTCGTAGTTATCTTTGCCATTATTTTTACTGATGCCATCGACACCATATATGTACTTCCGGTTCTGGGTGCTCTCTGCCTTGTATACGGTATTTTCGGACTTCTGCAGTCCCGCGGCAGCAATGAAGCCGGACTGGTTCAACGCTCCATGCTGCAGCTGATCCTCGGTGCATTTGTCATCTTTATCGGTATGATCGAAGCACTTCATCTGAATCTGACACAGAGATTCTGGGATATTTTCCTGATTCTCATTGTGGTGGTCATTGCAATCTGGATGTTTCTGCGGAAACGCAAGTAAAGTCTTGTTTGTGTAGCTGAAAATTTAATCTGTGAAAACGCCAGTCATCAATCTTACCTCTGCAGCTAGCAATCGCTTGCCGAGGAAAGATTGCCTGACTGGCGTTCTTTTAAGTTTTGTTTATCATAAATTTTCAGCCGCACTGCACTGCGTGCCGCTTATCTCCGCCTCCTCCCGCGAACTCGCACGCAGATTTACGTTGCAAAACTTAGCAGGAAGATGAAAACTGTTTTTAATTTCACAGTGTAAATAGAGAAAACGAAGCATCCTGTCAGGGTAAGCGATTAAGCAAACGACCGAGTTTCACGAGTTTTTGCGCGAGTGGGAACGACCTCTTTTTCAGGCGTGGGAACGAGCGCGATGAAAACGATGTGAAACGAGGGTAGTGAGCGTCTAGCGTCCCGACAGGATGCTTCGTTTTCGTATTAAAAATCAAATTTTAGCCAAATCCGACAACCAGCTATTCCGTCAAACGCCGCAAAGATTTCCGAAACTGTACCAGAAACAGAATCAACGTACAGCTCACCGCTATGATGTCAGCCACCGGTTCTGCCATATACACGGCATTGGTTTTATTTTCCATAACATGCGGTAATATGTAGATCAATGGAATCAGCAATATGAATTTCCGCAGGATTGCCACGATAATGGAACACGGTGCATTCCCTATGGACACAAAGGTCATCTGGCAGGCGATCTGTATACCGAACACAAACAATACACGACAGTAAATCCGAAGTGCCTTTGCCGTAAAATCGATCAGTGCAGCATCTGTGGTAAACAATTTTGCAAATACCTGTGGAAATGCCATGATAATTGCCCACAGAACAACGGAATAAATAACACAGACACAAAGCAGGATCTTGTAACTCTGCTTTACTCTGGACAATTTTTTTGCACCATAATTGTAACTGGTGATCGGCTGCGCCCCCTGGGCGATTCCCTGCAGAGGAAGCATGGCAAACTGCATGACACTGGTAAGGATCGTCATGGCTCCCACCGCAATATCTCCGCCATATTTTAGCAGCGATGAATTAAAGCAGACGGAAATCACACTCTCACTGGCCTGCATAACAAACATGGATGCACCAAGTGCCACGCATGGCGGAACCAGCTGAAGTCCCGGCATAATATTTTCTTTTTTGATCCGAAGCAGCGTCTTTTTCCCGGAGAGGAAAGACAACACCCAGATGCAGGACAAAGCCTGTGAAATCACGGTTGCCAGTGCTGCGCCGCGCACTCCCATATGCATCCCGAAGATAAAAATCGGATCCAGTATAATATTCGCAACCGCTCCGATCAGAACCGTCATCATACCTGTGATGGCTTTTCCCTGGGCAGTGATAAATGTATTCATACCAAGGGTAATCTGTACAAAAATCGTACCAATCGCGTAAATATTCATATATGCCGTCGCATAAGAAATCGTATTTTCACTGGCACCAAACATGAGTAACAGATTTTCGTTCCAGATCAGCAAGATCACGGTCAGAATAATGGAAACGATGATCTGAAGACTCAGACAGCCTGTCAGGATTTTTTCTGCCGTATCGTGCTCGCCTTTTCCCATGTAAATAGATGCTCTCGGAGAACCACCAGATCCTACCAGCGCCGCAAATGCCGCAATGATCAGGATCAGCGGCATGCACACCCCTACGCCGGTCAGCGCCATGCTGCCCTCTCCCGGAATATGACCGATATAAACCCGGTCTATGATGTTGTACAACATATTTACCAGCTGTGCGATAACCGTCGGAACCGCCAGCTTCATCAACAATTTTCCTATTGGTTCTGTTCCCAGAAACGTCTTATCCTGTTCCATACTATCCAAATAACCTCCCAACACATTTACCCGAAGATTTCCTATAAATCTGTATGATATCATATACTATTTTCCATGAAATGACAAGTAATTCGTCAAAATCTGCATCTGGTATTTAATACTACTTCTGCTCGTTTTTCATCCTTTTTGTATTGACTTGCTCTGTCGTCTGATGTAAAATAATTTTACTTTGATTATCAAACTTTTTTATATAAAAAGAAGAACCGTAACACACATATGATCATAGTATTATTAATGGAAAGTGAGATTTTAAAGATGAAATTAATGAAATCACTGAATCTGAAAGATAAGTTCCTGAAACTCCCGATCATTCAGGGAGGCATGGGCATCGGAGTCAGCCGCTGTCGTCTGGCCGGTGCAGTTGCAAAAGAAGGTGGCATGGGGGTACTCTCAACCGCCCAGATTGGTTATGACGATCCAGATTTTACGAAACATCCGGAAGAAACAAATCTGCGTGTACTGCCGGAGCAGATCAGAAAAGCGAAAGAAATCGCCGGCGGCAACGGTATGGTCGCTGTCAATATCATGGCCGTTACACAGTTGTATGAAACCTATGTCAAAACCGCCTGTGCCGCCGGTGTGGATGCCATCATCTCCGGAGCAGGACTCCCGACAGAACTCCCGAAATTTGCAGAAGGATATGATGTCGCACTGGCACCCATCGTTTCGAGTACAAAATCTGCCAATGTTATCTTGAAATTCTGGGATAAAAAGTACCATCGCACCGCCGACTTTCTGGTCATTGAAGGACCACTGGCCGGCGGACATCTCGGTTTTTCCAGAGAACAGCTGGAGGATATTCCGGGACTTGATTATGACACCGAGATCCGAAATATCATTACATTAAAACAAACATATGAAGAAAAGTATCAGACTGCAATTCCGGTATTTGTCGCCGGAGGTATGTTCACTGCCGAAGATGTAAAACATGTCCTGGAACTCGGTGCCGATGGCATTCAGGCTGCCACACGTTTCGTAGCCACTGAGGAATGTGATGCCAGTGATGCTTACAAGCAAGCTTACGTCAACGCCTCCGAAGAAGATGTTATCATTATCAAAAGCCCGGTGGGAATGCCCGGCCGCGCTATCAAAAATGCGTTTATCCAGCGTATGCTTGCAGCACCGGACAAAATCTCCCACTGCTTCAACTGTCTGAAAGCATGCAATCCGGCCACAGCCCCTTACTGCATCACGCAGGCACTGATCAATGCCGTTGTGGGCGATCTTGATAACGGTCTGATTTTCTGCGGTTCCCGGGTGGGCGAAATCCGGGAAATCACTACAGTACCAAAACTGATGCAGGAGTTAACGGTATAATTTGAACGCAGAATAAGCAAGTAGCGAAAGCGGATTGCGAATGTCCGCTTTACAATTTTGCACACCTGACATATTCTTCTTTCACCCAACCAGCAACACGCTGGCCATGATCCCGGCCACGGTCGCTACCAATGCCCCGGCCAGAGTCCAGCGTGTCTTTTTTACTTTTACTGTCATAAAATAAATGCTCATCGTATAGAATATCGTCTCACTGCTGCTCATCATGACCGATGCGATCCGCCCCAGTCTGGAATCGGTTCCGAACTGCTCATAGACATCCAGCAGCAAGCCGGTGGCGGCTGAGGAAGAAAACATCCGCACCACCGCCAGTGGAACCAGCTGTGACGGAAATCCAATACGGTCTACACAGTTTCCAAGTACTCCGGCCAGTGCATCAAGCAGACCGGAAGCGCGCAGAATGCCTACAGCAACCATCAGACCGGCAAGGGTGGGTAAAATATCCACCGCCGTCTTCAGACCGTCTCTCGCACCTTTTACGAAATCTTCATAGGCATTCCGCCGGTTCAGCAGTCCGGCCATAAGAATCACCACAATAAAAAGTGGAATGATAACATCTGACAAAAACAGTAATATACGCTGCATATACAAATAGTATCTCCATCCCTTCTGTTTTTTATAACATCCAGTCCTCACTCATCCACATCTTTTGATTTTTTTATCTGCGTTCAATATCCCCGTTTCCGGTCTGCTGCTGACATGATCTTTGCAAAGATAATTCCCGCCAGCGTAGAAAATGCCGTAGCCACAATGGCTGCTCCCACAATACCCGTCGGATCCGGTGAGCCGTACTTGCTGCGATAAGCAATCACGGTCACCGGAATCAGCTGAAGTGACGAAATATTCAGCACCAGAAATGTACACATTTCTGTGGAAGCCACTTTTTCCCGTTTTACATGTGTGTGCCGGATACGGTCGGAAGTAAAATCAAATTTTTTCCGATAAGGCTGATGAACTGCCTGTAACAGCGTCCGTTCCTTTTCCAGTTCATCCAGATCTTCCATCGCCTGCAGCCCCGCCGGCGTTGCCGCCCAGCCCAGTCCGAAAAAATTGGCGATACAGTTGGCTGCAATGGATTTGCATGCTGCATGTTCCCGCGGAATACGCGGAAACAAAAAATGAAGCAACGGGTAGATCCGGTCTGCCGCCCGCTGCATCATCCCGGCATTTTCTGCGATCCGCATAAGACCGACCCAGAACGCCAGCACTCCCGCCATGGTGATACACAGCGTCACCGCCTGCTGCGCTGCATCCAATGCCGCGTCCGTTACTGCCGGCAGATTACCGGTGAATGCCGCATATACAATTCCTGCCAGAATCATAAAAATCCATAAAAAATTCAGCATACGCTGTCAGTTCCCTTCCGGGCTTTCTAACAACGTATGCTGAATCACAAACACTTATTACTGTTTTATCTTTCCATACTCACAAATCCACCTGAAACAGTTTTTACAGACGGTCTGACTGCGAGTTCCAATGCGCCTATTATTTTCCATAGGTGCGGAAAAATGTGCTCAGATTCGTCAATGCTTTAACCAGCACTTTTGTCTGTTCTTCGTCAAGGCCATTCAGTGTAGCTTTTATCATCTCATCGTGGAACTCTGCATGATGGTGGTATGCCTTCACACCTTTTTCTGTCAGAGAGATCAGAACGACACGACGATCTTTCTCACTTCTGACACGTTTGACATAAGCTTTTTTCACCAGATTATTGATCGCAATCGTCAGTGTTCCCACAGTAACAGACAAATCCTTTGCTACCGAAGACATGCTCCGCGGTTCATCCAAACCGATTGCCTCAATGATATGCATATCATTATTGGAAATATCTTTGAACTCCTCCGTGATGATTGCCTTTTCCTCAATATTCATAATTTCATTAAATAATTTGACCAGCAGGTCATGAAGTGTATCGTATCCTTCCAATGCGCTCCTCCAATATTTTGCATATCAAATATTTTGATTGATTAACAATATCATTATACATAATCTGTGAAAACTTCGCAAGGGACAAATCCGGTTCTACACAAAATTTCCGTCAGGCTACATTGCCAGATTTAATGTCATAAATCCGTCCATTCTCATCTTCATAAGTACTGGAGTAAGTAAAATTAACCTTTCCATTTTCAATATACCAGGTACCGTTTTCGTTGGATGCAATTCCAGAAAATCCAAAATCAACTTTTCCATCTGTTCCGATATACCACCAGCCATTACTATTTTGTTTTACTGTCTCCTGCCCTTTCTGCACACAGCCATTCTGAATATAATACCAGCCGCAGAATCCTTCTGTTTCTGATTCCAGCACACCGGCTGCGCCAAAATCTACCTGACCTCCTCTGCAATACCAGTCTCCAGACTCATTGGATGCGATTCCGTTCAATTGAAAATCTACTGCTCCGTTTCGCACAGCCCACCAGCCATACTCATTCGGTGCTACTGTATTCTTATGAAAATCAACCTTTCCGTCTGTTCCGATATACCACCAGCCACTGCTGTTTTGCACTACGGTCTCCTGGCCTTTCTGCACACAGCCATTCCGAACATAATACCAGCCGTCAAATGCGTCATTCTCCGATTTTACAAGGCCGCTTGCAGCAAACTGTACCTGGCCATATTCACAGTACCATTCTCCGGATGCATTGCTTGCAATCCCGTTAAAATTCGAATCAATCCTTCCGTTTCTGACTGCCAGCCAATCGTCATTCATACAAATCACGTCATTGTACTGAGGATCCGCACAACCATTTTTTACATACCAGTCTTCTCCTTCATAATAACAGATTGTCGTCTCAGAAAAGTTTACTTTTCCATTCTCAATGTACCATAGACTTCCGTTATATTCATACAATCCCCATTTATTAAAATTAATTCTTCCATCTTCTACATACCACCAGTCACCGTTGCAGGCTACCAGCGTAGTAACGTCTTCTGCAATCTCATCATCCACATAATAGTTCCAGGAATCCCCTTCCTGATACAACCCATTCTTTGGAGGTTCCTGAATATCTCTGAATGCAATTCCATTTTCATTTGCATAAGTCTCAACAGCAGAACCGACTGTTCCGCGTAATGTCAGCTCTGAACAATTATAAAACACATTTGATCCAAATGTAATATCAGTTCCTTTTATCGTCACATTCTTAACACTATAACAATCAAAAAATGCAGCATCTTCGATGGTTGTTACACTCTCTGGAATTACTATTTTTACAAGATTTGTATTATAACTAAATGCACCCTCTGCAATCTGCTGAACATCAGATGCAAACTGCGGATTATTTACTGCCGGACCGCTGATCGCAATCTTTTTATCACAACTGTACAGAATACCATTCTGGGAGGCATAGTTATTTCCAATTCCTGTGCATTCAAAGTTCTCTAACGATAAGCACTGTGCAAAAGCACCTGTTCCAATTTCCTTTACACTGGCCGGAATATTGATGGATGTCGCCTGTTCAAAACCCGAAAATGCAAATGCTCCGATCTTTGTGATCGTATCCGGAAGATGGATTGTTCCACATGTTCTGTTTGACCCCTGTGAAAATTGATCCTCAATTTCCGTAACTGTTTTTCCCTGATAGGTTGCCGGGATTTCCAAAGTATCACCTGATGTAAGTTGTCCGTCATACTGATAAATGGACAAGGTCCCATCATCTTTATCATGAAAGCAAAACAGCGAATCTCTTTCCTCAGCAGAATAATATCGCGGTGCTGTTCCGCTGTAACCGGCTTCCAGTTCATAATATTTGCCATCATAATATACCATTGCATTCATGTGACCGCTTCCTGCGCCGTAATCCTTGTTCCCGTTTCTGGACCAGGCATCAATTCCGAGTAACTCACAAGTTCTGATAATGGTAGATGTACTCGCCCAACAGTCACCATTTCCATAAATAATCATAGACACATATCCGGAATGCGATGCACCATAATCAAAGCTGGCCGGATATGCAGCAATTTTTTTCATCAGCTCCATATCACTGAGATTTTTTCCTGCAATATTTTCATTTATGTATTGTAAAATCTTATCATCCGCATATTTTTGCGCATAGTCTGCCACATGAACTGTTATATTTGTCTGCACACCGTCTGCTGTCACCGTCACTGTTGCATCGCCAGCATCAAAACTTTTTTCGACACTGGTAGGTGTTTTATCTTGGATCGGATAAGAATATCCTATATTTCCATACCAATAAGTCGTCGTATATTTTATCCGCACGACACCACGATCATCTACGGTAATATTATTTCCATCCGTTACTGTATAGCTGATATCTCTTCCGTTTGCATGGATCTGATATTCCGTATCCATATCCGCAGGGATCGCGATCACCCCATCATAGCTGCTTGACAGCCCATACAAAGTAATATCCTGCGCAACCGTCTGAGCACCGGAAGCAGCAGACTGTCGTTCTTCTGCTCGGGCCGGAGTAATTTCTGCCATTGCACATACAAAAATAACTGCTAAAAAACAAATAAATGCGTTTAATTTTTTCATAGTATGTTGTCCTTTCTTATGTAGTCTCATCGCGGGCTTATTCTACCACAATTAACACAACATTACAATTTCCCCGTCATATTCCTGCCTGACGGCACATATTTTAATAATAATTATAATCATAGCCGGTACCTGCCATGCGCCACTGTCATTTTCATTTTTTTCGTAAAATCCGTTTTTCCCTCTGTCTCTCCTTGTTTCTCATTGGTCTCGGAATTTTCTGCGCCGCCGTCTGTAAATGTGCAGATTCCGACACCTGGATTGTTCAGTTTCTGACGAATCCGCAGGCAGATTCCGGCAAAAGTTCTTCTGATGCATCATCTGAAAACACCACTACTTTGAATGCCGCCTTCACGGATTATGTAACAGAACTTTTCCGGCAGGAAGCTTCCGCAAATCTGCTGAACCTTCATTACACACTGGCAGATCCTGCCGCTTACGGTATCACGGACTATCAGACATCTCTCGGAACCTGCTCTGCAGATTCTCCTGCCCTGGCTGCAGCCTTTGCTGAAAATCTGCTTGCCGGACTGCAACAATTTCAATCGGCTGAACTATCGGCTGAAAATCGGCTGACCCTGGATATTCTGTCAGAATCTCTGGATCTCACAAAAAACGGTGCCAACTGGTACTGTTATGAAGAGCCGCTGACTCCCACTACCGGACTGCAATCCCAGATTCCCATCCTGCTGGCAGAATATACCTTTCGGAATACAAGGGACATCACAGATTACCTGTCGTTACTGTCCGACATTCCACGGTATTTTTCTGAGATCAGCGCGTATGAGAAGGAAAAAGCTGCCGCCGGGCGTTTTATGCCATCCTTTGCCGCCCAGCGTCTGATCCAACAGTGCAAAGACTTCACAGCAGATCTTAACTCCCATTATCTTGTTGCTACCTTCAACGAAAAAACAGATGCCATGAGTGAACTGTCCAAAAACGAACGTGCTGCCTATCAAAACCAAAATCGCGACATTCTGGAACAGCAGGTATTTCCGGCATTTGAACAGCTTTCCAACACAATTGCCGGATTACAGAATAGCGGATATAACGATGCCGGCCTCTGTCATTTTCCGGAAGGGAACACCTATTATGAATATCTGGTGCGCTGCTATACCGGAAGCGATGACTCCGTCGCCACACTGGAAAAACGTACCGCCAGCCAGCGCAAAAAGGATCTGCTTCTGGTATCAGAATTGCTGGAAGATCACCCGGATCTCACTGATGAGCCAGAACGACTCGATTTCTCCGCACAGTCTCCCGAAGAAATGCTGGCTACGCTGCAGCAGGCGATCACTGCCGACTTTCCTTCCCTCCCGGATTGCAATGTAACAGTCAAATATATCAATGCTGCCATGGAAGATTATCTCTCCCCGGCATTTTATCTGACTTCCCCACTGGATCAGCTGACAGAAAACACCATCTACATCAATCAGAAAAATGGTTATGAAGGAATCCGGCTGTTCACGACACTGGCGCATGAAGGTTTTCCGGGACATCTGTATCAAAACATCTACTTCCACAGCCAGGATGTGCCGCCTATCCGGTCACTGCTTGGCTATCCCGGCTACACAGAAGGCTGGGCGACATTCGTGGAATTACATTCCTATATTTACAGCGGACTGTCCAAAGATGCTGCAAAACTCTGCGCTGCAAATCAGGCTGCAATCCTGAGTCTTTACGCCACTGCGGATATGGGGATCCATTATGAAGGATGGACGCTGGACGATACAGCAGCCTTCTTTTCCACTTACGGATTCACTGATGAGGAAGTACTGCGGGATATTTTTGAACTGATCGTATCCGAACCTGCCAACTATCTGAAATATTATATCGGATATCTGGAATTTCATGATCTGCAGGAAGAAATGAAAAAGCAGAATCCGGATACTTATACGGACTCTGCCTTTTATGAAAAAGTATTAAAAATCGGCCCGGCATCATTCAATGTGCTGCGGGATTATGTGTTGGAGAACCAGTAACTTCCGCCTGCCGTTTCTCCAGACGTTTCATAATTGCAAAAAATACCGGCATTACCACGGCGGTTGCCGCGATCCATGCAGTCTGATCTGTAAAACATACTGCGGTATATCCAAATTTTGGAATGACAAAGACAGACATCAGACCACGGGCAAGAAGTTCACTTAATCCTGCACACATGGCAATGGCACTGTAACCGAGCCCCTGAATGGTCAGTCGTGTGCAGTTCAGGAATGCCAGAAAGAAATAGAAAAATCCTGCGCAGGTCAATAGCTGCTGTGCATAGCCAAGCACTTCTGTCTCACTTCCTGATACAAAGATCAGGGCAATCTTGGAACCTGCAAAAATCAGCACGATTCCGATGGCGATACTGTAAATCACAGAAATGATAATTCCTGATTTCAATCCTTCCCGGATTCGTTTCAGATTGCCGGCGCCAAGGTTCTGACTGCCAAAGGTTGCACTGGCTGTGGCAAATCCATCGTATGGACACATCGCCAGCTGTTTTACCTTTGTAGCTGCCGCAAATGCAGATACATAAACTGCTCCCAGTGTATTTACCGCACTCTGGAGCAGAATACTTCCAATGGCAGTAATGGAAAATTGCAGTCCCATCGGCACAGCCATTGTAAACAGTGTCTTTATGTAATGCATATCCAGTCTGCGTTCCTGATGATTTGTCTTCAGAATGTCATATTTTTTCTTCATATAGCGAAAGCAAAGTACTCCGGAAATTGCCTGTGATAAAATGGTCGCCCATCCAGCCCCCGCCGTACCAAGTTTGAACACAATGATAAACAGCATATCCAGAAAAATATTCATCACTGCGGACAGTACCAGAAAATAAAACGGTGTCTTGGAATCTCCCAGTGAACGGATGATACCAGCCACTACATTGTATAAAAACGTAAAGGGAATTCCAAGGAAAATGACAAACAGATAATCATACGCGCCCTGATAAAACTGATTCGGCGTCTTCATCCAGGTCAGGATGGAACCGCACAGCGCACAGGTCACGATCGTCATGATTACGGCGAGAAAAATCGCCAGGTAGGCTGCGTTCATCACAAATTTACGCATTTCACTGTAACTTTTTGCTCCAAATTTCTGTGCCACCGGAACCGCCAGCCCTGTACAGGTACCAAGACAAAAACCAATGATCAGAAATGTAATAGATGTGGTAGAACTTACACTGGTCAGGGCATCCAGCCCCAAATAACGGCCTACGATTACCGTATCTACCATGTTATACATCTGCTGAAACAGATTTCCCAGTACCAGCGGTATGGAAAACTGCCAGATCAGTTTCATTGGGCTTCCAACAGTCAAGTCTTTTGTCATAGCTACTCCTTCCCCTATAAGCCTAAGAATGTTCCAGGCATAGCCTTTATTCTTGTACATATCTCTGTACTTCTGCTAAACTTGTGCGATATCACTCATTCTCTGCTTTCAACAACATCTGATAAATTTCGCGTTTTCCAACGCCCCGGTCTTTTGCCACCTGTTTCATTGCGCTTTTCCGATCCATACCGGTGCTCAGATAATGCTCCATATGTTCTTCCACCGAAATTGCCTCCCAGGATTGCTGTGCCTCCTGCACCAGTTCCTCACGGCTTCTGCCCTCGATAACAAGAACACATTCTCCGCGAACCCCCTGCTCCTCATAGTAACGGATTGCTTCCGAAAATGTGGTCTGAAACGCTGTTTCAAATTTTTTTGTCAGTTCCCGGCAAACTGTCAGCCTGCGGTCTCCCAGTGCATTCTGCAGTTCTTTTAATGTCCCCAGCAGATGGTGTGGCGCCTCATATACGATCAGTGTTCTTGTATCGTTTTTCAGTTCCTCCAATACCGCCGCGCGTTCTTTTTTCTCTTTTGGCAGAAATGCCTCAAAGGAAAAACGACGGGTCGGAAGCCCGGACAGAGTCAATGCGGTAATGCATGCCGCTGCTCCCGGAAGGGATGTCACTTCGATGCCCTGTTCATAGCAGATCCGCACCAGATCTTCGCCCGGATCGGAGATACCCGGCGTACCCGCATCCGTGATCAGCGCGATATTTGTGCCTTGCTGCATCTTTTCCACCAGCTGATACGCCTTATCCACTTTGTTATATTCATGATAGCTGGTCAGTGGTGTCTTTATATCAAAATGGTTCAGCAGATGGATGGAATTTCTGGTATCCTCTGCTGCGATCAGATCTACTTCTTTTAAAGTGCGTAATACCCGCAGCGTAATGTCCTCCAGATTTCCAATCGGTGTTGCACATAAATATAATTTTCCAGCCATAACCTTTTTTCACCTCACAGTCCGATAAAAATTGTATCTTTACATATTTCATATACTTCACTTTTTGCATTACTATCTATCGTACAAAACAGAATCAATCAATAAATTTAATAACCATATACATCATATATCTCATCCGTATATTTTCCAGGCTCTTTGTATACAATTAATGGTTTTTCCACGGTCATTCGGCTTTTTCTACCCCGCAGTCCCTCGATCAGCACCATATTCGGCTCCCGGTCCACGTAAGGATACACCAGACGCATCCGTTTGGGTTCCATGCGGTACTGCACCATCAGAGATATGATCTCCGCCAGCCGGAAAGGCCGGTGCACCATATAAAAACGACCACCCGGCATCAGAAGTCTCGCACTTTCCCGGATAATATCTTCCAGATTGCACAATACTTCATGCCTTGCGATGGTTTTTGCCTCATACACATTTGTCAGTCCGTGTTGTGCGGTCATATACGGTGGATTTGTCGTCACGACATGAAAAGAAGATGCTCCAAAAATCTTTGAAGCATCCTTAATATCACCTTCTACGATGTCGATCCGATCCTGCAGCCCATTCAACGCCACGCTGCGTTTCGCCATATCCGCACTCTCCGGCTGGATCTCCAGTCCGGTAAAATGTTTTCCCTCTGTCTTTGCTTCCATCAGGATCGGAATGATCCCGTTTCCACAGCCCAGATCCAGACAGCGTTCCTGTTTTTTTGCCCGGGCAAAGCCGGACAGCAGCACCGCATCCATGCCGAAGCAGAATCGTTCCGGATTCTGGATAATGCGGTAGCCGTTTCGCTGTAATTCGTCGATTCGTTCTCCCGGCAATAAATTACTCATTTAACTTGGAATGTCCTCCCTTGTCCTCTAACTCAGCAAGTTTGCGCATTTCCTCTTTGCTCAGGCGCTCGCCGTGATCTCTGCGGCGCTTGGAACGGAATTTCAGCTGTCTGACCGGATATTCACGGATTTCTTTTTCATCTCCCATATCTACGATCACTTTCACCAGCTGGCGCAGTACGCTGACACTCTGTACCTCACCTTTCAATCCATCTGCAGTCGTCACGCGGTCACCCACATTCGGCAGACGGCTGTTCAGGTATTCGTAAGTTTCTTCTTCATTTTTCAAACAACACATCAATCTGCCGCATACACCGGAAATCTTGGTCGGATTCAGGGACAGATTCTGTTCCTTTGCCATCTTGATGGACACCGGTGCGAACTCGGTCAGAAATGTATGACAGCACAGCGGTCGTCCGCAGATGCCGATACCGCCCAGAATCTTGGTCTCATCCCGGACACCGATCTGACGCAATTCGATTCTGGTACGGAACACACTTGCCAGATCTTTTACCAGTTCACGGAAATCGATTCTTCCGTCTGCGGTAAAATAAAACAGCAGTTTATTGTTGTCAAACGTATACTCTGCCTGTACCAGTTTCATCGCAAGACCATGTTTTTCGATCTTTTCCAGGCAAATTTTATATGCTTCTTTCTCTTTTTCATGATTTCGCTCTTCAATGCGGTCATCCTCCGGTGTTGCCACACGGATCACCGCCTTCAGCGGCTGAACCACCTCATCGTCTGTAATGCCTTTCGGCGGTACAATGACTGTACCATATTCAATACCGCGGGCTGTCTCCACGATGACATGGCTGCCCCGCTCCAGTTTCAGGTTTTTCGGGTCAAAGTAGTACACCTTTCCCGCCTGACGGAATCTGACTCCAGTTACTTTTATCATCCAATGTTCTCCTTGATCGTCATTGCCAGCAATTCCATGGTCAGGTCAAAATTTACATTTGCCCGGATCCGTCGGTCTGCTGTCTCTATTGCTTCTAAAATCTGCTGCAGGCCATGGTAAGTGCTTTTCTCTGCCTGACGCCGGATTTCCAGCGCCTGTTCCCGGAAGATCAGCTGTTCTTCGGAACCTGCTGCTTTATATAATAACACATCCCGATACCAAAACAAAACCAAATCAAAAAATTCTCTGATATCGTCCTTGAAATCGTTCAGTGGTTTTATCTCCTGTAAAATATCATATCTGCGGATATCACCCAGTCTGCGCAGCAGCGAAACGGTAACGTCCTTCAGTTCATTAAACCGTTCGGAAGAAGCCAGCGCCACCGCACGGCCCACATTGCCTCTGGCAAAGGCTGCACATACCTCCGCTTTGTAATCCGGTACCTGACGTTTCTTCATCAGAAATTCCCGGATTTTCTCGTCGCTCACCGGCTTGATGTCCAGCATCACACACCGGGAACGGATTGTTTGCAAAAATGCATCCGCATTCGTGGTCAGAAGCAGGATCACCGCATAAGCCGGCGGCTCCTCGATGGTTTTCAACAGCGCATTCTGTGCCTGCTGATTCATTTTCTCTGCTTCATCCACAATGTATACTTTATACTTACTGCTGTAAGGTTTGATCTCAATATCATGATTGATCTGCTCACGGATGTCCGCCACAGAGATCGTATTCGGCTTTTCATGCGTCAGATAAATAATATCAGGCTGGTTATTCCCCAGTGCCTGTTTGCAGGAATGACACTCCAGACATGGCTCTGCAAGGATTTCCGGTGACAGTTTCTCCTCTGGACGACCTGTCGCTCCCTCCCGGTTCCGGATGGAAGTCTCACACTGCAGCGCCATGGCAAATGCCTGTGCCAGCATCATTTTCCCACTGTCCTTTGGACCGTTGATAATGTATGCATGAGATACTTTATCCATTACAATCGCACTCTGCAAGTGCGCAATCAATTGTTCATGTCCGATAATCTCATGAAATCCTGCCATTACTGCTCCTTACTGCCAATATCTGTTCGTTCCGTTTCCTAAAAAATCGAATCATTCCTTCTGATGCTTATCTCAGACGAAAATACGCTCTCCTATAAACGGTACGTAAAATAAAAAGAAATGCTATCTACTTCATATAAGAAGCGATTTCCTGTGTGACCTGATCCAGATCTGTATTCTGAAACCGCTTTGTGATCCCTGCTCTTTCCAGATTTTCCTCGGAAAAATCCTCCTCATCCGCCAGAAATCTGCGGCACATCTCCGCATATTTGGGCTGATCCTGCGCACGTTCCCGATCCAGCGCACGCTGAAGACGCAGTCCGTCGTCTACTTCCACATACACCGGACACACTTTGTCCATGCCAAAATAATCACGGATCTGCTCATATGCTTCCAGTGTTCCGATCATCAGATAATCGCTCTCCGCCAGGCAGATCTGTCCATCATCCGCGGTAAAATATTTCCATATGCCATACATCGTATGGTATGCACGCAGTTCAATGATTTTTCCCGCCGCTTCAAAATCTGCCACCTGCTGCTCCGTACAGAAAACATACGTCTGTCCGTCGGTCTCCCCGGAGCGCATCGGACGGGTGGTATAAGGAACGACACGCCGCAGATGCAGTCTCTCCATTGCCAGAAGGCGGTTATAGATCGTGTCTTTTCCCGATGCACTTTTGCCCATCAGACAATAGATGTTTCCCATGATCATGTCTCTCTTTCATTCTAAAATCTCATTATGATTACAGTATATTACAGATTTCCAAGCTTTGTCCACTGTAATCTTTCATTCCCTCTATCTGCATGTTCCGTGCCTGACAGATGCGCAGCGTTTCCAGAATCTCCTCCGTCACACGCTCACCCGGCGCCAGGATCGGGATTCCCGGCGGATACAGATAGACAAACTCCCCGGATACACAGCCTGTCGCACTCATCAGAGGGATTGTCGTCTTCGGTGCATCCATTGCCTCTGCAATCTCCAGCACTTTTTCTGCCTCACAGTATATGTCATCTGTGGTAAATAAATCTGCTGTCTCGAATTTCTGCCCCTGACGCAGCATCCCGCTTTTACGATTCTTTCTATCAATCGCCTGCAGTGCAGCGAACAGCCGGTCAAACCCTTCCTGTGTATCCATAAGCGTTGTCAGGGCCGTCGCATAGTGACCGGAGGCCATCTCCAGTTCCAGATGATAATGCTCCGTCAAAAGTTCCGCCAGTTCCTGCCCGTGCAGTCCCGCGCCCTCGGCACAGATCAGAATTTTGGACGGATCCCGCGCCCAGATGCCCGGATCATTTTCCCCGTTTTCTCCGATTTTCCCATCAGGGGAAAGCACAGTGATCCGTTGTAATGTTCTGCATTTTTCATAAAAATCATGCAGCCGCTGTTCGTATGCCGCAAAAAGTTCCGTTCCCTGCTCCCGCAGGATCCGGGTGCAGCGGTCAATCCCAGCCATCAGAATATAGGATGGAGAACTGGTCTGATAAATTCCCAGATACTGTTTTACCCGCTCCAGATCGATCCACGGATTTTTCCGATAATGAAGCAGTGCGCTCTGGGTGTAGGCAGGCAGCGTTTTGTGCACACTCTCGATACACAGATCCGCGCCAAAGGCAAGCGCCTTCTGCGGAAATCCCTGTGAGAAACCGAAATGCGCACCGTGGGCCTCATCCACGATCAGTGGTACACCTTTTTCATGCGCCAGAGCTGCAATCGCTGCAATATCGGAAACGACACCATCATAGGTCGGGGAAGTCAGCAAAACAGCTTCCGTATCCGGATACTGCTCCAGCATGTCACGCACCTGTTCCGGTGAGATGCTTCCCTGAATGCCAAAGTCTGTCTGCTCCGGATATAGATATGCAGTCTTCAGTTCCATCAGATAGACCGCATGATAGACGGCTTTGTGGCAGTTGCGTGCCATCAGCAGCCGCCCTCCTCTCCTGACAGTTCCACAGATGGCAGATAGCAGCCCCGCCGTACTTCCGTTTATCAGGAAAAAGGTCTCATCCGCGCCAAACGTTTCCGCAGCCCGGCACTGCGCCTCCTGCAGAATCCCTTCCGCATGATGCAGGTTATCAAAACCGGTAATCTCCGTAATGTCAATTGCTTCTCCGGTCCAGTTTCCCATAGACTGGCGCTTATGTCCCGGCATGTGAAATGGATAGGCATCTGTCTGGCTGTATGCCTGCAGTTTTTCATCCAGATATTCTGTTTTTTGGACAAAATGTTCCTTTCCAACTGTCGTATCCTGTTCTGTCTTCTGCTTAGGTTCCATCTGATTGTATCACCGCTCTTTCTGATTATTTTCTACTTATCCCGCAAAATACCGAATCTGCTCTGTTGTCAGTTCTATTCCGAAGTTTTCCTTCAGGATCACCGGAAGTTCCTCCGGCATCAGTGTCTGCTCTCTGCGTATTCCGTCTGTCACTTCCCGATAAACAAGCCCCGTCAGTGCACGATATCCACGCTCTGTGCGCAGATTGGCAATCCGCTGGCAGCGAAACAGCGATTTCTCTGCATGAGACAGATAATAATTCAAAGATGTAAAATCCATCTCATGTACTGCAATCGTGGTAAACATAACCTCCAGACGTTCCTTTCGGTCCATCGGATCATCATAAATATCCCGATTCAACCGTACCCGGCGCATCGTTCCATACCAACCCGGTTCGATGGCACGGATAGAAAATTCTTCTCCTCTCATCTCAAGCCATACATCTTCGGTATCCGCTGTCCACAGTCCCTGATCCGGAATTTTCATAGATGCCGGCGGCATGGCTCCGCCCAGACCGACTTCACAGAAATAGTCTTTTCCATCCAGCGTGACAATGGTTGCCCGGTGATCAAACAGATTCTGCGACGGCTCCGTCAGACCAAACATAACTCTGCACAGGCAGGGGCGTGCGTCAAATCCCATAGAGCGAAGCATCACACAGAAAAATCCGTTCGTCTCAAAGCAGTAACCGCCCCTCCGCTGTACGATAAATTTGTCATATAACGCTTCCTCCGTCAGCGAGATCTCCTTCTGAAAATCATAGACATCGAGATTTTCAAAAGGAATGGAACACTGATGTGCATAGATCAGTTCATCCAGCACCTCCCGTGTCAGCGTGATCTCCTTATTATAGTGAAGCCGGTTCAGATACGCCTGTATCTGCTGTTCGTTATACATGTATTTTCCCCCTTAAAAATAATGTACCATTCTCAAGGTTCATTGAGCCTTTTTCTTTGTCTCTGTTTTTTCATAGGCCATTTGACACTATCGAAAGCCAGAACATACCTGTTATCATACCATATTTTCACCTGTCGATATACTTATTTTTGCGAAAAAACCTGCCGGTACATGGTAATTCCACATGCCGACAGGTTTCTTTTTGTCCGAACATCTTATAAATATGTTTTTATAAAGACGATGTATTTACTTTTCTAATGTCTCAGACGAGATTCGATTAACGTACCTCACTGTCGATCGGCTCTACTTTTAATACACACATAGCGATAAGTCCGATAACAGCCATAACAGCCATGATAATGTAAGCGAGCTGGCAAGTAGGATCGATTGAGTTACAAGCAGATACTACTGTGATACCAACACCTGTCATTACAGAGTTCAGAGGCTGAATAACAGAGAATGCATTTTTGAAATCATAACGTCCCCAGATAGCTGCTGTACAGGATACCATTAAGTTGGAAGATCCACCTAACATTACAGCAAGGATCGGAAGGGAGATGTAATGTAATACAGTTACATGTGTTAAACAGCAAAGAACTGCTACAAATGCCAGAACATTGATCAGGATACCTGTTTTCTTTGTACCGATCTTAACGTCTAACCAACCTACTACGATAGATCCCGGGATAGCAAGCACACCTGCGATACCAAGCATCTGAAGTACGGTCGGAAGTTCATAACCCATAACCATGAATTTTGTTACGAAGTTGGACATGATACCCATGGACATGAAGCCTGTGATACCAACTGCGATCCAGAGCACCCACATACGTCCTGTTTTCAGACATTTTAAAGCAGTCCATTTGGATGTTTTTAAGTACTCAAGCGCTGCCTGATGCTCAGCTTTTGCTTTTTCACCATCAAATGCAGGATTGTTATCCGGGTAACCACCTTTTTCTTCCGGGAAATCGCGAACAAATACGATAACGACAATACCAACGATAACTGCGATAACTGCGATTGCTATATAATATGCGGAATATCCAACTGTTCCGACGAACATACCTGCTACTGCAGATGTTGTAGCTGCAGACAGCGGATAACCTGCGGTACAAAGACCCATAGCTACACCACGTTTTGTCGGAAACCAGTGTCCGATGATCTCACCTGCAAGCAACATAGCGGATGCAAGAGAGAATGTGTAGATTACTACATAGCATACCACAACACCAACGGTATTGTGTACCTGACCGATCAGAACTGTAAATACAGCTGTGATGATCATGCTCAGTCCCCAGTAAAGACGAATTGAATGTTTGTTGATCAGACGACCGAGAATGATACTACCGATGATACCGAACGGTACTGCGATTGTTGACATTGCGTAAACCGCTGCCTGGTTGATACCAAGACCGATAAATACGTCACGGGTTACGTTCAGAGAATCGGATGTCAGTGCTGAATACACATAACATGAGAAAAATGCCAGAATTACGATGATGTAACCTTTTACACCAAGGTTCCAGCTGCTTGTCTTTTTGTTGTTCATTTCAACTTTCCTCCTAAACACCATAAAACCATTTTTTATTTGTTTCAAAAACAACTTCACCGGAACAGATAAATACATCATTATCTGCCCTGAAAACACCGCTATTTTATCTTAAAAAATTCTCAAAGTCAACACATTTCACTAAACCGCATTGGTATGTCCGCTGTTTTTATATGCATATTGCACAAATGCTGTGTATTATAATGCATTTTCTGCATTACTATGATCTCTTTTTTGGATGTAACTCCTTGCTTTTTACCATTTTTAAAGCTTTTTTACCATTTTCTTTAGAGAATCCTGTTTTTTTAATCCATTTTTGTTATGACAAAATCTGTTATTTTCCCCCAAGATTGTTTTTATTCCTGTACTTTTTTCAAACTTTTCTCCGCTTTTTCATATATCATGCACGATTTGTATTAAATTTTTGTTAATTTTTTCTCGAGCATTTCCATAAAAATGGCAATGGCCGGATTATAATTATTCTTTCTCCAGGCCATAGTAATATTGTGATTTTTCGCCTCCAGCATATCAATATTACGCAGCACTACATGTGGATTCTGACCCTCGATCGTCCGATCTGACGTAATCGCCACGCCGTTCCCGGTCTGCACCCAGAGCATGACATCCTCCATCTTTTCCACCAACAGAAAATCCGGGTGGATCCCGCAGCGGGCACAGAGGTTTGTGATATAGCGAAATCCCTCTTCACTGGCCTTCGGTCCAAGCTGGATAAACCGCTCATCTTTCAGATCTGCCAGCGCCACCGTCTCCTGCAGCGCCAACGGATGGTTTCGGTTCAGCATAATGCACGAGTCAAATTTCTGCACATTCACCGTCACCAGATCCGGTTTGTCATACAGCGAAAAACCGTAAGTCAGGATCAGATCCAGATCTCCGGCAGCCAGACGGGCCGGAAGTTCTCCCAGGGCAAACCGCTCCAGACTCATTGCGATCTTCTCATATGCTTCCCGGAACTCCCGGATCACATCATCGAACAGTTCCGAAATATCATAAATATCCAGAAAACCAATGCGTAGTTCTCCCTCATAACCGGAATTTGCATGCTTTGCATCTTCTACAGCCTCTGCATAATCCGACAGCACCTTCGGCAGCCGGTTGTACAGCACACTGCCTCCCGGTGTCAGCTTCAGCCGTTTTTTCTCCCGGATAAAAAGTCTGGTTCCCAGCTCTTCCTCCATAGCATTGATCTGACGGCTCAGCGCCGGCTGCGTGATAAACAAGCACTTCGCGGCTTCTGTAAAACTCAGACACTCCGCCACCGTTACAAAATATTTGATCTGATTAAAAGTCATCTCCCCTGTTCCTCCCTGTATCTATATGCTCCGTTTCTATGTCCGATTCTTTCTATTTCAGTCTTCATTCATTCCTATGTCCGATTTTATCCCTGTATCTTTTCTATAACTACGTTCCATCACGTTCACACTTTCTGGCACTCATCATATCTCGGTTCCCATTATATCCTCTTTCATAACCCAAATGCAACTTTTCCATTACCAAAAGGCATATTTATATAAATCTTTTGCATGTATTGATAAGAATACATCACTAGGCACACAATTTCCTTCATGTTACACTGGATTTATCAGGGCAATCGACACTAACAGCCAGATCGCCTTACATGATTCTATATTCAATTGTAAAGCGGACATTCGCAATCCGCTTTCGCTACTTGCTCATGAACGCAGTCGCTTTGCGACCTGTGCGTTCAAACCAGTAAACGATATAAAAACAGGAGGTTTTACAATGAAGGTTTTAGGTATCGTGGCAGGACGCCACAATGGAAACAGCGAAATTTTAGTGAAAGAAGCTCTGCTTGCCTGTCAGGAGGCCGGTGCTGAGTGTAAACTCATCAACTTATTTGATTACAACATCGAGCACTGTACCGGATGCGAGGGATGTACCATGCAGATGGGTAACGTAGCAATGGGAAAAGCAGACAAATACAACGGCTGTATCCTGAAAGACAAAGATGACATGGACAAGATTGTTCAGGAAATGTACACCTGCAATGCTATCATCGTTGGTGTTCCTACATATGATCTGACTCCAAGCTCCCTGTATCTGAAATTCGCGCAGAGATTTCTGGCTTACGAGCTTTCTTTCCTGCTTGAGATCGGCGCAGTCAAAGAAGATCCGCATATGGTCGGCGGACTCATCGCAGTGGGCGGTTCCTGTCACGACTGGCAGACACTGGCTCTCGAAGGCATGAGTGCTACCATGTTCACTCAGTCTGTACAGGTTGTTGACCAGATGCTTTCTACCAGAAACGGACGTCCGGGTAATGTATTACTCCGTGACGAGCAGATTGAACGTGCCCACAAGATGGGGGAAAATATCATCAAAGCAATCAACACTCCGGTAGAAGAGCGTGGATGGCTCGGTGATGCAGATCAGGGAATGTGCCCGAGATGTCATTCCGCACTGATCTACAAAGGCGACAAGCACTGGGATGGAATCGAATTCCCGTTTGAGTGCGCAGTTTGTGGTGCAGGCGGAGACCTTGTAAAAGATGAGAACGGTGAGTATAAATTTGTTCTGGCTGAGAACGGACTGATCCGTGACCGAAATGTAAATGCTGCCCGTGCTGAGCACTTAAACGAGATCATCAAGACAAGAATTGATTTCTTTGAACATATGGACGTGGTACAGCAGAAATATGGCAAATACAAAGAACTGAAGTTCCCGGCAATCTAAAGCAACTCATACTAATATACTAACGTAAATAGCAAAATCGGAGAAATTTTCCTCAGCGAGCGTCTAGCGAGTGAGAAAAATTTCTCCGATTTTGTCTTATATGATTTATATTATATTTAATTTTATGTCTTATTTCCGGCCACCCCGGCGGTTCCACTTCCGGTTGTTCCGGATAGTTTTATAACGGCGGTCCCGCGTATTTTTCCTGCGCCAGATCCGTCTGTGGTTATTTATCAGGAACCAGATGACAAGTACAATCACAATGGCAACAGCCACACTGCCGCCTGCCAGCAACAATTTATTTCTGCTGATAGAAAGGTTTTTTTTCTTTCCGATGTCATTCTTTACTGTATCTGACTTTGTCTTATCTGAAGAATCTGCTGCCACGGAAGTGTCATTTTCCTTCGCACTCTCTGATTTCTGAATGGTTCCGGATTTTTCTCCAAACGGATACTCCGCCACTTTTGCTCCGGTCGTCACTACATTCGCAGTTCCCACCTGGCGGCCACCATAAGAATACACCAGCGTTCCGAGGATACTTCCCCCGGCCTGATCGTAATTCACTTCTGTCTGGGTATCCAGAAAATTAGCAGCTGCCGGAAGGATGATCTGTGCGTCATCTTCCACTTTTGCAAAGGCATTCCATTCCGTGAACAACGTGTTTTCCTGCTTATTTGTATTCTCATAGCGTGTCTCGTTCTGTGCCACATTATAAAGTTTGAAGTTTTCAAAACAATAGTCAAACAATGTTCTCGTATCAGCATACTGACCACCTGCCGTGCAATTCATGACTACACAGATCAGTGTCATACCATCTTTTTCAGCAAACGTAACCAGTGTATTTCCGGCATCGGATGTCCAGCCGGTCTTGCCGCCGATACAGTATTCATACAGATTCTGACGGCCTTTGTATGCGCTGATCATCTGGTGGTGGTTGTTCAACGGCGTCGGATCCGCATGTTTATTCGTTGGTGGAATCTCATAGCGCACTGTACCTACGATTTTACGGAACATACTGTTCTTAATAGCCTCTCTGGAAATCAGCGCCATATCACGAGCACTGACCACATGCGCCGGATCCGGCAGACCGTTACAGTTATTAAAATGTGTATTGGTGCAGCCAAGTTCTGCTGCCTTGGCATTCATCATATCGATAAATTTCTGATAATCACCGCCGCCTACATGTTCTGCCACTGCATAGGAACACTCATTGGCAGATTCCAGCATGATACCATACAGACACTGCTCCAGTGTCATTTCCTCATCCAGATCTCTGGCAATATGGGACGTACCGCCCTCATTTTCATATACAGCTGTCGCAGAAAAATGCACCATCTCGTCGAGATTGCAATTTTCCAATGCCAACAGTGTCGTCATGATCTTGGTAATACTTGCCGGATAACGTGGCGTGTCTGCATCCTTTTCATATAAAACCGTTCCGGTGGACGCATCCATGATGATTGCACTGGCTGCCTGAACCGCCGGTCCCGTTGGCCACTGTGCAGCCTGTGCCTGGATATCAGTACCTGTATCCGTGCCTTCTGCATATGCCGGAATTGCACCATAAATACCTGCTGCCATCGCCACACACAGAAAAATGCCTGTCATTCTCTTTAAAAATTTTCTCATTTTTTCCTCCAAATATGGCAAACAGCACCATTATCCATCGCGTTTGCATACTTTGTATCTTTCACTCTATTTTTCCCACAAATCTGCTGATTATCATCTTTTTTCTCAGATACATGCAGAAAAATCTGTATAAATTTGGAATTCACACAACTACTATCATAGCAAAATTTCGATACTCCGTCCAGTAAAAACGCCGCTTCCGCACCAGGAAACAGGACATATCATGCAAAATTCATGATATCTTAATAAAATGCACTGCATTTATTTTCCAAACAACTGTAATTTACTTGTCGCAATTCGCATCTTATAGTAAAATACCAGACAGACATAAAACTGTTTTACATCTGACATTTCAATCATGGGAATCAGAACGATTGCGATTCCTTTGTTTTTACAATGATATGTTGAAGCTTTACAAAAGAAAGGACTAATTTTATATGAGATTAAGAAATGTACCCGGTTCCCGGGAGGCTATCGCCGAGCATCCATTGTGTATTCTCGAGGAAAATCCTCAGGCCGGAAACTGGCATACAGTTTTTGGAAATAATCATCCAATCCACATTGAAGTAGGTATGGGAAAAGGTCAGTTTATCACAACACTGGCACAGCAGAATCCGGAAATCAACTATATCGGTATTGAAAAATATTCCAGCGTGCTTATCCGTGCTCTGGAAAAAACAGATGCACTGGAGACACTGCCGGAAAACCTGCGTTTTGTCCGTATGGATGCTGAAAATATCTGCAATATGTTCGCTGAACATGAAGTAGACCGCATTTATCTGAACTTTTCCGATCCGTGGCCCAAAGACAGACATGCGAAACGACGTCTGACTTCCACGACTTACCTCGGCAGATATGATAAGATCCTGAAACCGGAAGGTCATGTAGAATTTAAGACCGATAACAAAGATCTGTTTCAGTTTTCTCTGGAGCAGGTGGAACCGGCAGGCTGGCATCTGGATGCCTTCACCTGGGATCTGCACCATGATGAAACATTGAATCAGGGAAATGTCATGACTGAATATGAGCAGAAGTTTTCCTCTATGGGAAATCCGATCTGCAAACTTATTGTTTCCCGATAACCAGACCGCAACAGATAAAAAACTGCCCCCAAAGGCAGTTTTTTATCTGTTTCCTCTTTCTCGCAAAACTTTATCCCAGCAACTCCAGTTCTGTTCCTGTCAATTCCAAGCGCCATTCTTCTGTTCCAAGAAGATTCAGTTTTTCTCTTTTTGTAAATCGTTTGATCCGCGCTTCCCGGCTCATTGCCTCTGACTTTGTATCATGCACTTCCAGATACACAAGTTCCAGCGGTCCCCGTCCCCTGGTATATTTCGCTCCTTTTCCACTGCGATGCTGTTCCAGACGTGCTGCAATATCATTTGTCCATCCGGTATAGAGACTTCCGTCCCCGCATTTCAAAATATATGTATAGTTTCTTGCAGCTGCATTCCCGCTCAGTTTTTCTGCTTTTTTTCTTGCAGATTCTGTTGATTGTTCATCTGCTTTTTTTACGGAGGCATTTTTTGTTTCTGTCTCTGCCGTTTTTTTTGTGTTCTCTGTTGTCACTCTCATTTTATTCCCATTTTTTATTCTGATCATCTCACTTTGTAGTATGCTTTTGCATCTGTACGATCAGGTATTTATACTATTGCTTTTTTTATGTTTGTATCCCGAGATGCCACATCAAAATCTCTGGTTTTCCATCATTCATGGCATCTCAGGCACTCTTATAAAAAGCAATCGACGTACTGTATTTTATTCAGGTCAAAAATCGGTTCTCCGACTGAAAAAGATTTGTTATTACTCATCACTTGCAGAAGCGGAATCTCAACTCAGATTGAGATAACCGTCTTTTTCTGAAGTAAAACTGTATCATTTTTATATCGATTGCGAATTTTGATCTCTATATTGTTATTATACACAATTCCGAATAAAATGTGTGCTGCAAATACGATCCGCAAAACATTCTGAGATCAAATCATTACTTATCTTATATAATCCATTGGATTCACCGGTTTTCCTTCTTTTGTCATGGCAAAATACAGGTTGGCTCCCTCCACGGAATAGTATTTTGTCGGTTCTGCCAGATATCCAATGGTGTCTCCCTGGCTGACATAATCACCGGCTGACACTTCCAGTTCCTTGAGCTGTCCGTAGATGGCCTGATAGCTGTCTCCCAGCCCAATGGTCACCGTCTGTCCGGTTTCTGCGGTGGTATCCACACCGATAACCTGTCCATCGGAAGCAGCCACTACACGGTCATTTACTGCCCCGGCAATGATCAGTGCCGGATTATATTTATACTGATCCAATGTGGCAAAATATACCGATCGATCCATGCTGTAATTCAGGATTACATCGCCCTCCAACGGCCAGCCAATGGTATCTGTCGCCGCAAAGTGCAGCACCGGTTCTTCATTGGTCTGTACCTGCTGATATACTGCCGTCGTGTCTGTGCTTCCCTGCACGGTATCCGTCTGCGCCAGGGCAGAACTGTCTGCCTGATTGCTGACCGTATTTTCAGTCTGCTGATCCGGCTTCTGTGTCACCATGGTCTCCTGCGTATCATCCGCATTTGTGGTATTCTGTGTTTCAGCGGTATCCGTCTGCTCCGCCAGAGTCACCTGCTCCTGCTGTTCCTGTTTTTCTGCACGCTTTTCGTATTGATATGCGCCCATCATGGCCACTACTGCCACCAATGTGACCACGCCTGCTGTCAAATATGATTTCTGTCTATGAATAAGTACCCGTCGTCTTTCTTTTTTTTCCATTTTTCTCCTCCAGATTCCGCCATCGGCTGCTGTTTTACTTTTATTCTTTCCGGAAAAATGAAAAACTATTCAATACAGAAATTAATTATTTCAGGCTTTTGACCCTGGCATCATAAATTATGTAAAATCATATAATCATTACCAGTGTTCTAACGTAACATCCTGATAATAATATTTCAGAATGTCCTGGTAATTCTTTCCCTGTTTTGCCAGTTCGTTGGCACCGTATTGGCTCAGACCGAGCCCATGTCCAATGCCTTTTGTCAAAATCCGTATCTTTCCATCCAGCTCTGAAAAATAGAAACAGGCTGAATTCAAATGCAGTGCCTGACGTACTGCCTCGCCGTTTGCCACCGTCCTTCCACAGGTGACCTCCGTCACATAACCGGCGCTGTCTCTGACTGTCAGTTCCAGTGCTCCCGGCAAATTTTCCGCCTGCGGAGCATCCTCCTGAAACAACGATGCCAATGCATCTGCCATCTGCTGTTTTTCCATATAGCTGATGCTTAAGAATCCATCCGCCAGCATATCATCCGGGCTATCCACGCTCTGCAGATACACTGCGGCTTCCTGCCCCGGAACTTCCGATGCATTTCGGGTTTTGCAATTTGCCGCATAGTGGTATGCCGCCTGGATTGGCTGATGTTCAACGGTCAGGATCTCACCACGCGTCTCCTTCACAGCCTGTCTGAATTTCTCCATATTTTTCTCATAGGCAGATGCTCCCCACAATGTCATTAAGTCTTCTGTTCCACCCGGCTCCAGCCAATCTCTTTTCCCCTGCGCATCATCACTCTGATTTTTCAGATACATTCCCCAGAAGTTCGTTCTGGCAATGACTGCCTGCGCTTTCAGTGTTTCTGTTCTGCTTCCCACAGAAACCTCCTTTGCGACCACAAAAGGCAGTGCCTCTTCGATCTGTTGCTGCACAGGATCCGCCTGTCTCCCTCCGAAGCCTCCCTCTACCCAGAGCATCAACAGGAAGGGAACAAAAATAACCAATATAAAAATTGAGCCATAAAGTTTGAATTTTTCTTTCATTCTAAACTTTATGACTCAGATTATTATTTATTCCACAGATACTTTATTCTTATACAAAATCCTTTGATTCCTTCAAGACAAACGCATGAGATATTCTTATCTGATCATTACATATCAGAAAAAGCATTGGATAACGCTGCAAATTCAGCCAGCGTCAGTGCCTCTCCACGGATTGTCAGCGGTTTGCCGATGGTTGTGATCGCCGCCTCGATCTGTTCTTTGCTAAAATTAATCTCACCGGAATTTTTCAGTCCATTGACCAGTGTCTTTCTACGCTGATTGAAGGATGCACGGATAATACGAAACATCAGCTTCTCATCTTTGACATCAACCACAGGCGTCTCATGTCTTGTCAGACGGATCACTGCGGAACCGACATTTGGCCGAGGCATAAAGCAGTTCGGAGGAACATTTGCTACAATCTCCGGATTTGCATAATACTGTACCGCCAGAGACAGGGCACCATATTCTTTGGAACCGGGCCCGGTTTTCATACGGTCTGCAACTTCCTTCTGCACCATGATCGTGATGCTCTCGATAGGTACATGACTCTCGAAAAGTCCCATGATGATCGGTGTCGTAATGTAATATGGCAGATTTGCCACCACCTTGATCGGACGGCCACCGTTTTTCTCTTCCACCAGTTTGTTGATATCCACTTTTAAAATATCTTCATTGATGACAGTTACATTGTCAAATGCTTTCAGCGTATCACCTTCCAGAATCGGGATCAGCACTTTGTCAATCTCCACTGCCACAACCTCACGGGCTGCACAGGCAAGATACTGGGTCATGGTACCGATACCCGGTCCGATTTCAAGCACAAAATCATCCGGTGTAATACCAGCCTCATCGATGATGCGCTCCAGCACATGGGTATCGATCAGGAAATTCTGACCGAACTTTTTCTGAAATGCAAATTTATAACGGTTTAATACCGCAATGGTCTCCTGCGGATTTCCAAGATACGGTTTTGGTCTGTTTTCACTCATATGATTCTCCTATATTTCAACGATTCAGAGCCATCTTATCAAATAATTGCAAATAACTTCTTTGCATTTTCTTCGGTAACAGCAATCACTTCTTCTTTGGAAATTCCTTTCAGATCTGCGATTTCCTGCGCCACATAATCAATGTATGCGGAATTGTTACGTTTTCCACGAAATGGTGTCGGTGCCATATACGGGCTGTCCGTTTCCAGTAAAATGCGCTCCAGCGGAATCTGTCTGGCAGTTTCTTTTGCCTTTTTTGCATTTTTAAATGTAACCACACCGCCGAGTCCGATATGATATCCGAGTTTTACATATTCCTGTGCCATCTCCGGAGAATAGGAATAACAATGGATCACGCCACGCTGACCTTTTCCTCTGGCTGCGATCAGATCAAAGGTATCTTTTGCCGCATCTCTGCTGTGCACCGCAATCGGCAGATCCAGTTCTTTCGCCAGTTCCATCTGCTTTACAAACCAGTACTTCTGCACTTCGTGCGGCTGAACATCCCAATGATAATCAAGACCAATTTCACCGATAGCGACTACTTTTTCTTCCATGCGGGCGGTTTCCCGCAGACGGGCAAAAGACTCCTCATTTAAATCTCCCACCTCATCCGGATGAATGCCAACGGCCGCATAGACAAAGGGATATTGATGCGCCAGCTCCACACTGCGCCAACAGCCTTCCAAAGACGCACCGACATTTATGATCGTGCCGACATTCTGCTCTGCCATTCCGCACAGCAGAGCATCTCTGTCTGTATCAAACTGTTCATCATCATAATGTGCATGTGTATCAAAAATCATTAGCAGATCTCCGCTCCGGATGGCATTGCTTTCTCCGGTGTCATCAGGGACAGATTACCCTCTGCATCCTCTGCACATAACAGCATACCTTCAGAAAGCACACCTGCCAGTTTTGCCGGTTTCAGGTTTACAAGTACCATCACTTTCTTGCCAACCATCTCTTCCGGTGTGTAATGTTTCTGGATTCCGGAAACGATCTGTTTTACCTGGCTTCCGATTTTCACCTGGGAGCAAAGCAGTTTTTTGGATTTTTTCACTTTTTCACAGGCAATGATCTCACCAACCTGGAACTGCATTTTTCCAAAATCCTCAAAAGAAATCTCTTCCTTTGGTTCGATGTCGATCACTTCCTCATCAGCTTCTGCTTCCCTGGCCGGTGCTTCTTCTGTAACCTGCGGATGAAGTTCTTCTACTTTTTTCATAACTTCTGCAAGATCCAGACGTGCAAACAGGATTTCCGGTGTATCTGTTACTTTCAGACCATTCTCACGCAGACCAAAGGTTGCCAGATCGTCAAAATCACGCTCTGCGCCGTTGATCTGAGCAAGGATTTTTGCAGATGTCTCAGGCAGGTAGCTCTTTAACAGCTCTGCACCGATATTGATACTCTCTACCAGATTGTAGAGAACCTCTGCCAGACGATCCTGTTTTGCCTCATCTTTTGCAAGTGCCCAAGGCATCGTCTCGTCAATATATTTATTGCATCTCTTGAATAAGGTAAATACTTCTGAAATTGCATCTGCCACACGCAGCTGATCCATTTTTGCAGCTACCTTGTCGCGGGTTCCTGTTACAACTGCTTTCAGGTCAGCATCGACGTCTTCCTCAACGCCTGTTTTGTTTACCACACCGCCAAAATATTTGTTGCTCATGGAGATCGTACGGTTTACAAGGTTTCCAAGCGTATTTGCAAGATCAGAGTTTACACGCTCCACCATCAGTTCCCAGGAAATCGTGCCGTCATTTTCAAACGGCATCTCATGAAGCACGAAATAACGGACTGCATCTACGCCGAAGAAATCTACCAGCTCGTCTGCATACAGTACGTTGCCCTTGGATTTACTCATTTTTCCATCGCCCTGAAGCAGCCACGGATGACCAAATACCTGTTTCGGTAACGGAAGATCCAGAGCCATCAGGAAGATCGGCCAGTAAATCGTATGGAAACGAATGATATCTTTACCGATCAGATGAAGATCTGCCGGCCAGTTTTTCTTGAACAGATCTGAAGAATTTCCATCTGCATCGTAACCGATCTTTGTAATATAGTTTGTCAGCGCATCCAGCCATACATATACAACATGCTTCGGATCAAAATCTACCGGAATACCCCAGCTGAAAGAAGTTCTGGATACACACAGATCCTGTAATCCCGGCAGCAGGAAGTTGTTCATCATCTCATTTTTTCTGGAAACCGGCTGGATAAATTCCGGATGTGTATTGATATAGTCAATCAGACGATCCGCATATTTGCTCATTTTGAAGAAATATGCTTCCTCCTGAGCCGGCTGAACCTCACGACCACAGTCCGGGCATTTGCCGTCTACCAGCTGAGACTCTGTGAAGAAAGACTCACACGGTGTGCAGTACATTCCTTCATAATATCCTTTGTAAATATCTCCCTGATCGTACAGTCTTTTGAAGATTTTCTGCACCTGTTTCTCATGATCTTCATCCGTTGTACGGATGAAGTTGTCATAAGAAGCATTCATCAGATCCCAGATGCGTTTTACTTCTCCGGCAATCTTGTCGACATACTCCTTCGGTGTCACACCGGCTGCTTCTGCCTTTAACTCAATCTTCTGACCATGCTCGTCTGTTCCGGTCTGGAAGTATACGTCATAACCTTCCTGTCGTTTATAACGGGCAATACTGTCTGCCAGTACGATCTCATAAGTATTTCCAATGTGCGGTTTGCCTGATGTGTAGGCAATCGCTGTTGTCATATAATATTTTCCTTTGCAGGTTTTACACATAATCAAATCACTCCTTTTGGGTTTTATACGGACGAATTTTTCTTTTTTTCCTAGTAGTTAAGCGTATCACAGGCACCCTGAAAAGTCAATGAAGCAGACAGGCATAAAGCTGGTTTTCAGCAAAGATTTTTACAAAGCAATACTCATTTACTCTGCAATTCTGCCGGAGGCTATATCTTTGCATATTTCTATATTGATTCTTATAAATAAGAAGCGTTATAATAGATTCAATGAAAAAATTCTATAAAGTTTCAGGGAAAATGCAATACATACTTATATACATAACACATAAGTATTTTTTCTGGAACTTTATTTTGCATGAAACATTCTTTTATACAAGTTACAACAGAAGGGAGTCTATCAAATATGGGGATTGCATTACACAAGAAAAAGACATCACATTCTACCCTGATGACAGAAGGAAGTATCTGGAAACATATTTTATTTTTTTCTATTCCGCTAATTCTGGGAAATATGCTTCAGCAGTTATATAATACGGTCGACTCGATCGTGGTCGGAAATTTCCTTGGAAGTGAAGCTCTGGCTGCCGTCGGTTCCAGTTCTTCCCTGATCATGCTGCTGATTTCTTTCAGTATGGGAGCCGCTGCCGGTGCCGGTGTTATTGTCTCCCAGTTTATCGGCGCACAGAACAAAAAAGGAATCCATGAGTCCGTACATACTGCACTGGCAATTGCATTGATCCTCGGCGTTGTCCTGACCGCTGCCGGTCTTATTCTGTCTCCGCAGATTCTTCGCTGGATGGGCACACCGGAAGAAGTTATGCCTCAATCCATCACTTATCTGCGGCTTTATTTCGCAGGCGTGATCTTCAGTATTCTTTATAATATGGCAAGTGGCATTTTGAACGCTGTCGGCAATTCCAAGCGTGCATTATTATATCTGGCAATTGCTTCTTTTACCAATATTATACTGGATCTGTTATTTATCCCAGTCTTAAAGATGGGCATTGCCGGCGCTGCGATTGCGACAGATATCAGTCAGCTGCTCTCGGCCGTACTCTGTATGCTCTATCTGATGCGTGTAAATGAAAGCTACAAAGTAGTCTTGAGAAAAATCCGGATTCATAAAACGGTTGCTATCCGTATTATCCAGGTTGGTGTACCGACCGCCATCCAGAATACCGTAATTTCTTTTGCAAATGTTCTGGTTCAGGCCAGTGTCAACAGCTATGGTGCGCTCGCCATGGCGGGGTTTGCGGCATATATCAAAATCGACGGATTTAACATTCTGCCCGTCATGAGTTTCAGTATGGCAGCTACTACTTTTTCCGGACAGAATTACGGAGCCGGCAATATGGAGCGTGTGCGGAAAGGCATGCGGGTCACTGTTGCCATGGGTGTTATTTACTGTATCTGCGTCGGCAGTATCCTGCTATTGTTTGCACATCCGCTGATCGGTATCTTTTCCAAAGATCCGACGGTCATCGAATTTGGTGTAAGAGCCATGCTGTACTTCTGCCCATTTTATTTCCTGCTGGCCATTATGCATGGACTGGCAGGCGCCATCCGCGGAATCGGAAAATCTGTTCCGCCAATGGTCATTATCCTGTTCTCACTCTGTGTTTACCGCGTGATCTGGATCCGGCTGGCAGTACCACATATTCCAACCATTGATGGTGTATACATGGTATATCCGATTTCCTGGTTGATCGGTGCGATACTGATGGTCATTTACACGAAAAAGGCATTTCCAAAGCAAATGAATCAATAACATTTCACTGTGTAAATAGAGAAAGCGGGAGATTTTTTACTGGCAGGCGATTATTAGCCGCCGGGACAAAATCTCCCGCTTTCCCTTTATATAATTGCATAATAATATCATTTATATCATGCCTACACAGCACACTTCCGAAAAACGTTCAGGACCGCTTCGGCTTTGCAGCTTGCAGCATCTCCTGCAGCAATCCTTCTTTTTCCGGTTTATAAACAAGTCCCCGACAGTACGGAATCCTCGGAGCAATCGGAATCACACGCAACGGATGAAACATCGCTGCCGAATTACGGGATAAAATATAAATATTCCCTTCGTTGCATACATTTAGAATTGTTTCAACAGAATATGGCAGTCCTTTCAGATTCCATCCCAGTTTATCTACGTATCCAAACAATGCTCTGGTTGCACTGCTTTTGGCCGTCCAGCAAAAAATCTGATACCCACACAGTTCCTCCGGATGAATCACCTTGTAATCCGCCAGTTGATGATTAGGACTCATAATACAACACAGATCATCTTCAATGATTTTCGTATAGCAAAATCCCCGACGGTATAATTGCTCATTATCCTCATATTCCAAAAAATCAATACTGCCATCCATTAACATTCTAAAATTATATTCATGTGTATTTGCAGTCGACAGTATCTGCTGTATTTTGAAATGAGAATTACGCTCCACATCCATATACCAGTTCAACATCTCCGTAATAGAATACATTCCGATCCGGATATCTCGCGTATTAGAAAAATAAATTTTTTTGCACTCCGTTACAGTATCCAGATAAGACTGGTACATATCTTTTACCTTGTCATAAAAAACCTGTCCTGCCTTGGTCAGATACAATCCTTTTGTCGATCTCACAAAAAGAGGAAACTCCAACTCTAATTCCATGGTGTCAATCTGTTTCTTCAATGCTGTCTTTGTTGTATTTAATGTTTCTTCTGCTTTTGTAAAACTTCCAATTTCTGCAATTACAAGAAAATTTTTTATCTGTACTGTATTCATCTCAATGCCCCCATTCCTGCAATGCAATAATCATCTAAAGACTAGCAAAAAACCTATCACACGTCAAGTCAGGATGCAGGCACTTCTTTGAGTGTTTTTAATATCGCTTTTACTTCCCACCCCGAATTCATACGAAATGCCTCAAAAGGCACATCTGCACTGTCTAACTGTTTCCAGTATTTTTTAACATAAATGTCTAAAATACGATCCGTCGAAACCCCTTGTTGATACAACTCTGTAACCATCGTTTCTTTTTCTTCCATATCCTGTACGATAGTTTCAAACACACTGTCTGCAAGACGTTTCGGTATGATGCCATAATGTGGAAACACAAAATATTCCGCCAGGAAATTGCGGCAGCGCTCTACAGACTGTTTTGCCTGAGCAAAATCCTTTAGCACACAGGTCGTAGTACACTTTGGTCCACGCACCATTCCCGTAGATTCGCTGAGAATCAGGACTTTTTCTGATTCCAGATAAAAAGACATACAACAATTTGTGTGTCCTGGCGTTTCCAGGCCATAGATCGCATCGGTTCCAAATTTTACACAAGCTCCATCCTGCAGGATCTGCTCAACCTGTATCCGGGACATATCCAGCGGTTCTGCCAGATTTTCTCCTGTATATTCCTGTGCCGCCACATTGCTCATATGTAAAATACCTTCAAACGTGCTCTTCCGTTTCAGCGTGTATTCCGCATAAGAACTTCCATATACAATTGCCTTCGGCCACACTCTTTTCACCTCAGAAAGAGCTCCTATGTGATCATAATGTGAATGCGTTATAAATATTGCATCCAAAGTACGCGCTGTACCAAGTACCTCTGAAATATTTTCAGTCAGCAGATCCGCACAATATGCCATACCACAATCAATCAGAACCGTTTTCTCCTTCATGAGGTACAACAGCGCATCACTGCCGGCCCCTGCAGTAACCCGAACAATCGATTCCGGATAAGCATGCCGGTCAAATCCATCAATATTCTGCACATTGTCTCTTGTATAATATACTTTCATCTCTATCCTTTATTTTTCCAATTTTTTGAATCCACATGCATTCAGCAAAATAACTGCAAGAATACTTCCAACTAAAAAAACAATCATTGCAAATGTATAAGAACCCTCAAATTTGCTCGTACTAAATGCCAGAATAGAACTTGCGCTTGCCCGGAGAATGGATGCAATTGCCGTTGCCAGTGAATAAAACATCATATAAGTAGTTCCTCCTCCACCTGCCATTGTCAGATAGGAAGAAGGCTGCAGATTATTTGGCGCACCCATCATAAACATAACTACATAATATCCGATGACCATCAGCATTGTCAATCCGACCGGTGCGAGGCCAAAAATAGCCAGTCCGCCGATTTCCAGGCACAAAAACAGTGTAATTACAAAACGCAGTCCGATCCTCGTATCCAGAAAACCTGATATAATACTTCCTGACAATTGAAAGACTCCGGCAAAAGTTGCCACGAGAACTGCCTGCTGAGAAGAAAGTCCTTTGGATACCATAATCGGTATAATAGCCACGGAAAGTCCCATCATTCCCGGCATACTTAACCCCCAGCCGATGGAAAACAGCACAAAACGTGGTTTTTTCAGCAATTCCCGATAGGTCCATGTCGTCTGTTCCACTTCAGCAGAATCAGTCTGTTTCTGAGCTTCTCCATTTTCCGGATATAACCCTGCCGATTCTGGTGTATCATGGATTGTAAAAATACCGATAACGGCAAGAACCAATACGATAATTCCCACGAACATCATGGTATGCGCAATTCCAAATTTTCTGCTGGCTCTGGAAAATAAAGGCAGCCAGACCAGACTGGATACAATGATTACAGACGTTACAATTCCAAGAATTTCTCCTTTTCGCTTTGGATACCAGTTACCAATTCTGGCTCCCACTGTAATCTGTGCATAAAACATCGTTGCAATATAGTTTGCAGCAATAAAAATCCCTGTCATCCATGCAGGTACAATTGGAATCAGAATATAACTGATTCCGCCAATGAATAAACCAATGACTGTCAGTGTTTTCAAACTGAATTTTTTAGATATAATTCCGACACTTAATGCAAAAACAACAGAAATTAAATTACCAATCGTATTCGCATGATACAATATTGACACTGACATCTCTTTCAACGCTGCCACTTCCGGAATAAAAATATTCAATGATACCGTAGTCAGAAAGTTAAACAACATAAACGATATCATACACACAACAATCGTCTGCATGGACTGCATCCGCCATTTTTTTGTCTTCATAAGTTTCTCCTCCAGAGTAACTCCCCCTGTTTTTCTTTTGAGTAACCCCTTTTATCCTGCAAATCCCCCATCCGGTATCCGAATGGGGGTTCTGCGAAATCAGGATATGGTTTATGGCATTTTCTCCAAATTATCAGCACTCACGTGTTTTCTTTATTGCAATCCAGTCACGCTGCGCAGCTGGTAATGGAGCAGGCTCACCTTTTTTACCAATGATATTGCGAAGAACACCGATGCCCTCTCCTTCCAAGGCAACAACATCCCCTGGTGCAATCCAGTTTTTCTTTTCTCCGCCGCTTCCTCCCGGCAGTGTTCCACTGGTGAATACGTCACCTGGGAAGATTGTCTGTACCTGACTTACATAATAAATCAGATGTTTTAACGGGAAATAGAAATCTGCATGTGTTTCGGCGCATTTTTTATCATTGATGCTGACTGTAAACATTACTTTTTCAATATCCGGAATCTCGTCTTTTGTGACAATGCATGGTCCCAGAGAAGAAGCATTATCTTTGCACAAACCCGGTCCAAGGTTTACACTCATTTCACGGTTCTGGAAATCACGGGTGCTCCAGTCATTATAGATTGTATAACCATAGATATAATCTTCACCCTCTTCTTCTGGAATATATCTTCCTTCTTTTCCAATAATTACCGCAATTTCAAGCTCAAAATCAAAAACATTGGTCAGTTCCGGCCACGGAATAATTTCATCACTTCCATAGATTTCAGTTGTTCCTGTTTTATAATAGGTTGGTAAGTTATACCACTCTTCCGGCATCTTTGTCAAAGACGGTTTGGTGTTGCCCCATGCAGCGGTATCCTGCATGGATGCAATACCATCCAGCATATGTTTTTCACTCAGTGAAAAGCAGCGAACTGTGTTTGGACGCGGAATCGGAGTCAGTAATTTAATTTCATCTGTGTCATACACGATCCTGGTATCATAAGCGCAGCAAATTTCCTGTTCTGTCACATAATCAATTGCCTCTTTTGCTGCATCCAGTGCTGCCTGTCCACATTTGATAAAATCAATCATACGATCCGGGCACTCTTCCACTGCTCTGTGAGCCGGATTAAGTTCCTCTCTGCTTCTTAATAAAACTTCCCTTGCAGATGTCAGATCCACAATTTTTCCATCTTTTCTGATTGCACCCACACGACGGATTTCTCCAACTGGTGCCTGAATTCCAAATGTTACTAATTTCATACTCTCACCTTTGTCTATTTTTCTTTATTTACCATGTTCTGATGTCCTGCTTCCGGATCTGCATCCTGGCGCAATTCGGAAGAATAACACTCATGACACAGACTGGAACGGATATATTTTGTAAACTCTTCTCTGAGTGGCTGTGTAAATGTCTCTCTGGTCATACGTCTTACCATTCTGGAAGGAGCTTTTTTCATCAGCTCGCGGGCAAATTCCCATGCACGCTCTAATTCTGTTCCATGCGGTACCACTTCTGCAAAGATGCCAAGTTCTTTTCCCTTCTGAGCATCGATGACACCACCGTTTAACAGCAATGCACGTCCTGCATTCGGTCCGAGTAATCTGTCATATAAAATGTTGACACCATCGATCGGCGCACAGCCGGCATCCTGAATATGGCGGTCAACTGTATATGCATTATCTCCTGCAATAATATAATCGGATAACAGTACAGATTCCGGGTGAATTGTAAAGGCACCATTGCATGCACAGATAACCGGAACCGGCAGGTCCAACCATGCCAGCGGTACTCTTGTAGCGGTCAGATACCACCAGTCATAAGTAACACTGGACTCATATTCTACATGGACAAAGGACATTTCTGGATCTGATAATGATAAAAAGCTGTCGCCGGTTCCTGTAATGATAATCAGTTCATTTTCCGGATCATGTGCAATGTCAAACAGCAATCCCAGATAACCGGTGTGCATGGACTCACAGAATAATACCGGACCATCATTGGTATGGAAACGAACTTCAAGGATACCGTCTTCTCTGCGCAAATGTGCCATTCCATCCCATTTTGGTGCATACTCCTCTAAATAGGTTCGAAAAGGTTTGTGTTTATCATATGTATATGACATTTTTTTTCCTCCATTTTCTATATTTTTATATGACAAAATCTTTATTAATACATCGCAGCGATCTCACCCGGCGGCTTCTGCATCTTTCTTTTTCAGGAAGTGCAGGCCGATCGTACAGGAAATGATTGAGAATAATGCGCATGCTGCCATGATCCATCCAATTACGCTGCCAATAGAACCGCCTTCTTTGATAGAAGCAAGCATTGTAGTTGTAATGGAAGAGAACAAATACTGTACAAATCCCATGAAAGCTGCTCCTGTTCCGGTTGCTTTACCGGAAGCATTCATAACCAGTGACATAGCTACCGGAAGTGTCATACCCTGAATGAATGGGAATACCCACCATACAAACTGCAGCCAGGAATAAGATGCAACACCCTGCATAAAGGACACACTGATCAGAATTGCCACTGCCATCTGGCAGACATTTAATATGCGGACGATCTTACCCGGTGAAACTTTCGCCGCGATCGCACGTCCGATTGCTGCACTGACTACCATGGTTGCCGCATTAATCGCATACATATTGGCGTAAGCATTGTTGTCCATTCCAAGCTCTGTAACCATTGCAAAAGATGCAGAACCTGCATAACAGAAGAACAGTGCCATGTTAAATGCAAAACAGATTACAAAAAATACATATTCCGGTGTCAATAAGCAGGCTTTTACTTCAGATGTAAGTCTCTTGATACAACCTTTTCCGGCAATCTGTGATGTCTCAGCAACAAAGAGTAATACAAGAACACAAAGGATACCACAGATGATTGCCTGTAACCAGAAGATTGCCTGCCATCCCATTGCATTTCCTACCCATTTTCCGCTTAACGGAAGGATAATTGGAAGTGCACCTGACCAGATCTGCATGAATGTAAGTGTGATTGCAGATTTTTTACCTTTACCTGCATCACCACCGATAGCACGTGCCGCATTGGAAGAAGCTGCACCACCAATACCCTGAATCAGTCTGGCTACGATCAGTCCGCCAAGGGATCCACTCGTACCACCTACAATTGCTCCAAGAATACAAACAACAAATCCAAGAATCATTGTTTTTTTCTTACCAATCATATCAGACAACGGACCAACAACCACATGTCCGATCATCATACCATAAAAGAATCCCGAAGTTACCATCAGAGTACTGTGACCAGATGCAAGATCTGTTGCCACCTGTGGAAGGATCCAGTTGATGGTATCCATATGTATTGCACCCATGGAAAGAATACATCCGCAGATAATGTACATAAGAGCTTCGAATTTTATCTTTTTCTGTTTATTATTCGTTTCCGACATTTCCTTTTTCCTCCTACCTTCATTTATAACATTTTCATAAGAATTGGCCTTTTCTTGATTCCAATTATAGCTTTTTCTACAAATAATGGAATTTTCTTTTCGTCCACCCTTGTGTATACTGCCAGTATACGCGTTTACATAAAAAAATCCCCGGCAGGATCTATTTCCTGCCAGGGATTTTTATTTAGGGAGAGATAAAGCGTTCAGATTAACCTTCAATGGCAATAAATTTGTTTTTCTCTTCTACTGCTTTCTGCTCTTTTTTCGGAACGGTAAAGCTTAAGATACCATTCTCATATTTCGGATGGATATCTTCTACTGCTACATGCTCGCCCACATAGAAGCTTCTGCTCATAGCACCTGCATAACGCTCACGTCTTACATATTTCTTATCTTTCTGCTCTTCATCTTTGTCAAGACCTTTTGCTGCACTGACGGTTAATGTACCGTTCTCCAGTTTCATTGTGATCTCATCTTTCTTGAAACCCGGAAGATCGATATCTACTTCATATCCGTTTTCGGTATCTTTGACATCTGTCTTCATTATGTTTTTAGCATGTTTACCATACAAAGCTTTCTCAATATTTGCACTGTCTGTAAAATCCGGGAATGCAAAGTCGTTCATAAAATCATCAAATAAGTTTTCTCCAAAAATTCTAGGCATCATCATAAGTCATTACTCCTTTCACTAATTGTCTTTATTGTCTGCACATTCGGAGTAGCCGAAGTGTTGTTCTCATTGAGTATTGGATTTTAAGATCTTCGGAACTTTCTTTGTTCCTTTTATCTCTCTTCCTTTGTTCTATCCGTACTATATCACCTATTATTAGCCACGTCAACACCAGAGTGCTAATTTCACACTTTTTTCACATTTTACTGCTTTCATTCTTTCTTATTCTCTTTAAAAACAGATATCCCACCAGACATGCAATCACTTCCGTAATCGGAAACGCCCACCAGATCAGTGAAACCCCTATCTGACCATTTCTGACAAACAGAGAAAAAATCCCTGCCAGCGGTAAGATGATCACAAGCTGTCTCAAAAGCGAAATGACTAACGATTCCACACCACCATCCAGTGCCTGATAAATACCCTGATAAGCAACATTAATTCCTGCAAATAAAAAGCTGACAGAAATCACCCGCATTGCACTGATAAAGTATACTCGTGACTCTCCCGCATTAAACAGCGTAGCAAATGCTCCGGGGAAAATCTCTGTAATTACAATGCCAAAAATCATTAATGCAGTGGTATAAATCAGACCATATCTGATTCCATCCTGGATTCTCTTCCTGCTTCTCATTCCATAAGCAAATGCAAGGATCGGAGTGATTGCATCTCTGAGTCCAAATGCAAGAAACAGAACAAACTGCTGTACTTTATAGAACAGACCATATGCTGTCTGTGCTGACGGATTAAACTTTAGAATCAGATTCATTACATAAACCATGATAGACATTAATGCCTGTGCAATAATCGCCGGAAGTCCGATTGCATAGATTTCCTTTATAATCTCCGTATCCGGCTTCATATATTTCGTACCGTGTTCAAATTCTTTATTCAGCTTCGTATGAAAAATGAACAGCAACACTGCGGATGCCACCTGGCCGATCACGGTTGCATAAGCCGCACCTTTCACGCCCATATCCGGAACCGGTCCGATGCCATAGATCATAATCGGATCCAGAATGATATTTACAACTGCTCCGACCACCTGTCCGATTGTAGAATAAAGAGAACGTCCCGTTGCCTGAAGTAATTTTTCAAATAAAGAAAAAAAGATAATTCCAAAAGAAATCACACAACATATCCGCAGATAACCGACACCCATTTCGAGCACTTCAGTATCTACTGTCTGAGATGAAATATACGCTTTCACTCCAAAGATGCCAAAAAGAAAACATGCGACGTAAATGATTACACCCAGAAACAGACTATTTCCTGCTACCTTCGCAGCTTTTTTACTGTTTCCCTGCCCCAGTGTCCTTGCCAGAAGTGCATTGGTTCCTACACCTGTTCCAATTCCAACTGCAACCATAAGCATCTGAACCGGAAATACCAAAGTCAAAGCATTTAATGCTGCTTCACTGCCCACTTTCATATTTCCTACAAATGCACTGTCTACAATGTTGTAAACCGCCTGTAATGCCATTGATAGAATCATTGGGATTCCCATCTGAATCATCAGCTTATTCACCGGCATATCTCTCATCTTGTTACTTTCTGCCATTTTATTTCCATTCCTCCCTTTTCTGCATCAAAAAAAGTGTGGTTCTGTCATATAAGCTGGACTTACGCTGGCAGGCTACACACTTTTTCTTACAAATATTAGATTTAACTACGCGCGAATGTACATCATCTGCACGAAATGTCTTTTATTTGATAGAAAACCTTGAATGAAAAACTAAAACCCAACTGAAAATACGTCTAATAATCAAAATTCT
>OLRX01000025.1_pt1 | contig 123489 bp, 131 predicted proteins | sample 1672991 | NCBI WGS metagenome assembly OLRX01 (sample SAMEA3136744, study PRJEB25190) | human gut metagenome | biome: human gut; feature: human-associated habitat; material: faeces | place: Austria | collected 2013
TCCAGACCGTCTCCAAGTTGCTTTGCAAATACGGCGAAGTGGAGATTGTCGGTTCCCTCTGCGCCGAACATTCGATACAGTCTCTTTTGCAGGCGGCGGTGATCGTCTTCTAAGGCAAGGTAGAGAACGCTTCCCTGATGAACGGGAAAGTCCCACAGCGGCGTCCCTGTGCTGACATGGTAGGCAAGCTGCGCCATAAAGAACGACTTGCCCACCTTTGGCGAACCTGCAAAGAGGTATGTCCCCGGATAGAGCAGACCGTCTATGACGGGCGGTCTGCTCTGATACACATTCTCATACAACTCACTCATGGAGATCGTAGGAAGATACGCCGGGTCTGTTACCCGATTTAATTTTCTGAGCATTTCTTCATACGAAGCCTTGTTTTCGGTAGCCGCTTCTGATATACTTTGCTCGGTACATAGAATTGGCTGTCCTCCGTCTGCGCCAACAGATGGATTCAGGACAGTCTTTTCTTTTTCATCTGTCATTCGCTTTCCTCCTTCATGCCGTCCATGATGATGGCAACCATTTCAATGATGTCGAGCAATTCATCATCTACGCTCTGCCCACCCTCAATTTGCCGCAGCTCATCAAGGACAGCGGCAAGCTGGTCACGCAGCGCCTTGTATACTCTCGGATTGCCCTGCACCACCACATCCCGGCATAGGAGCCGCCTTGTGATATAGTCCTGCTTGGTAAGCCCGGACAGCTTCACAAACCTTTCAATCTGTTCATCTTCTTCGGAAGACACCCGAAAGGCAACGGTCTTGTTCCTCCAACGGTTGTGGTTATCTCTGTTCTTGGCTGACATATTACATCCCCCTCTCCAAATCCATTTTGTCTGCCATTTCCGTCTGTTTGGATGGGAATAGATGAGCGTAGTTGTAGGTGATCTCGATACTCTCATGTCCCACACGATCTGCGATTGCTGTTGCAGAAAAGCCGAGATCAATCAGGTAGCTTACATGGCTATGGCGAATATCATGGATTCTGATCCGTTTGACACCTGCTTCCTTAGACCCTCTGTCCATCTCCCGATGGAGATAACTCTTTGTGACGGGAAACATTCTGTCCTCCATCCCCACATCATAGAGCATCTTCAAGTAGTCCTGCATTTCATCTGCCAGAAACTTGGGCAGTGAAATGGTTCGGTTGCTCTTTTCCGTTTTCGGCGTGGTAATCAGGTTTCGCCCGTTCAGGTGTTGAAATGACTTGTTAATCGAAACTGTCCTCTTCTCAAAATCAAAATCCGCAGGTGTCAGAGCCAGCAACTCGCCCTCTCTCAGTCCGCACCAGTAGAGCATTTCAAAAGCATAATAGGACATGGGCTTATCCATCATTACCTCAGCAAATTTCAGATACTCGTCTTTCGTCCAAAAGAGCATTTCACGGTTTTTCTTCTTGCCCATGCTACCGGCCTTTTTACAGGGATTTTCTTTCAGATTGTAGTACCTGACCGCATGGTTAAAGATGGCGCTGAGCTGATTGTGGACGGTTTTCAGATAGACCGGTGAATACGCCTTGCCGTTCTCGTCTTTGAAGTTTATCAGTTCATTTTGCCATGTGATGATCTGCTGGGCAGTGATGTTGCACATTTTGAGCTTCCCAAAATACGGCAACAGCTTGGTTTGAATGATGTGTTCTTTCGTAGCCCATGTGTTCTCCTTGAGGCGGCTTTGCATATCCTCGGTGTAATGCTCAACGAAGCTCTTGAAAGACATATCAAGATCATTACCTGCCTTTCTAAGCTGCTCTCGCTCCCATGCCTGAGCTTCTCGTTTGGTATGAAAACCTCGCTTTTGAGATTGCTTGCGCTCACCGTTCCAATCGGTGTAACGGTAAAGCACACGCCATGTGTTTGTCTTTTCGTCCTTATAAACTGCCATTTTATTTACTCACTTTCCTCTCTGTCCCATAACAGGTCCGTTCTAAAAAATACTGCTTGTTCACACGCCCCGAAATCGTCAGGAAACCCTGCTCTTTCAGTTCGGCGTTTAACTTCTGTACGATTTTATAGGCGTAGGACTTGGACACGCCCAGTTCGTCTGCCACATCCTGTACTCTCATAAAAGTTGCATTTGCCATCTATCCACCTCCTTCTTGTTTTAGATATAGTTCAATTCTTTCGTGTCGGGATTCTTTCTGACCGCCTCCCGATTTGCCCGAGCGGATGTGCCATTACCGTGACACGACGGAAACTAAACTTATTAGCTTAATTTCATTATACTAAGCATATTTGCTTTTGTCAAGTAGTTTGCAGGAAAATACTAAATAAATCTGTTTAGACTTCTCTTGACTGTTCTAAGCATATCTGCTATACTCAATCTATACATAGAGCAAAGGAGCATTCTATATGGCAATCGGTGAGCGAATTCATTTTTTCAGGCTCAAGCGTGGCATGACCCAAAAGTATCTTGGACAGACTGTTGGCTTTCCCGAAAAGAGTGCTGATGTACGGCTGGCGCAGTATGAAACAGGTACTCGAACACCCAAAGCAGACTTAACGGCGGCATTAGCGCAGGTGCTTGATGTTTCCCCGCAGGCGTTGGCTGTGCCGGACATTGACAGCTATATCGGGCTCATGCACACACTGTTTACATTGGAGGACAACTATGGTCTTACTGTCAGCGAAGCGGACGGTGAAGTCTGCCTCAAAGTCAACGGCGAAAAAAGTAAAGATGCTGCCGAGCTGGTGAAAATGCTTTGTGCTTGGAAAGAACAGGCAGACAAGCTCAATGCCGACGAAATTTCGCAAGAGGACTATGATCGTTGGCGGTACTACTTCCCAAAGTATGACACCACCCAGCATTGGGAGAGAGTCCCATCACAGGGACTAAGTGATATGCTGGTGGAAGCGTTCAAAGGCAAGCTGAAAGGCGAATAACAAGGCGGCAAGAGGTTTTATAGCATGTGGCTTAAAATGAACTTGGATGGCATAATCGTAGAACTCAGTATTCAGCGATATGTCAAGAAAGAGAATCGAACCTCTGATGAGTATGGTCACTGGTGCGAGGTGGGTTTTTCTTTTTCTTCGGAACCGTGGCTCAACTACAACAAAGAAAACGATGAGGTATTTCTTTCCTACGAGGTCGATGATCTGGCAGCAGCCCTTGATGATTTGTTAAACGACAAGTTATCTGAACCGACAACCGTAGAACTCATCGAGCCAGATTTCTGCTTTGAACTGTTGCCAAAGGAGGATTTAAGAAATAATTCACGAGTTCTGTATATTCAGCCAGGTCATGAGATTGTGGATATTTCTATGGAATGGAAGATTTCCTTCTGGCACAATGGGCTGACTGCAAACTATTTGACGGTAACACTTGACAGAATCGATATAACGAATCTGAGAGATTACCTGTTTCTGGTTACTGGGCAATATGATGAAAGCACGCCGGTAATCATTGAGATGGAGAAAAACGGAATTCTGTACTGAGATAGAAAAAAGAGCTATCTGACTTCTTTCTGAAATCAGATAGCTCTTTGCTTATTCTTCGGATAATTCAAATAATGTTGCCATTTCGTTGCCACAGAAGGCAATGAAGCGACGAAAGCCCAGTCATTACGGGCTTTTTCGTGGGTATGAAATTATTCCCACTCAATGGTACCCGGGGGCTTTGAGGTGATGTCGTATACCACGCGGTTGACGCCGGGGACTTCGTTTGAAACGGCCTATTTACGGGCTTTTCGCCGTTTTCCACGTTGGAACTTCTGTTGTCGTGAAACGTGGACGGCGCGCGCTCCATCCCCGAAAGCCATGGGCAAAAATGCCGTAATATCGGGGGGTTCAGCCATTGGGAGTGGCCTTGATTTAGTGGGAAAGCCACCACTTTTTTGTCAATCTAGATGGTTTTCATTACCTAAATCGACTATAACATATTTCAATTCCCACCACAAGAGAAACCGAACACGGCGCGCGCTCCATAAAATAGCACGATAAACAAAGGCGGTGCAGGGAATCCCGCGCCGCACAATTCTATGAACAAGAAACGTCTTTGAACGTGTTGTAGATGGATTCAAACGTGATGTATGCAAGATGGAACGTCTTTGTACGTGTTAGCGGTAATTTCTTTGAATCTCCCGCAGATACTCCTTGATGTGCTGGGTTAAGCCAAAAGGGGAGGTCACCCGCGCGCCCGCGCCTAAACCCAATAGCCAGCCTAGGAAGGATTCATTGACCACCACATGCAAGATGGCTTTGAAATGCTCTTTGTCCGTTTGATACACCTTGGTATCCTCGCCAAACCGTTCAATAACGGCGTTGAGCAAATGATTCTGGCAGACCAATTCCACCGTTTGGCTTTTTCCTTCCTCTACCGAAAAGAATTGCTTTGCAAGATCACTGCCGCGCTGCGCCAATTCTTCAAACAGTGCTTGCCCCTTGCGGTCAATGCGCCGGATTTCAATCTCCTTCATACGGTCTACCCGATAGCGCACAAGGCTTTGTTCCTCGGCTTTCTCGGAATAGAGAACCGCAACGAGATAATAGTCACCATCGGCATAGAGCAGGGCATAGGGGCTTACCCAATCGGCGCGCGTGCTTTTATGACGGATGCGAATGGTATTATCCTCGTTCCGCTTATTGGAAGTGGCATACTGCACATAGCGAAAGGAGATACATTTATTCTCGGCAATAGCCTCGTTGATGAAGTCCATCTTTTCAAACACATAGCCATCGCTCAATTTGCGGTTGGGTACGCCCTGGTTATCCAGCTTTTCGGTTTTTACCGTTTTGCCGCTTTGAATCAAAGAGCTTTTCTGATAGTCAATGACGTACTGCCGTCCGCGCAATTCTCTTAATTGAGGCTTTGCACAGAGATGTTCCAACTTCCGCACCAGCTTTTTGGTCTGCCCTTTGGTGATGAAAGGATAGGTGCGCACGCTGTCCACCAACAGTTTCAATTCATCAATCTCAAACTCCCGCGCTTTTAAATAGTAGCGAATGGGATTGGTGCGGGTGGTTTCAATCTGTATGGCAAACTGGTTTTTATCCCGTGGATTTTCCGCAAAGGTTTCGTTGAGAGAACGAATATCGTCATAGATGGCGCGCCGGTCTGACGGAATCTCCAGTTCCGCCAGACGGTCAAGGATTTCGCTCATGGTCAACCCATGGCGGCTATCCGTATTTTCGTAGAGCATACGATATAAAGCCATAATGCGTTGGCGTTGGTTGGGGGATTTGGGCATAGTCAAATATCCTCTGTTATTCCAAAGATTTTAAATATACATCTAGTAGTTGTAACGCGGTTTTTTGTTCTTTGAGCGAACGGCTATTCAGCTTATCCATTACATCATTCTGCTGTGGAATAGCAGATTCTTCTTCTGTTAGAATTTCATCAGGCGTTATGCAGAGCGTATGGCAAATTTTTTGAAGCGTTGCCACCCTCATATTCACTGTTCCTCGTTCAATATCTGCATAAGTGCGGTCAGATAATCCTGCTTTCTCAGCTAATTCGCTTTGGGTAAGTCCTGCTTTCTTTCGTATTGATAATAATTTACCGCCGATATCGCGGGTATTATGAATGAGCATTATTCTTCCTCCTGTTTGCTTTATATAAGAATCATAGTTCCGATATTCATTGACAAACAGGAGGATAACTGTCATAATTACTAGAAGAATAGTTCCTTTTAATCGGCGTTCATGGTGCTTGGAAAGGAATATGAAAAGTGAAAAAAAGAGAATTGCCAAAATTAAAAGAATTGCCTTTATTACTATATCTTATTGATGGTGTTCCCAAGATACTGTCTTTAAATGATTACTATATTTGCAAAGGTGATACTCTCCATAGGATAGAAGCGTTCCGTCATATTGGAGATATGAGTATATGTCTTTTAAATAAATACGACAAGTTTTGTAAAAATCAAATCCCAGAAAGTGATTTGATTTCTGCATATGATTTTATGAAAGGGCAACTAGAATCTCAAAAAATAAGCAAAGAAGAAGTTTATGATTTCATAGCAAGGTTGACGGATAATCAATTTAAAGAACTTGAAAATCAAGTGGATATATTTTATACGATATACCAACTAATACAAAAAGGAAAAAAGATTACGGAAAATGAATAATCTCCATCAACGTAATAAGAAGCAAAAAGTAAATATCAAAAAAATCCTAATAATCTGCCTTGTTGCGCTTACAGTCATAGCTATTGTTATAGGCGTTTTAATTATATTTTTCAGCCAGAATGCACAAAGCCCTAATGCTCCTACACACGATCAGTCAAGTGCGGTTATTGAAAAGAGGGAAGATACAATTTCCATTCCTGGATATGAAGGATTGACGTTGAAAGCCGATACCTTACAACAAACCGTCTCTCTCAATAATCCAGAACAAAATACCTGTTTATTTATCATTGAGCTGTATTTAGAAGATGAGACAATGCTCTGGCAATCAGATTATATTGAACCGGGCAGCGTGTCCTCTCCTATTGTATTGATAGAAGCACTTCCGAAAGGAACATACCATGCTGTTTTAAGATATTCATGCTTCAAAATGGATGGGGAAAAGACTCCTTTAAATGGTGCAGAAACGAAGCTAACGCTTCGCGTAAAATAAAAAATGGAAGGAAGAACGTTTTATGAAGAAATTGCTTGCTACCCTATTGACCATGGGAATGGTATTCTCTTGCTCCACAGCGGCCTTTGCTGCAAATGAAACCGTATTGACTACCACTGTACCAGACGCAACCTACACGCTGAATATTCCAGCGAATCAGGAAATCCCCTTTGGAGCGACAAGTACGGATATTGGAAATGTAACGGTGATGGATTCTAGCGGTTTTGCCCAAGGAAAGGATCTAGAAGTGACAGCGGTTTTTGATGAGATGAAATGTGAGAATACAAACACAACGATTCCTTATAGAATTCACTTGCCTTATGAGGCTTTTAGCGACTCCGGCGCTTCCGATGAATATTTAGAATCTAACGGCACTCCATTGATCTTTCACGGAAAGGTAGATGGAACTGTGTATGAAAAGGCGAGTGCTTCTGGTATTCCAAATGGTCATAAAATACGTGGATTAGAGATCGAAATCAATAGCTCCGATTGGGGCAAAGCACTTGCTGGCGAATATTCTTCCACCATCACCTTCACGGCAGAAGTTGTTTCAAGCCAATCTTAAAGGTGCGATATGAGACGGATAAGAGCGGCAGATCGCAAAAATAGAGTTTCAATCATGCTATTGCTGGCAATTTTGTGTATTGCCTGTATGCCGCTGACTGCCTTTGCCCATGAAACCGCATTGACCGCAACTGTTCCCTCGCAATGCCCGATGAAAATTGAAATCGTAGGGAACGGAAAAGTGAATGTTGAAGGAGTGAGTTATACCGAAACCTCCATTGTTCAGGTCAAACGGCATACGGAAGTAGAATTTGTTATCATTCCAGATAGAGGATATGTACTTCAAGCCGTTTCGTATGACGGCGAAGATGTACTTTCCAAAATACACGACAATACGCTTGTGTTGCCGGAAGTGAGTGAAGATTCTATCTTAAAGGTCGTGTTTGAAGAAAATGGTACTGTCCCTAAAACGGGAGAGTATCGTTCGTCCCTATGGATATATGCGTTGTTGATGTTGGTTACAGGTATAGGGATTGCTTTTTCTGCAAGGAAAACACGCACAGAAGAATAAGTTGAGCCTCCCCGTATGGGGAGGCTTTCTTTATGCCCGTGCCCGCGCTGGTGGCAACTTGACACGTCTCAAAATTAGATATCTCTTCAAAATCCAGATATAATTAATATAGAAAGAAAAAAAGAGAAAATCCTCTCTGGGACACATTTCCAAATCCTCGGTTTCCCGCCAAAATTTCTATCCCCTCTGTGCGTCCCAACTTTGCGGAGCCATCCAAAAGAACGTCCCCATATATATAGTAGATATATTTATACGTTATCCACAACAAATTTGTTGTTTCATATATAGAACGGGAGGGACGAAGCCAAAGGGATTCGTCCCTCTCTTTTTTCTTTCCATCACACATAAGGAGAAAAGATACATGCCAAAGATTCATATCCACAAAACAGAAACCCAAAGGGAGGATTTAGTCCTTTCCAATGCCGAATGGCAGGAAGCCATAAGAGCAATGAATTTAAGCGAATTTGCCCTCTACCTCCACATTGCCAGCCAGACGGACAAGTCCCCTCTAACCCTCTCCAAACAAGCCTATGAGGACGCTACGGGCTTTCAGAAGTCCTCCTACTATGACGCAATCGCAAGGCTAAAGGAGTTGGGTTATCTCGTAGAACATCGGAAAAACCAGTTCTCTTTTTTTACCCGCCCCGTCCGCGATGACGGAAGCGGGCAACAAAGGAAAGAGATGTTCTTCGGAGAAACATTCTCCCACTAAAATTTTGAAATTTGTCCCAAAACTTTATATCCATTTAGAGAAGAATCTACTTATCGGTGAAAGGAAAACAAAATAACGCGGAATGAAAGCATAGAACCGCCGCGAAAAAAGGGTTAATAAGGTTTGATACAGCCGCCGCAGAAAGTGTATTCGTGAAAACAAAACGAAGCAAAATTGCTTCCCCTTTTGATGCGTCAAAACGGAAACTAAATCCGTCCGGCAGGGATATGCCGGTAAAAGTTGGGAGTGGAGAAATGGCTGATTCAACAAGGGTTGAGTGAGTTGAATTGTCATAAACGGCAACAGGAACCAAAACCTGTCAGTTCTCAAAGAGGTATTTTCCGACGGTAGAAGTCGGGGGAACTCTCCAAAGAGATTTTATTCTTTTTGGCGTTCCTCTGGTAGAAGTCTATCCGTTAGCAGGAAGAACAAAACGAACGATACGGCGCGCCCGCTAAACTGGAAAGTGGAATAACGGGTTCGTGAAACCAATGGGTGCGGAAAAGAAGAAGATAGAAAAGGAAATTTCAAAATTCCCACAATTACCCCGCGCAAGGAGAGAGAAACAATGAACGAAAGAAAATTAAAAGAATTTCAACAGATACTAAATTACTTCCCCCTTACGGGGATTTCCATCGCGGAGTTGGCAAGAGCAATCAACGTCAGTATGAGTTGCCTCTATGACTTTCGCAACGGGTTAAGACCGAAGGAAGCGAAATATCGGTATATTATGGAGCAGTTAAATGAGAAGTTCCCTAAGGAATTAAAGAAGATAGGGCTTTATATCCAGATAGACAGGGAATTAGAAAGAGAGGCACTACAACAGGAAATAGAGGTGAATTAAAATGTCTTATCCATACTTTGGCGCTGGCAAGCATGGAACGGTATCCGGCCACGGTTCGTTTGAAACATACGGGCACATTCACGGACAAAATTCAGAAGCCCATCGCAGAGAAATGGTAAACGCCGCCGAAATGGTAGTGGCCACCAATGTGCCGGATATGATTGAGAACTTAGTTGACGGGATGATAGAGAAGAAAATAGAGGAGATAGTCCCCCGCCTATGTGCGGAGATATATAACGATTCATTAACCCGCTTAATTGGAGCGATTAACTATGATGTCAATACGGCGGTTGACATATCTATTGGGGATATGGGGGAACTTGTAGCAGGTTCCAAGCTATCTAAATTTATGTCTGATGTAATCATGAAAGAAATGAAGGTTCATTTAAAGTCCATAAAGGGAATTACAATCAAATAGATCAAAAGAGAGGGACGCAATCAAAAAGAATGGCCCTCTTTTATATATGTATAAGGGCTTTTGTTAGTATTAAAACAAACATTATCATAAAAAGTATCAAAATAGGTGGACGATAAAGAGATTTCATAGTATAATTAAAGTATCAAAAGAAACTATAGTTTGATTAAATACCAACACGATGATGGAAGGAAAAAAGAGAATGAAACAATATGGATATTGCCGTATAAGCCGCCGAAAGCAGTCTATTGAGCGTCAGATAAGGAATATAAGGCAAGCATACCCTAACGCCATTATCATACAGGAGGCGGGCACAGGAACGTCTTTAGACCGCAAGGAATGGAACAAGTTGATGAAGTTAGTAAAAGAAGGGGATGCGATTGTATTTGATTCTGTTAGCCGTATGAGCCGCAACGCAGAAGAAGGCTTTACCACATACGAAGAACTTTACAATCAAGGTATTACGCTTGTTTTTCTCAAAGAGCCGCATATCAATACAGAAACCTATAAAAACGCTTTGACCACCGCCGTCCCCTTAACAGGAACAACCGTTGATTATATTCTTGAAGGAATCAATAAATATTTGCTTACTCTCGCTAAAGAGCAAATTAAAATTGCTTTTGAACAAGCAGAAAAGGAAGTAGAAGATTTACACCAAAGGGTTAGAGAAGGAATTATAACGGCAAGACTAAACGGAAAAACAGTTGGTATTGAGAAAGGTAGAAAGCTTACCACGAAAAAGAGCATTGCCGCAAAGGAGATCATCAGAAAGTTTTCAAAGGACTTTGAGGGAACATTAAACGATGTTGAAGTGATAAAGCTAACAGGACTTGCAAGGAACACCTACTATAAATATAAGAGGGAGCTTAGGGAATAAAAAAGAGAGCGATACTTGTTTTCGCTCTCTTTTACGTTGTGTCTATGAAGTTTTTCATTGGCTTATGCCGCACACTCTATGGACTGGTCGGGGATTGGCTTTTCCTGCGCGCCTTGTTGCTCGGTTTCCGCCACCTCTGGCCGGATGATATTTCCATTCTCATCAAACTGTGTCATTTGATTGTAGTGGGGGAAGCGCGCCATAAACCATTTTTTGACTACGCCATACTTGGCGGGCGTTAGGCAGTCCTTTGGATAGCGCACCTCGCTAAAATCCTTTAACAGCTTTTCGCTGTCCTCCTGCTTGCAGATGTACTGAATCATCATGTCGTAGGTCAACCTTTGTCCAGAGGCTTTCTTAGCGCGGGGCGCGCCAAAGGATATTTCAAAGTCGGGGAAGTCGCGAATCAGCTTTTTGAGTGTTTTATATGCTTTACTCTTTTCTACATTGGCGGCCGTTTGGAACCAGTGGGTAATGGTAATCGTGCGGTTTACAAAATCAATCTTATAGCCTTTGGTTTTATTGGTAGTCATTGTATGATCTCCTTTCATTTAGCAAGCTTCATCCAGTTCGGGCATATCCACGCCCTCATTCGCTGCGGACATATCCGATGCTTCGTTTGCTTCGGACATGTGAGGTTCTACCTCTAGTTCGGGCATATCAGGATCATCATCTTTTCCATAGTTGGGACATTGATCCAAGAACCATTTCTTCATCTTAGGATAGGAAACGCGATTCGCTTTCGCCTTCTTCAAGACTTTCAACTTGGGCGAATCCTCGCCCTCTAGATCAATAATTGCCTTGCACATTTCTTCAAAGGTCAAACCACTGTAATTGTTCTTATTTGCCGTGATGATACTTGTGCGCTGTACAAAGCTAAATCCGGGATAGGCTTTGCGCAGTTTGACCATTTCCTTGTATTCAGGGGTTCCGATGATACCGGCTTTCTTGGCGAACGCTTTGGTGACGGTGATGGTGCTGTCGATGATGTTTACTTTACAGGTGTTCGTGCTTTTCATGATCTTTCTCCTTCTTGCGTTAGGCCGCAACCCGTATTTTGTTTGGCTTTGGGCTTCTTTGTTTCCCTCACCTTGTGACTAAATTATAGCCTGAATAGTGCGTTTTACCGATACAATAAACAGCACTAAAACACTACATCTAATTCATGAAAATCGTTAAAACGCCTGATATTACTTGGGTTTTACGCAAATAAAAAATTCAAGATTTTTTGCTCTGCTTTTGAGAAATGCCGGTATATGGGGATTCTTTTCAAAAATAAATTTTGGGGGTGTGTCGCACATGGACGGTTTTTAGAGAAAAGAGAGAAAATTAATTGAAATTATTGATAGGTGTGGTATGCTTATTATAAAAGAAAGTTGAATTTATGTGTTTTAGAGGATTGTTCAAGTGAATAATATAAAGGATGACGAAATAATCATTAGTCAATTTGAGTATATTAAAGATTTGGCTAGTGTAAAATATGATGCCGAGGAAAAAAGGGAACAAAATCTAATTCAGCAATCAAGCCAAATGCAAACAGTTTTTTCATTTATGACAGCCGCAATTTTTATGGCTGCGCCTATTTTAATTCAATACTGTGAGCAATTATCAATTAAATTCTTCTTTGTTTCTATCTCGTTTGTAACGGCATTTTTGTTACTTAGTCTTTTATTGGCTTCGCTAGCACAATGGCGTTGGAAAACAAAAACCTTTCCAGATATTAATGAGATAAAAAATAGTATCGTTCAATCAGCAGAATGGGAGAATTTGTCTCAAAAATCCTATCAATTAAACCAATGGATTGATTTAATGGCTAGCGTTCAGGCGGAGAGGACCAAACTCAATGAGCGACGGGTAAAATTGATAATGGGTTCAATGATTTCATTTTATTGTTCTATACTAGCTATTGTCGTTTGCTTTATATCGGGTATAATTATTATATTATGAAACTAGGAGGTTTTATTGTGAGCCAAGAAACGAATGGCAGCGAGAGTAATAATTCTAATCCTAAGCCAAACCCCGCAGCCACAATCAATACACCCTCTATCCCCTTAAAGATTACAAGAGAAGGTAAGTTGCCTAAACAAACACGAAATGGGAAATGAAAAAAGATACACCCAAGACGTTACAACACGTCCAAGGGTGTATCTTTTTTAATCCAACACGTTCAAAGACGTAGGAATCACGTTGCTTTTAGAATACCTTGCGTTTGGCGCTGAACTGCTCCAAGGGATTGTACTGGTCAACGACCTCCACCAGATCAGCAGGGTTGAAGTGGTAATACTGGTTCAACATCCTCATGCTGGCGTGTCCTGTAATGCGTTGGAGCAAGAGCGGCGACATGCCGTTGCGCACGCTTAGGGTGATGAACGTATGTCGGAACAGGTGGAGGCTATGCTTTTCCAGCCCACGCCGTTTGCAGAATTTGGTTATGCTGATTTGCAGCGTGGTACGGGGCAGCGGTTCGCCGTAGATGTTGCAGAATAGCGGTTCCTGCGGCGCGCCATTGCGAAATTGCAGATATTCAAAAAGAATGATTTTCAAACTGGTGGGAATAGGGATTATCCTCGGCTTACGGTTTTTGGTATGGCGCAGATGGATAATACCGTTCTTCATATCCACGTCTTGAATCAGCAAAGAACGCAGTTCTTGCGCGCGTATGCCTGTAGCAATCAGCACATGAACGATCACCCAGGAACGGTATTCCGCAAAAGAATTGCCCTCAGGCCGCCTCAGGAGCGTTTCCAGTTCCTCTTGGGTATAAATGTCCTTGATGTGTTCCTGTTCCACCAGATGGACGAACAGGATGTTCTCTTTGATATACCCGCGCTTGATGCCATACTTTACCACGGGCGACACTTTGAACTGATAGGAATTGACCGTCTCCGGCTTTACTTGGTCTTTGAGGTACAACACATATTCATTGATGAGGTCTTGCGTCACGTCCGAACAGCGAAGGCCCTCACCCGCCCATGCCATAAACTTGGCATGGGCAAATTCATAGCCTTTGATGGTCACGTCTGCAAGGTTCTTGAGCTTACATTCCTGCACATAGAGGTTGAATAAATCAGCATAGGGAATGTCCGCTACCTTGCTTTCAAACAGGTTTTTTCTTCTCTTTACCGTTGGTTCTGATTTCCGCTTTTCCACAGGGAAAGCCACCTCCTAAAACAAAAAATAGGTGGTCCTGATTGCCACCTATTTTCGTCTAAAAGCATTGACTTTCCACTATTCAAAGAACCCGAAAACACGCATCGCTACGGGCTTTTTTCACTCCCACTCAATCGTGCCCGGGGGTTTTGAGGTGATGTCGTATACCACGCGGTTGACGCCGGGGACTTCGTTGATGATACGATTCATAATCTTCTTCAGGACAGGCCAGGGAAGCTCTGCTGCCTCCACAGTCATAGCGTCGGTAGAGGTAACAGCGCGAATGGCCAATACATGGTCATAGGTACGCTCATCACCCATTACGCCGACCGTACGCAGAGGGGTAAAGACCGTGAAATACTGCCAAACCTGCTCCTCCAAACCGGCCTCAGCGATTTCATAACGCAGAATGGCATCGCTTTCCCGTACAATGCGCAGCTTATCCTCCGTAATATCGCCCAACACGCGAATGGCAAGTCCCGGGCCGGGGAAGGGCTGACGCCAAACCATGCTGCGATCTATGCCCAAACTGATGCCAAGCGCACGCACCTCATCTTTAAACAATAGACGCAGCGGCTCTACCAGCCCTTTAAAACCAATATCCTCCGGCAACCCGCCTACATTATGATGGCTTTTGATCACAGCAGCCTGCCCCATACCGCTTTCAATGACGTCCGGATAAATTGTACCTTGAACAAGATAATCCATTTGTCCCAGCGCTTTGGCCTGTTCCTGAAAAACCGTGATGAACTCATTGCCGATGATTTTACGCTTTTGTTCTGGATCCGTTACACCCGCCAACTTAGCCAAAAAACGCGGGCCAGCATTGACACGGTGGATCTTGAGCCCCAGCTTTTCGTGATAAGTCTGCATAACTTGGTCGCCTTCATCCTTGCGCAACAAGCCATGGTCTACAAAGATGCAGGTTAGGTTGTCCCCAATGGCACGGTGTACCAGCACCGCGGCCACAGAAGAATCCACGCCGCCGGAAAGAGCACACAATACTTTGCTGTCTCCAACCTGCTTGCGGATGGCCTCTACCATGGAATCTACAACAGCCTCCATTTTCCAACCGCCCTGGCAGCCGCAAATATCCAAAAAATTCTTTAGAATTTCGCTGCCATGCTGCGTGTGCGCCACTTCAGGATGAAACTGCACGCCATAATACCGCTTATCAGGATTGGCAATGGCGGCGCATGCACAATGCTTGGTATGCGCGATAGAAACAAAACCATCGGGCAGAGCGGTTACAGCGTCGTTATGATTCATCCAAACTACATTCTGCTCCGGCAACCCTTTAAACAGGGCAGAGGAGAGATCGAACACAGTGTCCGTAGAGCCATATTCACGCGAATCCATAGGGCCAACCTTACCACCCAACATATGCGTCATCCATTGCTGCCCATAGCAGATGCCAAGCACCGGAACACCAAGGGAAAGCACAACGGGATCGCATGCCTTTGCATGCTCGTCGTAGACGCTTTGCGGGCCGCCCGTCAAGATGATGCCTTTAAGATCATCGTTTTTCCATGTATCCACTGCAGTATCGCAGGGAAAGATCTCACAATACACACCGGCTTCGCGGATACGGCGCACAATCAACTGGTTGTATTGACCGCCGAAATCCAGCACAATGATTTTTTCCATCAATCCTGGCCCCCTTCTCTTTCGGACAAGGCCGCTCCGATAAATTCACGGAACAGCGGATGCGGGCGCATCGGACGCGAGAGGAATTCCGGATGGAATTGCACACCGACAAACCAGGGATGATCCACCAGCTCTACGATTTCGACCAAACCGGTTTCAGGATTGGTGCCTGCCTTGTGCAGGTTGCCGTCAAACAGTTTGTCCGCATATTTGGCATTGAATTCATAGCGATGACGATGGCGCTCATGAATGATCGGCGTGCCATAGGCCGCCATGCTTTTGCTGTTTTCTTCCAGCTGGCAGGTATATTGTCCCAGTCGCTGTGTACCCCCCAAATGCGTAACGCCGATTTGTGTTTCCATCATGTCGATGACAGGGTAGGGAGTATGGGGATCCATCTCCGTGGAATTGGCCCCTTCCAGCCCTGCTACATGGCGTGCATATTCGATAACGGCCATTTGCAGGCCGAGACAAATGCCAAAAAAGGGCTTTTTGTGGGTACGTGCATACTGCACAGCCAAAATTTTTCCCTCTGTGCCGCGCTGCCCAAAACCGCCCGGAATAAGGACAGCGTCCACGGGATCAAGCAGCTGATCGACCGTTTCAGGCGTGATTTCTTCGGATTCTACCCAATGAATATTTACCCTTGCATCATGATAAGCGCCTGCATGGATTAAGGATTCTACCACGCTCAGGTAGGCGTCATGGAGTTTGATATATTTTCCAACCAACGCCACATTGACCTCTCGCTTGGGAGAAATGATGTGTTGTACCATATCGCGCCAATCGGATAGGTCATGTGCACGATCTGGCAGCCCTAATTTTTCCAGGGCCTTGACGCAAAGACCTTCACGCTCTAGCATCAAGGGAACCTCGTAAATGGTTTTAACGTCGTTATTTTCGATTACACAGCCCGGCGTGATATTGCATAGATAGGAAATCTTATTTTTGATTTCTGCGCTTAGCTCATGCTCGGTTCGGCAAACCAGGATATCCGGCTGGATGCCCAAGGAACAAAGCTCGCGTACGCTATGCTGTGTAGGTTTTGTTTTTAGCTCGCCTACAGATTCCAGGTAAGGGATATAGGTCAAATGGATACTCAGCGTATTGGTGGGGCCGGCCTCCATACGAAATTGGCTGATGGCCTCGATAAACGGAAGGCTTTCAATATCGCCTACCGTGCCGCCAACCTCTACCAGCGTTACATCGGCATTATCCTTGGTTGCCACATCCTTGATGGCCTGCTTGATGGCGTTTGTCAAATGAGGCACCACCTGTACGGTACCCCCGTTGAAATCGCCGCGCCGCTCACGCTCTATCAAACTGGAATACAGTTTGCCGGAGGTTATACTGCTGCGCTTGGATAGGCTGCTGTCGATAAAACGCTCATAATGGCCAAGATCCAGATCCGTCTCGCCCCCGTTGTCTGTTACAAAAACCTCCCCATGCTGGAAAGGGTTCATCGTGCCGGGGTCCACATTCAGATAAGGGTCAAACTTCATCATCGTGACGCGATAGCCACGGCTTTTTAACAACATACCAAGAGAGGCGGAGGTAACGCCTTTCCCCAGAGAAGACATAACGCCGCCGGTAATAAATACGATCTTCATTTTATTTCTACTCCCCACTCTTTATACACGAATCTGCCCGATTGGGCCTTGGGCCGCACCGGACAAGCGCGGCAGTACCTGTTCCTGAATAAATTCCACGACCTGGTTGGGGCAGCGCCCAATATACAGGCGAGCATCCATGACCTCTTGCAGCTGAGACAATGTAAGGCCAAACGCAGGGTCTGCAGCAATGCGCTCTAACAGATCGTTTGGCTTGCCTTCGCCCTTTACCACTGCGGCCGCCGCCTGCGAATGTACACGCAGCTTTTCATGCAGCTCTTGGCGGTCACCGCCATGCTTGACAGCCTCCATCAAAATATTTTCCGTAGCCATAAAGGGAAGCTGCTCCTCTACATGGCGCTGAATCATCTGAGGATACACCACCATTCCATCTGCGATATTGGCATACAATTCCAATACGGCATCGATGGACAAAAACGCTTCCGGCATACAGATGCGGCGGTTGGCCGAATCATCCAGCGTCCGCTCCATCCACTGCACAGACGCCGTCATGGGCGGATCCATCGCCAGAGCAATCACATGGCGGGCCATCGAGCAAATACGTTCGCTGCGCATGGGATTGCGCTTATACGCCATTGCAGAAGAACCAACCTGGCTTTTTTCAAAGGGCTCTTCTACCTCCCGCATATGCTGAAGCAGGCGAAGGTCGTTGGCAAATTTGCTGGCGGACTGCGCAATGGCGGACAGCGTGCTTAAAATACGGCTATCAAACTTACGAGGATAGGTCTGCCCGGAAACAGGGAAAGAGGATTCAAAGCCCATCTTCTGGCAGATCTTAGCATCCAGCTGCTTGCATTTCTCCTCATCGTTTTCTAATAAATCCATAAAGCTGGCCTGTGTGCCTGTTGTTCCTTTGCAGCCAAGCAGCTTAAAGCTGGCCAGGCAGCAGTCCAGCTCATCCAGATCCATCATCAGCTCTTGGATCCATAGCGTGGCGCGCTTGCCGACGGTGACCAGCTGGGCGGGCTGTAAATGCGTATAGCCTAGCTGCGGCATGTCCTGATAGGCCAGGGCAAAGCGGCTTAGGCGCTCCACCACAGCCAAAAGCTTACCGCGTACCAGGCGCAGCGCTTCACGATAGATGATAAGATCCGCATTGTCCGTTACATAACAGCTGGTAGCACCCAGATGGATGATGCCTTTGGCCTCCGGTGCATCCTGTCCATAGGCATAGACATGCGCCATCACGTCATGGCGAATCTCCTTTTCTTTGGCGGCTACCACTTCATAATCGATGGGCTCAATGTGCGCTTTCAACGCATCCACCTGTGCCTGCGTAATGGGTAGCCCAAGCTCCATTTCAGACTCCGCCAACGCGACCCATAGCTTGCGCCAAGTGGTATACCGCATATCCGGGGAGAAAAGACGGCTCATTTCTGCGCTGGCATACCGCGCATTGAATGGGCTTTGATATGTGTCATTCATCTTTGGCGCTCCTTTTTAATTTTTTTGAGTATCGAAACACAGTTCTTACATTTATGAATATCCATTGGATAGTTGCCGTCAAAGCACGCCGTGCAGTACCCTTGGTTATAATCGCTGACTGCTTGCTCCAAAAGCGGCAGATCCAAATAGGCGAGGGAATCCAGCCCAAGGCTCTTGCGCAGATCCTCTACCGATTGCTGTGCGCCGATTAAATGCTTGCTCGTCGGCGTGTTGATGCCGAATAAGCAGGGGAATTTCACCGGCGGGGAAGAGATGCGCATATGCACTTCCTTAGCCCCGGCATCCCGCAGCATACGCGCAATGATGATGCTGTTGGTACCGCGCACAATAGAGTCATCTACCAACAGGACTCGCTTACCGGCCACCTGTTTTTTCAAAACACTGAGTTTTAAGCGTACAGCCAATTCGCGTGCCTGCTGTTTGGGCGTGATAAAGGTACGGCCGATGTAACGGTTTTTTACCAAAACATCGCCATAGGGAATGCCGCTGGCCTCTGCGTAACCCTGCGCGGCCGCGATAGCGCTGTCTGGCACGCCGGCCACAATGTCCGCATCCACCTGCTGCACGCTGGCCAGCATCTGGCCGGCTCGGCGGCGTGCTTGGTATACCGGAATGCCGTCGATCACGCTGTCTGGCCGGGCAAAATAGACATATTCAAATAAACACGTTCCGTGGTTTTCGCGCACAGGGGTACGGTAGCTTTGAATGCCTTCCTTGCCAATGGAGATGATTTCGCCGGGCTCCACATCGCGGACAAACTCCGCACCCAAAACATCAAAAGCACAGGATTCCGAAGCCACCATATAGGTATCGCCCAATTTGCCGATGCACAACGGGCGAATGCCCCAAGGATCACGCACGCCATAAACATGCGTCCGCGTCATCAGCACCAGCGCATAGGAGCCGTAAACGCATTCCATCATTTCCTTGATGCGTTCCGGCATGGACTTGGCGCGGGAACGGGAAATCAGGTGGGCAATCAACTCGGTATCCATGTCTGTTTGAAACAGAACCCCGTCCTCCCTGAGATACCGGCTCAGGGCAGGAGCGTTGACTAAGTGGCCGTTATGCGCCAGCGCTAAGAACCCACCCTGGAATTTCATCAGCAGGGGTTGGGTATTCAATACGTTGGTGGCGCCGCTTGTGGCATAGCGCACATGGCCAATGAGCAGTTTTTTGCCCATCAGCGGCCCCAAGCCATCATGCTGGAAAACATCTGTCACAAGACCGATGTTTTTGATCAACTGCGCAGGGCCGCCGTTGGAGGCCGCCATGCCACAGCCGTCCTGGCCGCGATGCTGTAAAGCTTGAAGAGCAAAATAGCCCATATGCGCGCTGTCCATTTCAGATTGGTTGTAGACGCCGAAAACGCCGCATTCTTCACGTAGCTGATCCATGTTATTTATCCAACCCCAAACGGTGCATTACTTCTTGGTATGCTTCCTCGGTCTTGCCCAGGTCGCGGCGGAAACGATCCTTATCCAGCTTTTCGCCGGTTTTATCGTCCCACAGGCGGCAGGTATCCGGCGAAATTTCGTCCGCCAGAATCACGGTGCCGTCTGGCAGCTTGCCAAATTCCAGTTTAAAGTCCACCAAGATCATATGTGCCTGCTGCAAGCGCTCCTGTAAAAGCTCATTGATCTTCAGCGCCATTTCCGAGATGGTCTGTACATCTTCATCAGAGGCCAGGCCAACGGCGCGGATATGGTATTCGTTGACGATGGGGTCGCCCAGGTCGTCATTTTTATAGCAAAACTCCAATACCGTAGAAGCCATCTTGGTCCCTTCCGGCACGCCCAGGCGCTCTGCCAGGGAACCGGCGGCAATGTTGCGCACGATGACCTCCAACGGCACGATCTTCACATGCTTTACCAGCGTATCGCGGTCGTTTAGCTCTTTGACATAGTGCGTGGGAATGCCCTTTTCCTCCAGCATTTGAAACATGGCGTTGCTCATGCGGTTGTTGATTACGCCCTTGCCGACGATCGTACCTTTTTTCAGGCCGTTTTGCGCCGTCGCATCATCCTTATAATGAACCATGACGACGTTTGGGTCTTCGGTTGCAAAAACTTGTTTGGCTTTTCCTTCATACAAAAGTTCGCTCATAAGATAATCCCTCCACAAATTGTTTCGTTCATCCACGGATGATGATTTGTTCACGTTCCGGTCCCACGGAAACATATTTGATAAAGACGCCCAGCTGCTTTTCCGCATACAGCACATAATCCTGCGCCGCTTGAGGCAAATCTTCAAACTTACGGATGTGGCTAATCTCGCATTGCCAGCCTGGCAGCGTTTCATACACAGGCTCGGCCCGATCTAGCAGCTGCGTAGCGGGAAAACGCGTTATTTCCTTGCCATCCACCTCGTAAGCACGAATCACGGGGATGCGGGGCATATGGCTCAACACATCCATCTTTGTCAACGCGATGTCGCTGGCCCCTTGCAGCTCAATGCCGTGCTTTGTGGCGACCAAGTCAAAATACGCAACCCTGCGCGGGCGCCCGGTAGCTGCGCCGTATTCTCCGCCGGCTTCGCGCAGCGCATCCCCTTCAGCGCCGTCCAATTCTCCGACGAACGGGCCAGCCCCCACACAGGAGGAATAGGCCTTGACCACACCGACTACCTTGTCCAGCTTGATGCTGGGCAGCCCGCAGCCGATGGGTGCATACCCGGCCAACGGGGAAGAAGAGGAGGTATAGGGATAAATGCCGTAGTCCAGATCCCTTAACGCCCCTAGCTGCGCTTCCATCAAAACATTTTTGCCACAGGACAACGCTTCGTGCAGCACCTGGCCTACGTCCGTTATATACGGCTTTAAAACGCTGCCGTAGGTATCCAGCCAGGCCTGCATCTGCTCCATGGAGATCGCTTCGCAGTGATATGCACTGCCCAGCAGCGCGTTTTTCCAATCCACAAGGCGGTACAGATGCTCATGCAGCGATTCCGGATAAAATAAATCGCCCATCTGCAGCGTCTTTTTCATGGCCTTATCCCCATATACGGGGGAGATGCCGCGGCGTGTGGAGCCGTATTGCGCGGCCCCCAGCCTGTCCTCCTCCATTTGATCCTGCCAGCGATGGAAGGGCATGCAGATCATAGCCCTGTCGGAAATGTATAAATTCTCCGGAGAAATGGAAACGCCGGCCTTTTGGAGCCGCCCGATCTCTCCGCAAAGGTGTTCCAAATCGATGACGGTGCCGGGTCCTAAAATGTTAATGGTTCCCGGACGAAAGATCCCGGAGGGGAGAAGATTCAACGCAAATTTACCAAATTCATTGATGACAGTATGGCCGGCATTGTTGCCGCCCTGATACCGAACAACGACCTCATAGGATTCGGATAAATAATCCACCATGCGGCCCTTGCCCTCATCTCCCCAGTTGATGCCAACGATGGCTGTAACAGACATATGGTTTCCTCCTAAAGGAACTGCGGAAACACAGTTTTGTTTATAACAGAAATATTATAGTCTAAAACCGACCTTTTTTCCATTGTAAATTCACAAATTCGCGCCAGGAAATTGTTGTGAATGCAATTCATAAAAGAAATAGCAAAAACTTCTTTACACTATTGTGATAAAGTGTTATAGTGTGGTATCATCCGTTGAGGAGGCAGAGCAATGCAAGAGGTTGTGGTCATTGATTATGGCATGGGCAATCTGCACAGCGTGCAGAAAGCGCTTTCTTTTTTGGATGCGCAGCCAAAATTATCACAGGATGCTGAGGAAATACGAACGGCGCAAAAGCTGATTTTACCCGGCGTAGGGGCCTTTGGAGATGCGATGGCAGAATTGTCCAGGCGGGGATTGGTACAGGCCATACAAGCGGCTGTTGGAAAAGGAACGCCTCTGATGGGAATTTGCTTGGGCATGCAGCTGTTGTTTGAATCCAGCACAGAGGGCGGATGGCAGCAAGGCTTAGGGCTGATCCCTGGGAAAATTACAAAATTTGCCATACGGGAAAAGGTGCCGCATATGGGTTGGAATAGCGTGGAAAATAGGGATGAAGAAATGTTTGCCGGTCTGCCTAAGGAGTTTTCTGTTTATTTTGTGCATAGCTACTGTGCCCAGCAGATAGAAAGGCCATATGTCAGCGGTATTACGGAATATGAAATTCCATTTGCCTGTGCTGTTCACCAAGATAATATTTACGGTTGTCAATTTCATCCGGAAAAAAGCGGAGACAACGGGATGCAGATTCTGCGCAATTTCTTGGCGCTGAAGGGAGCAGAACAATGCTGAAAAAAAGAATCATTCCTTGCCTGGATATACGAGATGGCCGCGTAGTCAAAGGCATTCAATTTGAAAACATCCGAGATGCCGGCGACCCAGTAGAAACGGCGCGGCGTTACAGCCAACTGGGCGCAGATGAGATCACCTTTTTGGATATCAACGCTACGCACGAAGGCAGAAGCACGATGTTTGATGTCGTAGAGCGCACGGCAGAGCAGGTGTTCATTCCCTTTACCGTAGGCGGCGGGATCCGTGATATCGACACCATCCGAGAGGTGCTGCGCCGTGGGGCGGATAAAATATCCCTCAATTCGCCTGCCGTGCAAACGCCGGAGCTGATAGAGGAAGGCGCCATGCGCTTTGGGAGCCAGTGTATCGTTGTATCCATCGATGTAAAGCGCTGTCAGGATAGGGATGGCTGGGATGTGTACATTCATGGGGGGCGTATCAATACAGGGCTGGATGCTATGGAGTGGCTGTATGAGGTGCAAAAGCGAGGGGCGGGGGAGATCTTGCTCACTAGCATGGACGCCGACGGTTCCATGCAGGGATTTGATCTGCCTGTTCTCGAGCAGGCGTCTAAAATTTGCAAAGTGCCGCTGATCGCGTCCGGCGGAGCGGGTACGATGGAGCATTTTGCCCAAGCGGCCCGGGCAGGCGCAGATGCAATGCTTGCAGCATCGTTATTTCATTTTGGGCATTTACAGATCGGTACACTGAAAAAGTACTTGGATCAGCAGGGGATTCCTATGCGGCTGGATGGCATCCAAGCATAGAAAATACACATGGACGAGATCTCTGCTTGATCTCGAAAATAATTTACATATATTTGTTGAATGGTTGACAATTGAACATAAATCGTAAATAGGATAAAAAAGTCAGCTTACAATATAACGATTTTCAACAATACAAAAAGGAGGGCGTTTAAACCCTCCTTTTATTATGCTTATTTTTGGATTAGGTCCAAGATCAACTGACGAATTACTTTGGGGTTGGCCTTGCCGCGTGTTTTTTTCATGGCGGCGCCGATCAGGCTGGCAAAGGCCTTTTCCCGGCCGCCGAGATATGCCTCTACAGTATCCTGGTTTTCCGCAACGACCTCTTTAGCTACCTGTAAAAGGGCGTCGGTATCCTCCATCTGTGCCAGATTTTTTTCTTTTACAATGGCATCCGGATCCTTGCCGGTTTCCACCATCGCTTCCAGCACGGTCTTAGCACCGGAGGAATTGATTTTATTACCGGTGATGAGCTGTACAAAAGCACCGTACTGCTCTCCTGTGAAGGGAAGCGGCTCCTCCTGGGCGGCATGCTCGTTCCACAGGCTGGCCATGGGGCCGATCAGCCAGTTGGCGGCAATTTTTGCATCCGCCTTTTGGGTTAGCGCACCATCCATCAATGTAGTCATCCAAGCGGTATTGGCCAATAGCCGCGCTTCTTGGCTGGCCAAGCCCAGCGCCTCGTATCTCTGGGAGCGGGCCTGCGGCAGCTCCGGCAGGCTATCCTTGAGTTCCTGCATGTGCTCGGCGGAAATGACAATAGGAGGCAGATCCGGCTCAGGGAAGTAACGATAATCCTGGCTGTCCTCTTTATCGCGCATGGCGTAGGTTTTGCCAAGATCATCATCCCAGCGCAATGTCTGCTGGATAACCTTTTCACCTTTTTCCAACAGCTCTGCCTGCCGGCGCGCCTCATACGCAATGGCACGGGTAACAGAACGGAAGGAATTCAGGTTTTTCATTTCGCAGCGCGTACCGTATTCTGTGCTTCCTTCTTCCCGCAAAGACAGATTTACATCGCAGCGCATAGAGCCTTCCTGCATTTTGCAATCCGATACGCCAAGGGAAATCAGCAACTCTCTGAGTGCCTGCAAAAAGGTGCAGACCTGGGAGGCGGAGCGAAAATCCGGATCGGTCACGATTTCAATCAGCGGTACGGCGGCACGGTTGTAGTCTGCGCGGCTGGCGGCCTGCTTGGGCAGATGTACCAGTTTGCCCGCATCCTCTTCCATATGAATCTCGGTAAAGCCAATGGTAAAGGGCGTACCGTCTTCATCGACTAGGTTGAGCTGGCCGCCGGAGCAGATGGGCACGCCTCGCTGAGAAATCTGATAGCCCTTCGGCAGATCAGGATAATGATAGTTTTTTCGGTCCATATAGCTGACGGGCGCTACCTCGCACCCTAAGGCCAGGCCTACCCTTGCCGCATAATCTACCACCGATTGATTCATTACGGGCAAGCTGCCGGGCAATCCCAGGCATACAGGGCAGCAATGGGTATTTTCCTCACCGCCGAACACATTTTCACAGTTACAGAATATCTTTGTCTTGGTGGCCAATTCCACATGAATTTCTAGGCCAATGACGGTTTCGAACTTCATTTCGCGCCTCCTTTTTGGCAAACCGGACGAATCATCGATTGGCCGAAATTCTGCTGGTAGGCATGGCCGGCATTGAGGACTTTGGCATCTTGATAATGTGCGCCGACCAGCTGTAGGCCAATGGGCATGCCATCCTCATCCTTACCGCAGGGAACGGAAAGGCCGGGCAGCCCTGCGATGTTGACTGCAACTGTACACACATCGGCGGCATACATGGCCAGCGGATCGGTCACTTCTCCCATTTCCCAGGCAACGTTCGGGGAAGTGGGCGTCAACAGTAAATCATAGGTTTCAAAGGCTTTTCTAAAATCCCGTTTGATCAGCGCACGGGAGGCCAGCGCCTTTTTGTAATACGCATCATAGTAGCCGGCGGATAGCACGAAAGCGCCCAGCATAATGCGGCGTTTTACCTCATCGCCAAACCCTTCGGTACGGGTACGGATCAGCATATCCTCAAAGCTTTCCGCCTCTTCGGCCCGGAAGCCGTAACGCACGCCGTCATACCGGGCCAGGTTGCTGCTTGCTTCTGCACAGGCCAATAGATAATAGGTGGGAAGCCCATATTGCGTCAAAGGCAGCGAGCAGGGCTCTACGATGGCCCCCAGCGATTCCAGATCACGCGCGGCCTTTTGTACCGCTTCGCGAACCTGCTGGGTTACGCCTTGCCCGAAATACTCCTGCGGTATCCCGATTTTTACCCCCTTGACATCTCCGGTCAAAGAAGATTCGAACTTAGGTGCGGCCTGCTGCATGGAAGTAGAATCCTTAGCATCCGGGCCGGCAATGGCGTCCATAACGACAGCACAATCCTCCACAGTGTGGGAAAACACGCCGATTTGATCCAGCGAAGAGGCAAAGGCAATCAGCCCATAACGGGAAACCATGCCATAGGTAGGCTTGAACCCAACAACGCCGCAGAGCGAAGCGGGCTGGCGGATGGAACCGCCTGTATCCGTACCCAGGGCAAAGGCTGCCATACCAGAGGCTACGATGGCTGCGCTGCCGCCGCTGCTGCCGCCCGGTACACGATTGAGATCATGCGGGTTTTTCGTTTCAAAAAAGTAGGAGGTTTCTGTAGAGGAACCCATGGCAAACTCATCCATGTTTGCCTTGCCTAACATCACAGCATCCTGATTGAATAGCTTTTCAACTGCTGTGGCCGTATAAGGGGGCACAAAGTTTTCCAACATCTTGGAAGCGCACGTTGTCTCAATGCCTTTTGTGCATAGGTTGTCCTTGATGGCCATAGGGATGCCTGTCAGCGGCTGTGCTGTGCGGTCGTCCAACCGTTGCTGCGCACGGACGGCCTGTTTTTCCGCCGTCTGCGGATTCAAGCTGATATAGCCCTGCACCAGAGGGTCTACATCCGCGACTCGTCCTTGATAGCTTTGCATTGCCTCGGAAGCGGAAATCTTTTTCTCCCGGAGAGCTGCCTGCAATTCTTTGATGGTCATTTCGTATGCTTGCATGTTGCGCCTCCTTATACGATCCGAGGAATGAGAAAACCATCTCCGTCCGTTTCAGGCGCCAATTCAATGACGGCCTGCTTGGGCAGAGAGGGGGCGATCTCGTCTGCACGCACCACGGCATGGTCGGCCTCGGGTGCTACGCTGACGCCTTCGGTATCCAGCTGGGACAGCTGATCCACAAAGGCCAAAATACTGGAAAATTCATCGGTAAAAGCGTCCAACTGCTCATCGGTGAAGGACAGCTTTGCCAACTGCGCCAACTGGGCGATCTCGTTGCGATCCACGGGTTGATCCGCTCCTTTTGGGCCATATAGCCTATTTACTCATGATGGAATACTATACCATATTTTGCGGAGAAACCGCAATGTTCGTATGTTATTGATATAAAAAAATCAACGCTTAGTCCGAAATTGGACGGTATGCGTGAGAAAACTTGGGATATTGAGGTACAAAACAGAGGAAAACGGAGGAAACAAAGCCTCGTTTTATGCCGTAGAAAAAGGCGGCAATTTTGCTGGGGAAAAATTCGTTTTGCCACGTTTGCTTGCTTTTCGGCCCGTCTGGTATACTACATAGCGTGAAGACAGAAAGGATGATAGCTTGCACCGACGATTTACAGAGAAAGACAGAGCACAGTATGTGGCGATGAGCCGGGAGTTTTATCAGGGAGATGGCGTAAGCCATGCTGTGCCGGAAGAAAACTTCAACAAGACCTTCACACTAATCTTACAGAAAAATCCTTATTTGGAAGGGTGGATGATCGAATCCCAAGGCCGTGCGGCCGGGTACATTCTACTGAGTTTCACCTATGGAAACGAGGCAGGCGGCATGATTGTGCTGTTGGAAGAATTGTATATTCGGCCGGAATACCAGGGACAGGGGTTGGGAACCCAGGCGCTTACCTTTGTAAAAGAGCAGTATCGCAACAGAGCTGTGGAAATCCAGCTGGAGGTAATGCCGCAAAACAAAGGGGCGATTCGCCTGTATCGCAGGCACGGATATGAATCCATCGTATATCGGGAAATGAGCCTGTCGCTGACAGGGCAAATGTAAAAAAGCAAGGGATGCTCCCTTGCTTTTCTTTATCTCTGGCTTTCTGTATCTTAGATGACATAGAACAGAATGCAAAAATAATGTAAAATGGCGCCGGCCAAGACAAACAGATGCCAGATGGAATGAAAGTATTTCTTTTTGCTGGCAAAAAAACCGATGCCGGCAGTATACATGACGCCGCCCAGCACTAGCAGAACGATGCCGGATACGGGCAGCGCTTTGACCAAGGGGAACATAGCAACGACAATACACCAGCCCGTAGCAATGTAGCAGACCATGCCAAAGACCTTGAAACGCTCTAAATTGATGGCGCTAAGCACAATGCCCAAAATGGCAGCGCTCCAAACTACGCCGAAAATCGTCCATCCCCAGCCGCCGCGCAGCGTAACCAGCGTAAAGGGCGTGTAGGTGCCCGCTATCAATAGATAAATAGAGGTATGGTCAAAAACCCGAAATACTCGCTTGGCCGTCTTATGATTGATGGCATGGTATAGGGTGGACATCATAAAAAGAAAGAACACTGCGAACCCATAGATGCATACGCTTACGATTTTCCATCGGTCTCCTGTTAAAGCCGCAAATACGATTAAAACCACAGCGCCAGCCAGTGCCATAAGAGCTCCCAATCCATGCGTTATGGAATTGGCGATTTCCTCTCCCAGCGTATAAAAACCAAGGCCAATCTTTTTTGCCGGCTTTCTTTCCTTTTTTTGTGATACCTGCATGCAATGTCCCCTCTTTCTTAGGTCTAAAGCAGCGTTTCAAGCCTTTCTGCGCAAAATGAAACATACTTCATACAGGGCCTCTCTTGCATTTGAGTCTGCTGTGCATCTCGCGCTTTCAATGCTTGGCACTGTAAAGAGCCGAATGCCTGCTCAAACTCTTGGGCCAGCTGCTGCATGGTCGTACGGTAGGCCTGTTTGGTCTGCGTATCCTTTGGGTCTGCAGAGGATACTGCATAAGACAGCGCCATGGCAGCGCCACATAACGCCCCGCAGATCTGCCCTACGGCTACGCCGCCGCCAAAGGCTGCGGAGAGCTTCATTGCCTGCTCCTGCGGAATTCCCATACTTTCTGCAAAAGGCAAAAATACGCTTTGCGCACAGTTATAACCGGTTTCCGCCTGAAAATAACGACAGGCCTTTTCCTTTTGGCTCATAAAAATCGCTCCTCTTTTAGTAGTATATATAATCTGAATCAAAAAATCACTATTTTTAGAAAAGAAAATTATAATATCTAGTATATGAAACCATATATTTCAAAAATAATGGCCCATCCAGATGGATAGGCCATGGCGCATTTAGAGATCGGGCGGCGGAGACCATTGGGCTGCAACGTCTGCCAACACTTCCCGGTAGGTACGCTTTTGCAGATACATTTTTGCTACGTTATACATCAAAAGCAAAGTTAAAGGGCCAAGGAAGAGGCCGATGAATCCAAACAGGCGAAAACCGGCATACATGGCGCACATCGTCCATAACGGCGGCAGGCCGAACTGCCCCCCTACCACCCGCGGCTCGATGCTTTGACGGGTAAAGATAAGCAGCACATAGATCAGGGCAAGCCCTATGCCCATCGGTAAGGAGCCGAAAAACAGCTGGTAACCGATCCAAGGAATCATGACAAGGCCGGAGCCTAGGATGGGAAGCGCATCCATCACGGCAATGCCAAGCGCAATCAATAGAGCATAGTGAACGTTCAAGATGGTAAATCCGATGAACATAACCAAAAACATGCAGCAGAGAATGATAAATTGCGCCTTGAGCCAGCCAAACAACGCCTTGGCCAGCGTACCGTATAGATGCTGCGCCGTTTCCTGCCAGCTCTGCGGCAGCTGCCGCTTTAGATTCCGCATAATGCTAAAGCGAGACACGGAAAAAAAGTATGTAGACATAATGGTAAATACGATGAACAGAATGATGGCTGGCATTTGCGTAACAAACGAAACGGCAGAAGCAGCTATCGTAGTGATGCTTTCTGTCAAATGTCTGCTGAGGCTTTGTATGATAGAGGCCAAGTTTTCCGTAGAAATGATGGGAAACTGAGCGGAAATTTGTTGACCTAGCTGATCTAGGCTTTCCATCCATTGTGGAATCTTGGCTGGCAGGGATTCCGCTAACGAGATAAGCTCTGATACAACCCCTTGAATGATAAAGAATCCCACCGTGATCAGCAGCGTAAACACGATCAGCATTACCAAAAGCACAGCAACTTTTCTAGGAAGCCCGCCACGTACCTTTTCGCCGGATCGATTGGTGCCGGAAAGCATGCGTACAAGAGGCTCCATGGCTGTAGAAATGAGGATGGCTAGCAGCAACGGCATGACATAAGAGGCCAGCACATAACAAAGCGCCACAACGACGACGGTAATCAGCATCAACAAAGGAAGCTCTGCGGCCTTTAAAAAAGGGGTATCGACAAATATTCGCTTGCGTTCCTGCATTCAGGCGGTCAGCCTCCTTTCAAGGGGAGTTGTTTGCAGTATAGCGTGTTGCGGCCAAAGACGCAAATATAGCTTACGTTATTGTATCCGGGCCGGGCATGTCTAATTCTCGATCAACTGTCTGTAGCAGAGGGTTCCTTTTGTTCAAATACTGCGAACCAAACTACCCCTGCCAGAATCACAAGGCCGCCGAGCAACACCGTTAAACCAGGCTGCTCTCCAAATAGCAGAAAGGCCCAAAGCGCAGCGCCCAGAGGCTCTCCGAGCATAGCGACGGATACAACACCCGCTTTAAAATATTTGAGCGCCCAGTTGAGCACGCTGTGCCCACCCAAAGTGCATAGGACTGCCAGCGCAAAGCAGATGGCATATCCTTGCCATGGGAAGGTGAGCAGAGGGCTTCTTAAAAAGAAACTAAGCAGCAATAGGCACACTGCGCAGATGCCGTAAACAGCAAAGGTATGCGGAGTCAACGGCAGGGTATGGCGGAGCGCTTTATTGCAAAGAAAATAGCAAGAGGAGAACAATGCGCCCAATAGCGCCAATACGCTGCCCCAGATCGTGCCGCTGTCCATGCCTCCGGCCAGCGCAATGATAACGGTGCCCGCTACGCACAGCACAACACCGGGCAGCGCCCGAGGGGAGGGAACTTCCCGAAAAAAGAGGAACGCACCGACCATTACGAATAAAGGCTGTGTGCACACAATGACAGTAGAGGCAAAGGTGCTGATGATGGATAAAGAAGAGATCCAGCAGAAAAAATGCAGGGCCAAGCATAATCCGGAAGCGACCAGCAGGCCTACCTCCTTTTTGCTGAGCGTTTTGTATAGGGCAAAGCCATGCTGGCGTGCGTTGGGAACGGACAAAAGCGACGTTGAGAAAAAGAGACGAAAAAAGGCAACGGCCACAGGCGGCATGGCTAGCAGCAAGGCCACTTTGATCAGCGGCCCTGCAAAGGATACGCAGCAGATCGCAAACAACAGGGCGAGGTTTTGTTTGATACGGCTCATGGGACTACCTCTGCAAAAAATCGACAATATCCTTGGCTTGCGGAGGACAGCCTTTTAAGCAGCGTGAAAACCCTGCGCAGCAGCGTCCAATGCCGATGCCATCCCCCTCTATGCCCTGGTAGCCCTGGCCGATATGCAGCGTTTCCCGAGGCAATTCTCCCAGCTCATCCAGTCGATTCAAAGCGAAGATTAGGCTACCATAGCAAGCGGAACAGGCATTTTTTGCATCCACACGCCGTGCCAGCATGTTGGCCCGTCGGGAAGGGGTATATTTTTGAGGAAGGTCGGCCGGGCTGTTCAGCTCTATCAACTGAGATTCATCTTCAAAATAAGCGCCAACACCATAGTCGCGTGCCATGGGCAGCATTTCAATTTCATCCGGGTCATAGCCGAGCAGCTGGGCAGCATAGCTGTCGATCAAAACGGAATCCAATCCTGCAAGCAGACGCTGCATTGGAACGGGGTTGCCGCCTTCTTCGAAGGTCAAATCCCCGCAAAGCCCATCCACGATGGTGAATGCCGGCCGCAGCACGGTATTGAGCAGTGCTACGGGCTGATGGATGCCAAGTTGATGATACCGCCTTTTTTCTTTATCCGGCACAAGCCCTTTTAGGTTTTTCAGCGCGCAGGTCAGCGCCGTTTGGCAGTGCGCCTTGAGGACAGGTACGTTGATGATGGCGTCCGCTTCCAAGGCCCGCTTACATACGGACAACGATATGCCATGGGTTTGCACCTGCACGCCGGGCTCTTTTTTCATATCGTACAGGGGCACGCCGCGCCTCTTGGATAGCGCATTGTATCCGCATACCTCATAGGCGCGCATGGTTTGGTCTCCTACCCAAGAGGACTCTATGATGGAAAGATTATCATAACCCTGCGCTTGCAGATAGCAGATGATGCCTTCAATGATCTCTGGATGGGTGGTGGCACCTGTATCCGCTGTGTGTGCCACGACTAGGTTGGGCTTGATGGCAATGGATGCATGCTTGTCCTGCGGTAGATGGGAAACGGCGTCCATTTGCTCTAACAAACGCTGTACCATATCGAATCCGTCGGTCCCGTACATGGCCATGATTTGAGTAGACTGCATAGCTTACCTCCTGCAAAGTGATATGAAATAAAAAAACAAAGAAAATGAGCGGCATAGCCTCTCCAGTATATAAATAAAGTATAGCATAGGTATCGGGAAGATTGACAGTGCCAATGCTTTGGATTATGATAAATCATGAATTTGTAAGGGGGTGTGGTTTTGGCTGAATTGGTCTTGGCGAGAGTGGACAGCCGTTTGGTGCATGGCCAGGTGCTGGTAAAATGGACAAAGCAAACCCAGGCAAATTCGATTTGTATTGTCGATGATGAGGTGGCGCAAGACGCTATGCTCATCGGGTTGTTCAAAATGGCGATGCCAAAGGGAACAACGCTGGAAGTGCTGACGGCAGAAGAGGTATCGGGTTTTTTATCTGCGCAAAAGGGAAGGGTGCTTTTGATCTTTAAGGACATTGCCCATGCACAGACCGCAATTCAGACCGGTGTGCCCGTCAAAGATTTGCAGGTAGCGGGCCTGGGGCGCCGGGAAGGGAGAATACAGGTGTATCCTACGGTGTTTTTATCCGAGGCAGATGCGGAGTGCCTGCATTCTCTGCAAGAAAAGGGTATACATGTATATTTTCAGGCCTTGCCAGAACAAAAGCCGTTTTCTTTGGAGGATGCCTTGCGGGAGCACTTTCCCTCTTTACACAAATAGCGTGATCTATTTGAGTTTTTTTATTGCTTTCCTACAAACGGAAAAGAAATATGCCCCTTGCATTGTTAGAAGGATTGCTATAAAATATTTTCGTAAGCACAGTGTGATATTTCAAAGCCGGTTGTTGACTTTTACACTCCATTTTTTATGTTGTTGCTGGCTCGAATACGGGCAAATGGGGCTGGCCGGGGCGCAGAAATTCGGCGCTTGCATAGGGCGGCTTCTCGTTATACAATATATCTAAGGATTCATTTTAGAAAACAATCCGCAAAAGCGGTTTGTTAATACATCTTCTTTATAAGGAGGAAAAACGAATGTTAGTATCTATGGCGCAAATCCTCAACGCGGCCCGCGAAGGCGGTTACGGTGTTACGGCTCCGAACATCAACAACGAAGATACGGCCCGTGCGGCTATCTCCGCTGCTGTGGAAAACAGAGCTCCCATGATTTTGGACGTGGGCTACTCTTCAAACTGTGACATCAATTTCTTTGGCCATATGGTAGGCGCTCTGGCAAAGGAAGCGGATGTGCCAATCGCGATCAACCTGGATCATGGTGCAAAGTATGAACATGCAATCGCAGCGATCCAAGCTGGCTTTACCTCTATCATGGTAGACCGCTCTACGTTGCCGTACGAAGAAAACGTCGCCGAAGTAGCCGAATTGGTAAAGGTTGCTCATGCGGTTGGCGTCAGCGTTGAAGCGGAATTGGGCCATGTAGGCCAGGGCTTGCAGTATGCTGTGGACCGTGACGCTGCTTTGACGGATCCGGCACAGGCAAAAGATTATTGCGACAAGACCGGCATCGATATGCTGGCCGTTGCGATCGGTACTGCCCATGGCGAATACAAAGGCACCCCGTACCTGGATTTCGATCGTCTGCATCAGATCTTTGATGCTGTTAAGGTACCGTTGGTACTGCATGGCGGTTCCGGCACGGGCGATGAAAACCTGGCGAAGGCGACCCGCGAAGGTATCAGCAAGGTAAACCTGGCGACCGACCTGTATAAAGCCGGCGCTGCTGCTGTCATCGAAGAAGAACCGAATCATGGCATGCAGATGTATGAATTGCTGGCCGAGGGATACAAAGCCAAGCTGGTTCATTACATGAAATTGTTCAATCAGTGCAATCGTGTGTGATTATCAACACTGACTGTACAATAGAAAATTCAATTCTTTAAGGAGGGTTATACCCATGCTTCCTGACAAAATTCATTTTGGCGTTATCGTCAAAGGACATGTTGCCGAGATGCACGAGATGCCGTTCCCCGAAGTAGGGCCGACGGATATCGTTGTCAAATTGGTAGCAAACAACATTTGTACCACCGACTATCAGCAGTGGTTGGGTCTGCGTGACCACCAAGGCTTCCCGATGGCTTCCGGCCACGAATGTGCCGGTAACATCGTTGCCATGGGCGATGAGGTGTATGACAACTTCAAAATTGGCATGCAGGTAGCGACCATGCATCCGTTCTGCGGCATGTGTGATTCCTGCCGTCAAGGCCACACCGGCGACTGCCAGAACGTGCCTCACGGCGGCCCTGGCCCGGATGGCTACTACGGTGGTTTCAAACGCTTTGCTGATTACGTTGTAATGGATCAGAAGTTGATCGTTCCGATCAACAATGACATCCCCGCAGCAGAAGCTGGCTTCTTGGAACCGGTTTCTACCGTTGTGCAGGGTATCCATAAGGTTGGCGTAAAGCCGATGCAGGATGTTGTCGTTATCGGCGGCGGCACCATGGGCTTGGTCAACGCACAGGTAGCCAAAGCGTTTGGCGCTCGCGTTATCGTTTCTGATATTTCTCAGAAGAAGATCAAACGCGCTCAGGAAATGGGCGTTGATGTTGTTGACGCGAAGAACAACGACCCGGTCGAAGCGGTCAAAGATTTGACCAACGGTAAGGGCGCGGATATCGTGATCGCAGCTGTCGGCAGCTCCATTGCTTACAAGCAGGGCTACGATATGCTCAGCCAGTACCGCGGCAAGCTGTTGATCTTCCCGGCCGGCTATCCGAAACCGGAACTGCAGGTAGATCCCAACGAGCTGCACTATCGCAAGCTCGAGATCATCGGTACCTTCGGCAGCGACCTGAAAGACTGGTACGAAGCAGCTACGCTGATCAGCAAGCGCTTGATCGACTGCTCTTACTCTCTGGAAGGTAAATTCATTCCGCTGCGCGACATCCAGCAGGCATACGAAGCAGCTGCCACGCCGGATGCATACCGTGTCACGGTGGATCTGCAGAGCGTGTAATCCTCCAAAAACACAAAAGAGACAGGAAAATTCCTGTCTCTTTTTTTCTAACAAAGTCTTTGCGAATCTGCAAAAATTTTATAAAACATGCGGGCAGGGGATTTGCATTTATCAAATGATTGGTATACAATACATCTGTATATATCAATTATGTTTGCTCCTCTTTTTATCCGAATGGGCATATTGCAGGGTTGCAGTATATATTTTATTATTGACCGCTTTACAAAGATCATTGTGGAGCCGGGGTGCCCCGGCGCCTCAATATATATCATTTAAGGAGGGTTTTCCCATGCTTCCTGACAAAATTCATTTTGGCGTTATCGTCAAAGGACACGTTGCTGAGATGCACGAGGCACCGTTCCCCGAAGTAGGGCCGACGGACATCGTCATCAAAATGGCGACAAACAACATCTGTACCACTGACTATCAGCAGTGGATGGGTCTGCGTGACCATCAGGGATTCCCGATGGCGGGCGGCCATGAATGGGCTGGCACGATCATTGCCAAGGGCGATGAAGTATACGATTCGTTCAAAATCGGTCAGCAGGTTGGCGGCATGAGCGGCTTCTGCGGCGTTTGTGATGCTTGCCGTCAGGGCTTGACGAGTGACTGCGTCAATAACAAAAAACAGGGTCCTGGCCCGGATGGCTATTATGGACAAAAGCGGTTTGCTGACTATGTGGTGATGGATCAGAAATATGTAATTGCCATCAACAACGACATTGCCCCGGCAGAAGCTGGTTTCTTGGAACCGGCGGCTACGGTTGTGTCCTGTGCGCATAAGTGCAACATTCAGCCGATGCAGGATGTTGTCGTTATCGGTGCGGGCACGATGGGACTGGTCAATGCGCAGGTAGCCAAAGCGTTTGGCGCTCGTGTCATGATTTCCGATATTTCTCCCAAGAAGATTGCCAGGGCCAAGGAAATGGGCATTGACGTCATCGACGCCAAGAATACCGACCCGGTGCAGGCTGTTAAGGATTTGACAGATGGCAAGGGCGCTGATACCGTGATCGCGGCGGTTGGCTCTACGCTGGCTTACAAACAGGGCTATGAGATGCTCAAGCATTTCCGCGGCAAGCTGGTTATTTTCCCGGCTGGCTATCCGAAACCGGAACTGCAGGTAGATCCCAACGAGCTGCACTATCGCAAGCTCGAAATCATCGGTTCCTTTGTTGCGAACCTGACTGACTGGTATGAATCCGCAACACTGATCAGCAAACGCCTGATCGATTGCTCGTATTCGCTGGAAGGAAAATACATCCCGCTGCGTGACATCCAGAAGGCCTATGAAGCGGCCGCTACGCCGGATGCTTATCGTGTAACGGTGGATTTGCAGGGAGTGTAATCAAACCCTCATTCAAAAAAGGCAGGAGTATTCCTGCCTTTTTCTTTTGCATCTTGCGGCATATTTGGCCAAGCGGTCTGCATGCACTAATATGGGGGTGCATGATGCGTAAACAGAAGGGCATGGTAATTTGGGTCTGCCTGCTGTGTGTGATGCTGGCAGGCGGCGTTGGATATGTTGCGGGGAGGGGCCCCTTTGTGATGGCTCGCCAAGTGGAAGCTACCTTGAAAAATGAAGCGTTAACGCCTTTGGATACACTGACGATGGATCAAGCTGCTTGCGCCGCGTTGGCGCAGGCGGTAGAGGATGAGTATACCCAATGGCTTTCGCCTGCACAGATGCAGGACCTAATGGCGGATATTACAGGAGAAGAGGCGGCTGGGATTGGCGCAGAGCTTTTAAGCGTGCAAGAGGGCTGGCAGGTTACAGACATTATCGAACAAAGCCCTGCACAGAACGCTGGGCTGGCAAAGGGAGATCTGATCGTAAAAATCAATGGCGAACCTGTCGGCAAGGTAGACTGGGCGCCGGAGGAAGGCGTTACCACGCTGTTTACCGTTCAGCGCGAAGGGATGACAAGAGACATTGTCGTCATCCCACAAAAAATTGAGCCGCTACCCGCCATCATCGTCAAGACGCTTCCCAACGGCTACGGGTATATTCGCATCCGTTCCTTTGTCCAGGAGGGTATGGAAGATGAGTTTGAAAAAGCCATGGCGCAGTTTAGCCAAGCCAAAGGCGTTATCATTGATGTGCGGCATAATCCGGGCGGCAGAATGGATGCTGTTTTAACAATGCTAAACGGCTGCTTGCCGGATAAAACAGAGGTCTTGTGCCTTTTAGAAGCGAAGGGAAAGGAAGAGCGGTATCAAACAAGCGGGGGACAGCGCTATACAATGCCAATGGCTGTGCTTACAGATGGGCAGAGCGCATCTGCGGCCGAGATCTTTGCGGGTGTTTTGCAAAACCAGGGCAGGGCGCTGATCGTAGGGGATACCACGTATGGGAAGGGCGTTGTACAAAAATTGAAAACCCTAAAGGACGGATCGGGATTGAAATATACCATGGCTGAATATCGAATGGCAGATGGTACAGTGATCCATGAAAAAGGAGTGGCACCTGACGTCAAACTGACCTGCAACGGCCTGCCGGGATGGGCCGGCACAGAGCTGGAGGATATCCCTCTTCAAACCGCTGTGCAGGCCCTGGAGGCACAGCAGCGGTGAAACAAAAAAATTACACAAAATATTTGAATGGGAAAAGATGGTTTATTAGGGAACGAATTTGTGTTTTTCTCTCTTGGGTTTGCCATTTTTCATTGACAATGTATTTCATTACAATATATAATCTAAGTCGTAATGGAATGTTGCAAGGAACGTAGGAACCCTTGCGCAAGATACAAGATTTATTATTAGGAGAGTGACCTACAATGATGCAAGTACTGATTGTCACCCACGCCAACATGGCGGCTGGTATCGTTTCCAGCGTGGATCTGATCATGGGACCGCAGGAAGGCCTGTATTCCATCGGCTTGGCAGCGGACGACAGCTTCGAGTCCTTCAATGAAAAGGTTCGCAACAAGCTGGCAGAGATCGTTTGCGATGACGGTGTGCTGGTATTTGTCGACCTTTACGGCGGCACCCCGTGCAATGTTACGGCTGCCAATATCAATCGTGAAGTGGACGGCAAGACCCCGAACATCGAATGTTTGAGCGGTGTAAACCTGCCGATGCTGATCGAAGCGCTGGGGATGCGCGGTGCTATGTCGTTGCAGGAGATCAAAGAACATTGCATGGGCATGATTGCCGATACGTGCAAAGATATCAAAGCAGAATTTAACCTGGCTGGCTAATTGCTGGGGAATTTTACAGGAGGAATTTGAAAATGGTCGAAAAAAACTTTGTTGTGAAGAATGAGACTGGCCTGCATGCCCGTCCGGCTTCTTTGTTCGTACAGAAAGCGGCGAAATTCAAGAGCACCATCAAAATCAAAAAAGATGGCAAAGAAGGCAATGCAAAGTCCATCATCTCTGTGTTGAGCTTGGGCGCCAGCAACGGCAGCGAAATCACCATTTCCTGCACGGGCGAAGACGAGCAGGAAGCTCTGAACGCTCTCATCGATCTGTTGGACAACCTGGAAGAATAAGTATCGCTTAGAACTTGTGCGGTCGGAGCTTTGCTCCGGCCGCCATTTGCGATATAGCCAACACGAATTTGAGTGAAGAGGTGCTTTTATGAAAGGAATTATTGCATCCCCGGGTATTGCAATCGGGAAAGCATTTGTATTGGAACAAAAAGAGGTTGTCATCAACGAATCGTTGCTGGCAAATCCGTCTGAATGTGAAGCGGAGATCGAAAAATTCCGTAAAGCTGTAACCGAAACGGAAGCGCAGCTCAATGAGATCATTGAGAAAACGGAAAAACGCCTGAGCGCCAAAGAGGCTGATGTATTCCGCGCTCACTTGATGATGCTCAACGACCCCACGCTGGAAGATGCTGTGATGGATAAAATCAACAACGGCATGATGCATGCGGATAAGGCTGTTAAAGAAGCCACGGAAGAGGTTTCCGCGATGCTGGCTTCCTTGGATGACGAGTATCTGCGTGAACGCGCGGCAGACATCAAGGACGTAGGCGGCCGTATCCTGGACAATGTTGTGGGCAATGTGCGCGTCTCTTTGGATGATTTGGATGAGGAAGTCGTGGTATTTGCCAACGACCTGACCCCGTCCGATACTGCCACGATGGATATGAACTATGTAAAAGGCTTTGTGACCCAGTTGGGCGGCCGCACCAGCCATACCTCCATCATTGCCCGTATCATGGGCCTGCCGGCTATCGTCGGCACGGGCGATATCCTCTCCAAGGTGAAGCATGGCGATACCGTGGTGTTGGATGCAGTGGACTGCGATGTAACGGTAAATCCCGACGACGAGCAGCTCGCAGAGGGCAAGAAAAAACTGGATGCGTTCTTGGAGCATAAGCGCCAGCTGGATGCGGTCAAGATGCTGGAGGCTGTTACCACCGACGGCCATAAGGTAGAGGTCGTTGGCAACATTGCTTCTCCGAATGACTGCAAGGGCGCCAAGGAAAACGGTGCAGAGGGCGTAGGCCTGTTCCGTACAGAATTCCTGTATATGTCTCGCCCGACGTTGCCGACTGAGGACGAGCAGTTTGAAGCATACAAGGCCGCGGCGGAGGCGATGGCCCCCAATCCTGTTATCATCCGCACGCTGGATATCGGCGGTGACAAAGCGGCAGACTGCATCAAGTTCCCGGAAGAGATGAACCCCTTCCTGGGCTGGCGTGCCATCCGTATGTATTTTGATCGCTTGGACATCATCAAACCGCAGATGCGCGCTGTGCTGCGTGCCAGCGCTTTTGGTAAGCTGCGCGTGATGTTCCCGATGGTCATTTCTGTAGAAGAGATTACCAAGATGTACGAGATCATCGATGAATGCAAGGCCGAGCTGAAGCAGGAAGGCAAGGCATTTGATGAAAAGCTGGAAATTGGTATCATGGTGGAAACCCCGTCGGCTGCTATCAACGCAGAGAAATTTGCCAAGATTGTGGACTTCTTCTCCATCGGCACCAACGACCTGACGCAGTATGTTTTGGGCGTAGACCGCGGCAACGAGATGATTGCGGATCTGTATCAGCCGTTGCATCCGTCTGTTATCCGTGCGATTAAGATGGTCATCGATGCTTCCCATAAGGAAGGCAAGTGGACGGGTGTCTGTGGCGAGCTGGCCGGCGATGAAAAAGGGGCGGCTCTGTTGCTGGGCATGGGCCTGGATGAATTCAGCATGAGCGCTGGTTCCATTCCGACCATCAAAAACCTGATTCGCAAATCCAACTATGCGGAAATGCAAAAAGCGGCGGAGGAAGCGCTGGAGCTGCAAACCTCTGCAGAGGTCAACGAGTACGTAGATCAGTTGTTGAATAAGATCTATAGCCGTTAAGCCTTATCAAGGCAATGCCAAAGGGCCGGGCACGATTGTCCGGCCCTTTTTGTGTGTAATTTAGCGGTGATTGAGTTTTCCTGTATGCCTTGGTACAATAAACAAAAGGGGAAAAGGAGAAAATCATGTTAGAGGAACAATCCATCAAAGATTTTTCTGTAGCGCTGATGAGTAAAAGCCCGGTGCCAGGCGGCGGTGGGGTCAGTGCGCTGGCAGGCGCTTTGGCTGCCTGCCTGGGCGGTATGGCAACGAATCTGACAATAGGCAAAAGGAAATTCATTCCGGTAGAGCCAATGTTAAAGGAAAAGCTGCAGATGCTCATGCAGTACCGGGATGCACTTTTGCGTTGCATGCAGGAGGATGCAGGGGCGTTTGAGCCGTTGTCCAGAGCCTACGGCATGCCTGCGGAAACATCGGAAGAAAAACAGAGAAAACAAGAGGTGCTGGAGCACTGCCTGTGGCAGGCTGCACAGCCACCTATGAGGATCTTGGAGCTGGGCGCTGCGGTGGTAGAGACGCTAGAGGCTCTGAAGGAAAACATCAGTAAGCTGGTGCAAAGCGATCTTGGCTGTGCTGCGGCAATGGCCAGGGCCTGTGCCCACTGCGCTGCGATGAACGTATGGATCAATGCGCAGCTGATGCAGGAAAAAGAAAAGGCACAGCAGCTGTATGATCAAAGCAATGCATTGCTGATAAAGACTGTACAATCCTGTGATGCGATGGTGCAGAAAGTGGAGGAAACATTATGGCAGCATTGATGAAAGGCGCGGCATGCGCAAAAGCAATCCGCAGTGGGATCGAGGCTTCGGTTGAGGTATTGCGTGCGCAGAAAATGCAACCGGGCCTTGGTATTCTGCGCATCGGGGAACGGGAAGATGATATTGCTTATGAGCGCTCTGCCATTAAAAAGGCGGAGCAGGTTGGCATAGCCGTGAAAAAAACAGTGCTTCCGCAAGAGAGCACAACTGAGCAGTGTTTACAGGCGCTTATGGCATTGAATCAAGATCCCGCAGTGCATGGTATTTTATTGTTTAGACCGCTGCCAAAACATATTGATGAGGATGCCGTGATCCGAGCACTGGCCGTTGAAAAGGATATAGACGGTATGACGCCGGGGAGCCTGGCAAAGGTGTTCATGGGGGAAAGCGATGGGTTTGCCCCCTGTACGGCAGAAGCTGTGGTGCGGCTCCTTTCCTATGAGCAATATCCTTGGAAGGGAAAGCACGCAGTGGTTTTGGGGCGCAGCCTTGTGGTGGGCAAGCCATTGGCGATGCTGATGCTTGCGAAGAATGCTACTGTGACCGTATGCCATAGCGCCACGGAGAACCTGCCGGAGGTATGCGCACAGGCCGACTTGCTGGTAGCGGCTATCGGACGAGCGAGGATGATCGACAAAAGTTATGTAAAACCGGGCGCTGTGGTGGTAGATGTAGGCATCAATGTGGATGAACAGGGAGCCTTATGCGGAGATGTGGATACCGAATCGGCTTTGGAAAGAGCTGCGCTGGTAACCCCTGTGCCCGGCGGGCTGGGCGCTGTAACAAGCTGGCTGTTGCTAGAGCATGTTGTCAAGGCGGCCGAGCGTACCATACGATAAAGGAGAAGGAAATTGGAAAATTACCAAGCGTTGCTGCAAGAGATAGAGACTTGCCAGGCATGCCCATTGTGCCAGGCGCGTACAAACGTGGTGCCGGGAGATGGGAATTTACAGGCAAAAATCATGTTTATTGGGGAGGGCCCGGGCGCGGAAGAAGATAAGAGAGGGGTTCCTTTTGTAGGCGCCGCAGGGCAGCTGCTGGATCAGATGCTGGATACCATAGGCCTACGGCGCGAAGATGTATACATTGCCAACATCGTAAAATGCAGACCGCCGGCCAATCGTGTGCCCAAACCGGATGAAGCTGCCGCTTGCATGGGCTATTTGGAACGCCAAATCGAAATCGTAGATCCTAAAATCATCGTTTTGTTGGGGGCAACGGCGCTGAACCATTGGTTTTCCAAGGATATGAGGATTACCAAGGTGCGGGGCCAGTGGTTTGAAAAGCAGGGCCGACAGGTCATGGCTACATTCCACCCGGCAGCCCTGCTGCGAGATGCCAAGAAGAAACCGGATTCGTTTGAGGATTTTTTGTCGATAAAGCAAAAATTATTGGAAATATGAAAGAAATGTAACAATTCTGTAATAATAGGAAAAACCGTCAAATATTGAAATTATCGGCTGTATGCTCGCAAATTCTCCTGTTATCTCATTTGACCAGATATCCCTTGCCCCGTATAATATGCCAAGAACAATGGCAAACTTTAGGTGCAAGAAAATTGTGATGTGACTCCCAAAGCTTATATTTGGGCGGCAACATAGGAAGGAAGGAGATCGAATGAAAAAACAAAGGTTGGTTGCATGGCTGCTTTGTGCCGCTACTATGGCCTGTTTGGTAACCACGGGCGCAGCGGAGGATACGCAGGGCACACAGGCGACCGACGCGTCGGAAAAGGAGCGCCAAGCGCACGCCTCGGAAGAGGAAGCCATCAATGCGCTGGATTCCGGCAATCCCTTGTTTTTCGTAGGTGGCTCTGGTGAAGAAGAGGGCGTCGTAGACAACGGCGACACGGATATTGATATTGGATTGTTGAAAGATAAAGAGGATCTGGGCTCGACGGAAACGGGCAAAGCACGCGTTTTCGTTGAGGATGCAAGGCTGCGCGCAGAGCCAAGCAAAGAGGCGGAAGAGCTTACGCAGCTGGCAGAAGGCACCACGGTAGAGGTTGTGGCGCTGGAAGGAGAATGGTACCGTACCAAATTTGGTATCATGGACGGGTTTGTACATCAAAGCTGCTTGTTTGTTATCGGAGATGACGGAAGAAACGGAACCATCCTGCACGATGGTACGGTGATGCGTGAATCTCCGGATGCCGCGTCTGCTGAGGTTTCGGTTTTAAGCTGTGGCAACGGGGTACAGGTGACGGATTTTGAGCCGGGCTGGTATGCTGTAACTTATGCTGGGAAATCCGGCTATGTGGCCAAGGAAGAAATTTCTGTGACCAATGCATTTTCCGGAGAAACCGACGTGCGGATCTTGAAAAAAGGAATGAGCGGCCAGGCTGTCGTAAAGGCGCAGGAGGAGCTTATCAAGCGCGGATTCTTGATTGGAACTGCTTCTGGTACCTATGATGATGCAACGGTAGAGGCAGTAAAGACCTTCCAAAAGGCGGCGGATACCAGTGCGGACGGCGTAGCGGGCGGCCAAACGCTGGCTTCTCTGTATGGGGATAACGATATCATCCTGACCATTTCCGAAAAGAGTCAGGTCAAGGGCCGGGTGGAGATGACGGAGTGGAGCGAAGTCAACAAGATCATTCCGCGCGGCGCAGAATATACCGTGATCGACGTGAAGACAGGGAAGTCCTGGAAAGAGCGCAGGCTGTATGGCCATAACCACATTGACTCCGAGCCGCTGACGCAGGCGGATACCGATACGATGAAATCCGTGTATGGAGGCTCTTGGAGCTGGGATCGAAGAGCTGTATGGGTCGTGTATGGAAACCGGGTGTTTGCCGCTTCCATCAATGGCATGCCGCATGGCGGGCAGAGCATCACGAGCAACGGCTTTAACGGACATCATTGTATCCATTTCTACAAGAGCAAGACCCATTGTGGCAATAAGCAGTGCCCCATCCACCAGGCGATGGTGCTGGCAGCTTACCGGGAAGGAAACTGATTTTGACAAAAGGCGGGCAGAGCCCCGCCTTTTTTTTGTTACGCTTGTATGCAAATCGGCAAACATGATATGATACATGCATTGAGGTAAAGAAGGTGCACACAATATGGAACCAAGAAAAAACCATGGCGCGCTGCTGGTAGTGGCCTGGTGCCTGTCTGCGCTGCTGGCTTGTGGCGCAGGATTTTGGATTGGGCGCAGCGGCAGCGGACAGGATAAAAAGCTGGCGGAGATTACAAATTTGATCCAAAACAATTATTATCAGGATGTTTCTCAAGAGCAGATCGAAGAGGGCGTTCTGCACGGTGCCGTGCTTGCACTGGGCGATCCTTATAGCGCTTATATGAATGTAGAAGAAAAGCAGAGCTATAATGAAAGCCTGGAAGGCGCTTATGTCGGCATTGGGGTACTGACCACCTTTAACAGCGATTGGCAGGCGGTCATCGCTCAGGTGTATAACAATTCTCCGGCGCAGAAAGCGGGGCTGCAAAAGGGTGATATATTTGTGGCGGTGGACGGACAAAAGATCAACACGATGTCCTCAAAAGACCTTTCAGAGGTAACGGGGAAAATTCGTGGAGAAGCGGGCACCTCTGTTGAAATCACCATCGAGAGAAACGGCCAGGAGATGAGTTTTACGGTACAGCGTGAAGAGGTTCATATTACCTATGTCACCAGCCGTATGCTGGCCAACAACATCGGTTATATCAAGATCGACGAATTTAGCGGGTCCGCGCTGGAGGAATATCAGCAGGCAGTAGCGCAGCTTCAGGAACAAGGCATGCAGGCCATGATCCTGGATCTTCGGGACAATCCCGGTGGATTTGTGGATTATGCGGTGGAAATCGCCGACGAGCTGCTGCCTAAAGCAACCATTATTTCCGTACGCGATAAAAATGGTAACGAAAAACAATATACCAGCGACAGCAAGTCGATGGACTTTCCAATGGCTGTGCTTGTCAATCAAAACTCCGCATCTGCTTCGGAAATATTGACTGTGGCGCTCAAGGAGAACCAGCGGGCTGCCATTATAGGAGAGAAAACATATGGAAAGGGTATCATACAATCGCACTTCAATTTGAGCTGGGGCGGATATCTAAAGCTGACCACTGCATCATATTATTCTCCCAATGGCAATGCCATCCACGAAGTAGGGGTGATGCCGGATATAGAAGTCTTCCTGCCGCAAGAGATACAAAATGATCCCAGTCTGCTAACGGATGAAACCGATACGCAGCTGCAAAAGGCCATAGAAATACTGACACAATCATAAAAGCGGAGCTTTAGCTCCGCTTTTTATATAAGCTGTTATTTTGCTTGTAGCAATGATAATAGAGAGCTCAGCTGAGTCAGCGAGGATGGGGGTGGCGTTTCCGTTCCCTCTGCCGGGCTCGCCGGCCGCTGTTGCATAAGCTGCATCATCAAGGGGAGCATTTGCATCATTTGTGGGTCTCCTTCTCCCATAGCGCCGCCTGCCTGGCTCATCAGCATCGACAATAGGCCCGCAAGGCTGCCGCTGTTGCCCGTCTGCATTTGAGAAATCAGCGACTGCATTTGGGTTACCTGCTGCAGTGTTTTAGACATTGCTTCCCCATTGGGCATGGCCTGCAAAAGCTGTGGCAGCATGGAGGACATCGGATCCTGCGGCTGACTTTGGATATTGTCGGAAACGATTCTTTCCTGCTGGCGATCCGGCTCATTTTGCGGCTCTGTAGATTTCGGCCGCGGTGACGCTTCCGGAATCTGCTGAGGAAGATGCCGGGCACGCAATGTAGACATACAAACACCTCCTTGTCATACGATATGCAGAAGAAGAGAAAAGTGTGCCGGGGGAAACATCGTGCGTATGTCTGCATAGCATAGCAGTAAGAAAAGGAGGGACCATCTATGGCCAAAGATTTAAGAAGCAGAAAAAGCGGCATGGGGGGCACAAAACCCTTTGCCAAAAAGCCGGAGATCGATCCTAGGCAGGAGGATTTCATCCGACGTGCCGTAGAACAAAATCAGGGTCGTGATAAGGATGATTTGCAAAAAGAACTGTTTGAGCGGGTCAGGGCGCAAAAGCAGGCAGGGCAGTTTGATCCGGCCGGGCTGGAAAGCTTTATGCAAAGCGTTGGCCCTATGCTAACGCCGGAACAGCGGGCCCAAATGGAAACCTTGGTCAGGTCCTTAAAAAATAGTTAGCGAAATCGTTGAAAAATGGCGAAAAGCCCCTGTATAATGAAAACAGGAGGCTGAAAAAATGGCGAAAAAAAGAGTGTCTGCCAAAGAGCAGGAGCGATATACAAACATACTGCAAGCATTGAAGGTGGCGTATCCAGATGCAAAGCCGGGCTTGGATTTTACCAATCCGTTTGAATTGCTGATCGCCACCATTCTTTCCGCGCAATGTACGGACAAGCAGGTGAACAAGGTAACGCCTGCGCTGTTTCATGATTATCCGGATGCAAAATCCATGGCCAGGCTGACGCCTGAAGAACTGGCACCCTATATCAAAAGCTGCGGATTTTATGCAACAAAATCCAAAAATATCATAGCAACCTGCCGCATCTTGGCGGACAAATACGACGGGAAAGTACCAGAGGACCGGGATGAGCTGCAGACTTTGCCCGGTGTTGGTAGAAAAACGGCCAACGTGGTGGTCTCCAATGCCTTCGGCCAGGATGCCATTGCTGTGGATACGCATGTGTTTCGCGTGGCAAACCGACTGGGGCTGGTGCATGCAAAGGATGTGAAAAAAACCGAGGAGCAGCTGATGGAGCATATCCCGCAGGAGCAGTGGAGCATTGCGCATCATTGGCTGATCTGGCATGGCCGCCGGGTATGCAGCGCCAGAAACCCAAAATGCCAAGGTTGTCCGTGCGAAATATTTTGCGAATTTGCACATAAACAGATAAAAAAAATGGATACAAAACAAAAATAAATAAAATATAAGGGCATATAATCTTGCGCTTTTATCATGATTGTAGTATAAAAAAAAAGAAAGTTTTTTAACGAACACAAAAAAACTGAACTCGGAAGGGGTAGAACAATGTCCTACGTGCAAGATGTATACGAAGTCGTAAAACAAAGAAATGGCAACGAACCGGAGTTTTTGCAGGCAGTCAAAGAAGTGTTTACTTCGTTGGAGCCTGTGTTTGAAAAACGTAAGGACCTGGTAGAGGCAAAGATCCTGGAGCGTTTGGTGGAGCCGGAACGGCAAATTATGTTCCGCGTGCCTTGGATGGATGATGAAGGCAAGCCGCAGGTAAACCGTGGCTTTAGGGTCGAATACAACAGCGCCATTGGGCCCTACAAAGGCGGCCTGAGGTTCCACCCCAGCGTAAATCTTTCCGTCATCAAGTTTTTGGGCTTTGAACAAATCTTTAAAAACAGCCTGACTGGCTTGGCCATGGGCGGCGGCAAGGGAGGCAGCGATTTTGATCCCAAAGGGAAATCCGATGCCGAGATCATGCGTTTCTGCCAATCCTTTATGACAGAACTGTACCGCCATATCGGTGCAGATACCGACGTACCGGCGGGCGATATTGGCGTAGGCGGACGCGAGATCGGGTATATGTATGGGCAGTACAAACGCATTACCAATGAGTTTACCTCCGTGCTAACGGGCAAAGGCATTCCTTATGGCGGTAGTCTGGCTCGTACCGAAGCGACAGGCTATGGCTTGGTGTATTTTGCGGATAATATGATTCGCGCCAAGGGTAAAAGCTTCGATGGCGCCAAAGTATTGGTTTCCGGCAGCGGCAATGTGGCGTTGTATGCAGCGCAGAAGGCTGTCAGCCTTGGCGCTACGGTATTGGCGATGAGCGATTCCACCGGCTATGTATACGATGCAAACGGGATCGATGTTGAGCTGATGCGTCAGCTTAAGGAAAAAGAACGTCAGCGCATCCATGTTTACGCAGATCGCGTGAAAACGGCGCAGTTCCATGAAGGCTGCAAGAATATCTGGAACATTCCCTGCGACATCGCGCTGCCGTGCGCCACGCAGAATGAGCTGGATGAGGAAGCCGCAAAGACCTTGGTGAAAAATGGCTGCTTTGCCGTGGCAGAAGGAGCCAATATGCCCAGCACATTGGAAGCGACCAATGTATTCATTGATAACAAGATCCTGTTTGCCCCGGGCAAGGCATCCAACGCAGGCGGTGTAGCGGTATCTGGTCTGGAAATGGCGCAAAACGCTTCTCGTTTGGCATGGACGTTTGAACGCGTGGATGAGGAACTGAAGAACATCATGAAAAACATCTATCAGAATGCTTCCAACGCAGCCAAAGAATTTGGCTTTGAGGACAATCTTGTGGTTGGCGCCAACATTGCTGGCTTTATCAAAGTTGCGGATGCGATGCTGGCACAGGGCATCGTGTGATTCATAGCATGAGATTCTTGCAAAAAACCCGCCGATTCGGCGGGTTTTTCTTTGATTGAGGAGACAATAAGCAATGGATGATTGCAAAAGAACAGCGGCTGCTGATATAATCATCAGGAAAGAGAGGATGGATCGTGTTTATCGATAAAGCAAGAATTTTTATAAAGGCCGGCGATGGCGGCGATGGATGCGTAGCATTTCACAGGGAAAAATATGTGCCGGACGGCGGCCCGGACGGCGGTGATGGCGGACGCGGCGGCGATGTGTTTTTTGTAGCGGACCCGGGTATGAGAACGCTGCTGGATTTTACCTATAAGCGGCATTTCAAAGCGCAAAACGGTACGCCGGGAAAGGGCAACAACTGCACCGGGAGAAATGCAGAAGCTTTGACCATCAAGGTGCCGCTGGGCACTGTGGTATTCGATGAGGATACGGAGCTGGTCATGGCAAATCTATCCGAGGCTGACCAGCCAAAGCGGGTGCTTAGGGGAGGTCGCGGTGGCCGCGGTAATGCCAGGTTTGCTACAGCAACGCGAAAAGCGCCAAGGTTTGCTCAGCCGGGAGAGCGTACACAGGGTCGCTGGGTGCGGCTGGAATTGAAATCGGTGGCCGATATAGGGCTGGTAGGCTTTCCGAACGTCGGGAAAAGCACGACGCTGGCAGCTGTTACCCGCGCCAATCCCAAAATTGCAGATTATCATTTTACGACGCTTTCTCCAAACTTAGGCGTTTTGCAAGTGGATGGCCGATCCTATACCATGGCGGATATACCGGGCCTGATCGAGGGAGCCAGCAGCGGTCAGGGCTTAGGTCATGAATTTTTACGACATATCGAGCGTACAAGGGTGCTGATCCATGTCATTGATGCCTCGGCGTTGGAAGGACGCGACGTACTGGAAGATTACCATACCATCATGCAGGAATTATCCGAATACAATGAAGAGCTGGCCAAGCGCCCCATGGTCGTAGCGGCCAACAAGGCGGACTTGCCGATGGCAGAAGAGAATATCCAGCGGCTTAAGACGGCGCTGGAGCCTAAGGGCATTAAGGTATTTGCAGTGTCTGCCGCCGCGCACAAGGGATTAAAGGAAATGCTGCGCTGCGTGGCGGATCTGGTGGATGCCTTGCCGCCTATTGTACTGGAACCCGAAACCTTTGATGAAAGCATGCTTTGGAAGCAAAAAACCTTCACGGTGGAAAAGCTTTCGGAGGATTATTATGAGGTGCAGGGAGATTTGGCGGAGGAGATCATCCGTCGTATGTATCCTAACGACCGCGATTCCATCCGGTATTTTGGAGAACAATTGGAAAAGCAGGGCATTGTTGCAGCCCTGCGGGAAAAAGGCGCCCGCGATGGAGATACCGTTTTGATGGCGGGCTATGAATTTGAGTTTGTAGAATAGGGGTAGAATCATGATTACAAGTAAGCAAAGAGCGTATTTGCGCTCCATGGCCAACCAAACCGAGCCCATCATATATGTGGGTAAGGCCGGTATTACGGATAACCTGATAGAGCAGGTTTCGGATGCGCTGGTGGCGCGTGAATTGATAAAGGGCAGTGTGCAGGAAAACTGCCCGCTGTCTGCCAAGGAAGCGCTTAGGCAGCTTTGCGAGGTTGTGCGTGCAGAGCCGGTACAGGCCATCGGACGGAAATTTGCCTTATACCGTCCCAACCACAAAGAACCGAAAATACAGCTTCCAAAGGCTTAAAATTTATCTTGCGTGCGCCTTTTTTGGCGGCTTGGCCGCAATGGATTTGTGGTCCGTATAGTATGCCACAAAGGCCAGGAAGAAGCACAAAGAGCCCATCAACGGATAGTATAGCCGCTGTCCTGTGATGAAGGAGGCGGCAAACAGAATGGCGCCGCAGGAAACATAGGCCTTGACACGCGAAGCATGCAGCGCTTCGCGTTTTAATTTTTTCAGGCTTACGCGCTTTTCTTCCAGCTTTTCCAAAAGTGCCTGCTCTACCTCTTTGGCGTCTGGCAGCAGCCCCTGGCGCTGTGCCAGATCCAGGATCTTTTGTCGATTGAGTACTTGGCATTGCAGCCCTTGTAGCTCATGCAGAAAGGCATGCGCAGAATCTGTCAATGGGGCAGTCGCGATGATCAGACATTCATCTACCCCCAGCTGTTGGATCTCCCGGTAACTATCTAAAAGCTGCTGAACGCTGACCTTGTTTTCAGGATGATTCTGTAAGGCAAGAATAAAGGCCGAGTTTTCATTGGCCTCGCACAATAGCCCCAGAGGATGTTCACAGACCACCCGATACCCCATATGGCGCACCAGCTGTTTGATAAGCAGCAAAAACCGCCTTCTTGGCAGCAGCACGATCTTCTCAAAGAGGTATTCCCGCGAAAGCTCCATGCGCTTTTGCTCAATGTATTTATCCAGCCGAATGCTTTTCCATAGTGCAATGGCGCATGTGGCCATCAACATGCCTACGGCGGCCAAAATGGCGGATAGCAATACATGAGCCGTCTGCATCAGAGTAAACACATAAAGCACGGCAAAGATAACAAGGCGTAAAGCGATAAAATCAATCGACCTAGCCAAAATGCTGCGGTTTCCGTAGAGTGTTTGCCGATAATACTGGCGTAGCTGTCTATTTTCCATATCCATATACCTCCCTTGTTACGGATAGTATTGCCATAAATGGAAAAGTTAGACATTTTTATGCGATTGTTTTGCATTTGCTGTTGATTGTCGTTTATAATAAAGCCAATAGGAGGAGAGTATCACGGAAACGCAATTCACCTTTGCTTCTTCAGTGCGGATCTGCCTTGAAAAAGCACATATTGGTATTTTGGGCGGCACGTTCAATCCTGTCCACAATGCGCATATCATGATGGCGCGCATGGCTCTGGCAGAGTATGATTTGGAGCGTGTCGTGTTGATTCCCACAGGCCAGCCGCCGCATAAGGAGGGAGAGCAAATTGCAAGCGCTGAGCACCGCTTGGCAATGCTTCGGTATGCGGTGGAAACGGAGCCGGGGCTTTGCGTATCCCCGATGGAAATCAAACGAAGGGGAACAACTTATACCGTGGATACTCTATACCAACTGCATGCCAGAAAGCCAGCACTCTATTCCTTTATCATTGGCGCGGATACATTGTGCGATCTGACGAATTGGAGGGAGATTGCAAAGGTGTGTACGCTGTGTGATTTTATCGCCTTTTTCCGGGATGGCATGAATATGGAGAAAACAATGGAAGCAAAACGGTACATGGAACAAACCTATGGGGCCAAGATTCATATCAGCACTTGTAAGATTCCGCATGTATCCTCTACAGAGATCCGCCGGCGTCTGTTATGCGGCCAGCCGATTTCGCAATATGTCCCTAAGTCGGTAGAGCGATATTTGCTGGAAAATGAGGTGTACCATGCCCAATAACGCTACGATCCGGAAAATTGTATCGCAGAGGCTGTCTCATCATCGAATGCAGCATACGCTAGGGGTGGAAATGACGGCTATACAGCTGGCCCGGTTGTATGGCGTAGACGAGGAAAAAGCATGTACGGCGGCTCTTTTGCATGATTATGCGAAGCAGATGCCCTCCGATCGGCTTTTGGCAAAGGCACAGGCATATGGCTTGGAAATCGGCGATTTTGAACGAGCACATCCGGATCTGCTGCATGGCCCTGTTGCTGCAAAAATGGCGGAGGAGGAATTTGCCATACACGATCCGGATATTTTGGAAGCGATTACATACCATACGACGGGCAAAGTCGGCATGGGAACGTTGGCCCAGATCATCTATTTGGCAGACTCCATTGAGCCGCATAGGAAATTTCCAGAGGCCGATGAGCTGCGCAGGCTGAGTTTGAATCGCCTGCCGGAGGCGCTGTATCAATGCGCCCGGCACACGATGATTTACTTGGCACAGAGAAACATCCCTCAGCATCCGGCAACCCAAGAGGTGTTGACATGGTTCAAACAATTACAAGAAAAGGAGCAAAATGATGACGGAACAAGCGAAAAAAATTGCTGAATGTGTGGCCAATGCATTGGATGCAAAAAAGGCGTCTGATATACAGATCATAGATGTGGCAGAGATGACAATTGTAGCGGAATGCTTTGTGGTAGCCTCCGGAAGCAATCCCATTCAGGTGCGGGCGCTATCCCAAGCTGCGGAGGAAGCTGCCCAAGAGCAGCTGGCGCTGTCGCCGCTGCGCAGCGACGGGTACAACGAAGGCCGTTGGGTTGTCTTGGATTACGGCGATGTACTGGTTCACATTTTTCATCAGGAGGAACGCGATTTTTACAATTTGGAGCGTCTTTGGAACGACGGAAACAATACCATCCAATTTCGTGCTTAAAAAGGAGCGGCTGTGCTCCTTTTTTATTGTGATGATAAATACAGTGTCAGAGCGTCGATTCCCTGTGCTAGGCGCAGTTCGGGGTCTTGAAAATGTCCACCTGGATGGAGGATAAGCGGCGTCTGCCAAGCATCTGCTAATGCCTGCGTACATCTTTTTACCCGGGCCATTCTGGCGTTGCGTGTACGGTGCTCTTTTTGCCCAAGGGAAAGGTATAGGTACGGAGAAGACACCGAAAAGGAATGGGACAGCGCATATTCGACCCAGCCGTCAAACCATAAGGAGCCGGAAACGGAAGCGACAGAAGAAAAAAGGTCCGTATGATATATGCTATACAGAGCAAATAGGCCTGCCATTGAATAGCCTGCAATGCCCCGAGCGTCAACGGAAAAGGATAGCTGGGCTTCCATAGCAGGTAAGATATGATGGGAGAGCAATGAAAGAAAGGCGGACGCCTTTCCACCAAAATCTTGAGAGGATGCGAAAAGCCGGGGCGCCGGCCAGGGGGAAAGATCGTCATTCCAGTTCATACCGGTTACGCATGCCAGCACACACTTTTGCTGTAACAAAGCAAAGACATTCTCTCCTTGGGATTTTTGGCAGGGAAGCCAAATAACAGGAAAGGACCCTTCGGCTTCAGGAACGTATAGACATACTTGGCAATGCGCAATATCGAATTCGTATTTCATGGATAATCTCCTAGTAACGATAGAGAAAAAGCCGCAAATATGTTGCGACTTTTTACTATCGGCGCGGCCTGCGTGCGGAACGAGAACGTTCATACTCGCTGGGAGGCCTTAACTGTTTACGCTGGTTTTTGCGCCCGGTTTGCCTGGCGGCTTGGCGGGCACGTTTAGAATCAGAGCCATAAAGCCTGCGGCTGTTGCGCATTTGGCGCTTGCGCCTAGGCTTTGTTAAGATGCGGAGAATAATGACCAGCAGAAAGAAAATACCGATGCAAAGCAAGATGATGATGACGGGACGAAATGCATCGGATTCTACCGGCGTTTCCGTCACCACGACAGGCTTTTTGGTAACTTGCGTACGATATAGCTCCGTTCCGTTTAGGGAATACACAGCCTGGCCTACCGTGGCACCATCAGGCACAGGGGCGGTAAGGCTGGGATCCAATTCATAGCTAACAGTCAGCTGAGCGCCTTCTGCGTTGAAGGCATTTGCCAAATCACTGGTAGCCTGGTAATAAATTTCGCCGTCCGGCAAAATGGGCGTCAGTACAGATGGCTCGCTATCACCGGGCAGGATTGTTTGCAGCGGTGTGTCTTTAATTTTCTGCGTAAGATCGAGCACAGTGATGGTAAAACCGTAATCCAGAAGAGCACGCGCATCCACCCAACGCTGGTTTTGGCCGCTGGTATGGTCTCCCAACACGATGGCGATGATCTCGCGATCCCCAACCTTTGCAGACGCGGCCAAACATCCGCCCGCTGCGCTGGTGGATCCCGTCTTGATGCCGGTAGCAGCGTCATAGTGATAGGGCTGGTTGGATTCCTTGGTGGAAATAAAACGGTTGCTGATATAGATCGTACGCGCATCATGGCGGTTGGTCGCGGCCATTGTGTACTCGGGCGTGGATACAACGGTACGAAAGGTATCATTCTTCATGCATTCCCGCGCCAAAAGGGCCAAGTCATAGGCGGTAGTATAGTGATTTTCATTTGTTAGCCCGTGGGGGTTGGCAAAGTGCGTATTGGTCATGCCCAATTCTTGGGCGCGCTGGTTCATCTTTTCGACAAACGCGCTGATATCCCCTCCGCCCAAATCAGATGCAATGGCGGCCGCGGCGTCGTTGCCGGAAACCAGCATCAGCCCATATAGCAAATCCTTATAGCTAAGCTCCTCGCCATCATATAGGCCAACCAAGGAAGAATCGCTGTCAAAAGAGGTGACTGTGCTGGGGCAAACCATCGTTTGTTCCAAATCCTTGCCGGATTCCAACAAAAGCAAAGCCGTCATCATTTTGGTAAGGCTGGCCGGATTGCTGCGCGTATCCTTTTCTTTTTCTGCAAGCACTTCACCTGTCGCTTCGTCCATGAGCACATAATTGGCGCAGGTCGTAGTAGGCGGCCCGGAGGATGAGGGGTCGCTTTCCGCTTGTGCTGATGCTACAGTAGGCAAAACCGCAGAAAAAAGCAGAAAGAATACGAAAAATATAGAGAAATACGAAGAAAATACTTGCTTTTTCATAAAAAAAAGTATAACAAAGAAGAGGAAAAGTGACAATAGTTTTACGGGAATAAGGCGGCAGAAATGAAAAGAGAAAACAGCATTGTTGGTCGGGGAAAGAAAAGGGAAGAGTTGAGAAAATGGACGATCCTCCTCCTTTTGTTTGCAGGCTTAGCCGTGTTGGGGTACTGTCTGGATCGCTTTGCGCCATCGCCGGATGACGTCCTTGGGCCGGCAGTGCAAACCACAACGCCTTCTGCAACGGAGGCCCATCGGAAAACCATCCAGGTAAAAATTACAGGAAATATTTCCAAGCCCGGTGTTTATACGCTCCGGGAAGGCGCTAGGGTTAAGGATTTGGTGGAAAAGGCAGGGGGCCTGCCGGATGGCTATGATAAAACACAGCTGCCGATCTCCCTGCTGTCTGAATTATTTGACGGTCAGCTTGTTGTGATTCCATAGCGCTTGCGGGAAAAATATGGTATACTGCTCACAGCAAAGAAGCTACAAAAAATCGGATTTGGGAGGAACGATCATGGCTTTTCGCATCCTGGCAGTGGATGATGAACCATTGATTTTAAAAGGCCTGCGCTTTTCTTTAGAGCAGGACGGATATATCGTAGAAGAGGCGTTGGATGGCCAATCGGCGCTAGATATGATTCAAAGCACACAATATGATTTGATTTTGCTGGATGTTATGCTGCCTGTTGTAAGCGGTACGGATGTGCTACGTCAAATGCGGGAGTTTACCGATACGCCGGTTATTATGCTGACGGCCAAGGGCGATGATATGGATCGCATTTTAGGCTTGGAATATGGTGCGGACGATTATATGGTAAAACCCTTCAATATTTTGGAGGTTAAGGCCAGAATCAAAAGCGTGCTTCGACGGACACAGATAAAAACGCCGGCCTCCAACGTAATTCAGTTTAAAAATCTAATCATAGATCCCACGGCGAGAAGTTGTGCTAGGGACGGCATAGAAATCAATCTTACGGTGAAGGAATTTAATTTATTGATGACTTTGGCGCAGGAGCCAAGTAAGGTGTTTTCTAGAGAACAGCTGCATCAAGCGCTTTGGAAAAATGAAAAGGCGGACGGGAAGTATGACTTGCGCACCGTAGACGTACATATCCGGCGTCTGCGCGAAAAGATCGAGGAGGACCCGGCACGCCCGTCTTTTATCATGACAAAATGGGGAGTTGGCTATTACTTTGCAGATCGGTAAAAAATTAAAACCCATCAAGCTTTTTTCAACCATACAGGGCCGTATCGTTGTCCTGTATGGTTTATTGTTTTTGATTGCTTTTATTTTCATCAATCTGGCTGTCAGCCAGCTGACCGGCAGCTTTTTGACCACCTCACGCATTGATAGCCAAAGCCAGGAAGTAGAGTCCATTGCAACACATTTGGCAGCGGCTACGGCCAACGGCGATGCAGAAGAACTGTATACGCAGATGCTGTCTTCCAGCAAGCAGATCGGCGGTCGTGTGCTGGTGCTAGATACTGACGGCATCGTCTTGATGGATTCGTACGCTATGCTCAACGGGCGGCTTTTGCAGCATAAGGAAATCGAGGATATCCGCAACAACAGCCGTACAGTGTCCTACGGATTTCATGAAGTAGATGGAGAAAAAGGCTCTCTGTTTGATAACGGAAAATTTTGGGCGGTGTACTATACCACGCCAATTGTATACCAATCCCGCAATGTAGGGATATTGCTCGTCAGCGTATCCATCCAGGACGTTATGGATATGGTAACGCAAACCCAGCAGGATTTTGCACTGGTATCCATCCTGATTCTGTTGGCAATGATCATGATCGGGATCCTGATTGCCCGATGGATCTCAAAGCCCATAGCGCAGATGACAAACGCCATCCAGAAAATGTCACATGGCGATTTCAGCGGAAAGGTAAAAATTACGGGCGCCAGCGAGATTGTGGAAATGGGCAAAACATTCAACCGAATGAGCGAGCGGTTGGACAATGTAGAGAATCAAAGGAGAGACTTTATCGCCAATGCCTCTCACGAACTGAAAACGCCGCTATCCTCCATCAAGATTCTTGCGGAATCTTTGCTGTATCAGGAAAATGTGCCGGAAGAAATGTACAAGGAGTTTTTGACGGATATCAACGCTGAGATAGATCGGCTGAATTCCTTGCTTACGGATCTTTTGACCTTGGCGCAGGCCGATAACCCCGCCATGGTAATGCGTATGACCTGGGAAAACTTGGATGAGATCATCGCGGAATGCATCCATTCGTTGCAGCCGCTGGCCCAGGAAAAAAACATCAAAATTAACCATATCTGGAATGGCGTAAGTATGCGCTGCGATAGGCTGAAAATGTCCACAGCGCTGATCAACTTGATTTCAAATGGCATTAAGTATACGCCGCCGGAGGGTAGTGTGACCGTAGAGGTGGAGGAGCAAAGCCAGTTTATCATCATTACGGTTTCGGATACCGGCATTGGGATTCCGCAAGAAGAACAGGCGCATGTGTTTGAAAGATTTTATCGCGTGGACCGCGCCAGGGCCAGAGACACAGGCGGTACGGGGTTGGGCCTTGCGATTGTGCAGCAGGTCGTGCGTTTGCATGGCGGGGAGATCATGCTGACGAGCACGGAAAAAAGCGGTAGTACCTTTACCATTACCATGCCTCAAGGGAGGCCGGAAGCATGAAAAAGAGAAAATGGGCGGCAGCCCTGATGAGCATGGCGCTGGCGACGGCCATGATATCCGGATGCTCTGTCATCAAAGAAGAAATTTCCCATTCAATTTACCAGCCGCAGATCAATCCGCTGGCAGGGCAGAATATTTCCGAGACAATTACATCGAACTTTTATTATGTGGTAGAGGGAGAGAACCAGCTGGCCAGCGTTTCCCAGACCATAGATGTTGCCAGCGGGGAAACAAGGGAAGAGGCTGTGCTGCGTACGCTGCTGCAAGGGCCGCCGCAAAACATGGGCCTTGCCTCAGCACTGCCGGAGGGCACAGAGGTGGTGTCTGTATCCTTGGATGGGCAAACCTTAAACGTAACGATGAACAACCGCTTTTTAACGAGCACGCCGGTGGTTATGTCGGATGGTACGGTCAGTGAATCTGCAGCAGAGCAAACGGCGATGAAAAACCGTCTGGCGCTGTATGCGGTGGTCAATTCCTTGGCGGAGTTAGATCCTTTTATTCAGGTGCAGATTTTGGTGGATAAGGACAAGACGGGAAAAGGCACAAGGCCTACCCGGTTAGAGGTAGGACTGACGGGTACGGGAGAAAACTCCGTTTTAGAGCCGTTGGGGAAAAACAATGATTTATTGTTAACGCCCAAAACCGCTGTTGAGATTGTGATGGATGGAGCCATGAGCAACGATAAGCAGAGGGCTTCCCGGCTGCTTTCTGGGAGCTTTGACCTAACCAACGCCGAAGCCCTGCAGGCCAAGGCAGAGCAGGCCAGGGGCGCCGTGGATTCTTATCAGATTGTAGATGTTTCAATGGCTGAAGATGGGCAGAGCGCTGTGGTATATGTAGATGTAACGCAGACGATGAAGGATGGGCAGTCCCAAAAACTGTATAATCAGGCTATCTCCGTAAAGCGGGATACTGGTATCTGGAAAGTAGAGGTGGAAAGCATTGAACCAATCCTGTTCCCATAAAATAGCCCGGCTGTTGGCTGTGCTGATTTGCTGTGCGCTGCTGGCAGGCTGTAAGGGCAAAGAGCAGGAGGATGTGTTTCCGGATATTGCACATTATACCGTGCCGGAGCAGAACTCCATGCGTGTAACGCTATACTTTCCCACGGAAGAGCCCTCCGCGTTTAGTTCAGAGGTGCGGCAGGTGGATCTGCCTTCCGGGAAAAGGCCGAGCGAAGCTGTGATAGAGCAGCTTATGAGCGGCCCGCAAGGCAATTTGCTGCCCGCTTGCCCGGCGCATTACAGCCTAAACCATGTATGGATCATCGACAACGTAGCTTATATTGATCTGCAGAACAACGGAGAAGAGGAGGATGATCTTTCTCAGTTCCGTGCAGTGGCAGTCCGTACGCTAAACCCAATTTTCAATACCGATTACGTATTGCTGACGGTGGATGGCAATGTGCCGGTTGGCGTTCAAAACGGATTGGTGCGCTCTAGTGAGGAAAAAGAGACAAACAAAATTCATCTTTTGACGTATTATCCGGACAAGGCAGGAGAATATCTGGTACCAAAGCCCCGATCTTCTGACAAGCAGATGTCGCTTTGGGTCAGCGCTTTTTCACTCTTGGTTGCCGGCAATGAGCCGGAGGGAACCAAGGCCTGTTTTGATGATCAGATCAAGGTGATCAGCGGCCGTATCGAGGCGGACACGCTTTATGTGGATCTCTTTGTGCCGGAATCGCATACTTCTTCTCCTCTATGCTACGCTGCTTATGCCCAAACGCTTCTGCACAATGCCAGCGGCTTAAAACGCGTGATTCTAAGCGCCAACGGCACGCCTTTGCAGGGGATGGAGGGGATGTCGCAGAATCCTGGGGAATTTACCAAGGAATCGTTGTCGGATCTTTTGGGGGCACACATTACGGCTTACTATGCCAATGAAGACGGGCTTCTTACCGCTGTGCGCAGGGCTGTGCCGATGGAAAAAGCCAGCAATGCACTTACGCCTCTTTATGAAATGTTGAAAGGCCCTGAACAAGGAGAAGCCTTGGCCTCTGTTTTCCCATCTGGTGTACAAGAGGAAGATATTTTAGACATCAATTACGACCATAATACTGCGATCTTAAATCTGTCCGATCATTTTTATGAAGCTGTGGGCCCTTTATCAGATACGGCGGAGACACAGCTGGTGTATGGGATGGTCAATGCGCTGACAGATCACGGAGGCATCAGCAGGGTGGTGTTGCTGCAAAATGGACAGACCAGAGATTTGATGAATAAAGCCGTTGTCATTGCCAAACCCTTGCTTCGGAATCCCGGGATGATTTCAAAGCAATAAATAAAACGGCAATCAGCTGCCTACAATGAGTAGAAAGGAGGATATAACCATGCGTATGGTGGATCTAATTGTGAAAAAACGCCAAGGACAGGCGCTTAGCGCAGCAGAGATTGCTTGGATGATACAGGCGTATACCGAGGGGGCGCTGCCCGATTACCAGATGTCTGCGATGATGATGGCAATCTGCTTTGCCGGAATGACTGCTGAAGAGACAGCGGCGCTGACGGATGCTATGACACATAGCGGAACGGTGCTGGATGTATCTTCGGTAGGGGCACAGGTAGCGGATAAGCATTCAACCGGCGGGGTTGCGGATACAACGACGTTGGCCGTGGTTCCCATTGTAGCAAGCTGCGGAGTTACGATGGGGAAAATGTCTGGACGTGGATTAGGGCATACAGGGGGTACGCTGGATAAGCTGGAAGCGATCCCAGGTTTTAGTGTAGATGTAGCGCCTCAGCGGTTTTTAGCACTGCTCCAGGAAAATGGCTTGGCCGTCGTAGGGCAAAATGAGGCATTGGCGCCGGCGGATAAAAAGTTGTACGCGCTGCGGGATGTAACGGGCACGGTGGATTCGCTGCCCTTAATCGCTTCCTCTATCATGAGCAAAAAACTGGCTGCTGGGGCAGATATCATCGTGTTGGATGTTAAAGTGGGCAGCGGCGCATTTATGAAAACGCCGGAGGATGCGGCGGCGCTGGCCAAAACGATGGTGGAGATCGGCGTTCATTTGGGCAAAAAGACGGCAGCGCTGATTACGGATATGAACCAGCCCCTGGGCAGCTGTATCGGCAATGCGCTGGATGTACGGGAGGCCATTGAAATTTTGCAAGGGAAGCATCAGGACAGCGATTTATTTGCGATCTGCAAACGCTTATCTGCCCAGCTTATTCGCTTGGGTGGTAAGGCTGAGGGGGAAAGGGAAGCGGAACGCATGGTGCTGGATGCGATTGCTTCCGGCAGGGCATTGCAAAAACTGGCAACGATGATACAGGCACAGGGAGGAGATGCCCGCGTATGCCAAGATACATCGAGGCTGCCTAGCGCAGAAAGAATTATTCCTGTATTGTCTCAGCAGGCTGGATATATAGCCAAAATGGATACCCAAAGCATTGGTGCCTGTGCGCAGCTGCTGGGGGCGGGCAGAGAAAAGCTGGGCGATAAGATCGACCCTGCTGTGGGCATTGTGATGAAAAAAAGAGTGGGTGACTTTGTGCGCACCGGGGATGTGCTCGCTGAGTTTCATGTAAATGAAAAAAACATGCTTCAGGAAGCCATGCGGCGCTTTTTGGCGGCGTTTGCCTATTCTAAAAAACCGGTGGATCCTCCCAAGCTCGTTTATGGGCTGGTAGATGCGCAAGGCTTGCACGAAGAATAATAAGGGGGTATACAAAAGATGGATGTGATAGCATATGGCATTCCGGTGATGGATTTGCTCATCAATATCGACCATGGTTTGGCGCCAAACGAATCGATAGACATCAACCAGACTTCTTGGCAATACGGGGGCAAAGTATCCACCGGTTTGGTGGCAACCAAGCTGCTCTGCGATTGTGAATGCAGCATGGCAGGCACCACGGGCGGCATGTTTGGCCGCCTGATTCGCCGTGAATTTGAGCGGCACGGCATTGACATTTCTTATCTGCGCCATGAGGAGGATACGGATTCACAATTTTGCGTGTGCCTTTCCGTTTTATCGGATAGCACGCGCAACATTATGGTGAAGCGATCTACCGTGCCGAATTACACACCAGAGGAAATACGGGCACAGTCGGCGTTTATTCAATCCGCTTCCTATGTTTTTTTGGCAGATTCCAAGCCATACAGCATCGAGGTAGGAAAAGTGACCCATGAGGGCTGCGGTAAGGTGGTATACGATGCCGACCGCTATTATGATGAGGGGATGCCGGAAATGCTGGCGGAGTGCGACTATCTCATTGCCAGCGAATTTGTGTACCGCCATCTCTTTGGGAAAAGCCAGGATTGGGAGAAAAAATTAAGGCAGATGCGCACCATGTGCCGGCCCGGGGCCGTTGTGGTTGTGACGTTGGGGGAAAACGGTTTGGTAGGGCTGGACGAAACCGGGTTTTTCCGGCTACCCGCTTTTCGAGTAGAGGTTGTGGATACCACGGGTGCCGGGGACGTATTCCATGGGGCTTTTTTGGCGGGGCTGATTCAGGGTATGAATGTGCGGGAAGCTTGTAAATATGCCAGCGCTGCAGCCGCCATCAAGTGTACCAGAATCGGCGGACGGGCTGGGATCCCGACTGAGCAGGTTTGTAAGGCGTTTATGGAAACGGGAAAAATTGATTATACGGACATCGATAAACGCGTGGCATATTACCGAGATCCTCCGATGGGAGAAGGCAAATAAAAAAAGAGGAGCATTGCTCCTCTTTTTTATGGAATGTGTAGGTGGGAAAATTAAGAATCCAAATCCATCTTTGCGCATTGCGGACACAAGCCGTCTAAAATCAGCCGATGCGCCGTTACCTTGCATCCCATATTGCGGGCGGTTTGGTCTACATGCTCCATGTAGGGAACGGGCAGATCTACCACGGCGCCGCATCGTGTGCAGCATAGATGATAGTGTGGCTGTGGATTGCGGTCAAACGCCTCCGGGCCGTCCATACGGCCGACCTTGGCCAGCTTGCCGAGTTTGCACAAAATATCCAGATTGCGGTATACCGTGCCCAAACTGATATTGGGATATTCTTTGCGCAGCGTATCAAAAATATATTCTGCCGTAGGGTGGGTGCCGCTGTTTTGCACAGCCTCCAAAACACGGCTGCGCTGCTTTGAGTTTCGATAATGCGTAGTAGACAATGTAAAACCTTCTTCTATCAGGAATTGTTCTTATTATCTATACTATACTGAAAAATTCTTCATATAGCAAGAAATAATCTTTGTAAAATCTGGGAAAAATTTAAAACAGAGGCAAAGGAAACTTTTTACAATATGTAATTTATGGTATATTATGGAAAGGATTCGATATAAAACCAAAGAGGTGTAATAGATACATGAGAAAAAAAACAAAGATCATTTGTACCATTGGCCCGGCCAGTGAATCGCCTGCTGTATTGAAAAAACTGGTAAAGGGCGGCGCAAACGTATTTCGTCTGAATTTTTCCCATGGGGATCATGCAGAGCATGCAAAGAGGATTCAGGATATCCAGACGCTTCGAAAGGAAATGAATATGCCAATTGGCATCATGCTGGATACAAAGGGACCGGAGATCCGCATTAAAACCTTCCAGCAAACGCCTGTGGAGCTGGCGGAGGGGGATACCTTTACGCTGACAACACGGGATATAGAGGGCACCAAGGAAATCGTTTCTATCACTTACGAAGGATTGCCGCAGGATGTGCAGCCCGGTACGGTGATTTTGATTGACGACGGTTTGGTCGCAATGGAGGTGCTGGAGGTCAAGGACGGTACGGACATTGTCTGTAAAGTAAAAAATGGTGGACAGCTTAGCAATCGTAAGGGCGTAAATGTACCCGGCGTGGATGTAAAGCTTCCCTCCATTACGGAAAAGGATATTGATGATATTCTGTTCGGTATCCAGCAGGGGATCGATTTTATCGCTGCCTCTTTTATCCGCAAAGCACAGGATGTGCTGGAGATCCGCCAGCTATTACAGGAAAATGGCGGTGAAGGCATTCAGATCATCAGCAAGATCGAATGCCACCAAGCCATTGTGAACATTGAGGAAATCGCAAAGGCATCGGATGCCGTTATGGTGGCGCGCGGCGATTTGGGCGTTGAGGTACCGTTACAGCAGGTGCCGATTTTCCAAAAGGAGATTATCCAGCTGTGTAAATCCATCGGCCGCCCTGTGATCACCGCAACGCAGATGTTGGATAGTATGATCCGCAACCCGCGGCCCACCAGGGCTGAGGTTAACGACGTGGCCTCTTCGGTGTACGATGGCTGCGATGCTGTGATGCTGTCCGGGGAAACGGCAGCCGGGAAGTATCCCGTAGAAGCGCTGAGCACGATGGCTTCCATCTGTCAGCATGTGGAAAACCATGCGCGCATTCTGCCTTCTTCTTCGATGGAAAAAGAAGAATACAATATCACGGACGCTGTATCCCATGCTTGTTGCGAATGTGCAAGGGATGTAAACGCCAAGGCCATCGTGACATCCACCTCCAGCGGTTATACGGCGAAAATGATTGCCAAGTTCCGTCCGGAATGCAGGATCATTGCTACGACCCCTTCCGAATCGGTGTACAATAAGCTATCGCTGACTTGGGGCGTAACGCCGATTGTGGCGCCGCAAAGCACTTCAACGGATGAAATGCTCAAGCAGTCTGTAGAGACGGCAAAATTGACCGGCTTGGTGCATGATGGGGATGTTGTGGTGATTTCTGCCGGCGTACCGCTGGGTGTATCGGGTACCACCAACCTGCTGAAGGTTTCTATGGTCGGCGATGTGTTGGTGCGTGGCCGCGGCATTGGCAACGGAACGGTACGCGGGCATGTGTGCGTGGCAAAAACCTTGGAGGATTGCGCGTCAATGTCCTCCCGCGATATTCTGGTTGTCAAAGAAACGGACGACAGATACTTGCCGTATATGAAAATGGCGCGCGCCATTGTATGTGAAAACTCCAATGTTAGCAGCCATACGGCCGTATATGCCATCAAGCAGGGCAAACCGGCCATCATTGGCGCTTTGGGTATTACGGAGCAGTTGAAAACCGGCGATTCCGTTTCTCTGGATATCAGCCGCGGCCGTGTTTTCAGACGTTCATAAAGTTGAATAGAAAAGCGGAAAGCATGTACAAAAGGGTGGAAACACCCTTTTGTAATCTCAGGATGAGAGGAGCAAGCAGATGAAAATTCGTAAGGCGATCATTCCGGCGGCAGGGCTGGGCACTCGGTTTCTGCCAGCGACCAAGGCGCAGCCGAAAGAGATGCTGCCAATTGTGGATAAGCCGTCGATCCAGTATATCATCGAGGAAGCTGTGGAGGCTGGTATTGAGGATATTTTGATCATTACAGGGCGTAGCAAACGCGCCATAGAGGATCATTTTGACTACTCACCAGAACTGGAACGAGAGCTGGAAAAAAAAGGAAAGCTGGATGTTTTGGAAAACCTTCGGAAGATCTCCGATATGGTAAATATTCAGTATATCCGCCAGAAAGAGCCGCGCGGCCTGGGCCACGCGGTATACTGCGCCCATTCTTTTATCAATGACGAGCCGTTTGCAGTGCTCTTGGGCGACGATGTAGCGGTGTGCAAACAGCCGGCCATCGGCCAGCTTATGGATGTATACGATGCCTACCATGCATCGGTGCTGGGTGTATCCACAGTGCCTGAAGAATTGGTCAGTAGTTACGGCATCGTAGCGCCGGATCCGGATTTTAAAAGCGATATGCCCGGCCTCTCTAAGGTGTGCGGTCTGGTAGAAAAGCCGCCGTTAGATAAGGCACCTTCCAGAACCGCGATTTTCGGAAGATACATCATTACGCCGGGGATCTTTGAGGTACTGGCCCGCACAAAACCGGGCGCAGGCGGGGAGATTCAGCTGACGGATGCGCTGAAAGAGTTGATGCAGACAGAGGATATGTACGCCTTGGATTTTGAAGGGAAGCGTTATGACATTGGCTCTAAAATCGGCTTTTTGAAGGCAACGGTAGACTTTGCCTTGCAGCGTGATGACCTGAAGGAACCGTTTATGGAATTTCTAAAGGAAAAAGTGAAGGCATGAAGATCATAAAGAACATTTGGCTGCTTCCCATGCGGGAAGAAGAGGACGTTATCAAGGATGCCGAACTGCATATAAAAGGGGATACCATCGTGTATGCAGGGCCGGCCAGCCACGCTCCTAGAGTACAGGCGTGTGATGAGGTCATTGACGGTGGCGCACGCATTGCCATGCCGGGCTTTGTTAACGCACATGCGCACAATGCCATGGTACTATTTCGCGGCGCGGCGGATGATTTGCCGCTTCATAGGTGGTTGACAGAACGCATTTTCCCGATGGAAGATGAGCTGGATGAAAATGCAGCCTATTGGGGCAACATGCTGGGCATCGCGGAAATGATTCGAGGCGGCACGGCCTGCTATAACGATATGTACTTTTTTACCGAGCAGGAGATTTCTGCCGTAGAGCAAACGGGCATCAAAAGCGTGTTGACGCGCTGCACAGTTTGCCAGGAGATGGATCAGAGCACCATAGAGCAAAAGCTCAGCGTCTATGATGATCTTATGGCCTATCAGGGCGCAGCGGACGGACGCATTTCGGTTACAGTGTCTCCGCATGCGGAATATACATGCAGCGCGCCTTTCTTAAGGGCTTGCGGACAAAAGGCCAAGGCGCTGGGAATACCGTTGCATATCCACATCTCCGAAACAGCTTCTGAGCATGATGAGTGTATTCAGTGCCATGGAAAGACGCCGATAGCACTGCTGGAATCTCTGGATGTATTGGAAAATGAGGTATATGCGGCGCACTGCGTGTATACCAGCCAAGCAGATCATGAAATTATGAAGGAATACGGGGTAACAGCGCTGCACTGCCCGGATTCCAACCTAAAACTGGCAAGCGGCATTGCGCCGGTGGCCCAAATGTTAAAAGACGGTGTAAAGCTGGCGCTTGGCACGGATGGGGCTGCCAGCAACAACAACCTGAATATGATGGAAGAAATGCAGCGAATGGTGCTGCTGCAAAAGGGGATTACGCAAGATGCAGCAAGCATGACGGCAAAGCAAGCTGTGCACATTGCAACCCGGGCAGGGGCAGAGGCGCTGCATACCGGCGGCGGCATATTGGCAGAGGGCTATAAGGCCGATATTATCCTGGTGGATACCAAGGTGCCGCATATGCAGCCAATGCACAATGCGCTGCACAATCTTGTCTATGCGGCGCAAGCGGGCGATGTTTGGATGAATATGGTCAATGGCCGAGTGCTATACCAAGCGGGTGAATACAAGACTTTGGATATTGAAAAGGTCATGGCTGAAGCTGCCAAGGCGGCGGAAAAGTGGATGTAAATAGAAAAAAGAGCTGATCTACAGCTCTTTTTTTGTTTATTTATTCTTGGGCGGGTGTACTCGCCTTTACGATATTTGCGTTATGTTCGGCATCTTCAATGGGCAGGCCTTCCGCCGTGCTGCCGGTAAAGTATAAACAAAATTGGCCGCCCAGCGTATTGTCCGCAACCGTAGCTGTTCCATGCGGCATCCCGCAGAAGGAAGCGGCAAAATAACGATCGCCTACCTGCACAATGCAGGCCCGCTTTTCATAGCTGGTTTGCCCGCCAAAGATTTTTAGCAGCTTTTGTCCTTCTTCTGCATTGGCAGGCTCGAATTCAAGATGATTGGTGCCGCCGACACGCACGGCATTGAAATACAGCTGGCTGGAAAAATCTATGATGAGAAACTGCTGATTGGCAGCAATCATCGGGCTGATTTCCGACCATGGGGTGGTTTCTCCATATTCCCGGGGCCGCACGGTAGAAGGCTTTTCTTCCGGCGTTTTGACCTCTACGATGGCATTGCGCTGTACGCCGGCAGAATACAGCGCCTGGAGCGTCTCTTCCCCTATAAGCCCATCTTGCGTCAAACTGTTCTTTTTTTGGAAAGACAAGATGGACTGCTGTGTCATGCTGACAAAATATCCCGAAGCTTTATAACGAAAGTAACCCAATGCCCGCAAACGATCCTGTACGGCGCCTACCGTGGTGCCGCGCCCGCCGACCATCATAGGCATTTCATCCACCCAGGGAGAAGCCTCGGGCGTATCGTTTTCAGGGGAAGCAGAAGGGGCTGCGGCAGCAGAGGCGTTTGAAACGGAAGGCACAGACGGGCTAGCAGGGGGCTGGCTGTCTTGGTTACAACTGCGAAACAAAAGAAAACCCACTACAATCATCAGGGCCGCTACGATACATAAAAGGATTTTGGGAACCTTTCGCATGAATACCTCCTGTATAATGTCATCATTATATCATCGATGGAGTGGCCAGGCAAATCGGCCAAAGTGGATGGATTGTGATATACTATTTACATAGGAGGCGGGAAAGATGATTTGTAATTGTCCGATATGCGGAACGCTGATGGGGCAAAAAGAGCAGGGCATTGAAAGCAAATGTATCTGCCCTGCGTGCCAGCATACTTGTGATATATGCCTAGGCAGCGGAAAGATGATGGAAAAAGGCGGCCCTGTGCCGCTGGATATCCTGATGAAATATGACAACGAATAAAAAAGCGGCCGGGTACGGCCGCTTTTTTAGCTTTGCAGACTTGTTTTAAGCTGTTCTGCCTTTTCTTTTGCCTGTGTGATATCCTCTTGCTTTGCCTGCTTGACAGGATACCATCCTTGTTTATGCATAAAATCAAAGATGGCATATTGATCCTCTGCGGCTTCCACAAAAAGATCTTGAAGCATGGTGCGAAGGTTGGGGCAGGTTGTTTCGGCAATCAGGGTAGAATAAGCGCTCATTCGCTGTTTGCAGGTAATGAGTAGGTCGTTGAGCATGGCTTTATCATCTAACGTTGTTTTTTCCATGGGGCTCCTCCTTTATTTCTGGCTGGCGATAAATTCATCTAAGCAGGTAAAGTTCTGCTTATGGTGCTGGCATACGCGGTCCAAAAGCTGCTTGGCGTCGTCGCTACGCACCTGCTGGCTGTAAACTTTGGTCTTTTGATAGGACACGGCTTCGTGGTTCATCAGATCCATGACATTGTTCAGATCTTTAGCGATGACTTGCTGGCCATCGGATTGTTGGTTGCTGTTCTGCGGCATATTCAAAACCTCCTCAATGATTTTTGGTTAGTATCAACAAAACGCATAGATTCTATGCGGTATGAAATCTTGGTTTTTTTGTCAAGATGCGTTATGATGTAAACAAACGAACAAATGAGGATTACGATGGATCGGCCTGTAAAAAAACAAAAAAAGAAAAAGCTTTGCATGGATGCTGCGCTGACGTATTTGGGAACTCGGATGCGCTCGGAATACGAAATGCGGAGCTACCTGCAAAAAAAAGAGTATCGCGAAGATGAGATAGAGCAAACGATAGAGCGACTAAAGGGATATGGATATATCGATGACCTAGCCTTTGCCAAAGAGCTGATACGTTGTAAAACAGCGATACGGCCTATGGGGAAGCGCGCCTTACAGCACGCATTGTATAAGGAGGGGGTGGATAAGGACACGATTGAAGAGGGCCTAGCCGCCTATCCTGACGAAGCGGAGCAGGAGGCCTGCGATGTGCTGTGCGAAAAACTAATGCGGAAAAACGGAACAGATCGGCAAGGGCTTGCCAAAACGCAGAGGGCTTTAGCGGCCAGAGGGTTTGGCTATGAGCTGGTTTCAAAAGCAATGCAAAAGAGGAGTGGGATCGAATGGGAATGAGAGACAGGATACTGGCGCTGATGATGCAAAATCAGATCGGCTATCTATCGGGAGAGCAAATCGCTGCTGAGTGCGGCATTTCTCGTGCGGCGGTCTGGAAGCACATCGATCAGCTTAAAAAGCTGGGCTGTGCCATCGATGCAAAGCCGAACTGCGGATATAGGCTGGTTTCTCTGCCAGACTCATTAGACCCAACCATTGTAAAAACTTTTGATTTTTCCGGACTGTTGAAATCCGATGTCGTATTGAAGCATTTTGAAAGCGTAGATAGCACCAATGAGGTGGCCAAACGCTTTGCCGCAAAAGGAGATAAGGATAAGACCGTGTACATTGCCGAGGAGCAAACCGCAGGCAGAGGAAGACTGGATCGGAGCTGGACAAGCAAAAAGGGGGCCAATCTGATGTTTACCATCTTGCTGCGGCCGGCCTTTAGGCCGCAGGATGCATCAAAGGTGCCGATTATTGCGGCGGTAGCGGTAGCGCAGTCCCTCCGCAACTTTACCAGACTGGTTGCCCAGGTAAAGTGGCCCAACGACGTGCTGATAGGGCCTAAGAAAATCTGTGGTATCCGGTGTGAGATGGCGGCGGATTTTGACCGGGCAGAATGGCTGATCGTAGGGATCGGGGTGAATGTGAATCAGACGGTGTTCCCAAAAGAGCTGGCGGACAAGGCAACGTCTGTACGAGCGGAATCCAACCGCAATACATCCAGGCCGCAGCTGCTGCTTTCTATCCTAAGCGACTTTTTTGATTTGTATAAAAAGACCTTTGAAGAAGGCGGCTTTGACGATGTGATTGTGGAGTATACAAAGATGAGCGTATTGTTCCAGCAGATGATCACGATACAGGCAGGCGGACGCGAAACGCATGGACGCTGTATTGGATTTGATAGAGAAGGCTGCCTGATCATGCAAAATGAACAAAACAGACGGGTTCGGATCATGGCAGGCGATGTGAGCATAAGGAGTGAAAAGACCTATGTATAGCGGAAATATCACAGAAGTACAGGGCATTACAGCGGCACATATGACGGATGAAAAGGCAAGAACGGGATGTACCGTGATCCTGGCCAAGGAAGGTGCTGTGGGTTCGGTGGATGTGAGAGGCGGAGGGCCGGGCACCAGGGAAACGGATGCGTTTGCGCCAATCAATCTGGTGCAGCAGGTACATGGCGTATGCTTAAGCGGTGGCAGTGCGTTTGGATTGGCCGTAGCAGACGGCGTAATGCGTTATTTGGATGAGCGGCAGATTGGTTTTGATACAGGGGTAGCAAAGGTTCCCATTGTGGGCGGCGCGGTACTGTTTGATCTGGCCTATGCAGCGCCGGGAAAGCGGCCTACGGCGGAAATGGGATACAAAGCCGCGGCAAAAGCGGACAGCACACCGCTTGCACAGGGCTGCTATGGGGCCGGCACGGGCGCTACGGTGGCAAAGATGCTGCCAAACTTACAGCCGAAAAAGAGTGGATTTGGCACGGCGTCGATGAAGATTGGCAAAGCAACCATCGCCGCTGCGTTTGCAGTCAATGCATTGGGGAATATCTATGATTATAGGACAGGCGAACTGATTTGCGGATATACGCTGGATGAGCAAACAAATGCGATGAAAAAGATGTGGAATGGACAGAATACCACCATTGGCGTCATTGCTACGGACGCAAAATTGACCAAGACGCAGGCGCATAGGCTGGCAATGTTGGCCCATGACGGATATGGAATGGCAATTCGGCCGGTTCATACCATGCACGATGGCGATACTGCGTTTTCGTTGGCGACCGGAAAGGTAGAGGAAAATCCAGATCTAATTTTTGCGTTTGCAGCGGAGGTAACGGCACGGGCGATTGCCAATGCTGTATGGACGGCCAATCAATAAGAATGGATGATGAAATGGGGGCCGATCAAATGGAGATGATCTATACAGGGAATGAGATTAAAGAGATGGACCGCCAAGAAACAAAGGGAGGAACAGAGATCCTATCTCTGGTGGAAAAGGCGGGCGAGGCGATAGCCGAGCAGATAGAACAAATGCCCCAAGGGCCGATTTGTATTTTCTGTGGGGCTGGCAACAATGGCGCAGACGGTTTATCAGCCGCGCTGCTATTGGCGAGAACCAGAAAGGTTAGCGTGCTTTTTTTTCATGAGCATGCCGTCAACTCTATGATGCGCAGCTTATATGAAGCTGTGGTGCAGTCTGGTATAGAGTCATGGGAGATAGAAGACGTAACACAGATTCCGGAAGAACTGACCGTCGAGCAAGGCATTGTGGTGGATGCGCTTTTGGGAGCGGGCAGTAACCGACCGGTGCAGGGGCTTTTGGCCAAGGCGATAGAGAAGATCAATGCCTTAAAAAGGAAAGCGATGGTCATAAGCATAGATATACCAACGGGGGTATTCCCGGACACAGGCACTGTTAAAGGGCCGGCAGTATGTGCAGACATCACCTATTCACTGATGGGGCATAAGCCCGGCGTGCTGCTTTACCCGGGGGCAAAGCATGCGGGGCGGGTGGTGTTGTTGCATCCGTTTCAAACAAAGTATAGCGCGCCAAGGCTGCGCTTTGTCGTACAGCCGGAAGCGTTTCCAAATTTAAAAAGAGATAGATTTTCCCATAAGGGAACGTATGGAAAGCTGGCGCTTGTGGTGGGTTCTGACGGCATGTACGGTGCGGGTGAATTATGCGCACGCGCTGCACTGCGCAGTGGTGTAGGGCTTTTACGGATGGCAAGCCCGCAAGCAACGGCCATGGGATATAGAAACAATCTTCCTTGCGCGCTGGTCCGTACGCTACCGGAAGAAAATGGCGGGTATGCGCCATGTAGAAAAGAGCTGGAAACACATTTTGAGGGGGCAACGGCGCTGGCAGTTGGCTGTGGCATGGGAAAAAGCAAGGGCGTTTGGCCGGTGGTATTTCAGGCTTTACAGACAAAAAAACCCTGTGTAGTGGATGCAGACGCTCTGAATGCTTTGGCGCGAGCCGGCAAACAGGCATGGCCATACCTGCATGGGGAAGCCATATTAACGCCGCATCCTGCTGAGCTGGCTCGGTTGCTGCAAACAGATATCAGCGTTGTGCTGATGGATGCGATGCGTGCCGCAGAGGCGCTCGCAATGAGCACGGGCGCGGTGGTGTTGTGCAAAAATGCGAGCACCATCATAGCGGGCCCTAAATATACGGCGGTGGTGACGCGTGGCTGCGCCGGTATGGCAAAAGGGGGCAGCGGGGATGTGCTGGCTGGATGCATGGGCAGTTTGTTGGCGCAGGGATACAGCGCGTTTGATTCTGCGTGCATGGCGGCCTATATCTGCGGAAGGGCAGGCGAATTGGCACAGGAGGCTTATGGTGACGTATCGATGCTTCCGACGGATACCATAGAGATGCTGCCGCGTGTATTTATGGAATTGGAAAAATAGAGCTGAAGGGATTTACAGTACCCTTTTTTCATAGCAGACAAGCACCGGAACCATCGAACCTGCGTACTATGTAATGTATCTACAAAAGAGTAAACGCAGGTGAACGAGATGATTCAAAGAGGTGAAATCTATCTGGCAAAGCTCTCTCCTGTGGTTGGCAGCGAACAGGGGGGCATAAGACCCGTTGTCATTGTGCAGAACAACAAGGGCAACAGGTTTTCGCCTACGGTGATCGTGGCTGCGATCACTTCCAGCAAAACCAAACCAAACCTGCCCACCCATATCCGCATAATGCCTGAGGAGAGTGGGCTGAAAAAGCCTTCCATTATCCTTTTGGAACAAATTCGAACATTGGATAAATCCAGGCTGATTGAAAAAATCGGGTGCTTGGCGCAGGAAAAAATACAGGAACTGGATACGGCGCTTACGGTAAGCTTGGGTTTTACGGAAAGCATTTAGCATGATATAATAAACGGGAGGGCATACAAGCCCTCCTATTTTTGCGTCACTAAATTTATAGAGGGGAGTGGATCGATAGGAATGAAGCAGGTAATCAAAAATCTTATTATTATCGCTGTTGGCGGCGCTTTGATGGGGTTTGCTATGACAATGTTCTTTATTCCGAACAAAATTGCGCCAGGAGGGTTCAGCGGCTTAGGAACAGTATTTTATTATTTGTTTCATTGGCCGGCAGGTACAGTAATCTTTCTGATGGATCTTCCTCTTTTTCTGATTGCATGGAAAAAATATGGGACAAGCTTTTTGCTATATTCGGTGTACGCGGTAGCGGTTTCCAGCATCTTTACGGACTATGTGCCGGTACCGGTGATTACAAACGATATTATGCTGGCCAGTATTTTTGGCGGTATCGTGCAGGGAGTAGGCCTGGGACTGATCATCAAGGCAGGTGGTAATACGGGGGGTACGGCCCTGCTGGGGCAGCTGCTTCATTCTGCGCTGCCGCAGGTGAATCTTGCTTGGATGATCTTTGCAGTCGACTGCTTGGTCGTTATTTTCAGCGCTGTGGTATTTGGCATCGAGATTTCCCTATTTGCCTTTATCGCTTTGTATGTCTCCAGTAAAATGCTGGATCTTGTTTTGGAAGGATTATCGGGCGCAAAGTCCATCTATATCATTACGGACCATGGACAAGAGATTGCGAACAAGGTTTTGTATGATATGGAGCGCGGCGTTACCAATCTTTCGGCAAAAGGGATGTATAGCGGGAAGCCGAAAGATGTGCTGTTGATAGTGCTGCAAAGCTCGAATGAGGTTATCAAGCTAAAGACAATTGTGCGTACCATCGACGAAGATGCCTTTGTCCTGGTGGTGGATGCGCGTGAGGTGTTGGGAGAGGGCTTTGCTCCGCCCGCCTCGCATTGAGAAAAAGCCATGATTGCGATTGTATCTGAAAATGAGCATAAGACTGAACGCATCGGGCGCTGCTTTGCCAAAACGGCGCCCAGCCGCTGTTTGGTATTCCTTAAGGGAACCTTGGGCGCTGGCAAAACAGCATTTGCCAGAGGCGTAGCCCAGGGGCTTGGCGTGGAACGCAATGTATCATCCCCTACTTTTACACTTGTCAATGAATATCAAGGGCAAAGAGGGGATCTTGTCCATATGGATTTGTACCGCTTATTGGATCAGCCGGCAGAGGAGCTAGGGTTGGAAGAATATTTTCAGCGACCCGGCATCTGCCTAGTGGAATGGCCGGATGTGCTAGAAGGATGGGAATGCCCGGACGTCACCATTTCCATCGAACAGACTGGGCTGGAGCAGCGAACTTTTTTCATCTTGGCAAAGGAAGAATTGGAACAACAGCTTCAGGAGGCATTTGCATGCGAATTTTAGCGATTGATACCACAGGGCCGGCAGCAAGCGCTGCTGTTTACTGTAATGGCCAGGTTCATCAAGCCTATTTGGAAGATGGGCATACGCACAGCCAGAAGATACAAGCGCTGATCGAACAGGCAATGCAGGAAGCGGGCCTATTGCCCAATATGCTGACGGGCATTGCTGTAACAAACGGCCCGGGAAGCTTTACGGGAATTCGCATCGGTGTCTCCATGGCAAAGGCGATGGCGCAAGCTTTGTCGCTGCCTTTGCTTGGTGTCAGTACGCTACAGGTGCTGATGCGCCAAGCAAACAGAGCGCCACTGCACTGTGCTGTGATGGATGCTAGGAGAAAGGAAGTATATGGCGCGGCGCAATGTGGAGAAAAAACCATAGTTGCCGAAAATGCTATGCCTTTGCAAGATTTTTTGCATATCATCCAGGAAGCTGGAGAATCTGCCTGTTTTGCTGGGGATGCGGTGCGCATTTACGAAAAGGAGATCATAGACGCGCTGGGAGAACGTGCGATCCTTCTGCCAGAGCCGGAACGCATCCAACAGGCCGGCACAGCGGCGCTGATTGCCGCCGATACGCCCAAGGAGCATTGGAAGGACGCCTTTGCCTTAAATCCAAACTACCTGCGCATATCGCAGGCCGAACGGGAACGCCTGGCCAGGGAGAAGCAAAATGAAGCTAAGAAGGCTTGAAAAAGCAGACGTGCCGCAGGTTTCTTTATTGGAACAGGCTTGTTTTTCTGTGCCGTGGAGCCAGGCGTCGTTGTATCAGGATATTGTGAACAACGATTTGGCGCGCTATCATGGCGTGTTTGATGATGAGGGAACCCTGATTGCCTACATGGGATACTGGAAGATTTTGGAGCAGGCGCATGTAACAAACGTAGCGGTAGCCCCGGCCTGGCGCAGGCGCGGCGTAGGCAAAAGACTGTTTGGCTATGTATTGCAAAAAGCGGCACTGGAGGGGGTAGAAAGCCTCACCTTGGAGGTGCGCCCCAGCAACGAGGCTGCTTTGGCTCTGTATCGGTCCTTTGGTATGGAGGAACAAGGGCGGCGTAGGCATTATTATTCAGACAATGGAGAGGATGCGCTGATCCTTTGGCTTTCTTCATTGCCATACCCACAAGCGCACTGACATATGTTATAATATTGCATTATAGTTTGAAAGCAGGAACACAATGGTCTTTTCTGTGGGAGATACAGAGTTATATTATAAAGTCATGGGGCAGGGGCCGCCGGTTTTAATGCTGCATGGCTGGGGCGGCTGTGCGGATAGCTTTGCGCCGGTATCGCTTCGGCTGGCTAACCTGTTTACGGTATATGCCATCGATTTTCCAGGGCATGGGCAATCCAGTATGCCGCAAAGACCTTGGAAGGTACAGGATTATGCGGATGTTGTGCGCGCATTCATCAAGGAGATGGGCCTGGAAGGCTGTTATGTTGTGGCTCATTCATTTGGATGCCGTGTAACGCTGAAATTGGCAAGCAAGGAGCCGCATCTGTTTTCAAAAATTATATTCACCGGTGGCGCCGGTATACGGCCAAAACGGACGTTTGCCTATTATCGGCGCACATATTCATACAAGCTGGCAAAGCGCATGGCAAAGCACAAATTGGGCGTTGGGTTGTATAGGCTTTTTGGAGTAGATGTAAAAAAACGCGTTGAGAATGCCGGTAGTCCCGAATATAAAGCGTTGCCAGAGCATATGCGCCGTACTTTTTCCAACATTGTCAATGAGGATCTAACGCCATGCTTGGAAAAGATCAAGGTGCCAACGCTGTTGATATGGGGCACAGAGGATACGGAAACGCCCCTATGGATGGGCGAAATGATGGAAAAAAAGATCCCGGATGCGGGGCTTGTAAAGCTCGAGGGGGGCACACATTTTGCCTATCTGGAGCATCTAGAGCAGTTTTTGGCTGTGGTAATTTATTTTTTGACAAGTGAGGAGAATACATGAGCCTTACCGCGAACTTAGTGGCTTTTGGATGGGTGTGGACGCTGCTGGGCGCTTTGTTTATCGCGCTTATGATGTATTTGGCAAGCGAGGCCAATATGCAGCGTTTTCTGCATCTGCTTCAGCTGGAATCCTATCAGTTGGATGGATATGGCCGGTCTGTAAAACGCAATGCTAGGATGGATGTATGGCCGGCTTGGGGGTGCGCGCTAGTATATGCGGCACTGAGCTTGGGCGGCTTTGTATTGCAAGCGGTCTTGCAGGCGGCTTTGTACAACTTAATCGTGGGGGCTCTGGCCCTGTGCTTGTTCGTTGCGATCTGCCTAGAAACGGGAAAGCGGAAAAAACAGCAGAAACAAAAAAAGGAATATGTGCGGACAGACCGTATGAAACGCCTGGAACGCTGTACGAAAATGGTATTGGCAGCGGTTTCCCTAATCTGCGTTTTGCTTGGCTGGGCCGTCATAGCGCTAACGTTAGATGGCAGCGTAATGGTGGCTGCTCTTGGATGCTTTATTGCAGCAATTCTCTCAGCGCTTCCAGTGTGCATGTTGCCGCAGTGGGTTGCGTTGGCGGCTACGTTGAGGCAACGGCCGGAACAGAAGATCAACCGACGTTTTGTAGAGGATGCCGTTCGAATCATAAACAGCAGAGATGACCTGATCCGCGTCGGCATTACGGGAAGCTATGGGAAGACCAGCACAAAATTCGTACTAGGAACGATCTTGCAGGAAAAATATGATGTGCTGGTACCGCCCAGCAGCTATAATACGCCGATGGGCGTTACGCGCGTGATTCGTGAGATGCTCAACGATAAGCATGAGGTATTTGTATGCGAAATGGGCGCCAGGCGTTGTGGAGAGATCAAAGAGCTGTGCGATATTGCAAAGCCAAAGTACGGGATTTTGACCAGCATCGGCAACCAACATTTGGAAACTTTTGGAAGCATTGAAAATATCCAGAAAACAAAATACGAACTGATGCAGAGCCTGCCGGCAGATGGGAAAGCGTTTTTTCCGGCGGATGGCGCTTTGTGCGAAGAGCTGTACCGTCAGCATACTGGCCCCAAGTGCTTGTTTGGGTTAACGGAGGATTGCGATGTTCGTGCTGTAAACCTGGATGTAGGGCCTTTCGGCAGCGAATTCGATTTGCAGATTCGAGGGACGGATAGCGTACACTGTACCACGCAGCTGTTGGGAAAACATAACATTATGAATGTGCTAGGTTGTGCGGCGACGGCGTATGAATTGGGATTGACGCTGGCGCAAATTGCGGCTGGGATCCAAAAGGCAGAGCCGGTGGAGCATAGATTGCAGCTTATCAACCCGAACAACGGAACGCTTGTCATAGACGATGCCTTTAATAGCAACCCCAATGGAACCAAGGCGGCAATGGAGGTGCTCTCCATGTATACGCAGTTTAGAAAGATCTGTGTAACGCCCGGCATGGTAGAATTGGGAGAAAAAGAAGAGGAAGAGAACCAAGCCTTTGGGGAAAGAATGGCGGCTGTGTGCCAATTTGTCATACTGGTAGGACAGACCAGAGCGATTCCTATCAAGCGGGGTCTACTAAAGGCGGGGTTTCCAGAGGAAAATATATTTGTGGGTGAAAATTTAGACCAAGCAACGGAGATTTTAGGCGCATTGATTCGGCCGGGCGATGTCGTTTTATTTGAAAACGACCTGCCAGACCACTATGAGCATTGAGAGGAGATACGGGCATGAAGACAAAGCTGGCGGTATTTTTTGGCGGCAGGAGCGTAGAACATGATGTGTCTATCGTCACAGGGCTACAGGCCATTGAACATGTAAACCGGGAAAAATATGAGGTAATCCCCGTGTACTTGGCGCGCAATGGCGCCTGGTATACAGGGGAAAGGCTGTTGGATGTATCCATCTTTCAGGAATTTGAAATGCATGAGGCGGAAGTAACGCAAGTTCGCCTGTCTACGGTGCCAGGAGAGGGGATTTTGACAGATACAGGCGCCTTGGCTGTAGATGTGGCGCTGCTGTGTATGCATGGCTTACATGGAGAAGACGGCACTTTGCAAGGCTTACTGGAGTTGGCGGATATTCCCTATACAAGCCCCTCGGTAGGTGGATCGGCAGCAGGCATGGATAAGGCATTGATGAAAAAGGTATTCGCGGGTTGCGGATTTCCGATGATGCCGTCTATCGATGTAACGCGCCATGCCTACCAGATGGCCGGTGAGCAATGGCTGGCAAAGATGGAAGCGCTTGGGTATCCATTGTATGTGAAGCCTGCCAACTTGGGATCGTCCATCGGCATTTCCCGGGTAGAAAATAGGGATGCACTAAAGGACGCGATGGATCTTGCTTTTGCCTACGACAGAAAAGTTGTGGTAGAAAAGGGCGTTGCAGATGCTATGGAAATCAACTGTTCCGTTCTGGGTATAGCAGACGACTGCCGTGCCAGCCTATGTGAAAAACCGCTGGGCTGGAAGGATTTTTTGACCTTTGAGGACAAATACCTGCGCGGCGGTAAGGGAAAAAATGCAGCCACGAGACAGATTCCTGCGCCCATCGGAGAGGCTATGACGGAAAGGATCCAGACCCTTGCCAAACAGATTTTTACGGAAATGGACTGCAAAGGGGTTGTGCGGATCGACTTTTTGGTGGATAATCAGACAGGTGAGCTGTATGTAAACGAAATCAACACCATCCCGGGGTCTATGGCGTTTTATCTTTGGGAGCCCTGTGGGCTTTCGTATGAAGCGCTGATCGATGAGTTGGTAAGGATCGCAAAATGTGCAGCTGATGAAAAAAAGAAAAACAGCTATGCTTACGATTCGGCGATTCTCCAAAAGGTGAGAAGCGGCGGTGCGAAGGGCATAAAAGGAAGCAAAGGCACGAAATAACCAAAGCGGAAAGGCGGAGCTTATGAGACGTTTAGGCTATTGGCTGATCGGGTTGATCATTCTTTCTTTCGTGAGCAATTTTTTCCTGCCATATGCGGGCCTTGTATCCGTATTGGGATATGTGGTTACCATTGTGCTATGGCTTGCCTACTACGGCTACTTTTCCTTTGGCATCTTGATGGCAGGGAAATGGTATCTTGAGCGTGAGCAGGAAAAAGAGAGCGGGATAGAAAGAAAACCCAAGAGCAAACGGATCAAACATAAGGATAAAAACGGCAGAAACAAGCCCGGTGCGCATACAGGGCAGCAGCGCCGGCGCAGAGAGGTGCGCCATCGTTATTATACGGTGCCGCCTCATGTGGTAGGCCGATATAAGGACGAATGATATTATTGTTCACTAAGGAGTGAGATGGTTGGAGAAAATCCAAATGAAGACCCCTTTGGTCGAGATGAATGGCGATGAAATGACTCGCATCCTTTGGAAAATGATCAAGGATGAGCTGATTTTGCCTTATATCGATCTAAAGACTGAAGCATATGACCTAGGACTGCCAAATCGTGATGAGACGGATGATCAGGTAACGGTAGATGCCGCCAATGCCATTAAAAAGTATGGTGTAGGCGTGAAGTGTGCTACGATTACCCCCAATGCCCAGCGCAAAGAGGAGTATGACTTAAAACGCTTGTATAAAAGCCCAAATGCTACCATCCGTGCTTTGCTGGATGGTACGGTTTTCCGTGCTCCCATTGTGGTAGAAGGCATTGACCCCATTGTGAAATGCTGGGAAAAGCCCATTACACTAGCGCGCCATGCCTATGGAGATGTTTATAAGGCGGTAGAGATGCGTGTTGATCATCCGGGGACGGTCAAGTTGGTGTATGAAGGGGAGGATGGCGGACAGGCCGTGGTCCATACCTTTGAGGGGCCCGGCGTGGTACAGGGCATGCACAATACCGATCATAGCATTCAATCGTTTGCCCATGCCTGCTTTAACTATGCGCTGCAAACAAAGCAGGATCTTTGGTTTGGCACAAAAGATACCATTTCCAAAGTGTATGACGGCCAATTTAAAAAGATATTCCAAGAGGTTTTTGACAGCGAATATAAGGAGAAATTTGAGCAGGCCGGCATTGCCTATGAGTATACGCTGATCGATGATGCTGTGGCGCGGGTGATGCGCAGCAAGGGTGGATTTATCTGGGCCTGCAAAAACTATGATGGCGATGTGATGAGCGATATGGTCGCTACGGCCTTTGGCTCTTTGGCGATGATGACAAGCGTATTGGTTTCTCCGGACGGTTTATACGAATATGAAGCCGCGCATGGCACAGTGACTAGGCATTATTATAGGCACTTAAAGGGAGAAACAACCAGCACTAACCCGATGGCAACGATCTATGCGTGGACGGGCGCATTGAGGACACGTGGAGAGCTGGATGGGATCGATGCGCTCCCGGCCTTTGCAGATAAAATGGAAAAGGCCTGTCTGGATACCATAGCAAGCGGAAAAATGACGGGAGATTTGGCGGCAATGACATCGCTGAAACATGCACAAACGCTGGATTCTCTATCTTTTATCAAAGCGATTCGATCGACATTTGACGCTATGTAAGAGGAGGAAAAAATATGTCTTTATATAGTGATTGGAGAAATTATCTTGAAAATTTAACGGATGACCAAGCGGAGGGCTTTCAGCACGATTATTATGAGCAGGAAGAAAAGCTGTATCAGAAGTTGCTGGCTCAGTATCCGGAAAAGATAGAGGGCACGTTCCAAGAGCTTACGGAAAAGTATGAGTTCAAACCGATGATCTTTGCCGGGTTTATGGATGGCATCAATGATAGTCTTAACAATCCGTACAAGCTGGAGGACTTAAAAGAGGATACCAAGATCGTTCTGGATGTGGATTTTGAAAAGCTGTATGCCAACATGCTGGAAGCAAAAGCGCCGTGGCTGTATAATCTGGACGAATGGAACAATGTTTTCTCAAAGGAAAAGCGTCAAGAGATCACAAAGCAGTATCATTTGAGCAAGCAGGCCGTCAGCCATAAGATTGACAGAAATGCACCATGTCCCTGTGGTAGCGGGAAAAAATATAAAAAATGCTGCGGAAAAAACGCGTAATAAAAAGAGCAAGGCACATTTTGCCTTGCTCTTTTGCATAAATTCTTCCATTTCAAGCCAAGCTAGTGTTAAAACCAAGGAAAAGAGGGATAGAATGAAACGAAAAGTTTTTGCTTGCTTGGTAAGCTTGGCAATGCTGGTATCGCTGTCGGCCTGTGGGACGGTGGAGAATAGCCCGATGGAATCTGCCCCGCAGACAAGTGCAACGGCCCCGGCTGTGGAGCCCACAGGAGGACAGAACCAAACAACATTGTCCCCCCAACAGCCGCAAGCGACGGCTCCAGACGACACAACCACAACGAATCAACCATAAAAGGCGTAAAAACGCCTTTTTCTTTTTGAGAAATGTTTGAAAATTTATATATTATACGGTATACTATCATGGATGTGTGAATTTGGCGGAGTTTGTCCGCAATAGAAAGGGAATGTGATTGGTATGAGCAAGGGTCTGAAAATAGCGATAGGAATCATTTTGGTCATCGCAATTTTAGCTTGTGCTTACTTTTTATATCAGTCCATTTTAGGGGATTCCAATAAAGCGGCGGAGCCTTCGCAGACACCGTTGCCCATTCCGACCTTGGCGCCTGCGCCCGTTGCAACGCCTACGCCAACAGCAGATGGGATGACGGCAACGACGCCGCCAGCCAGTACGCCGGGAACGGGAACGGTCATCAACGGCCAATGATCGATAGTGTGAAAAGCCCCTTTGTACATGCAAGGGGCTTTTTTTTGAAGGGACAAGGAGGATTTTTTTGCAGCAAACGATTCATGGCAACACAGCAGGACTCAATAAGGCTACGATCTCCCAGATAGAGACGCTTTATAGCTTTACGATGGATAAAAGCGAATTTGCTTCTTTGTCGCTGTTGGAGACAATGGCACAGCTTACGGCAAAGACAAACCGAGAGATTTCTGTTTTGATTGCGCGGGATGGCGCTGTGCGGGACGTATCCATCGGCCATTACAACAGAGCAGAGATCCCGGAGCTTCGTACCATGCGCAGCGTTACCAGACTTTGCGGCATACGTTGCATCCATACGCATCCCAATGCATCAGGCATGCTTTCTGAAGTTGATATGAATACGCTTCAGCAGCTTAGGTTGGATAGTATGGCGGCCGTTGGCGTCAAAGAGGGGAAGCCATATCAGCTATTTGCCGCCTTTTTAACAGGACAGCAGCCCCCTGTACGCATGATAGGCCCCATTCCTCCCCAGGCGATTGCATTGCCGCGATGGATGGAGGAAATCGTGCAAGCGGATAGAGCGGTAGGCAGATTTGAAGCCTATGCACCGAACCAGGGACCGCCCAAAGCGGTGCTGGTTGGCATGGCAGAGGAAGGTATGGAGGAGCTCTCTGAGCTGGCAAAAACGGCTGGGTATCAGGTGATCGGTACCGAGGTGCAGAACAAAGCACATCCGGACAGCGCTACTTATGTGGGCCGTGGAAAGGTAGCGGAATTGGTATCGATGAAAGGAGAAAAAGGAGCAGAGGTCTTTATTTTTGATGAAGAGCTTTTCCCGTTGCAGATCCGAAACCTTGAATATGAGACAGGGGCGAAAATACTGGATCGCACAGCCCTGATATTGGAGATCTTTTCCATGCGTGCAAAGAGTAGGGAAGGAAAGCTTCAGGTGGAGCTGGCCCGCCTGCAATATGAGCTGCCAAGGCTGACAGGACAGGGGCAATCGCTCAGCCGGCAGGGCGGCGGCCGGGGCACACGCATGGGGGGAGGCGAAGCAAAGCTGGAAACGGATAAGCGCCGCATTCGCAGACGTATCTTCGAACTGAAAGAGGAAATACGCCTTTTGGCCCAGCAAAGGCAGACACAGCGGGGAAAACGTATGACGGGCGGCATTCCTACCATAGCTTTGGTTGGCTATACCAATGCAGGGAAAAGCACGCTGCTCAATACGCTGTCAGGTGCAGATGCATTGGCAGAGAATAAGCTGTTCGCTACGCTGGATCCTCTGACGCGAAGGGCAGAGCTCAATGGCCAAGAGGTGCTTTTAACGGATACGGTTGGATTTGTGCAAAAGCTGCCGCATGAGCTGGTGGATGCATTTCGGTCCACTTTGGAGGAAGCTGTGCATGCGGATCTTCTCTTGCATGTTGTAGACGCTTCACATAAGGAGAAGGAACGGCAGATGGAGGTGGTAGACGAAGTGCTACATCAGCTACATGCCCATACCATTCCACGTATTCTTGTATACAACAAAGCGGATGTGGCTGGTTTTGCAGCGCCAAGGGATGCTGTGGCGATCAGCGCAAAAACCGGACAGGGATTGGAGCAATTGTTTGCATGCATTCAGGAGCGGCTTTCAGAATCCTGGTGGAAGGGCAGCATATTGATTCCCTATCATAGGGGAGACGTAGCCGCGCAGGTGCGTGTGTTTGGAACGATCTCAAAAGAATCCTATTTAGAAGAAGGCACAGAGATAACGTGTAAATTGCCAAAAGGCCGTTATCAACAGATTATAAAACAGCTGCAATAAAAGAAAACCGGAACCCTGTCTAGGATTCCGGTTTTATGTTTACAGAGAAGATATCATCTGTACACGCCGCGGCGGATCTTTTCATTCATCTTGCGAATGCTGTGCGCAGAATACAACGCTAACACAATGGTGACGCATACACCGATGATTAAATAGAGAATATCGTAGGTAATCAAAGCTGCAACGCACAAAGCCAGTGAACAGATTCCTGTTGCCACATAAGGCCAGGCAAACTCTTTGGCAAACTTGCTTCTGTTTTTAATGCGGGCATCCAACTCTGGGGTCATTTCTCCTAGCATGAGGAATACCTTTTTTACGCCGATATAATATGCGTACCATAGGCTAAAGACCCCATAGATAAGATACATCACGGTGATGATGATAAAGCCGATACCCAGTTCGTTTCCTTGCAATTCGCTTCCTCCTTCAATCAAAACTCAAGCTTTTCTGCCAGGAAGGCCGGCAATTCATCCTGATGTATGCGAATCTGTTCCATGGTATCGCGATCACGTACGGTTACCGTACCGTTTTCCAGCGTGTCGAAGTCTACCGTGATGCAATATGGCGTTCCGATCTCATCCTGCCTGCGATACCGTTTTCCAATGCTGCCGGACAAATCGTATTCCACATTGTAATGTGCAGACAGTTTTGCATATAAAGCCTCGGCTGCTGGCGCCAGCTTTTTTTGCAGAGGCAGGATGGCAGCTTTGACAGGCGCAATCACCGGATGGAAACGAAGAACAACACGGGTATCCCCACCTTCTAGCGTTTCTTCATCATATGCATCGCACAAAAGGGCCAGTGTTAAGCGATCCACCCCGACGCTGGGCTCAATGCAGTAGGGAACAACCTTTTGACCGGTAGTGGGGTCCATATACTCCAGCGCTTCGCCGGATTCCTTAGCGTGGGCCTTTAAGTCAAAATCCGTGCGGTCCGCAATGCCCCAAAGCTCCTTGACGCCAAACGGATAACGGAATTCAATATCCGTTGTAGCGTTGCTATAATGGGATAGCTCGGCTTTGTCATGATCGCGCAAAGAAATGCTTTCCTTTTTTAGGCCGATAGAATATAGGAAATTCGTACAGAATTCTTTCCAATAGGAGAACCACTCCAGATCTTCGCCAGGCATACAGAAGAATTCAAGCTCCATCTGTTCAAATTCACGAATGCGGAAAATAAAGTTGCCGGGCGTGATTTCATTGCGGAAGGACTTGCCAATCTGCCCAATGCCAAAGGGAAGCTTTTTGCGCGTAGTGCGCAGCACATTTTTGAAATTGATAAAGATCCCCTGTGCCGTTTCCGGGCGAAGATAGATTTCAGAGGTGCTGTCCTCCGTTACCCCTTGGAAGGTTTTGAACATCAGATTAAACTTGCGGATGCCGGTAAACGAATGGCCGCCGCATTCCGGACAGGGAATTTGGTGCTCTTTTATAAAGGCTTCCAGCTCCTCGGCCGTCATACCATCCACCTTAACGTCCAAGTTGTTTTTCGCGGCATATTCCTCGATCATCTGATCGGCACGGAAACGCGCCTTACAGGAGAGGCAATCCATTAACGGGTCGGAAAATCCACCCACATGGCCAGAGGCTACCCACACCTGAGGATTCATGAGAATGGCGCTATCCAGCCCCACGTTATACGGGCTTTGGCGCACGAACTTTTTCCACCAAGCCTGCTTTACGTTGTTCTTCATTTCTACGCCCAGCGGACCGTAATCCCAAGAGTTGGCAAGGCCGCCGTAGATCTCGGAACCAGGATAGACAAAGCCCCGACTTTTGCATAGCGCAACCAGCTTTTCCATTGTAACCGTCGACATAGTGCAATTCCTCCAAAATAAACGGATAGACTCCGAAAAATATTCTACTGCTTATCATATCAAAAAAAAGAAAAAAAGCAAAGGGAGAAACTTTCTTTGCACCTTTTGCCCGTGGCCATCGTAGTATAAAGCGAACTGACAATCAAGCCGGTTCAAAAGTATCTTTCTCAAGGAGGAACATTTTATGGGTTGCTTTGGTGGAAATGACAATTGCTTACTGTACATTCTTCTGTTGTGCTGCTGCTGCGGTGGAAACGGCTGCGGAAACGGGTTCGGCGGTTTCGGAAATGGCAACGGCTGCTGCGATCTGATCATCTGGCTGCTGCTCCTGAGCTGCATCTGCGGCGGAAACTCCGGTTGCGGCGATGCAACGCCTTTTGGCGGTAGGGGCTGTGGCTGCGGCTGCTAAGCGGTCTTAACGCTCCTGAAAAGAGGGCTGGGAAACCGGCCCTTTTTTCTTGTAAGCAGAATACTATTTGCTGTTTCGCTTATCATAAACTATAACGAATCCGACCAAGAGGGAGTATGGGCGTGAAAGCAAATATAAAACGAAATGTCATGTATGCGGTATGGGCCGTAGCCTGGGTAGCGGTCGCGGCACTGTTATCCTATCTTTGGAATGATACACAGAGCCAATGGTATATGTCGCTGGTAAAACCGGCCTTTCAACCGCCTGGTTTTGTGTTTGCCATAGCCTGGAGCATTCTGTATGCGCTGATTGCTGCCGATCTGTTTCTATTGTTCCGGGCAGGAGGATCATCCAGGATTATCTATCCCTTGATACTGACCTTGTTTTTAGGCGCTTTGTGGAATTATGCTTTTTTTGCCAAGGAAAATTCCTCGGCAGGCGTACTGATTTTGGCGCTTGCTGTGGCTAGCTGTATATATACGGTATGGCAGGCCTATAGAAAAAGACCGTTGTATGGCTGGCTGCTTTTGCCCTGGCTGTTGTGGCAATCGTATGCGTTGGTGCTAAACTATACCATCTACATGATAAATTAAACAGAAGCTGGCAGAGGAGAAACGGGCGTAAAACTGCGCCCGTTTTATTGTTTTATCCCGGCAGACCTGGTATAATAAACGCAACTTTTGTCTAATTTTGAAATGCTGGGACGAAGTTTTCATTGGCCCAATGCAGTTTATAATGCTGGGGCGGGGAAAAGGAGGCATCTAGTATGCTGCTTGCTATGGATGTAGGCAACTCAAATATTAAAGTAGGGTTGTTTGAAGAAGAAAAGCTGATTTCCAGCTTTCGCATCACGACCAACGCAGACCGAAGCAGCGATGAATACGGCCTGTTGATCATTCACTTTCTATCATATTTGAACCGAACGGCAGATGAAATAGAGGGCGTTATCATCGCAACGGTACAGCCGCAGCTGCGCTACACTCTAGACCGAATGACGCACACCTTTTTCCGGTGCCATCCGATGTTCGTTTCCTATCAGCTGAATTTGGGCATCAAGCTGCAATATGATTCGCTGCCGGCCTTGGGGGCGGATCGAATTGCCAATGCCGTGGCGGGGTATGAATTGTATGGAGGAAACGGTGCATGCATTACGGTGGATTTCGGCACAGCCACCACCTTTGGCGTCATTAGCGAGGATGGTGTGTTTTTGGGCGGCTCCATTGCCCCCGGCATCCGCAGCGCCAGCGAAGCGTTGACCAGCCGGGCAGCCCAGCTGAGAAGATTCAACTTTGCAAAGCCGGATCATGTACTGGCCACCAACACCATAGAGGCAATGCAGGCAGGCGTGATGTATGGCTTTGCCGGGCTGGCGGATAACATCTTGGCAAAGCTGAAAATGGAGGTTGGCCCTGCGTTTGTGGTGGCAACGGGCGGGCTTTCAGACGTCATAGCAGGGGATACGCACCACATCAATACAGTGGACAAGCTTTTGACATTAAAAGGCTTACAAATTATATACAACAAGAATCGTTAAGGGAGGTACTCACAACAATGAAACACAAAATTGCACTCTTGGGATTGGGTACGGTAGGGCTGGGTACCTACCAGTTGATTGAAAAGAATGCGGAGATCATCCGCGAAAATACCGGGGCAGAGGTAGAGGTAAAATATGCGCTGGTTAAAAATGCGGACAAAAAACGCCCGGTACCGTCGGAGGTGCTGACCACAGACTTTGAAAAGATCGTGAACGATCCGGAGATCGAGCTTGTGGCCGAGGCCATGGGCGGCACGGACCCTGCCCTGTCCTATGCTTTGGCAGTGCTCAAGGCAGGAAAGGGATATGTGACGGCCAATAAGGAGCTGATCTCCAAGCATTGGGAAGAATTGGAGCAGGCAGCAGAAAAAACGGGGGCGGCGCTGTACTTTGAAGCAAGCGTAGCGGGGGCGGTGCCCGTGATCAAGGCGGTAACGGACAGCCTGTCTGCCAACCATATTACAGGCGTAATGGGCATCATCAACGGCACGACAAACTATATTTTAAGCAAGATGAGCGAAGAGGGTATGGATTATGCAGATGCATTGAAGCAGGCGCAAGACCTGGGCTATGCTGAGCCGGACCCGAAAAACGACGTAGAGGGATACGATGTACAGTTCAAATTGGCGATCTTGGCGTCGTTGGCCTTCAACAAGCGCGTTAAGGTAGACAATATTCTACGTGAAGGGATTACCAAGGTATCTGCGGACGATATCCGCACTGCAAAGGAATTGGGCTATGGCATCAAGATGCTGGCCATCGGAAAACAGGTAGGCGATGAGGTAGAGGTGCGTGTGCATCCGACGATGATTCCGCTGGATCATCCGCTAAATTCCGTGAGCGGGCCGTTCAATGCAGTGTATGCTGATACCGATGCGGCGGGCCAATTGATGTTTTATGGCCGCGGTGCCGGTGATTTCCCGACGGCGAGCGCACTGCTTAGCGATGTGCTGACGGCGCTGACAGAGGATAAGCATCGCCGGTATGGATTTTTGAAAAATGAGCAAGCCAAGGTTATGGATGATTTTACAAGCAGTTATTTCATCCATACAGAAGCAACAGACAAACCCAATGTATTGGCATCCGCGGCCAAGATCTTGGGAGAAAAAGGCGTATCCATTGCAGCGGTGATGCAGCGCGGCCAGCAAAAGGATGGCCGCGTGCCGCTGGTATTCATCACACATCAAACTACGGAAAAGGCGCTAATGTCAGCCGTGAAGGAGATTGAAGCTACGGAGTACTTTACGATCCGGAACATCATCCGAGTCGAGAGATAAGGAGGCAAAATCATGATTACATCTACCAAAACCATTGAAGTAGAAGTTCGCAAGGAGATGAGAGGCGGCCCTGGCGAAGTGCTGAACCAGGCTCTGGCCAACAAGGCGGATATGCCGAAGAATTGCCGCGTATTTTCCATTATGACGCTGAAACCTGGCTGTGGCATTGGATACCATGAGCATCATGGTGAGATGGAGTTTTATCATATCCTGGAAGGCGAAGGCATTGTGGATGACAATGGTACGGAAAAGAAGATCCAGGCAGGCGACACCATGATGACCGTCAACGGGGAGGGGCATTCCATTACCAACAATGGAGATAAAGATCTAAAGATGATCGCTTGTGTGATTATGGACTGATTGAGAATAAAAAAGAGACCAGTATGAGGTCTCTTTTTTATTTGATTATTCTAAAACGATTGCCAAAAACTTGGCAGGCTGATCTGTATTGGACTGTATGCCGTGCGGATACACGGAATCGAAGTAGATGCTATCTCCTTCTTCAAGGATAATTTCCTTTTCGCCAATTTTACATTTAAGGCTGCCTTGAAGCACATAGTCGAATTCGTGCCCATTGTGCTTATTCATTTTTGCAGGCTCTTTTTCAGGGATTACGGTAACGATAAATGGATAACATTTTTTATGGAAAAACTGATGCGCCAGAGAGACATAATCATAGCCGGGATAGCGTTCTACCTGCATGCCCTTTCCTTTGCGGTTGATGGCATAGACGCTGAGCTTGGGCTCCTCTCCCGTTACAAGGTTGGCAAGAGATACATCATAGGTATTGCAAAAGCTGGTGAGCAGCCCGATGGGAATATCCTCCCGTGCCTGCTCATAGTTGAGATACTGCTCAGAAGAGATATCCAGCGCTTTGCAAACCTCTTCAACGGATAGACCCAATGTCTCCCTCACTTGCTTTAGATGGGAAGCGATCATTTCAATCGGATGATTCATGACGTGTGCTCCTTTCAACCTCCCAAAAGGGGAGGATTTCTATCATTAGTATAGGATAGTTTGTCGTTGTTTTCAAGAAAGCCAGCGGAGAGACTCTTGACGATATTTGGGGATTATGGAGGACGAATTCTTGCCGATTACAGAGAGAATAGGGAAGAAATGCCGTTGTAAAAGATTTTTTTGTATGGCATACTAAAGCATTGACAAAACATAGGAGAACAAGTAGGATAAAACGAGAACATTAGTTCTTAAAAATGTCGGTTTATGAACGCGTGAAAAGAAATTGTGGAGGGAGGCAGCGCTGTATGAGTGATGTGGGAAGATTCAAGGTAGTTTCCCCGTTTGAACCAACCGGCGACCAGCCCCAGGCGATTGAAAAGCTGGCGGATGGCATCTTACGAGGAGAAAAAAATCAGGTGCTGCTGGGTGTTACGGGCAGTGGAAAGACCTATACGATGGCAAAGGTCATTGAAAAGGTACAAAAGCCCACGCTCGTCATTGCGCATAATAAGACGCTGGCAGGCCAGCTATGCAGCGAATTTAAGGAGTTTTTTCCGGACAGCGCGGTAGAATATTTTGTATCCTACTACGACTATTATCAACCGGAAGCGTACATCCCCTCCAGCGATGTATATATTGAAAAGACAACAGCCATCAATGATGAGATCGATAAGATGCGCCATAGCGCTACCAGTGCTCTGAACGAGCGTAGAGATGTAATCATCGTGGCGTCTGTATCCTGCATTTATGCGTTGGGCGATCCGGAGGAATACCTGAATTTATCCATATCTCTTCGCCCCGGTATGCAGAGGGACAGAGACGATATCATTCGTCACTTGGTAGATATCCAATATGAGAGAAATGATATCAATTTTGTACGCGGTACCTTCCGGGCCCGTGGCGATGTACTGGAGGTTTTTCCGGCCAGCCATAGCGAGAGGGCCATCCGCGTCGAGTTTTTTGGAGATGAAATCGATAGGATCAGCGAAATCGATACGCTGACGGGCAGCTCGGTGCGCATTTTGGATCATACGGTTTTGTTTCCTGCTACACACTATGCGACGAGCCAAGCGAAGCTCAATGCTGCCATGGAACAGATTGAAACGGATATGAAAACACAGGCGGAGGCATTTCGAAAGCAAGACAGGTTGCTGGAAGCACAGCGCATCGAACAACGCACCACGTTTGACTTGGAAATGATGCGGGAAATCGGGTTTTGCAGCGGCATAGAGAACTACTCTCGATATTTTGACGGGCGAAAGCCAGGGCAACCGCCGTATACGCTCTTGGATTATTTTCCGGACGATTATTTGCTGATGATAGATGAAAGCCACGTGACCATTCCCCAAATCAAGGCGATGTATAAAGGAGATTTTTCCCGTAAGGATTCCTTGGTGCAGTATGGATTCCGTCTGCCAAGCGCGTATGATAACAGGCCGCTGAAATTTGAGGAGTTTACGCAGCGGGTCAATCAGGCGGTGTATGTGTCCGCTACGCCGGCTGAATATGAAACCTCCGTCAGTACGCAGACGGTAGAGCAGATCATCCGCCCGACGGGGCTGGTGGATCCGGAAGTGACAGTGCTGCCGGCAGAGGGCCAGGTGGACGATTTGATAGGACAAATCCATAAAACCACAGAGCAGGGGTATAGGACGCTGGTTACAACGCTGACCAAAAAGATGGCAGAGCGTTTGACAGAATACCTGGAGCAGCTGGATATGCGCGTTCGATATATGCATGCGGACACCGAGACAATGGAACGTATGGAGCTGATTCGAGATCTCCGGCTGGGCGAATACGACGTTTTGGTTGGCATCAACCTGCTGCGTGAAGGGCTGGATATACCGGAAGTAGGATTGGTAGCGATTTTGGATGCGGACAAGGAAGGCTATTTGAGAAGCACAACATCGCTGATCCAGACCATCGGGCGTGCAGCGCGTAACGTGCATAGCCGCGTTATCATGTATGGGGACAAAATTACGGATAGCATGCGGCGCGCTATGGACGAGACGATGCGTAGGCGCGAGATACAGTTGGCTTACAATGAAGAACACCATATTACGCCGCACAGTGTGGAAAAGAGCATCCGCAACGTATTGGAGATTTCCAGAAGCGCACACAAGGATCGTAAGGACAGCGTACAGCTGACGCCGCAGCAGCGACAGATGAAGATACAGCTGATGGAGCAGGAGATGAAGCAGGCAGCCGCAGAGCTGGATTTCGAACGCGCGGCAGTGCTGCGTGATGAGATTTTGGCACTGAGAGATGGGACGATGCCGGAAAGAAGGAAACAAAAGAAGAGCAGCGGCTATAAAGGGAGAAAAAAAGGAAAATGAATGAAACGATAGAAATTCGCGGGGCGAAGCAGAATAATTTGAAAAACATTGATTTATCGATTCCAAGAGACAGTCTGGTGGTATTTACCGGACTATCCGGCAGCGGTAAAAGCAGCCTGGCATTCGATACGATCTATGCCGAAGGACAAAGGAGATATGTAGAATCTTTGTCCTCATATGCACGCCAATTTTTGGGGCAGATGGAAAAACCGGATGTGGAATCGATTGAGGGGCTTTCGCCGGCAATTTCAATTGATCAGAAGACGACCTCCCGAAACCCCAGATCAACAGTTGGCACGGTTACGGAGATCCATGACTATCTTCGTTTGCTGTATGCGCGCATCGGACAGCCGCATTGCCCTAAATGCGGCAGGCCTATCAAACAGCAAAGCATTGACCAGATGGTGGAAAACGTGCTTGCGATGGGGGAAGGAAAGCGTATTCTGCTTTTGGCGCCGGTGGTTCGGGAGAGAAAAGGCGAGCATGTGAAGGTGTTTGAGGATCTGCGCAAGGGCGGCTTTGCCAGAGCGATGGTGGATGGTGAGATTATTGATCTGTCGGAAGAGCGGCAAAAGCTGGCAAAGACGAAAAAGCACACCATTTACGCTGTGGTGGATCGTATCGTTGTGCGGGAAGATGCAAAGAGCCGGCTTAATGACAGCCTAGAAACGGCGCTGGCGCTGTCTCAGGGGGTTGTGACGATACAGGATGCGGATACAGGAGAGCAGACTGTGATGAGCTCCAACTATGCCTGCCCGGATTGCGGCATCAGCATGGAGGAACTGACGCCTCGCATGTTTTCCTTCAACAGCCCTTTTGGAGCTTGCCCCACCTGTTCTGGTTTAGGGATGCTGACAAAGGTAGATCCAGCGCTTATCATTCCGGATAAAAGCAAATCCATTCGGCAGGGCGCAATCAGTATCCCGGGATGGGATACTTCGCAACCGGGCTCGATGGCGGAAATGTATTTTGCGGCTATGGCCAATCATTACGGCTTCTCTTTGGATGTGCCGGTATCGGAACTGCCCAAAGAGATCATGGATCTTTTCCTGTATGGCTCTAAGGAGAAGATAGAGGTTTCCTACGATAAGGCATTTGGAAGCGGAAAGTTTTACAGCGAATTCGAAGGCCTGGTCAATAATATTGAACGCCGGTATAAGGAAACACAAAGCGATTATATGAAAGAGGAATACGAGCAGTTTATGGCCAATGTGCCTTGCCCGGACTGCCATGGCGCTAGGCTAAAGCCGGAGGTGCTGGGCGTGACGGTAGGCGGGCTCTCCATCGCTGAGCTATCCGACTTGCCTGTTTCAGAGATCAAGCATTTCATCGATCATTTGGAGCTGACGGAGCGCGAAGAAATGATAGCGGGCCGCATTCTCAAAGAAATCAAATCTAGAATTGGTTTTTTGAATGATGTAGGCTTGGAATACATCACGCTGTCAAGGACGGCATATACGCTGTCCGGCGGGGAAGCGCAGCGTATCCGCTTGGCTACGCAGATCGGATCGAGGCTGACAGGCGTGTTGTATATTTTGGATGAACCGAGCATTGGCCTGCATCAGAGAGACAATGATAAGCTGCTTGCTACGCTGAAGAGCCTTCGTGATCTTGGCAATACGCTGATCGTTGTAGAGCACGATGAGGATACAATGCGTGCAGCGGATCAGATCGTGGACATCGGGCCGGGCGCAGGGGAACATGGCGGCAAGCTTGTAGCGCAGGGCACAGTGCAAGAAATAGAGGCCTGCGAGGCTTCCATTACAGGCCAGTATTTGTCCGGCAAGAAAGAAGTTGCGATACCAGACAAAAGGAGAAAACCAACGGGAACCCTGCTTGTTAAGGGTTGCCAGGAAAACAATTTAAAAAACATTGATATTAAAGTGCCGTTGGGAGTGCTTACCTGCATTACCGGCGTTTCGGGCAGCGGAAAGAGCAGCTTTGTCAATGAGATATTATATAAGTCACTGGCTCGTGATCTAAACCGTGCGCGCGTCCGCCCAGGGCGTTACGATAGCATGATAGGTCTAGAACAGCTGGATAAGGTAATTGACATCGACCAGTCGCCCATCGGCCGTACGCCGCGCAGCAATCCAGCTACCTATACCGGGGTATTTGATATGATCCGCGATTTGTTCGCACAGACGCCGGACGCTAAAATGAGGGGCTATAAAAATGGGCGGTTTAGCTTCAATGTGAAGGGTGGACGTTGCGAAGCATGCAAAGGGGACGGTATCGTACGTATCGAGATGCATTTTTTGCCGGATATTTATGTGCCTTGCGATGTATGCAAGGGAAAGCGATATAACCGGGAGACGCTGGAGGTCTATTATAAAGGGAAAAACATTGCAGATGTGCTGGATATGACGATTGAACAGGCGCGCGACTTTTTCTCGCCAATTCAAAGAATCCATAGGAAGCTGGATGTGCTTTGCCAGGTAGGTTTGGGGTATATGCGATTGGGGCAGCCGAGTACCACACTATCCGGCGGGGAAGCGCAGCGTGTGAAGCTTGCCACCGAGCTGTCGAAAAGAGGAACGGGACGTACGTTGTATATCTTGGACGAGCCTACTACTGGGCTGCATATTGCGGATGTGGATCGGTTGGTAAAGATCTTGCATCAGCTGGTAGAGGGCGGGAATACCGTGGTAGTCATTGAGCATAATTTGGATGTCATTAAAACAGCGGATCAAATTATAGATTTGGGGCCGGAAGGCGGAGATAAAGGCGGCACCATCGTTGCTACAGGAACGCCGGAGCAGGTAGCCAAGATAAAGGGAAGCTATACGGGGCAGTATCTGGCGCCGATCCTGGAACGCCACAAGAAAAGAAGCATTGCGAAAAAGTAAAGATGACACTTGATTTTTTGTGCCTTGTACGCTATAATAGCAAGGCACTTGGGACTTTAGCTCAGTTGGTAGAGCACATCGTTCACATCGATGGGGTCGCTGGTTCGAGTCCAGTAAGTCCCACCATATAAAAAAACGCAAGCCATATACGGCTTGCGTTTTTTTGTAAATTGTAGCCGCGATATTTTGCGAAGAAATGGGAAAACCCTCCGCTTTTGGCGGAGGGTTTGTAAGGGGGAGGATTTGCTTGCAATTGCTTGGTTGCTTGCTACGCTTTTAATATAGCGTTTGGTTGTGGCAACGGTTTGTCAGTATTTCAACCAGTTATGGCGTATGCTTTTAATTATTTTGTACAAACTGTAAGCAAGGAGGAAAACCATGCTTACAATTTTTATGCGCGCATTGATCCTATATCTGGTCGTGGTAATTTTTATGAGGATGATGGGAAAGCGGCAGATTGGCCAGATGCAGCCCTATGAAATTGTCATTACGCTGCTGGTGGCAGACGTAGTGGCTGCACCGATGCAAGATCCCGCTATTTCCTTGGTGGAGGGAATCATCCCCATGATTGCATTGTTTATTTGCCATAATTTCATCTCTTTTTTATGCATTAAGAGCAGAAAGCTGCGCAAAGTGTTTTGCGGCAAAACAAGCACCTTGATCCGAAATGGGGTCATCAATGAAAAGGAGTTAAAAAAGCTAAGCCTGAGCGTTGAGGAGCTGATGGAGGCGCTTCGCGCAAAGGATGCGTTTTCTCTGGATGATGTATACTGCGCTACGATGGAAACAAACGGACAGCTTAGCGTGATGTTCCAAAATAAGACACAGCCGCCTACGATAGAGGATCTTGGTATGGTTGCAAAGGAAAATGATATGCCGCTGGGCATTCTCATTGAAGGGGAATGGCAGCAGGAAAACCTAAAAACCCTGGGGCTCACAAGCCAAGGCGTAGAAAAGACACTAAAAATATACAAAGTGGATCGGCGAAATGTCTTTTTTGCGATGGGAAATCGAAAAGGGGAGTTGACTGTTCAGATCAAGGGCGGCAATTTGGTGCGGTACAAAGTTGGGGCGGTGAAATCATGAAAAGATTGATATACAGCCTAATCGCATTGGCTGCGCTGGTAACGGTTTCGCTGCTTTGGGAAGGGGGCTTTCAGGCAGATTTAGACCGGCTGGAGAATATGAGCCAGCAAGCGCTTGACCTGCTGGCAGCAGAGGATTATACACAGTCTGGAGAGATTGTAAGGCAAATATCAGATAGGTTTGAAGTATTAGAGGAGCGGTGGACCATTGTAATCAACCATAACCTGCTGGATGATATCAGCAACCAAACCACAGAGGTCTGCGCGCTGTTGGAGCAAAAAGAATACGAACATGCAGCAGCGCAGTTGGCTGTTGTGAAAACGCTGTTTCGCGACCTTTCCGATCAATATAAATTTTCTTTGGGAAACATCTTTTGACAGAAAGAAAATGCTTGCAACTATAAAAATAGGACTGTACTATAATAAACAGTTCTTTTTTTATGTAAAACGCAGGGTTTCCCTGGAATGGAAAGGAATATTTGGATGGTAGAAGTAAGAGAAGCGATTTCAACAAAGGAGAAAAAGGCATTTGTAAAATTCCCTTTGGAATTGTATAAGGACTGCCCGCAGTTTGTGCCTTTCTTGTTATCGGATGAATTGGATAATTTCAATCCAAAGAAAAATCCAGCGTTTGATTTTTGCGAAGCTAAAATGTTTTTGGCATATCGTGATGGCAAGGTTGTTGGGCGTATCGGTGCCATTATCAGCCATGCTGCCAATGAAAAGTGGGGCACAAGCAGAATTCGGTTTACACGTGTGGATTTTATAGATGATTATGAGGTCAGCCAAGCATTATTCGACGCTGTTATCGCATGGGGGCGTGAGAAGGGCTTGCAAGAGATCCATGGGCCGATGGGCTTTAGCGACTTGGATCAAGAAGGTATGCTGATAGAAGGTTTCGACCAGGATAACAATTTTATTACCATTTACAATTATGCTTATTATAAAGAGCATATGGCAAGGCTCGGCTTTGATAAGGATGTTGACTGGGTGGAATACAAGATTAAGATTCCTGAACAAGTAGATCCCAGAATTGAACGCCTGAGCCAGCTGGTGATGAAGCGAAGCAAGATGAAAATGGCGTCGTTCAAGAGCAAACGGGAGATCCGTCCGTACTTGAAGGGAGCGATGCGCGTCATCAATGAAGCGTTTGAGGATTTGTACGGAACGGTTCCTATTACGGATAAGCTGATACAAAAATACTTTTCTCAGTTTATGATGCTGATCAACCCTCATTATGTACGGATGATCATCGATGAAAATGGCGAGCCGGTGGGCGTGGGCTTTATGCTACCGTCAATGAACGATTGCGTACGAAAATCCAAAGGAAGATTGTTTCCCTTTGGGTGGATTCGCATCCTCAGAGCGCCCTATAAAAAGACCGACGTTATTGATTTGTATTTGGTAGGCGTGAAGCCAAAGTATCAAAAACAAGGGCATGTGGCGTTGATGCTGAATGATTTGACCAAAGAAGCGATTGAAAATCATGGGAAGTATGCAGAGACGGGGCCCGAGCTGGAGACGAATGAGAAGATACAGGCGCTTTGGAAAAGCTATGAAGCTACACAGCACAAAAGACGCCGTTGTTGGATCAAAAAAATTGGTTGATGCATAGAAAAAAGCTCCCTATCAGGGAGCTTTTTTTGAAGCATTATTTTCTGCGCTGGGAACGCGGTGGGAACGTAGGACGAGAAAGCTTAGGGGTAGGCTCTTTATGCAACTCATCTTGAGCCGTTTCTTCTGAGGATACGGGAGAGTGCGCAGAAACGTCAGCACGCGTCGTTGATTGCGTCTCTGATTGAGGCAGTACCACCTTGCGGAATACTTTGGTAGAGCCATCCTCTTCATTGGCTGCGGAGCCAACCGGCGGGATTACGGTACGCACGTGCTCTTGGCCAGGCACAGAATCTTCCTCTACAAGCTCTTCATTTTCTATCGTTTCTTCATAGGGCGCCTCTTCTTCTGGCTCGTCTGACCAATCCTGCTGCTCATCAAAAGCGCCGTAGGAATCGGATTCCTCAGGTTCACCCCAATCATACGGCTCCACAAGCTGTTTTTTCTTTTTCCGACGAGGGCCGCGTTTGATAACGATGGGTTCTTCCTCTTCTTCATATTCCGGTGCCCAATCCTCCCAAGAACCGTCGTCTACATCCTCTACGGATTTCATCAGAAGGCTTTGGAGCAGCATGGAGCCACCGCCCAGCAGTAAGCCAAAAACCCAAATGAGAAGGATGGTATTCGGAGACAAGGCTGTATACAGAGCCAGCAAATCCCCGATAAAGCCGGCGCTGGCGGCAATGTTGAGGATCATATACAGGATGATAGACCCGGAAATACTGACCAATGCACCACCGGCCATAGAGGTGGCGATTAAAATGCCGTTGCTGGGGCGGATCAAACAAAGCGCGGCAAAGATAAGGGCCAAAATTGCAGCTGCTAACCCTCCAATCACCCAATCCAACTGGATGGAGAACAGGGTCATCACGCCGTACACCAAGCCCCCGCCGATATAGAACCCGCCACAAATGCTGATGATGAGCAGGGATGCAGCCTCTTTCCAAACGGCAAGCGCCAAAAGAATGACGGAAGCAACGCCCATTGCGACGGCGACGGGGATGGAAGTTAAGCTAAATCCCAATGCTTTGCACACGACAATGGCCAAGCCGCTGCCAAGCATGATTCCGAAAAATGCGCCAAAGAGCTTGGGCTTTCCGCTGCCAAGCAGAGCAGTAAAGATGCCAAAACAGGCAATGAGCACACAAGCACCAAGTAAAATTATATTCATACCGGAACACACTCCATTCCTTCATTTCTACTATATCATAAAAAACCATTTTATATTTTTGCATATTTTGTAGAATAAATCAATAAGCTGCTGTGAGGCTGATGCTAAGGACTTTTAGAAAGTTTAATAATTTTTTCGTGCCGAGAGTGTGTAAAGTTGTTATACTAAAAAGGAATTATGCTATAATTAAAAATTATTAGAGAGGCATAGTCAGCGAATGGCCTTAAAGGAAGGTGTAGCATTGGGCATTCTTACATTTAAAAAGGGCGGCGTAAAGCCGCTGCATAATCAGCATGAAGGAAAGCCGTTGGCTAGCGGAAAGATGATTCAAGAGCTGGAGGCGCCTAAGCTGGTAGCCATTCCTATGGCGCAAAACATCGGGATGCCGGCGCATCCTTGTGTAAAAGTTGGCGATACGGTCTGCGTAGGGCAGCCCATCGGCCAGCCGGCCGGATTTGTCGGCGCGCCTGTGCATGCCAGCGTATCCGGCAAGGTGAAGGCAATTCAGGAGAAGCTTCACGTAACAGGCGCCCCCACGATGCATGTCGTGATAGAAAATGACGGGGCATATACGCTGTATGATGAGATCAAGCCGAGAACCAAGGATGAGGTGATGGCGCTTTCTTCGCAGGAGATCATCGAGATCATCCAAGCGGCGGGCATTGTAGGGGCCGGCGGGGCCACGTTCCCTACCCATGTAAAGCTGAGCATTCCCCAAGGCAAAACGGTGGACACGCTTTTGATCAACGGGGCGGAGTGCGAGCCTTATTTGACGGCGGATGAACGCATGATGGTGGAGCATCCGGATCAGGTGGTGCTTGGTGCTGAGCTGGCGATGAATGCGCTTGGCATCCAAAAAACCATCATTGGGATTGAACAAAATAAGATGGATGCTGTGCGGACGATAAAGGATGCCTGCAAAAATTGCAGGGGGATTTCGGTAGAGGTTATGCGCACTCGTTATCCACAGGGCTCTGAAAAGCAGCTGGTGCAATCGCTGACGGGCCGGGAAGTGCCGGATGGCGGGCTTCCGATGGACTGCCAATGCGTTGTGCTTAATGTGGGAACGGCAGCGGCTATTTATCGGGCGGTTTACGAAGGAATGCCAATGGTGCAGCGCGTGATTACCATTACGGGCGGAGTGAAAAATCCGCAGAATCTTTTGGTAAGAATCGGGACGACTTTTGAGGACTGCATTCAGGCCTGCGGCGGATTTGAAGGAAAGCCTGTGAAGGTCATTTCCGGCGGGCCGATGATGGGTGTTGCCCAAACGAGTACGGAGGTTAGCTGCGTAAAGGGTACCAGCGGCATACTGGTCATCAATGAAGACATGGCAAAACCATTGCCGGAAATGCCGTGCATCCATTGCGGCAAGTGCGTGGCGGTATGTCCTATCGGGCTGATGCCGTTTCAGCTTGACCAGCTGTCCCGGAAAAAGGATTATGAACGTGCCGAAGATGAACATGCCATGAGTTGTATGGAATGCGGATGCTGTACATATATCTGTCCCAGCAAGCGGTATTTGGTGCAGTCCATCCGTTTAGCAAAGGCTGAGATTGGCAGGCTGCGGCGGGAGCGTGCTGCGGCGGCTAGGAAAGAGGAGGAGAAATAGAAATGGAAAAAATGAGGTTTTCAATTTCTAGCTCGCCCCATATCCGCCAAAGCCAAACGGTACAGAGCATTATGCGAGACGTCGTCATTGCGTTGATTCCCACGGCGATATACGGAGTGATTCAGTTTGGATACCAGGCGGCGCTTGTGATGCTTTCTGGCGTGGCTGGTGCTGTGTTGACGGAATTTGTGGGCAATAAATTAACTGGTCGTCCCGTGACCGTAACGGACTTTTCGGCAATCATTACCGGGTTGCTCTTAGCGATGTGTTGCCCGGCTTATGTGCCGTTGTGGGTACCGTTTATCGGCAGTGTATTTGCCATCGCGATCGGGAAGCTGCCGTTTGGCGGTCTCGGACAAAACTTTTTAAACCCGGCGCTGGTAGGGCGTGCTTTCCTTTTGGCAAGCTGGCCCGCTTTGATGACCCATTGGGCCCCGGCGGATGCTGTTTCCGCAGCAACGCCATTGGCCGCTTATAAAGCGACGGGCGCGATGGCGTCTTACGGCGATTTATTCTTTGGAAATATTCCGGGATGTATTGGGGAGGTTTCCAAGCTGTGCATCTTGATCGGCGCTGCTTATCTGCTGCTTCGTCATGTCATCACGTTGGCTACGCCGCTCGGGTATTTGGGCGGACTGGCTTTGATGATCTTTGCTTTTGGCGGGCAAGACGGGTTGTTTACCGGAGACGCATTGTTTGCCATATTGTCTGGCGGAGCCATGTTTGGCGCTTTCTTCATGTGTACAGATTATGTAACAAGCCCGGTAACGCAAAAGGGCCAATTTATCATGGGATTGGGCGCAGGCATACTCACGGCGCTGATACGGACCTTTGGTGGATATGCTGAGGGCGTGACGTACGCAATCTTATTTATGAATGTTGTTACGCCGCTGATCGATCGCTTTGTGCACCCAAAACTGTATGGGGAGGCGAAAAAACATGCGTAATTGCAAGCTGTGTTTGAAAGGCGGGGCGGTGCAAAGATGAAAAAGCTGAAAGACGTTTTCAAAAATGGATTGTTCGGAGAAAACCCGATTTTTCGCTTGGTGCTGGGTACATGCCCTACCATTGCGGTAAGTACGAGCGCAACGAACGCCATCGGCATGGGTTTGGCTGTTACGTTTGTACTGATGGGCAGCAACCTAGTGATCTCCCTTTTGAGAAATTTTATTCCGGATAAGGTGCGCATCCCGGCGTTTATCGTTATCATTGCCACCTTTGTAACAATCATCCAGCTGTTGATTCAAGGATTTGTGCCTGCACTCAACGATTCGCTTGGCATTTTCATTCCGTTGATCGTTGTAAACTGTATCATTTTAGCCCGGGCGGAATCCTTTGCAAGCAAGAATAAACCGTTGCCTTCTGTGATAGACGGACTGGGCATGGGGCTTGGGTTTACAGGCGCGCTGTTCATCATCTCCTCGATCCGTGAGATTTTGGGCAATGGAACCATCTTCGGGTTTGCCCTGTTTGGCGATAGCTTCCAGCCTATGCTGATGATGAGCCAGGCCCCTGGCGGTTTCATCGTATTTGGCTTGGTGCTTGCTACAGTAAACGCCATTGATGCACATAACCGGAAGAAGAAGGAGCGTGTGGCATGAACGGAATCATTAGTTCGTTGGTAATCATCATCAACGCGATTTTTGTCAATAATATCGTCATGGCACAGTTTTTAGGCTGCTGTCCATTCTTGGGTGTTTCCAAAAAGCTGGATACGGCGGTTTCCATGGGGCTTGCGGTTACCTTTGTTATGGCGTTATCCAGCGTAATTACTTACATCATTCAATACTGCTTGCTGGTGCCGCTGCATATCGAATATATGCAAACCGTGGTATTTATCCTGGTAATTGCTTCGCTGGTACAGTTTGTGGAAATGGTAATACAGAAAATGTCGCCGGCACTGTACAATGCGCTTGGCATTTATCTGCCGTTGATTACAACAAACTGCGCGGTATTGGGCTCGGCCATTTTGAATATTCAAGAGGGTTATAACCTGATCAACACTCTGATCAACGGAACCAGTGTAGGGTTGTCGTTTCTGTTTGCCATCACTTTGTTTGCAGGCATCCGGGAGCGTCTGGAAAACAGCAACATACCAGAATGTATGAAGGGATTTCCCATCAGCTTGGTTTCTGCAGGTTTGATGAGCATCGCTTTCTTTGGATTCGCAGGCCTGACCAACGGCCTGATGGCGTAAAGGAGGGGATCGAACATGTCGATATTTGCTCCAGTCGCGGCTGTCGCGGTTCTGGGATTGGTATTTGGCTTGCTATTGGGATATGCAAGCAAGAAGTTTGCTGTGGAAAAGGATGAGACGGCCCTCAAAATCAGGGAGCTGTTGCCCGGCGCAAACTGTGGCGGATGCGGGTTTCCGAGCTGCGATGCATTGGCGGAAGCAGTGGCAAAGGGTAAGGTGCCTCCCCGTACCTGCGTGGTATCCTCAGAGGAAAATGTGACGAAAATGGCTGCGATTTTGGGGATCGAGGCCGGTACGTCAGAAAAGATGGTAGCTGTTATGCACTGCCAAGGAGATCGCTCGCAATGTCCGCCTCGTGCGGAGTATACGGGGCTACAGACCTGTAAAGCGGCCGGCAGCTTATCCAGTGGCCCAAAGGGCTGCCGGTTTGGCTGCCTGGGATTTGGGGATTGTGTTGCACAATGTAAATTTGGGGCGCTTTCCATCAATGAGTTTGGTTTGGCGCAGATCGATGCGGATAAGTGCATTGGATGTGGCGCATGTGCCAAGGCATGCCCACGCAATTTGATTGCCTTGCAGCCGGTTTCAAACCACACCATTGCTATCGCTTTGTGCCGGAATATGGAAAAGGGCAAAGCAGTACGGGATGTATGTATGAAAGGATGTATATCCTGCCGCCTATGCGAAAAGAATTGCCCGGAAGGAGCGATCGACTGTAGCTCTGGCGTGGCGGTAATCAACCCATTGTTGTGCAAAGGCTGCGGCATCTGCCAGGAGAAATGCCCGACAAAGGCGATTGTGATGCATGAAAAATAATCCTGTATTGGTAGATGAAAGGCCGGTCTTGCTGCTGGCCTCCGCATCGCCAAGGAGAAGAGAATACATAGAGCTGCTGGGTATTCCGTATTGTTGTGAGCCAGCGGAGGTAGATGAGACTATAATAGGCGACTTTGATCCTATGGAACATGCCGAAAAGGTGGCGCAAAGAAAGGCTGATACCGTGGCGAACAAGCATCCAGGACGCTATGTCTTGGGAGCGGATACCATTGTGGTATATGGAGACAGGATTTTGGGAAAGCCTAAGGATAAGGCGGATGCGTTTAGGATGCTTACGCTTTTACAGGGGCATGCACACGAGGTGTATACGGGCCTTTGTTTGATTACGCCGGAAGGGGCAGAGTATCTGGATTTTCGTTGTACGCGTGTTTGGATGGCACCCATGAGCCCGGCGCAGATCCATAGCTATATCGCAACGAACGAGCCAATGGATAAGGCTGGCTCCTATGGGATACAGGGAAGGGGCGCTGCGATGATAGAGAGAATCGATGGATGCTATTTCAATGTTGTGGGCCTTCCCATTCACGGTGTTAGGATGCTTTTGCACAAAGCAGGATACCCCATAGAATAAGCTTGGGAAAAGAACCCTATGAAAGGGTTCTTTTTGTTTTGTATAGGCCAGCCAGATATTGGGAATACTTTTTTCAAACGAGGATTCATTCGTAACAGGCATAGGAGGAAATACGATGGCATTTCATTTGATGGGAAGAGACCTTGGCATAGATCTTGGCACGGCCAATACGTTGGTATACATGAGGGGAAAGGGAATCGTGATCCGAGAGCCATCCGTAGTAGCGGTGCGGAACGGCCTAAAGAGAGAGGTTTTGGCCGTGGGCCAGGAAGCCAAAGAAATGATTGGACGCACGCCGGGCAATATCGTTGCCATTCGTCCATTAAGAGATGGCGTGATTGCGGACTTTGACATTACGGAAATCATGTTGAAATATTTTATTCGCAAGGCGATCCCAAGAGGGCGGTCCCTGTTTAATCCCCGCGTTGTGCTTTGTGTTCCCTGCGGTATTACAGAGGTGGAAAAAAGAGCCGTGGAGGAGGCAGCGCGCAGCGCAGGGGCCAGGGAAGCGGTATTGATGGAGGAGCCGATGGCGGCGGCCATTGGCGCTGGATTGGATGTATATGAGCCGCGCGGCTGCATGATCGTGGACATTGGCGGAGGAACGGCAGAGGTGGCGACGATTTCGCTTGGCGGCATTGTGGCGGCAAAATCCGTGCGTTGCGGAGGCAATAAGATCGATCAGGCGATTTCCGATTATGTGCGCCGCGTATACAACATGATGGTAGGAGAGCGCACGGCAGAACAGATCAAAATCAATATCGGCAACGTATACCAGGAAGAGGAAGAGCGGTATATGGAGATCCGGGGACGTGACCTGGTAAACGGACTTCCTTGTACAGCAACGATCAGCAGTGCAGAAATCAGAGAGGCACTAAGGGAGCCTGCACAAACCATTGTAACGGCAGTAAAACAAGCCCTGGAGCAGACCCCGCCGGAATTGTCTGGAGATATAATGGAGACAGGCATTGTACTGTCTGGAGGCACCTCCGCCTTAAAGGGGTTGGATCGATTGATTAGTTTGGAAACGGGGATGCCGGTACGGTTGGCAGACGACCACATGGAATGCGTGGTCAAAGGAACAAGTATGGTCATAGACGGCGCAGCGGCCATTTATCCTAAGACCACACCTGCGGTAACGGAGTCGGCCGGATGAATCCATGTTTCAAATTCGTAATATTTATGCTATACTTACAGGGGAACTGAGGGAGATCCTTGGATCCCCTTCTATTTTCTAAAAATTTGCAAGAGGGACAAGTATGCGTCTTTTCAATAATAAACCGCTGTTGATTACCATCGTGATTACAATCATTTTGGTATTGTTGCTGTTCATCATTCCAGGCGGCGCGAAGATTTCTGGTGTGGAAAGTGTGCCGGGAGGCGTGGCCGCAGGGGCGCAAAGCTTTTTAAGCAGAGTGACAAACAGTGTCGGTTCATTTTTCTCCAACTTGTTTGGAGGAAACAGCATAGAGCAGGAGAATGAACAGCTCAAAGAAGAACTGATACAGGCCCAGCAGAAAATTCAGGGTATGAGCGAATTGGAGGCAGAAAATCAACGCCTACAATCCTTGCTAAATTATGTAGAGCGTACGCCGGAGTACTCTTACATAACCGCGCGCGTTACCGCCAAGGATCCAGGGTATTACTTTGATGTTTTCGTCGTCAATGCTGGGTTTAACAATGGAGTAGAGGTCAACGATGCGGTAATTACGCCAGACGGCTTGGTGGGACGTGTGACGGAAGTAGGGGGCACATGGTCCAAAGTGATGGCGATCATTGATTCCAGAAGCTCTGTATCGGCTACGGTAGAGCGTACCAGGGACAATGGGATCATCAACGGGATAGACCAGTCGGAAGGCTCGTCAGGGCTTTGTGAGATGGCATTTTTGCCGCTGGAAGCAGAACTGCTGCCTGGCGACAGCGTCATTACAAATGGGCTGGGGGGCCTTTTCCCCAAAGGCATCATTATAGGCCAGGTGGTTGAGGTATCAGAAGAGGCGGGCAGCACGGGCAAAACAGTGCGCATCAAGCCAGCTGTGGACTTTTTGCATCTGGAAGAGGTGCTGATCGTAAAAGAAAAGACAACAGAAGGGAATGAGGGCGATGCGGTAACGGCAACCCCTTCTGCTCAGCCTTCTGTAACACCTACCGCTACACCGCAGGAGACGCAGTGATGGCTAAAAAAATCATACTGTTTTTCCTGATTGTTTTGACCGTTGGTCTTGACAGCACCTTGATCCCGAGCTTTGCGGTTTGGGATATACAGATTAATTTGACGCTGTGCGTCGTCGTGGCGCTGGGTATTGTTTTTGGGCCAATGACCGGCACGGTAACGGGGCTTTTAGCGGGCTATATCATGGATTTGCTTTTTGGCCCTGCGCGCGGGTTTTATATGTTGATTTATATGCTGGTCGGTTATATATCGACTGCCATTTTTTCTAAGGGTTTGCAGGACAGCCTAGTATTATATAGCTTGTTTGTAGGCTGTACGTATGTGGTCAAAGAACTGGCCACAATGCTGCTCACATTGCTAATGGGGGTAAATGTGGGCAGTGTGCCGACGCTGCTGGTGCGGTATATTTTGCCATCGGCAGTGTTGACGGGGTTTGCAGGATATGTGGTGTATCGTTTGATCCGTGCTATGGCGCAGCTCAATGTGATGCGCAACCGCAAAAAGAAGACAGGGCTTGGTTGACGGTTAAACACGGAAGAGGGGCTGTTGTGTGGGTAACAACTTACGGCAAATTCACCGGTTATTGTGGATTGTTTTGGCGGCGCTGATTTTTTTAATGGCAAGCCATTTTAATCTGGCAATTATACAGGGAGAAAAATATTCTGAAAGAAGCATAGAAAATAGGACGAGGACAATCTCGGTGATGGGTAGCCGCGGGCGTATTTTGGATACGAACGGGGTTCCTTTGGCGTACGATAAAACCAGTTATAACATTAACTTTTATCGAGATCCCTACCAAACAGGGGAAAAGTGGCGCGCCATCTATACCAATATCATTATGGAAACCATAGAGATATTGGAGAAGAATGGAAATAAAGTCATTGATGATCTGTCCATACAAAAGGATGAAAACGGCGGGCTTACCTATTATTGGGGCGGCATTACCGATGAAGATGCAATCAAAAGAAGAAAAGAGCTTTGGTGTGGAAATATGACCATTTCTGAGGATGCCACGGCAGAAGAGGCTTTTAATACGCTGCGGCAGCGTTATATGATCCCGGATGATGTGGATTATGAGATGGCCCATAAAGTGCTCTCGATCTGGCAAGAGGTACAAAACCTTGCTTTCAAGAGTTATGTGCCTGTGACCATTGCACAGGATGTAGATGCAAACTCCGTGGCGGAGATTACAACACGAAGCACTGAATTGATCGGCATGAGCGCTGAGCAGAGCTATACGCGTGTGTATCCAAAGAATACGACAGCGGCGCATATTGTAGGATATATGGGGAAAGTATATTCAGAAGAGGAATTGGCAGAGCTGGAGGAAAAAGGGTATAGCACCGATGCCACGGTAGGGGTTTCCGGTGTAGAAGCAACGATGGAAGAGCAGCTTAGCGCTGCCATCGGTACGCGGGTAGGCAAACAGAAGGCAGAGGTAAACAGCCGCGGCAAGGTAACCAGAATACTGGAAAGCAAAGAGCCGCAGTCCGGCAACGATGTTATGCTGACCATAGACTATGAACTCCAACAAAAGCTGGAAAGCGCGCTGGAAAACAATATAAAGATCATTCGGCAGGAGCAGGAGAAGCTCTATAATCAAAACTATGCCAAATACGAGGAAAAAGAGCAGGATAGGGGCGGTACAAAAACCAAGTTTGCCTCTATGGGCGCTGCCATTGTAATGGATGTAAATACCGGCAATGTTCTTGCCATGGCAAGTTATCCGTCATTTGATCCCAATATGTTTATCGGAGGGATCAGCGAAGAGGATTATCAGGCGCTGAATGATCCGGATACGGCACCGCTGTTCAATAAAGCCATTTCCAGCGCTTCAGAGCCTGGCTCTATCTTTAAGCCTGTGACCGGCTATGCTGCGTTGATGGAAGGTGTGATTACACCAGAAGAGACCATCGACTGCCAAGATGAATATACACCTGCTGTGCAACAAGGTAAGGCGCCCGGTTGTTGGACAGACTATCCTCAAAATCATCAGGGCGAGAATATTGTAAAGGCATTGAAAGATAGTTGTAACTACTATTTTTATACCGTATCTGACAGGATGGGTATAGACAAGCTGACAAAGTGGGCAGATACTTTTGGGCTGTCCTCTAAAACGGGTATTGAGCTGCCCGGCGAAGTGACCAGTCATGTGGCCAATCAGCAGGTATTGTATGATAATACCAAAGAAATCAACGGCGGACAGCTCAACAGCAAGCCGTATCTGGTGCGGTTATCTGTGGAAAAGCAGCTGAAAAAGTACGGGCTGATGCGCGGCGTTACCTATACGGATGAACAGGTGGAGCGTTGTGCTACCAGAATCGTACAGTTGGTAGGTAGCTCTACCAACATTGGCCCGCAGATACGTTCTATCATGCGCGAGGAATTGGATATTCCAGAATCTACCTCCTATGCCAGGAGATGGCATCAGGAAATCAACTCCATTCTATACGAGATTACATGGAACAGGGTCCAAACCATTTTAACGGGCATTGGGCAGAGCGTTACGGCGGTTACGCCAATTGCGGTTGCAAGATATATTTCCGCTATTGCAAACGGCGGCAATGTCTATGAAGCAAGCATTATCAAAAAGGTTGTAGCGCCGGATGGAAGCACATTGGAGGAAAATGATCCGAAGGTTGTAAGCACACTGGGAGATACCAAAGGATACCTTGAATACATCAAAGAAGGGATGCACGAGGTAGTATCGGCAGAGGATGGCGGTACGGCAGCGAATATCTTTACAGGCTTTGAGTATACCAGCGACATAGCTGCAAAGACAGGGACAGCACAGGTCAGTCAAATTGACTTGGAAAACTCTGCATGGTTTGTGGCATTTACTCCCTTTGAGCAAGCAGAGATTGCTGTCGTCGTATTTATTCCCAATGGATATGCTGGCTCTATGGCGGGCTATACGGCTAGGGATATCATTCAATTCTATCGGGATAGACAAAAACAGCAAACCAATACCACGGTGACAGCGCCGGGCGGTATGGTCGAATAGAAAAGAGGCACCTATGGCGAAGTTACTAGATAGATCTGGGTGGAAAAAAATAGATTGGCTGCTCATTGCCAATATTGTGGCGCTTGTGATCGTGGGGCTTATTAGCATAACGGCAGCTACAGCCGATCCGGCAACTGGGGAAGAGGTTACCTTAGCGGATAAGATTGCGAACCTAAACTTTTCTACGGTATGGCGCCAATGCGTTTGGTTTTTGGTAGGCGTAGTAGCTATGGTGGCGGCCTTTAGCATAGACTATAATTATCTTAAAGAGATTACGCCCATCATCTATTGGATCAATATCATTATTCTTTTGATGCTTTTTGCGCTGGCTACGGCGACGAATAATACAGTAAGCTGGTATAAATTCGGTAATATCGGCTTTCAGCCCAGTGAATTGGCAAAGATCTCAACGATTCTTATGCTGTCCAGGGCCTTATCGGCGCGTACAGGGGATGAAAAAATTACTTCGTTCCGAGAGTTTTTCCATTTGGTAAAATACGCCGTCATTCCCTTTTTCCTGATAGCCGTACAGCCAGACTTGGGGACAGCTATGGTGGTAGCATGTATTACCATTGGTCTTTTCTTTGTAGCCCGTGTAGATAAAAAGATCGTTTTGTCCTGCATTGGGGCGGTGGCAGCGATTCTTCCGGTTGCATGGCTGTTTATGAAAGATTATCAGCGAAACCGTATCCTTGTGTTTTTTGGCCTTGCGCAAGACTCTGCCAGCCAATACAATGTTAACATGTCTAAAATGGCCATTGGCAATGGCCAGCTAACGGGCAACGGCCTGTTTGGCACAGGCGGTATGAGCCAGCTGAATTGGGTGCCGGTAAAGGAATCGGACTTCATTTTTGCCGTAACAGGGGAGACCTTTGGATTTATCGGTGGATTAATCGTGGTGCTTTTATTTGGGCTACTGTTGTGGAGAACAATCTCCATAGCGCTTCGGGCGCGCGATAAATATGCCATGTATGTGGTTGTGGGCGTGGCCTGTATGATCTTTGCGCATGTGTTTGAAAACATAGGCATGGCCATGGGTGTTATGCCTGTTACTGGTATTCCGCTTCCGTTCATCAGCTATGGCGGCTCTAATATGCTGACCAATATGCTGGCTTACGGCATTGTTTTGAATATTGCAACCAAGTGGTAGTGCAAATATGAAAAAAGAGCCTGCTAAGGCTCTTTTTTTGCTCTATTTTACACGGATTCCACATACATATAGCCAAGAGGATGTATAGGAAGAGGTGTCATAATGGATCAAAAGCCGAACAAAGCCATATTCGTGTCAAGGGATGTGCAGTCTTCTGCACAGCTGCACATAGGACAAACAGAACCGCAGGAAAAACAAGAGGCTCCTCTTTTTTTTGACAGAGAGTCTGTACGTGAGCGGCATGCGCGCACATATAGGTCATCATTTCATGCGCAGAGAACAAAAAAACCGTATCGAAAGCAGACGACAAAAGAAACATCTACTTATAAAAGCCGTGCAATCCGTCGTATAGCGATCTGCTGTGCCATTGCAATTGGATGTGTGGGCCTGAAATACATAAAGCTTCCGTTTGCCGAGCAGGCAACAGATTTTTTAAAAAACGCCTTTACCTATGATTTAGATATCGAAGAATCGATTGGAAAGCTGCATTTTGTAGAAAAGATTTTCCCGGATGTGAAGGCTGTGTTTGGGGATAGGCAACAGTTCAGCTATCCCGTTTCCGGAGCTATCATCCAAAAATTTGGTGAGGATGGGAAGGAATATATCCAATTTCAGGCTGAGCCCAAAGCAGAGGTGGTATGTGCGTTGGATGGGCAGGTTGAAAAAAGGGGAATCAACGATACCCTGGGAAAGTACTTAAAGATTCGTCATGCAAATAATCTGACCACCGTCTATTATGGCATGGAGGAATCCCCTTTGGCGGAAGGGGCAGAAGTAACGCAGGGGCAGGCGCTGGGAACGCTGGGTGATAATGGCTTATTGTGTTTCCAGGTATTGTCCGGTGATGCGACGCAAGACCCGCAGAAATATTTGGGGGTCAAATAAGATGAAGCTGATGCAGACTGGCCGTGTTTTTTGGCAGATCAGCCCCTTATTGATCTTTATGTTTTTGCCGGCGCTGGCTTTTGGGTTTTGGAGCGCTCTAGCGGCGACGGTGCTGGCGTTGCTCTTGCACGAACTGGCACACGTATTGGCGGGAAAATTTTTTAAGGTGAACACCCTCAAGATCGAGCTTATGCCGTTTGGTGGCGTTTCACTGATGGAATCCTGCAAGCCCTGGAAGATGGCGCTGATCGCAATGGCGGGGCCGCTATGCAATGCGCTGATCGTGCTATGCTTTTTGCCCTTGGTAAAATACAATCCGTATGAATGGTTGTGTGTATTTTTACAGGCCAATTTGGTGATTGCAATCTTTAACCTGATGCCGGCTTTTCCTTTAGACGGAGGCCGGGTGCTGGTCTGCATGCTTTCCCCTGTGTTGGGACAGACCTTCGCAGAACGCATCTGCTCTGTATTCGGTATGCTGTTGGGGTTGTTTTTGGCCGGTGCGGGCATTGCGTGTGTGTTTTATCTGGGGCAAATCAATCTTTCGCTGCTGGCCGTAGGAATGTTTTTGTTTTTAGCGGCGTTTCGGCAAGGGAAACCCAGCCCATACACAGCACTGGTGCACGAGAATGCAAAGAAAAGGCAGATTCATAAAAAGCCGCTAAAGGATCAGCGGATCGTGATGCACATGGATATGACGGCCCAAAAGGCAATGGAGAAATTTCGAAAGGGGGTATACACCACGGTTACGGTGGTAGACCATGACTTGAAGTTTTTGGGAACGCTGGGAGAAAAGGAAATATTGGATACGGTGGTTACGTTGGGGCCGCAAGCCACACTACAGAGGGCTCTTGATTCTTGATCGGCATATCATGTAAAATAATATGATAAGTTTGGTTGAAGGAGAATGTTCGTATGCCTGAAAGAACCTGGCTGAACAGAGTGGATAAGCCGGCCCGCTATACGGGGGGAGAACTGAACATCTGCACGAAGGATACCAAAGACAAGGTGCGCTTTGCGTTGTGTTATCCGGACGTGTATGAGGTAGGAATGAGCCATCTTGGCTCAAGAATTCTATATGATATTTTAAATGCACACGAGGATATTGCCTGTGAACGCTGTTATGCGCCTTGGGGAGATGCGGAGAAAGAAATGAGAGCCGCAGGAGAAGCCCTGTATGCGCTGGAATCCGGCGATGCGCTGGATCAATTTGATATTGTGGCTTTTTCTCTGATGCATGAAATGGTCTATACCAATGTGCTGCTGATGCTGGATCTGGCCGGAATTCCGTTTTATGCGGACAAGCGCGATGAAAACGCACCGCTCATTGCAGCAGGAGGCCCTTGCACACTCAATGCAGAGCCCTTGGCGCCCTTCATCGACGTGATGATGTTGGGAGACGGGGAAGAAACTGTAGTGATTTTATCCGAAGAGGTAAAAAGAGCCAAGGAGGAAGGCGTTTCCAAGCATGAATTGCTGAAAAGGCTGAGTACCATTGAGGGATTTTACGTGCCTTCGTTTTATCAGGTTTCCTATCATGAGGATGGAACGGTAGACAGGATCGAGGCACAGCATGGAGCACCGGAAAAGGTAAAAAAGGCGGTTGTGAAGGATTTGGAGCATGCACCGTATCCATTAAAGCCTTTGGTGCCGTATATGTCGATCATCCATGACCGCGTATCGCTGGAGCTTTTTAGGGGATGCACGAGAGGATGCCGGTTTTGCCAAGCGGGCTATGTTTACCGCCCAGTACGGGAAAGAACGGTGGATACCCTGGTAGGACAAGCTGCCTGCATGATCCAATCCACAGGATATGAGGAAATTTCTCTGACCTCTTTAAGCTCTGGGGATTATCCTAAGCTGCCGGAATTGATCGACCGGCTCAGCGAGCAAAACAAAGGGAAGCGGGTTTCGCTCTCGCTTCCGTCATTGCGCATCGATTCGTTTACTAAGGAGGTAGCAGAGGGAGTCAGCCAGGTGCGGAAAACAGGGTTAACCTTTGCGCCTGAAGCCGGCACACAGCGCCTGAGAGATATCATCAACAAAGGCGTTACAGAGGAAAATTTGCTTGATTCTGTCATGGATGCATTTGAGTCCGGCTATTCTACGGTAAAGCTGTACTTTATGATCGGCCTTCCGGGAGAGACGGACGATGATCTGCGCGGGATCGTGGAGCTGGGGAAAAAGGTGGTGGAATGTTATTATTCCATGCCAAAGGAAAAAAGAAAGCTACCGCCTCACGTTACCATCAGTGTTTCTCCTTTTGTGCCAAAGCCGTTTACCCCTTTTCAATGGGAGCCTCAGCCCACGCTGGAGGAGATACAGCGCAAACAAAGGGTGATTTTGGAAGCAGTAAAGCCATATAAGCGCATTAAGTTTAACACACACAATGCAAAAACCAGCGCGCTAGAAGGTGTATTTGCCAGAGGAGACAGGCGTTTGGCGCCGGCTGTAGAGCTTGCTTATCAGCGAGGGGCTAGATTTGACGGATGGTCCGAATGCTTTGACTATGATCGGTGGATGCAGGCGTTTGCCGATACGGGCATTGATCCCGCCTTCTATGCCAACCGCACCAGGGATGAGAAAGAGATTTTCCCGTTTGAGCATCTCGATCCAATGATTTCTAGACGTTATTTGTGGCTGGAAAAGCAACGGTCTCTACAAGGGATCACAACACAGGATTGCCGAAAGGGTTGCCAAGGCTGCGGATTGATGAAAGTTTGCGGGGTGGAGCAGGCATGAAGATGATTGCAAAATTCAGCCGCGAGGGCGCGGCCTGTTACATGTCGCATTTGGATCTGCTGCGTTGTGTGCAGCGCACATTGAGGCGGGCCAACATGCCGTTGGCCTATTCACAAGGCTTTAATCCGCATCCGATCTTGTCCTTTGCGCAGGCAATGGGAGTGGGGCTGGCGACGATCGGCGATTATTTTGAGGTTGGCCTAGAGGAGAATTTAGAGCCCGAAGCTTTTGCTGCAGCGTTTAATGCGTGCGCGACACTGGGTGTGCATGTGATACAAGCCCGGCAAGCCGAAGAGAAAGAAAAAACCATCATGAGCCAGGTAGAGGCTGCAACCTATCGGTTTCAATTGGAAAAGCAGCTACAAACGGCAATGAAAGATGCTTTGATAAAATTGATGGCAGCACCGGAATATCTATTTGAAAAAAAGAGCAAATCCGGTGTGAAACAAGAAAACATGAGACTGAGAATTTTGCAGGCAGAATTTCAAGACGTCAGCATTGAAGCTCAGCTTTCCTGTGGCAATGACAATTTGCAACCCAAGGCTTTCTGGCAGGCTTTGTGTGATCTATCCGGTGTGCAAAGCCAGCCGCAGATACTTCGTATAGAATTGTGGCGCAAGGAAAAGGATGCCTTTACGCCGTTGTCTCAATCTCCATCCCTGATTTAATCTTTTACAGAAGGTGAATTCCGATGGCTAATATCATCTATTTGGAAAGCAATCCCTATCAAGTGCGCGCCGCCATTGAAGAGGATGGATCGCTGGCAGAGCTCTTTGTAGAGCGCAAGGGCGGAGAACGCCTGGTGGGCAATATCTACAAGGGAAAGGTCAAAAATGTACTGCCCGGCATGCAGGTGGCATTTGTGGATATTGGACTGGATAGGAACGCGTTCCTTTACGCCGGCGATATCAACTATGACCCAGGGGATTTTGCCTTTGGGGATGAAAAGGAAAAGGCGGAGGAAGAATATATTCCGGATATCCGTTCGCTTGTGAAAGTAGGCCAGGATATCATGGTGCAGGTAACAAAACAGCCATTCGGAACAAAGGGCGCCAGGATTACTACCAACATCACCATTCCAAGCCGTTCGCTGGTGCTAATGCCCACGGCGGATTATTTGGGTGTTTCCAGGCGCATACAGCGGGAAGAAGACCGTGAAAAGGTACGGCAAAATCTAGAGCAGATCAAACCAGAGGGCATGGGGTTGATTGCGCGCACGGTCTCCTTAGGGATGAGTGTAGAGGAGCTCAAGCGCGAATGCGATGAGCAGATACAAACGTATGAAAACATACAAAAACATTTTACCAGGGCAAAGGCACCGTCTTTGATTCATAGTGAAGACAGCCTAGTATTTCGGACCGTGCGCGATTTGTTTACCGAACAGATCGATTCGCTGATCGTAGACAATTCGGATGTCTATCAGGCGGTGCGCCAAAGCGTGTCCGTGATGAGTCCCAATTTGTTGGACAGAGTACATCTATTCCACAAGCATTATGATATGTTTGAATATTACGGCCTGGAAAACAAGATAGAAAAGGCGCTGCGAAGGAAAGTTTGGCTGAAAAACGGCGGATACCTGGTATTTGATTATGCTGAGGCGTTGACCGTCATTGATGTCAACACAGGCAAATATGTGGGCAATGACAATTTGCAGGAAACGATTCTAAACACAAACCTACAAGCCGCCGTGGAGGTGGCACGCCAAATTCGGCTTCGGGAAATTTCTGGAATCATCGTGATAGACTTCATCGATATGGAGGATGCGGAAAACCGTGAAAAGGTCGTAGAAACCCTGCGGGAGGAAACGAAAAAGGATCGGACACGCACGACGATACTAGGTATTACAGGGCTGGGCATTGTGGAGATGACACGTAAAAAACTGAAGCCTTCGCTGGATTCTGTTATCCATGAGCCATGCCCGTACTGCGATGGGCTGGGGATGGTGGTAAGCCGTGCTACGATGGCGCAAAAGGCTCGTAAACAGGTGATGAAGCTGTTTTATGAAACGGACTGCCGGGCCGTTGTGATCAAGGCGCATCCAGCCAATATCTCAGAGATCGAATCCATGATGCATGGCGGGGCAAAGCTGATCCCGCCGGTACAGGGCAAAGCGGTATTTGTTTTGCCGTGCGATAATATGCACTTAGAGCATTTGGAGTGCGAGGGCATGACGTTGGAACAGGCAGAAAATACAGAGGGCGCAACACGCCTGGATAATGATTGACAGACGCGTAGATGTGCTGTATACTAATTCAGTGTTACCGCTCAGAACAGGTCTAAATGCTGCAAAGCTACCTGATTTTGGCGAGTCCCAAAATATTTGGATGGGGAGGTGCAACAATGTACGCAATCGTTCAAACCGGCGGCAAACAGTATAAAGTGGAGCAGGGGCAGGCCCTGTATGTGGAAAAGTTGGATGCTGCTGTAGGAGAAACCGTAGAACTTCCGGTTTTGATGGTGGTCGATGGCGAAAAAACCACGGTAGGCACGCCTGTTGTGGAGGACGTCGTAGCCAAGGCTAAGGTCGTGGCGCACGGCAAGGGGAAAAAGGTCATCGTTTTCAAATATAAGCCGAAGAAGAACTATCGCAAAAAGACGGGCCACCGTCAGCCGTATACGAAGATCGAGATTGAATCTTTGGGCAAATAATCAATGGATGAGAGAGGTGTAAACCATGGCACATAAGAAAGGTGTAGGTAGCTCCCGAAATGGGCGCGACAGCGAATCCAAGCGCCTTGGCGTAAAACGCGGGGATGGCCAATTCGTCCTGGGCGGCAATATTCTCGTCCGTCAGCGTGGTACGAAGATCCATCCGGGTCTCAATGTAGGCATCGGCGGAGACGATACGTTGTTTGCATTGGTAGACGGAACTGTAAAGTTTGAGCGTAAAGGCCGCGACAAAAAGCAGGTATCCGTGTATCCGGTACAATAACAAAAAAGAAACACCGCACTATCAATGCGGTGTTTTTTTATTTTTCCAAGAATCTTTCGGAAAAGGCTCGTCAGAGCCTGGGGATATGGTTTATAATATTACAATACGGCTAAGGAAAACAGAGAAGGTGTGTTTGGCAATGGAGGAACGAAAACTCATAGATTGGTTTTGTCAGCAGGGCAGGGTGGCCATCGCTTTTTCTGGCGGCGTGGACAGTACATTTCTGCTGGCCTGTGCGAAGCAGGCGTTGGGCAGAAATGTGAAAGCATACACATGCCGTTCGGCTTTCGTACCGGAATGGGAATTGAACGAAGCCAAAGAGTTTTGCAAAGAACATGAAATTGATTTGCAGATTATTCCTCTGGATGTGTTGGCAGATGAAAATATTGCAAAAAACCCGATCAATCGCTGCTACCTTTGCAAAAAAAGCGTGTTTGGGGCCATCACAGCGCAGGCCAGACAGGATGGATTTTCTGTTGTATGTGATGGAGCCAATGTGGATGATCTATCCGACTACCGCCCCGGCAGCAAGGCGGCAAAGGAGCTGGGGGTGTTGAGCCCTCTGCAGATGCTGGGCTATGATAAGGCGGCTATACGAAAGCTGAGCGACGATATGGGGCTGCCGACAGCGCAAAAGCCTGCCTATGCTTGTTTAGCAACGAGGATTCCGACAGATCATACAATTACCAAAGAGGCTTTGGTGCGCATTGATAAAGCAGAACAGGTCTTTCACGAGATGGGATATCCGGCTGTAAGAGTACGCCATCATGGCGATTTGGCTAGGGTGGAGCTTTCCAAAGACAGTATGCAGGCCTTTCTACAGAATGAAGATATGGAACAGGTTGCAGAGCGCGTCAAAGCGGTTGGCTATCGCTATGTAGCGTTGGATATGCAGGGATACAAAACGGGCAATATGAACATAGGGAAGGAGCCAGTGCAGTGAATCTTCAGGCGTTGCTGGAACAGGTAAAAACGGGGGATATTTCTCTAGAGCAGGCGGAAAAACAGATCAAATCTTTGGCGTTTGAAGACATCGGATATGCCAAGATCGATCATCATCGAGAATTGCGGCAGGGACTGCCGGAGGTCGTATACGGAGCCGGGAAAACAGCGGAGCAGATCGATGGGATTTTGCAGCACATCCTTAAGGTAGCGTCTACCCATGTCATGGTAACCAGGATCTCTTCTGATAAATTTGATGCGCTCAGCGTGAAGGACAAGCTAACCTATTATCCCGAGGCCCAGATTGCAGTCTGTTGGCAGGGAGAAAGGCATGAGAGAGGGGATATAGCCATTTGTGCTGCCGGCACCAGCGATTTATTTGTGTGTGAAGAGGCGGCGCTGACGGCTATGTGTATGGGAAATAAGGTTTCTAGATATTATGACATCGGCGTGGCGGGCATCCATCGGCTGTTTGCAAAGTTAGAGGAGATTAAACAGGCAAACGTTATCATCGCGGTAGCCGGTATGGAAGGAGCTTTGCCGGGCGTATTGGCCGGCCTGGTGGAAGTGCCAGTGATTGCTGTGCCTACGTCTGTGGGGTATGGGGCCAACTTTGGAGGCTTATCCGCGTTGCTGACCATGCTGAATTCCTGCGCCAACGGCATCAGCGTAGTGAATATCGATAACGGATTCGGGGCCGGCTATCTGGCCGGGCAAATCAATAAACTTGCGACGGGAGAGTTGGTTCGATGAAAACACTGTATTTGGATTGCTTTGCAGGTATCAGCGGGGATATGACCATCGGCGCGCTGCTTGATTTGGGGATCGATCCCGAGTACTTGAAAGCGGAGCTGGCCAAGCTGGGCCTTTCCGATGAGTACGAGCTGCATATTGAGAAAAAAGCAAAGTGGGGGATTACAGGTACGGACGTGCATGTACACCTAACCAAAGAAGAGGATCCCCATGAGCATGATGAACATGCACATCACCATGATCACGAGCATCATGATCATGAACATGCACATCACCACGATCACGAGCATCATGACCATATGCATGCTCATGAACACAGTCACGCCCATACGCATGAATCCGATCACGACCATATCCATCGCTTGGCGCGCGGATATGGAGAGATCAAGCAGATTATAGAAAACAGCACCATTTCACAAGGCGCAAAAGAACGGGCGCAAAAGATATTTTATGCCATAGCCAAAGCAGAAGCGGCCGTACACGGCAACCCCATAGAAAAAGTACACTTTCATGAGGTAGGGGCTACAGATGCCATTGTGGATATTGTGGGAACCGCCATCTTGCTGGATAAGCTGGGCGTAGAAAAAATCGTATGTTCTCCCATTCATGTGGGCAGTGGCATGGCAAAGGCGGCACACGGCGTGTTCGGCGTACCGGCGCCGGCAACAGCTTTGATTTTGCAGGGCAAGCCGATGTACCAAACCGAGGTAAAAGGAGAGCTTTGCACCCCGACCGGGGCGGCCATTGCAGCGGCGATGGCGGATGATTTCGGCCCCATGCCAACGATGAAAACGCAGGCGGTAGGCCACGGCCTGGGCAAAAAGAATTTCGGAATTTTAAACTTTTTACGCATCTTTTGGGGAGAAACAGAAGGCGCAGCAGATGAAGTATCCATCTCCGAAGCCAATTTGGATGATATGACGCCGGAGGCCATTGCCTATGCGGTAGATCGAATTCGGGAAGCGGGTGCGTTGGATGTTTGGACCGAGCCTATCTATATGAAAAAGGGACGTATGGGAACAAAGGTCTGTGCTCTCTATCGGCCGGACAACGGGCAGATTGTACCAAAGATGCTAGAGCATACCACTACGCTGGGTGTACGTACATACAACGCAAGGCGGACGATTCTGCCCAGAGGAGAAGAAACGGTGGAAACTGCCTATGGTGCCATCCGTGTTAAAACTGCTATGCGTGGCGGGCGTACGACGGCAAAGCCGGAAAATGAGGATGTGCAAAGGGCTGCCAAAGCAGCAAATGTATCGTATGAAACGGTATACCAGGCAGCAATGAATGCCAGAAAATAAGAGAGGTGCAAAAATGGCAAAAGCAGCAGTGATCATGGGAAGTGACAGCGATTGGGGCGTAATGCAAGCAGCGGTAAAGACCCTGAAATCGTTTGGAATCGAGGTAGAGACGCATATTATGAGCGCACACCGCACCCCTGCCGTTGCAGGCGAATTTGCGGAAAACGCCTATAAAAATGGATTTGGGGTTATCATCGCCGCAGCAGGCAAGGCAGCGCATTTGGCAGGCGCCATTGCAGGGCATACCATTCTGCCGGTAATCGGCGTGCCGCTTTGCAGCGGAGATCTGGGTGGTATGGATGCTTTGCTGGCCACGGTGCAGATGCCTCCGGGCATTCCGGTAGCAACCATGGCGGTGGACGGTGCAAAAAATGCCGCTTTGATGGCGGTGCAGATTTTAGCGGCCGGCCAGCCAGAGCTGTGGGACAAGCTTTCTGCTTACAAAAAGGAAATGGCAGATGGCGTAGCGCAAAAAGACGCAAAAATTCAACAGTTAGCCAAAGAGCTATAATCATTTAGGAGGCAAGTACACATGGCAAAAGCATACGCAGACGCAGGCGTGAATGTAGAGGCGGGCTACGACGTGGTACGTAGAATTAAAAATATGGCTGCGCAGACGTTTGATGACAATGTTTTGAGCGGGCTGGGCAGTTTTGGAGGATTTTACTCCATCGAGGATGCCCTGAAGATGCGCCAACCCGTTTTGGTATCCGGTACGGACGGCGTTGGAACCAAGCTAAGGCTGGCAATGCTGCTGGATAAGCACGATACCATCGGGATCGATTGCGTGGCAATGTGTGTCAACGACATTGCATGCCATGCGGCGAAGCCTCTGTTTTTTTTGGATTATCTGGCTGTTGGTAAGCTAGAGCCGGTAAAGGCGGCCAAAATTGTTTCTGGTGTGGCAGAAGGCTGCCGGCAGGCGGGATGTGCGCTCATTGGCGGAGAAACAGCGGAAATGCCCGGCTTTTATGCCAAGGACGACTATGATCTGGCAGGGTTTGCCGTGGGGCTGGCGGATAAGGCGGATGTGATAGATGGTAGCCGTATGCAGGCCGGCGATGTGCTCATTGGGCTTGCTTCCTCAGGTGCCCACAGCAACGGCTATTCGTTGATTCGTAAGATCTTTTCTATGACGGAGGATTCGCTGTCCCAATGGATCGAAGCGCTGGACTGCACACTGGGAGAAGCATTGCTGCGGCCGACACGCATCTATGTAAACGCTGTACAGGAAATTTGTAAGGCAGCGGATGTAAAGGCGATTGCTCATATTACGGGCGGCGGTTTCATTGAAAATGTACCGCGAATCGTACCGGACGGCCTATGTGCCAGAATCGATTTGAAGGCCTGGGCTATGCCGCCGCTGTTTAAATTGATGCAGCAAACGGGCGGTCTGGATGTGATGGAGATGTATAACATTTTCAATATGGGCATCGGTATGGTGATAGTGGTCAATCCAAACATGGCAGACAGAGCGTTAGAGGCTGCAAAAAAAGCAGGCGAGACTGCTTATATCATCGGCGATGTGGCTGCGGGTGAAGAGAAGGTGCAGCTGCTGAAATGAAAAATATCTGTGTTTTGGTATCGGGCGGCGGCACGAATCTGCAAAGCGTCATTGACGCCATAGAAAGCGGGGAGATTCGTGATGCACGCATTGCCGGCGTCATTTCCTCCAAAAAGGATGTATACGCGTTAGAGCGGGCGAAAAAGCATGGCATTCCCAGTAAGATCATCATACGCAAGGCGTATGAAAGCAAGGAGGAGTTTGACCAGGCCATCTTAGAGGCGCTCAAAACGTTTGGCGCCGACCTGATCGTACTGGCCGGGTATCTGGCCATTTTGGGAGAAAACGTGATCAAGGCCTATCCGAACCGCATTATAAACATTCATCCGTCGCTGCTTCCGTCCTTTGGCGGCAAGGGGTATTTCGGGCTTAAAGTGCATGAGGCGGTGCTGTCGGCCGGCGTGAAGCTCACAGGTGCTACGGTTCACTTTGTAGATGAAGGAACGGATACAGGTCCCATTATCATGCAAAAAGCGGTACGAGTATACCCCTGCGACACGCCGGAGGTGCTCCAGGCACGGGTGATGGAACAGGCAGAGCATATTATTTTGCCGAAGGTAGTGCGTTTATTGGTACAAGATAAGATCTGTGTAAAACAGCGTAAGGTGTATGTGGAGGAGGAAGATCAATGAAGCGGAGAGCATTTTTAAGCGTATCGGATAAGACAGGCCTGGTGCCTTTTGCAAAAGGGTTGGCAGAGTGCGGCTTTGAACTAGTGAGTACGGGTGGGACGGAAAGGGCCTTAAAAGAAGCAGGGGTTCCGGTTACCAATGTCAGCGATATTACGGGTTTTCCGGAATGCCTGGATGGGCGGGTAAAGACCCTGCATCCTATGGTACATGCCGGTATCTTGGCTATGCGTGAAAATCCGGCCCATATGGATCAGATTCATGCGTTGGGCGTTGTGCCCATCGATGTGGTCTGTGTAAATCTATATCCGTTTAAGCAGACCATGCTGAAGCCTGGTGTCTCTTTTGAAGAGTGCATTGAGAATATCGATATAGGCGGCCCCAGCATGCTGCGTGCGGCTGCGAAAAACCATAGGGATGTGGCGGTAGTCGTGGATGTAGCAGACTATGACGTTGTGCTTGAGGAGCTCAGAGCGCATGGGCAAGTCAGCTATGACACCAAGCTGACATTATGTCGAAAGGTATTTGAACATACGGCGGCCTATGATGCGATGATAGCAAAGTATCTGCGAGATTATACCCATGCTGAGATTCCGGATCAATTTACCATGACCTATGAAAAGGTACAGGATATGCGTTATGGGGAAAATCCTCATCAAAAGGCGATGTTCTTTAAAGAGATAGATGCTTCGCCGGCAACCCTCCCGATGGCAAAGCAGCTCAATGGCAAAGAGCTTTCCTATAACAATATCAACGATACAAATGGCGCACTGGAACTGTTGCGCGAATTCCGCGATAATACCGAGAAGATTGCAGTGGTAGGCGTAAAGCATGCCAATCCCTGCGGCGTAGCATTGGCAGATACTACGGCAGAGGCGTACCAAAAGGCGTATGATGCCGATCCTGTATCCATTTTTGGCGGGATTGTAGTGACAAACGGGACGGTTGACGCGGATACGGCTGCGGAGATGGCCAAGATTTTCCTGGAAATCATTGTGGCGCCAGCCTACACGCCGGAGGCACTGGAAATTCTTTGCAAAAAGAAAAACCTTCGGGTGTTAGAGCTGCCCGGCATCCGTGAGGAACTGCCGGAAGGATTGCTGGATATGAAAAAGGTCATGGGCGGTTTGCTGGTACAGGAATTTAACCAAGGAGGCATTGGGGAACTGACGGTGCCCACCAAGCGTCAGCCGACAGAAAAAGAGATGGAGGATCTCTTATTTGCCTGGAAGCTGGTAAAGCATACAAAATCCAATGCCATTACCA
>OLRX01000030.1_pt1 | contig 117768 bp, 116 predicted proteins | sample 1672991 | NCBI WGS metagenome assembly OLRX01 (sample SAMEA3136744, study PRJEB25190) | human gut metagenome | biome: human gut; feature: human-associated habitat; material: faeces | place: Austria | collected 2013
CAGCTGGGCGGCGCCTCTGTCCTCCGACACAGCCAGCATGGCGCGGCCTATCTTTGTTTTGTTCACAAACAGCCACAGCCCGACCATGATAACGGCAGATACAACAATGGTCACAAGTGTCTCGCCAGTGATGACAAGGCCCCCGTCAAACAGGCGAATAGGCTCCATCGACACGATGGAATTGAATGACTTCGGCGCAGAGCCCCATATAAGCAGCGCCATGTTCTGCAGAAAATAGCTTACGCCAATAGCTGTAATAAGCACGGCAAGGCTGGGCGCCCCCCGAAGCGGCTTATATGCCACGCGCTCAATGGTAATGCCCAGCAGCGTGCACACCACCATAGCAACAAGCACACAAATTACCGGCGGCAGAGAAAGGCTGTTCATACAGGTAAACACGAGATAACCGCCCACCATGATGATATCACCATGGGCAAAGTTCAGCATTTTGGCAATGCCGTACACCATCGTGTAGCCAAGTGCGATGATGGCATAGATGCTGCCAAGGCTGAGGCCATTCACAAGAAATGATATAAATTCCATATTCTACGCCCCTTACACCATTGTTTACAGGCATTTCGGCCGCACAGGACGCCGCGGCCCGCCGAAGCCTGCGCCGGATTGCCAAAGAAGGCTGCCGGAACATGCGGCAGCCTTCTTTTGGCTGGATCATTATAAACTGAACTCGACAGTATAAAATTTACAGCTGTTTGTATACCCCGTTTTCAATTTCAACCACAATGGGCGATTTGCTTACTTCACCGCTGGCCTTCCACGTCATGTTGGAACCGGTGAGGCCATCCATCGTCACTTCCGTGATAGCCGTTTTCAGAGCGTCGCCAATATCAGAAACACTCATATCAGACGTGACGCCGGCTTTCACACAGGCATCGCGGATGGCATATACCGCGTCATATGCGTCCGCTGCAAACTGGTTAGGCGTGCCGCCGAACTGCTCCTCATATGTTTTCACAAAGTTAGCCGTCAATTCATCTTCACTGGTGGCGTTGAACGGCGTCATCAGCATCAGGCCTTCCGCCAGGCCGGTGTCAAAATTCTGCACATCCAGCAGGCCGTCCATGCCGTCGCAGCCAAAGAAGGTGGGCTCATAACCCAGCTGATTGGCCTGTGTGAGAATCAGCGCAGCCTCTGTGTAATAAATGGGAAGGAAAACCAGCTCGGCACCAGAGCTCTGTGCTTTTTGCAGTTGTGTCTTGAAATCCGTCTTGTTGTCAGAGGTAAATGCCTCGGCACACACAATTTCAAGGCCCTTCGCTTCTGCTTCTTCGGCAAAAGCGTTATAAATGCCAGAGGAATATGCGTCAGAGCTGTCATAAATAGCCGCTATCTTAGTGGCAAGGCCGTTTTCCGCAATATAATCCGCCGCAGAAACGCCCTGGCTGGGGTCTGTGAAGCAAACCTGGAACACATTGTCAGGCACAATCACATCTGTGGAAGATGCCGACGGCGTAATTTGGAACATGTTGTCCGCTTCCGTCTCGGAAATTACCGCAAGGCAGGGTGCCGTAGTCACAGTACCCATCAGCACCTGCATGCCCCAGTCCTTCAGATTGTTATAGGCGTTTACCGCCGTTTCGGCATCGCCCTCATCATCCTGGAAATTGTACTCAAATTTCACCGCACTGTCGGAAGCGTTAATCTCATCCACCGCGATCTGCGCGCCATTCTTTACCGCTTCCCCGTATACAGCATTCGCGCCGGTAATGGGGCCGATGCCGCCCATTTTAATGGTGATGGCCGATCCATCTGCCGGGGCAGAGGCGCCAGAGCCAACCTGCGAAGCCGCAGAAGACGGGCTGCCGCCGCATGCGGCCATTGCCAAAGCCATGCACAGCGCAAGGCCTGCTGCGATAAACTTTTTCATACTTTTCTCCTCCATTTCGACCCCACTCTGAAGCGATAAACGTTTCACCGTGCGGATATTGGTTAATATTTTAATGCAATGATGCACAAATTTCAATGCACCATTTTGACATACTTTGTTTGAGTGAAGCGCTAATTTGTGATAAGTTGCATAAAATTACTATAATATTTGAATATACTAAGAAAAGCCGGCCTTTCGTGCGAAAGGCCGGGCTTTTACTCTTCACCAGCATGAATACGGTTCAAAATAGATGCATACCCGCCGTTTCCATACTGAATGCAGCGGTTGATGCGGCTGATGGTTGCAGTACTGATTTCTACATCTTTTACAATCTGCTCGTAGGTACGGCCTTTTAACAGCATGCTGGCTGTCTCCACACGCTGAGCCATATCTGCAATTTCTTTCATGGTGCAAAGGTCCTCAAAGAAATCATAGCACTCCTCTGTAGTTTTAAGTGACAAGATAGCTTTGAATAGCAAATCTGCCTGGGGGCTCTGTGCCTTATGCTCGCCCACGGGGGCCACCTCCTGTTCTTTTGCCGCCTGTGCAAAAAGCAGGCTTTCCATCAATGCTTTTTCACTTTACCACATTGAACACAAAAAATCAAACATTATTTTTGAAACATATTGACACTTTTGTAACAAAAAGCTCCGCAGGCTTATTGCCTGCGGAGCTCTCATGCAAAAACACTTTATTTCATCATGCTGGCAACTTCAGCAGCAAAATCATCCTCACGTTTCTCAAGGCCTTCGCCCTTCTCAAAACGGACAAATTCCACCACTTTAATATCGCCGCCCAGCTCTTTGGCACAGTTGGAAATATACTGGCCCACAGAGATGTCGCCGTCCTTAACAAAGGCCTGGTCCAGCAGGCAGTTTTCTTTGAAGAACTTGCCGATTTTGCCGTCCACCATCTTTTGCTTGACAAAGTCGGGCTTTGCAGCCATCTTCGGGTCGTTGGAAATCTGCGCAAGCAGAATCTCCTTTTCCTTCTCCAGCACCTCGGCAGGCACAGAGGCCTCATCCAGATAACCGGGGTTCACGGCCGCAATCTGCATGGCAACATCCTTGCCCATAACGGCAAACTCCGGCTTACAAGCCCCGGCATCCGCCGCGTCAAAGCGCACCAGCACGCCGTGGGTGCCGCCGCCGTGCACATATGCGGCGCACACGCCCTCATAGCGCACAAAGCGGCGGATTTTGATGTTCTCGCCAATCACAAGAACCTTCTCCTGCAGGGCAGCTTCCACTGTGCCCTCACCCAGCTTGCAGGCCAGCAGGGCTTCTACTGTGGCGGGGTTCTGCTCCATCACAACGCCGGCCACGTCCTTCACAAAATTCTGGAACAATTCATTTTTGGCCACAAAGTCTGTTTCGGCGTTCACCTCAATCATAACGCCAAGCTTCTTCTCCACATCGGCCGTGGCATACACCATGCCCTCGGCCGCAATGCGCCCGGCCTTCTTCTGGGCAGCGGCAAGGCCTTTTTCGCGCAGCCACTCCACAGCCTTATCAAAATCGCCGCCGGCTTCCGTCAGGGCTTTTTTGCAGTCCATCATGCCGCAGCCGGTCTGCTCACGCAGTTTCTTTACATCCTGTGCAGTAAATGCCATGTTGCATTCTCCTCTTCTCTAATTTTCAAATGCCTTCTCCGCTTTTATTCAGCGGCGGCCACGGGTTCTTCCTCGGCGGAAGCCTCTTCCATCTGCTCGCCCTGACGGCCCTCCAGCACGGCATCGGCCATGGCGCCCGCAATCAGCTTTACAGCGCGGATGGCGTCGTCGTTGCCGGGAATCACATAGTCAATCTCGTCCGGGTCGCAGTTGGTATCCACAATGGCCACAATGGGAATGTTCAGCTTGCGGGCCTCAGAAACGGCAATGCGCTCTTTGCGCGGGTCCACAATGAACATGGCCTTGGGCAGGCCGCCCATCTCTTTCACGCCGCCCAGGAATTTCTCCAGCTTTTCCAGCTCCAGCTCCAGCTTGGCAACCTCCTTTTTGGGAAGCATGTCAAACGTGCCGTCTTCGCGCATTTTGTTGATTTGCTCCATGCGGTCGATGCGGCGGCGGATGGTGCGGAAGTTGGTGAGCATGCCGCCCAGCCAGCGGGCGTTGACATAGTACATATTGCAGCGGAGGGCCTCATCCTTGATGGCCTCCTGAGCCTGCTTCTTGGTACCCACAAACAGCAGGGACTGGCCGCTCTCGGACAGCTGACGCACGAAGCTGTAAGCCTCCTCCAGCTTCTTCACGGTCTTCTGCAGATCGATGATATAGATGCCGTTGCGCTCGGTGTAAATGTAGGTTGCCATCTTGGGGTTCCAGCGGCGGGTCTGGTGACCAAAATGCACGCCTGCCTCAAGAAGCTGTTTCATAGATACGACTGCCATGGATTGTTTCCTCCTGATTGTTTTAGTTGGTACCTCCGGGCCCTTCCTCCGTGCGGCCAACCTGTCCCCAGGCACACGGCCGTTTGTCTGGACCCGTACGGAATCGGGTAACATTTTACCATAAATTTTTTTATATTGCAAGGACTTTTTTCCTGGTTTACCTTGCTGTTTCATGGAGAAAGGCAGAGGCGGCGCGGGATTTTGACATGCGCCGCTTTTTTGGCAGAAAAAAGGGAAACACATGTGGTTTCTGCTGTGCCCAAGCGGTGCAGCGGGGATGGGAGCCGATGGAACCCGAAGAAATGAAAAAATCCATCGAATCCAGAGGAACGATTCCCAAGAAAGCGGACCTTTTTCCGAATGAAGGATTTCTCCGGCGGAGATACTGAAAACAGTACAATGAAAGCGGGGAAAACCAATATGGGACGACTGAGCAAGGTAGAAATCAGCGGCGTCAATACATCAAAGCTGCCTGTCCTCTCCCGAGAGGAGGCCAAGGTGCTCTTTCAGCAGGCTCGGGCTGGCAGCGAAGAGGCCCGGCAGACCCTGATTCAGGGGAATCTTCGCCTGGTGCTCAGTGTGATCAAGAAGTTTGACGGGCGCAACGAAAATCCCGATGATCTTTTTCAGGTGGGCTGTGTGGGCCTCATTAAGGGAATTGACAATTTCAATGTGGACCTGGACGTTTTTCCAAGCACCTATTTGGTTCCCATGATTGTGGGGGAGATTCGGCGGTACTTGCGGGACAACAGCTCTGTCCGGGTGTCCCGCTCTATGCGGGATACCGCGTATAAGGTCCTGCAGGCCAAAGAGAAATATGTGGCGGAACACCAGCGAGAGCCCAGTGTGGAGGAGATTGCCAAACTTTTGGACCTAAAGCGGGAAGAGGTGGTCTTTGCCCTGGATGCCATTGTGGACCCGGTCTCCCTCTATGAGCCTGTGTACTCGGACGGGGGAGACACCATCTGTGTCATGGATCAGGTCAAGGACCAGAAAAACACCGACGAAAACTGGCTGGAGCAAATTGCCCTCAAGGAGGCCATGGACCGGCTCAGCGACCGGGAGAAACACATTCTCCGTCTCCGCTTCTTTGAGGGGAAGACCCAAATGGAGGTCTCGGCTCGGATCGGGATTTCCCAGGCCCAGATCTCCCGCCTGGAGAAAAACGCCATCCAGAAAATTAAGCGGGAGCTGTAATCCCTCATCAGCCCAGCCTGAGCCACACGGCGACTGCCAGGCAGGCCGCCAGCAGCCCCAGGTGCAGGGCGCTGACCAGCCGATACCGGCGGGCCCGGGGACGCCAGGGGATCCCGTGGTCCAGGCTCTGCCCGGCCTCCAGCTGCCGGCACAGGCAGCGGTAATGGCGGGCCCGAGCCAGGGAGAACCCCGTTATCCACAGAAACAGGATCAGGTAGAGCAGGAAGGCAGCGGGAGCGTGCTGCCACAAAGTACGCAATATCTCCCACCAGTTCAGCGTCAGGGGATAGACCAGGAAAAAGAGCAGAACCAGGGTGAGCAAGCTCTCCCGCGCCCGCCGGTGGAGGGAGCGGAGGACCAGTGCCTGGGTATGGGGGTCCGTGTCCACCTCCCGGGCGGCCGGGTCCCGGGTACGGTAGATGTAAAAGGGCCCCCGTTTGGCCACGTATTCCCATCCATAGGCAGCATACAGGCAGCGGGACTCCTCGGAGGGCCCCAGCCACGCCTCCGTGCCGAAGGTGTCTGCGTCCATGGCAGAGGTCAGTCGGTAGCGGACCATCTGGGGCGCGGCCGCGGCAAAGGCAGCGGTGCAGCCAAAACAGCCCACCTGCTCCAGCCGCCAGCCACAGCGGGCCATCTCCTCCAGCCAGCTCTCCATGGCTTCCAGGTCATAGGACTGGCAGGGAATCCATCTGCGGGTTTTTGTTTTTGTCGCCATGGGACACTCCTTTCTGTGGGGGCAGCCGCCTGCGGTCTCAGGCAGGGGCATGGGTGGGGGTGGGGTCTGTCACCGGGCTCTCCGGCTGGGGGATGGCAGGGGGCGGAAGCCGCTGGGCGTCGGCCAGGCAGGTTCGCAACCGCTCCAATTCTTGAGCGTAGGCCAGCTCTCCTCGCTCCGTGATCCGATAGGTACGTTTCCGCCCTTCTACGTGGATCTCCTGGAGATAGTGCTCCTTTTCAAACTTTCCCAGGATGGTGTACAGGGTGGCCGGTCCCATCTGCACCCGGTCCTTGGTCAGGGTATCCAGGAAGGCAGCCACCTCGATGCCGCACATGGGCCGGCAGTGGAAGGCCATGAGGACATAGAGCATGGACTCGGTCAGGTTCTCCATGGATTTTTTGGGCATGATAGGGCACCTCCTGATATCGTTTTATAATATTAAAAAACGATATCATCCCTCTGTCAAGAAAAAAGCCCGCCTCCCCGGAAAAGGGGAGGCGGGCTGGCCGACAGATTACAGTCGGTAGATATCTTTTGGGTCCAGGGTTGAAACGTGATTGTCCTCCAGAGCTTGGAGGGCGGTCTCTGCGTTGTCGGTTCGCATCACCACCACAGCGTGGCCGTCTTGGTTGCCCACAAAGGCGTACATATACTCCACCGAAACCTGGGCGCCGGAGAGAATTTGCAGCACAGCGGTCAGTCCGCCGGGACGGTCGTCGATGACAGCGGCCACCACGTCACTCTGCTTTACAATGAAATCGTGGTTTCGGAGCACTTGACAGGCCTTGTCCGGGTCGTTGACAATGAGACGGAGAATCCCAAAATCGGTGGTGTCCGCCAGGGAGAGGGCACTCATGTCGATGCCGTTTTCCCCTAAAACCTGTGTGACCTCACCCAGCTTGCCGGGCATGTTTTCAATGAATACGGAAATCTGTTTGATTAACATAGGGCTGCCTCCTTACAATTTGCGGTTGTCGATGATCCGCTGGGCCTTGCCCTCGCTGCGGGCAATGGTCTTGGGGTTGACCAGATGGACCTTGGCGCCGATGCCCAACATCGAGCGCAGCTGGGAGACGATCTTCTTTTCCAGGGTTTCCACGGAGCGGATATCATCGGAGAACATCTGCTCACTCATCTCTACGTTGATATCCAGTGTATCCGTGTTATTTTCCCGGCCAACGATGATTTGATAATTGGGTGTGATGTTCTCGCCGCTGACCTTCAGGAGCACCTCTTCAATTTGAGAGGGGAAGACGTTGACGCCGCGGATAATGAGCATGTCGTCAGAGCGGCCCATAGGCTTGGCCATTCGGACATGGGTTCGTCCGCAGGAGCAGGGCGTACGGTCCAGAACACAGATGTCACGGGTCCGGTAACGGAGCAGGGGAAAGGCCTCTTTGGTGATGGAGGTGAACACCAATTCCCCCTTGGTGCCGTCCGGGAGCACCTCGCCGGTATCGGGATCGATGATCTCCGCGATGAAATGATCCTCACAGATGTGCATGCCTTTCTGTTCGCTGCACTCGTAGGAGACCCCGGGACCGGAGAGCTCGGTGAGCCCGTAGATATCATAGGCTTTGATCCCCAGCTTGTTCTGAATATCCTGGCGCATTTCCTCTGACCAGGCTTCGGCGCCGAAAATCCCGGCTTTCAGCTTGATCTGATCCTTGAGCCCCCGCTCCAGCACACTTTCCGCCAGAAAAGCTGCATAGGAAGGGGTGCAGCAGAGGATGGTGGAGCCCAGATCACACATGAACTGGATTTGCCGGTCGGTATTCCCCGAGGACATGGGGAGCGTTAAGCTGCCCACCTTGTGGGAGCCGCCATGCAGGCCGGCACCGCCGGTGAACAGACCATAGCCATAGGAGACATGGACCACATCCTCTGCGGTGCCGCCAGCGGCCATAATGGCCCGGGCGCAGCAATCCTCCCAGAGGTCCACATCGTGCTGGGTATAGAATGCCACCACGCGCCGGCCTGTGGTCCCGGAGGTGGACTGGATACGGACGCAATCTTGCAGAGGAGTGGCCAAAAGGCCATAAGGATAGGCGTCCCGCAGGTCGCTCTTGGTGAGAAAGGGAAGCTTATGGAGGTCCTCGACGCCGTGGATATCCTCCGGGGTGATCCCCTTTTCCTCCATCTTGGCGCGGTAATACGGGACGTTGTCATAGACATGGCGAACTTGCTTGACCAGGCGTTCACTTTGCAGTTTGCGAATCTGCTCCTGGGACATGGTCTCAATTTCAGGCTGATACATGGGCATGAAACATCAATCCTCACTCTATCTGTATAGTAAAGATGCAAAATATTATTATAAAAGTATAATATTTTCCTTATGCTGAGTATAAAAGGGTCCACCCAAAAAGTCAAGAGGAATTCGTTCTTTTGGAGGAGTGGTGAAAAAGGAGCGTGATTTTGGGATTGCATCGGGTAAAAAGACAATCGGACTTTCCTGGAGAGGGAGTGGAGCGTCCAAAGGCGGGGCTCCATGTTCCAGGGCACTTGTGGGGAGAAACCTTTGGGGAGAGAATGTTTTTATAAAAATTGGACATTGCTTGTATAGAGAACAAGATAATTCAGTATGAATTATAATATAGTGTTGACTTTTGAATGGTTCGGTGGTATTCTTAATATAGAAAACAAGATAAACCGATTTGAAAATCAATAAAGGAGGAACGGACCATGACAGAATCCGTGGCGTATCCCGGCGGCTCCGCCCGCCGCCAAAGCATCGGCGAAGAAGTGCTCAATGCCATTTCCCATGGGATTGGGGCAGTGATGGCTGTCATTGGCACGGTGCTTCTGGTTCTTCGGGCGAAGGAGGAAGGGGACCTGCTGAATATCATCAGCGTGGCCATTTTTGGAGGCTCCATGATCCTTCTGTACCTGATCTCCTGCCTGTATCATGCGCTGCCCCGGTCCAAAGGAAAGCAGGTTTTTCAGATATTGGACCACTGTTCCATTTTCCTGCTGATCCTGGGGACTTACACGCCCATCTGCCTGATTACAGTGGGGGGCACGTTTGGGTTAACCATCTTTGGCATCAATTTGGCCTGTGGCATTGTGGGCATTGTCCTGAACGCGGTCAGCTTGAAGCGTTGGAAAAAGGTCTCCCTGGTCCTCTATATTGTCATGGGTTGGCTGGGAATCCTGGCGCTTCCTACGATTTGGCGAAACATGACGCTGGAAGGGCTGTGCCTGCTTCTGCTGGGCGGTGTGGCCTATACCGTGGGGGTTATTTTCTATCGGCAGAAGGAGAAACCTTATCGCCACGGTATTTGGCATTTCTTTGTTTTGGCTGGGACAGTTCTGCAGTTTTTTGCGGTGTATACCAACTGCTGCGCTGGGTAAAAGAAAAACAAGAGGAAGGAGTAGGCTGCCATGAGAGAGTATGTAATTGTAACGGATTCCTGCTGTGATTTCAGCCAGGATCTGATCCGAGACTTAGACCTGACGGTGATCCCACTGTCTGTCCAGCTGGGGGAGGACAGGTTCCGAAATTGCCCGGACGAGGCCCCAGAGAGCCATGTCTTTTATACCCGTCTGAGCAGGGGAGAACCGGCGCAGACTTCTGCGCCCAATGTGGAGGAGTTCAAGGACTGCTTTTTGCCCTTTCTGCGGCAGGGAAAGGACGTCTTGTACCTGGGTTTTTCCTCTGGACTGAGCGGGACCTATCACAATGGCGCCATGGCGGCGGAGGAACTGCAGGAGGAATTTCCAGAGGCCAAGGTCATCACGGTGGATACCCTGTGTGCCTCAATGGGACAGGGCCTTTTGGTGGACTTGGCGGTGCAGGAGAAGCGAAAGGGGAAGGACATTGAAGCGGTCCGGGATTTTGTCCAGGAGACGATTCCCCATCTGTGTCATTGGTTTACAGTGGGAGATTTGAGCCAACTCCGCCGGGGCGGGCGCCTTTCCGCCGGCAAGGCGATTGTGGGGAACCTGCTCAATATCAAACCAGTGCTCCACGTGGATGACCAGGGGCATCTGGTGCCCATGGAGTCGGCCAAGGGACGGAAAAAGTCCATTGAGGCACTGCTCAAACACATGGAGGAGAGTGCCATAGACCCCCAGAATCAACGCATTTACATCAGCCATGGAGACTGTCTGGACGAGGCGCGGGCTTTGGCGGCGATGATCCAAGAGCGGCTGCACGTGGTCTCTGTCACCATTGGGGATGTGGGCCCTGTGATTGGCGCCCACTCCGGCCTGGGAACCCTGGCGCTTTTTTTCCTGGGCACCCAACGATAACAACGATAAAGTGGAAAAGATTCCTCTGGATGCTGACGCACCCAGAGGAATCTTTTTCGCTGCTGATAGGCAAACATGCAAACAGACGCCCCGCACACGGGAAAGGTATGCGGGGCGTTTGTGCGGTATTACAAAGCGTGAATGACAATGGTTCCATTCTCCACCACGGCCTTTAACGCGGTGATGGGATGGAGATAACTCTCGATGATTTTGGTGGCAATGGGGTCCTCCAGGCTCTTCTGAATGTGCCGGCGCAGGTTCCGGGCGCCATAGGCGGCAGAATAGGAATCCTTCACCAACTGATCCAGCACGGTTTCGTCCCAGGTAAAAGTCAGATTCTTTTCCTGCAGAACCTCCTGCAGCTCCTGCAGCATAATCCGGGCGATGGCGCGGAAATTCTCCTCCGAAAGCTGGTTGAAGCAGATAACCTCATCCACCCGGTTGATAAACTCCGGCCGCAGGAACTGCTGCAGGGCCTTCATGGCCTTGTCTTTGTTCAGTTCATTGGCGGTCTTTCCAAAGCCCAGCGGTCCTGCGCTGCTGTCGCTGCCTGCATTGGAGGTCATGACAATCACAGTGTTTTCAAAGTTGACCACCCGGCCCTGGGCGTCGGTGATATGTCCGTCGTCCAGAATTTGCAGGAGAATGTTCAGGACATCGGGGTGGGCCTTCTCAATCTCATCAAACAGGACCACGGAATAGGGTTTCCGGCGGATTTTCTCGGTCAGCTGACCGGCCTCATCATAGCCCACATAGCCGGGGGGAGAGCCGATGATCCGGGAGACGGAGTGCTTTTCCATAAACTCAGACATGTCCAGGCGAATCAGGGACTCCGGTGCATGGAAGAGATCCTCGGCCAACCGTTTGACCAATTCTGTCTTTCCCACACCGGTGGAGCCCACAAAGATGAAGGACACCGGTTTCCGTTTGGAGGTGACCCCCACCCGGTTCCGGCGGATGGCGGCGGATACGGCGGCAATGGCCTCATCCTGGCCGACGACGTGCTCCTTCAAACGGTCTTCCAACTTGGCCAAACGCTCGTATTCCTGCTCCTGGATGGTGCTGGCGGGAATCTTGGTCCAAAGCTCCACCACGCGGGACAGGCTCTCCAGAGTCAGGGAAGGGGCCTCCTGCTGGCTCAGTTCCTGCTGTTCTTGTAAAAGCTGGAGCTCTTTGCTCCGCAGTTCTGCCAGGCGCTCATACGCCCGGTCCCCGGCATCAGCGACCATGACCTCCCGCTCAACAGCGATGTCGTTGAGCTCTTTTTGGACCTCTTGGCTGCGGGCCAGATTTTTGTCCCGCAGATTGACATCGGAACAGGCCTCGTCAATGAGGTCGATGGCCTTGTCCGGCAGAAAGCGGTCGGTGATATAGCGCTCCGACATGAGCACGGCCAGGCGGGCGATGTCAGGGGTGATTTTAACATGGTGAAAGGACTCGTAATAGGGGGCGATGCCCTTGATGATCTCCACGGCATCCTCAATGGAGGGCTCGTTGACGATCACAGGCTGGAAACGGCGCTCCAGAGCGGAATCCTTCTCAATATATTTCCGGTACTCCACCAGTGTGGTGGCACCAATGACCTGAATTTCTCCTCGGGAAAGGGCGGGCTTGAGAATATTGGCGGCATTCATAGAGCCCTCGGCATCCCCGGCGCCCACCAGATTATGGACTTCGTCGATGACCAGGATGATATTGCCCAGCTTCTTAATTTCCTCGATCAGTCCCTTCATGCGGCTTTCAAACTGACCGCGGAACTGGGTTCCTGCTACCAAGGAAGTCAGGTCCAACAGGTAGACCTCCTTGTCCTTGAGCTTGTAGGGAACGTCACCCTGATAGATTTTCATCGCCAGCCCTTCGGCAATGGCGGTTTTTCCCACGCCGGGTTCTCCGATGAGGCAGGGATTGTTTTTTTGGCGGCGGTTGAGGATCTGAATGACCCGTTCCAGCTCCTGATCCCGTCCAATCATCCGATCCAACTTTCCCTCTGCGGCTTTTCGGGTGAGGGAGATACAGTGATTTTCCAGGAATTTCCGCTTGGTCCGGTTTTTGCGCTCGGTTTTTTCCTCGCGGACACTGCGGCCGCCATCCGTGGCCTGGGGAGAGACATCGGGCAGCGCGTCCTCCTTTTTCTCCCCATCGGGGTTGGCCAAGTTTCCCATGAGCTTGTTCAGGAAGGGGAAGGTGGCAGTCCGTCCGTCTTCTTCCTCGTCGTCGTCGCTGCTGTTCGCCGCGTCGCCCAGGGCGCCGGACAGGTTGCCCAGCAGGCCTTCCATGCTTTCGGCCCCTTCAAAGGCCGACATCATTTCAGAGGTCAGTCCCTCCAAATCTTCATCACTCAGGCCCATTTTCTCAATCATATCAGTAACCGGGCGGATATTCAGCTCCCGGGCGCATTTCAGGCAGAGACCTTCATTCTGACCTCCCTGTCCGTTGTTGTCCAGCCGGGTGATAAAGACCACGGCGACATTTTTTTTGCATCTGCTGCACAGCGTTGGTTTCATAGGCGGGTTCACTCCTTTGTGGGGTGTCATGATTTAGTAGTATGCTATCCTAACATGGGTTTATGAATTAGATGTGAATGATTGGAAAGTTATCCTCCCAGCAGGGAGAAGATGGAAAAGGAGGAGAGGAGGGGGAGCAGGCGGCTCTCCGCTACAATGGACGCCGGAATCCACCCCAGCAGGTCACAGAGAATCCAGCGGGCAACCATCAGCAGGAGCAGGCCTTTGATCAGCCCCAGAAGCCCCCCCAGCAGTTTGTTGAGCAGGTGAAGCCCAGGCAGCTTGGCCACCAGATTCAAAGTGTGGCAGAGAATGAGCCAGAGGATCAGAACGCCGAAGAAACCGGCCAAAAACAGCAGAGACCTGGCCAAAAGCCCAGCTGCCGCAGCAGCCAGCTCGGCACGAGTCGCCTGCTTCCAGTCCTCTGTTGTCTGGGTCAGCTGATCCTGGAGGGATTGGGGAAAGCGATGAAACAGTCCATTCTCGGATGGGTTGGCCTGTTCGGATTGGGATGGTAAGTCTGTCTGCTCCGGGGAATCTGCGGCCTCCGATTCCTCCTGGGCGAGCATGGCATGGAGAATGACCGGTTCCAGTTTCTCTTCCAGGGGCTGGGCGGCGTGGGTGGCCAGATACCAGCCGCCGAGGAAAGCCAGCAAAACGGCCAACAGAGAGCAGAGAGTGAGGATGAAGCCCCGGCGAAGGCCCTGGATCAGACAGTAGAGCAGTAGCCCCAGAATCACCAGGTCCAATAGGAGGGAAACGGTGAGTTCCATTACGAAGTCCCCTCACTGCTGTCTGCCTTGGGGTCCACTTTGGTGCCGTTGGAGGGGAAGTAGAGGCTCACGGCGGCGCTGTTGATCAGCGCCACGCTGCCGTCCTCATAAACGGCCAGGTTGCGGACGCCGCGCTGGTTGGGGCTGGTGGTGTAGCTGTCCAACTTGCGGTCTGCGGAGATGACCTCGCTGGTGGTAAGCACAGCAACCTTGTGTCCCTGCGCCGCCAGGGCGAGGGTCTGCCCGTCCAGGGCCAGCTCTCCGTAGGGCTTTCCATCGGTCCCCACCGTCACCAGGGTTCCTGCGGTTCCAGAGGAAGAGGTCGAGAGGAAAAGCGTGGCAAAGCCATTGCCCTGTAGGGAGCCCATTTTCAGATACTGGTCGTCATAGTCATAGGAGGAAGTAATTACCCCGCTGGAATCCAGGATCAGCAGGCTCTTGTCCCCTAAAATCCAGCACCGTCCGGCGCTGCGGATGGACAGGACCACGTTAGACCCCAGAGAGATGGTGCGGGTGGGCTCTTCCCGGGAGGAAAGGGTATAGTAGAGGAGGGTGTTTTCAAAAGCGCCCTCCGCCTGACCGGGAGAGATCAGGTAGACACCCCGGCAGTCTGGCGTGACCACTGCGTCGGAGATATAGCGGCTGGACAGACGGATGGTGAGGACGGCCTCAAAATCCCGGTTGTATACCGTGACAACCCCCTTATATCCGCTGACCTTGCTGGTCACGGCAACCCAGCCCTTTTCATTGACGGTGGCGCAGAGCAGGGACTCCTCTTCCGACAGAGACAGCTTGTGGAGCAGGGCACCCTGGCCGATGACGTTCAGTTCCTGCCCGCCCACATCATACACCACAGCGTAGTCTCCCGAGGCGTTGAGGGCGGGGGAACTCATGTTGACCGTCTCCTTCAGACGAGCGGTTCCCGTGGGGGAGACCAACTGAATTTGGGTCTGGGTGCAGATCAGCAGGTCATCGCCCATGCCCAGAAAGAGGCTGTTGGACTGGGCGTTGTGGGGAAAATCGTCGTCCTTTTGGGAATAGGTCATCCAGCGCAGGAAGCTGGCGGCGTTGTCCCGAAAAACTGTGGCAGTCAGAGCCCCAAGGACGACCACAACTGCCACCACCAACAGGATGATCCGCTGCTTCTGCGTCAGTGTTGTTTTGAGATCTTGCAGCTTGTTCAGCTTATTCATAGCACACCTCCATTGGGGCTGGGGGGTCTGGGAATGCTTAGGGGAGGTTGGGAACAGGGTACCACAGGTTGGTCATATACAACCCTTGCGGAGGGGCTGTGGGGCCGGCATCGGTGCGGTTGCGCCCTTCCAGCAGGCCGGGGATGTCATCGGGGGAGAGTTTTCCCTCCGAAGCATAGACGCAGGTTCCCACCATGGCCCGGACCATATTGTAAAGAAAGCCGTCCGCGCAGACCCGGCAGGAGATCATATCTCCCTCCCGGGTGATGGTGAAGTAGTGGACGGTACGGACTGTGGTTTTGGTTTCCGTTCCCACAGAGCGGACACAGGCGAAATCATGGGTGCCCACAAAATGCTGGGCCGCCCGAGCCATCACCTCTTCGTCCAGGTGTTTGGGGTAGAACCACACCCGGTTGACCAGAAAGGCGTTGCGAATGCGGGAATTATAGATCCGGTAAGTATATTCTTTCCGCTGGCAGCTGCCGATGGCATTGAAGTCCTCCGGCACTTGGGTTGCCTTGGTGACCACGATATCTCCTGGCAGGCGGGTATTGACCGCCAGAGGAATCCGGTCGCAGGGAATGGAGGAAGTGGTGCGGAAATTGGCCACATACCGTTCTGCGTGGACCCCAGCATCGGTACGGCCGGCACCGGTGCATTTCACTGGATGCCCCACTACGTGGGCCAGCGCCTTTTCCAGGGTTTCCGCTACGGTGACATCCCGTTTCTGCACTTGCCAGCCGTGGTAGGCGGTGCCGTCGTACATCAGCGTCAAAGCAATGTTGCGCATCCGAATCCCTCCCTTACAGCCCAAAGCAGCGCAGCACCACTATGGCCGCGCACAGCAGCACACTGAAGACCACAAAGCCCCAGTCCCGCCCGTGCATGGTCAGCTGGCGCAGGCTGGTGCGGCCTTCGTCCCCGTGGTAGCAGCGGCATTCCATGGCGATGGCCAGTTCCTCTGCCCGGCGAAAGGAGGAGAGGAAGAGGGGGATGAGGATGGGGATCAGAGCTTTCGCTTTCTGCATTAGGTTTCCGCTGTCGAAGTCAGCCCCCCGGGCCTTCTGGGCGGAGATGATTTTGTCGGTCTCCTGGATCAGAGTGGGAATAAACCGCAGAGCAATGCTCATCATCATGGACAGCTCGTGGACGGGGAAGCGGACCTTTTTCAAAGGACGCAGCAGCCGTTCCAGGCCGTCTGTCAGGAGAATGGGGGAGGTGGTGTAGGTCAGCAGGAGCGTGCAGGCGATCAGCATCAAAATCCGCAGCACCATGAAACCGGCCTTCCAAATTCCCTCCTCTGTGATCTTGAGGATGCCGAAACTCCAGAGAACGGTCCCCGAGGTGTAGAAAAGGTTGAGCAGGGCGGTACAGATCACAATGAAGATGACGGGTTTCATTCCCTTTAGGAAAACCTTGGGCTGCACCCGGGAGATGGCAATGAGGAGGAGCAGGACCACCAGAGCCAAACCGTAGGAGACCAAAGCCTTGCACAGAAAGATAGCGACAATATAGACCACGGTAAAGATGATCTTGGACCGAGGGTCCAGCCGATGGATGAGGGAACGGCCGGGAAAATATTGGCCCAGGGTGATGTCTTTCAGCGCCACTTAGCGTCCCCCCTTCTTCCGTAAGGCGTCCAGAATGGCCGCCTTGGCCTGCTCGACGGTGTAGACCGCCGGGTCGATGTCCACTCCCATGGCCCGGACCCGGGAAAAGACCCGGTTCATGGCGGGGACAGCCAGCCCCATAGACTCTAAGGCCTCCCCGTGGGAAAAGACCTCCCGAGGGGTTCCCACATAGGGAAGGGTCCCCTGGCTGACCACCACCAGCCGGTCAGCCAGTCGGGCCACATCCTCCATGGAATGGCTGACAAGGATAACGGTGGCGTGGTTGGCCTGCCGGTAGGTCTCAATATTGGCCAGAATGCTGGCGGCGCCCGCCGGGTCCAGACCTGCGGTGGGCTCGTCCAAAATGAGGACCTTGGGCTCCATGGCGATGACCCCCGCAATGGCCACCCGCCGCTTCTGGCCGCCGGAGAGCTCAAAAGGGGAGCGGGAGAGAACTTCGTCACGCAGACCGGCAAAAGCAGCAGCCCGACGCACCCGCCGGTCAATTTCGCCTTCGTCCAGCTTCATGTTGCGGGGTCCGAAAGCAATGTCCTTGTACACCGTTTCCTCAAACAGCTGATACTCCGGATATTGAAAAACCAACCCCACCTGGAAGCGGATGGTGTGGGTCAGTTCCTTGCTGCTCCAGATATCCTGTCCCTCGAAGAGAATCTGACCCGAGGTGGGACGGACCAGGCCGTTGAGATGCTGGATCAAGGTAGACTTTCCAGAACCCGTGCGTCCAATGATGCCAAGGGTCTCCCCCTGATAAATGGTCAGGTTCACGGAATCCAGGGCCCGCTGCTCAAAAGGGGTATTGGGGCTGTATATATGGGTTAAGTTTTTGATTTCAATGATTGGTTCCAAACCTTTTACTCCTCACAATTTGCCTTGCAAACGGGATGTTATTGCAAAAGCCCCGCCAGTACGGCGGCGCAGTCCTCATCGCGGATGGCATCCAGGGGGACAGGGAGCCCCTCCTTTTTCAGCTCATAGAGCAGACCCACCGTTTCTGGAACCGCCAGACCGGCGCTTCGCAGGGTGTCAACATGCTGAAACACCTCAGTGGGAGGACCGTCGTCGATGATATGCCCCCCGGCCATGACGATCAGCCGCTGTGCCTGGGCGGCCTCGTCCATGTGGTGGGTGATCAGGATCACGGTGATGCCGTATTTTTCATTCAAGGTCCGGATGGTGTCCACGGTTTCCCGCCGGCCCACTGGGTCCAGCATGGCGGTGGCCTCATCCAGCACAATGCAGCGTGGCATCATGGCAATGATGCCGGCGATGGCCACCCGTTGCTTCTGGCCCCCGGAGAGAAGATGGGGGGAGTGCTCCCGCAGGTCATACATCCCCACCATGTGGAGCGCGGTGTCCACCCGCTGCCGGATCTCCGCCGGGGGAACCCCCAAATTTTCCGGGCCGAAGGCTACGTCTTCCTCGACCACGCTGGCGACAATCTGGTTGTCCGGGTTTTGAAAGACCATCCCGACCTTGCCGCGGACAGCCAGGAGATTTTCCGGGTCTGCGGTATCCAAGCCCTCCACCCAGAGTTTTCCCGCCGTTGGCGTCAGCAGGGCGTTCATATGTTTGGCCAGGGTGGATTTCCCGGAGCCGTTGTGCCCCAGAATGGCCACAAAGGAGCCGGCCTCGATTTCTAAATTGATATCGTCCAGTACCGGCGGATGATCTGCCGGCTCGTCTGGGTAGCAAAATGTCAGGTGTTCGGCTTTGATCATGGTTGCCATGGCTTGTTCCTCACTTTCCCTCTGCGGTCCAGCGTCCGGTGGCGCCGCAGGGGAGCATCAGGCCGCTGTGGGTGACAGGAAGCCCCAGCTCATCACTGACGGTGCTGCCGCCATATCGGCGGGAGAGAAGGGTTTCCAACAGGTAAGTCAGCACCGACGGGGCAAGCCCCGTGGTGTAGGAGTTGATTAAGAAAAAGAGGGGGCGGTCGGACAGCACACCGGTGACCAGCTCCACAAAGGGGTATAGGTTCTCCTCCAGCTTCCAAATTTCCCCGGAGGGCCCTCGGCCGTAGGAGGGGGGGTCCATAATAACGGCGTCATAGCGCCGGCCCCGACGGATTTCCCGCTCCACAAATTTGGCGCAGTCGTCCACAATCCAGCGGATGGGCGCGTCCTCCAGACCAGAGCTCTTGGCGTTTTCTCGGGCCCAGCTGACCATCCCCCGGGCCGCATCCACGTGGCAGACGGAGGCCCCAGCGGCTGCGCAGGCAAGGGTGGCCGCGCCGGTGTAGGCAAAGAGATTCAGCACGGAGACCGGCCGGCCCGCCTGCCGAATCTGCTCCATGGCAAAGTCCCAGTTGGCGGCCTGCTCGGGAAAGAGACCGGTGTGCTTGAAATTCATGGGCTTAATATTGAAGGTCAAGGCCCCATAGCGGACCTGCCACCGCTGGGGCAGGTCCTTTTTGACCCACTGTCCCCCCCCCGTATGGGAGCGAGCGTAGCGGGCATCGTAGCGTTTCCAGCCAGGGTGACGGCGGGGGGTATTCCAGATGGCCTGGGGATCAGGACGCACTAAGGTATAAGACCCCCAGCGTTCCAGCTTTTCCCCTTTGCCGCAGTCCAGCAGCTCATAGTCTTTCCAACCAGTTGACGCCCACATGTCCATTCTCCCTCTTCCTGGCCCTGCTGGGGCCGGTGTTTTCCCGCAGTCGTTTCTGCGGAAATAAACTGCGGCTGGAAGGCCGCAGCCCATACAAGCGATAAAAAATTATATCATCCTCTTCCACTCCCGTCAATGAAATATGGAGATTGCCGAGGTTTTCCGGGAAAAATGATTGTATTGGCGGATATCCTATGGTAAGATAAGGGGCAAAGATGATAGAAGCTCCCCGGACTCTGCCGATGGGTTCTGTGAAGGGGAGAATCGGTTCCTTTGGTAGGAGGAAGCACTATGAACGAGAATACAGGGCAGTTCCGGAGCGCGGCGTTCGGTGGATTTCACCGCCAGGATGTCCTGGACTATTTGGAGCGCATCACCCGGGAAAATCAGACGCAGAAGCAGGCGCTGGAACAAGCCCTGGCGGAGGAACAGGCTGCCCGTGCCCAGGCAGAGGCGCGAGCCCAGCAGGCAGAAAACAAGGCTGCGGAGGCGGTTGCGGACCGGGAGGCATTCGAACAGACCCTGGCGGAGAGCAGGCAGGCCCAGGAAAAGATCACCGCGGCGCTGGCAGAGGCCGAAGCCCAGGTGGCTGCCCTTCGGGAGAAGGTCAATGACCTGGAGCCAGGGGCAGAATCCTGGCGGCGGATTAAGGACACGGCGGGAGACATTGAGGTCTCTGCCCACGAGCGGGCACAGAGGATCATCCAATCTGCCCAGGACCAGGCGGCGGAAATTCGGGCGGAGGGGGTCCGGTGGATTTTGGAACTGCAAGCCCGCTGCCAGCGCCTCAAAGAGGATCTGCATACCTCCCTCTTTTCGGCAGAGACGGAGTTGGATTCCGTCCGGGCCGCGTTTTCCCAGGCCCAGGAAGATGTGGAGGGAATGCAAGGGGCTTTGGCGGATTTGGCGGCCTATGCACAGAAGGAACCTTTGAAGTGATAAAAGTAACCAGGACGGAGCGCAGCTCTGCCCTGGCTATTTTTATTTCTTCAGACAGAAGAGAAAAAGCGTTCGCCCGGAACGGGGCGAACGCTTCGCGCTTATTCAGCCGGATTCTTTTTCTGGGCGGCGTACTCCTCCAGGACCTTTCGGTTGACTTCATCCATCCGGCGCAGTTTTTCCACGCTTTCAGACAGAAGCGCCGGGTTCTTTCCCCGGGAAACCGCGCCGTCAATCAGAGCCTTCAGCTTGTCCGCGGTCAGGCGGTTTAGATCTTCGTAAAGGTCCTGCCCAATGTAAGAGAGGAAGGAACTGACCTTCTGGTCGTAGACGATCCCGACCAAGGGGACACCCTGCCCAGCTGCGAAGATCAGCCCATGCAGACGCATGGAGGTGACCACCTTCATACGGGAGAGAATTCCGATGGTTTGGGCGGCAGTATAGGCCTCTGTCAGAATGTAATGGGGGGCGTTCATCCAGTGGATCACCCGCTGGGCGGCCGCCACATCCAAGCGAGGCTCGATGGGAAAGAACACTGGCGTGAGGCCGTAGGTTTCATAGACATAATCTGCGGCAGCGGCAATGTCTTTGGTCTTTTCCTCAAAACCTGGCCAAGGGCGGAGAATAAAGCCAATATAGTTTCCATTGGCGGGGATGCCCCGACTGTCCAAGATTCCGTCGATGATATCAGGGGAAGCGGGGGGCAGGCTCACTGTGGTATCCGCCGACAGGGCAATCTTAGGCTCTGTCACCCCCAGAACCTCCAGTTCCTTCAGCGAGTCGGGGTCCCGCAAGGTGATGGAGTCCACCGAGCGGTTCATCACCCGGGCGGCCCGGGCCCGGTTTCCATTGTTTCGGATGGGGCCGATGCCACAGCCATACATGATGACAGGGCATCCATAGTGTTTGGCGGTTGCCAAGGTCCACAGATAGAACCACAGGGAGCGGTACGAAGTGACATCCTGCATGAGGGAACCGCCGCCGTTGATGAAGAACTTCGCCCGCTTGAAATAGTAGATCGCTTTCCAGATGTGGAAGGTGTAAAAGGCGTTGACCCGGTAGGTCTGACGGGTTTCCATGGGATTGCGGGAAAAAACCTGGAAGGAGAGATCCGGATCAATGGACCGAAGCTCTGTGAGGATGGCCAGCAGGATGGCGTCGTCTCCGGCGTTGCCCCGGCCATAGGCGCCGCAGATGACCACCCGGTCTCGGCCGTTTTTCTCATAGCGGAGAATGGAATCATAGATTTCCAGCTGCCGCTGAACGGTGGCCTCTATAGAGAATTCCCTTTTTGCCTTTTCATATAGGCGCTGCCCCATGGTCTTGCGCAGGTCGGGGTCCCGGGCCAGGGTGAGCAGATGATCCGCCAGGGCTTGGTCTTCTCCTGGCGGGAAGAGGAAACCGTTGGACCCGTGGTCAATCAGGTAGGAGACGCCACCCACCTTGCTGCTGATGGTGGGTAGACCGGCCCGGGCTCCCTCGGTCAAGGCGTAGGGGAAGGTCTCTGAGATGGAGGTCAGGGTATTGATATCCAGCGCGTTGTAAAAGGAGTCGGTGTCTGAGATCCATCCGGCAAAACAGACTGCTTTGGCCACGCCCAGATCCGCCGCCAGTTGCTTTAGGTTGGCCATCTCCTCCCCGTCTCCGGCAATGAGCAGCCGCAGGGCGGGGAAAGCTCTGTAGGCTTTGGCAAAGCCGCGAATCAGTGTGGCGATGTCTTTGACGGGATTCAGACGGGCGGCGATCCCGGCCACAACGCAGGTCTCGTCTGCCTCCAACCCCACGGAACGGAGGTATTCCGCCCGGTTCATGGCTGGGGTACGGGGGGTAAAATCCAACCCGTTGTATATAGAGAACAGGCGTTCCGGGTCGAACTTTCGGGAGATCAGAAGGTCTACCATGGCGTCAGAGACCCCAATCCGGTAGTCCAGCTTCCGCAAAGCCAGTGTATTGATGGTACCATAGGTCAGCCGGGAGAGGGGGCGCCCCAGGTAGTCCAGACGGTAATCACTGTGTACCGTGGACACGGTGGGGAGGCCGGTCCGTTTAGACAGGAAAGCCGCCATCATGTTGCCCCGGGCCCCATGGCTGTGAATTAGGTCAAACCCCTCTTCCTGCACCATGTGAGACAGCTTTTTCAGGTTGGCGAAGAAGTTCCGTCCAGGAATTACCTCGGTGTCAATGCCCAGTGCCCGGGCCTCCTGGGTAAAGGGCCCTTCGGTAAAACAAACCATTTTTACCTGAATCCGCGGCGTAAGCCCGGCCAGGAGGGTATGGACATGGGTTTTGGCGCCGCCGGTATCCCCGCCGCTGATTAAATGGAGTACTTTCATGGGAGATCCTCCGAAAAAAGACTTGTAGAATATAATGTAATATGTTATTATACAGTGGTTTGAAAGAATGGTCAAGCAATGGAGGTACCCTATGAGCATGATTGATAAGAAAGGGAAGATTTTTGGCAAGCTCAATATCATTGACCTGATTGCCATCCTTCTCATTGTAGCGGTTTTGGCTTTGATTGGCTATAAGCTCCTGGTCCGAAGCCCCGGCGGCCTGGCTGGAGAGGGACAGGCTGTGGTATATACCGTGGAGGTCAAGGGCGTGGAGCCGGAGGTGTATGAATTTATTCAGAAGCAGCTCCCCAGCCAGCTGATGGCGGCCAATGAACTGCTGGATGCATCTGTGACCGATGTCACGGCGACCCCGGTGGAGCATGACACCTACGCGATGATGTGGAATGCGAATTTAGGGGTTGAGACCCTGACACAGGTGGATGCTGGGACCTATAACCTGGTCTTTACCATTGAGGGTACCGTGAAGGACAACCTGTCCAGTGAGCTGGGAACCCAGGAAATCCGTGTGGGCAAGTCCCATATTGTGAAAACCGCGACCTTTGAGCTGGAAGGTGGAATTATCACCAGCTGTGAACGGCCGGAGGCCGCCGCAGACGGAGCGGCGCAGGAGTAAGTGCCAACCAACAAGAAAGCAGAGGTGCCGCAGGACATCTGGTCCTGCGGCACATTTTTATTCGGGATGTGCAGAGAGCAGGGGGTGGACCTGCCCGGATTGTATCTCTGGAATATACCGTTGAATGTGCTCTATTGGCCAGTCCCACCATTTCAGGCGTAGCAGCGCGGAGATGGTGTCCTCTGAAAATCGTTTGCGAAGAACCCTGGCCGGTGTGCCGCCTACGATGGTGTAGGGAGGCACGTCTTTTGTTACCAAGGCGCGGGTCCCTATCACAGCCCCATCCCCAATGGTGACGCCGGCTAAGAGGATGGCCTCGTAGCCAATCCATACATCATTGCCGATGACGATATCCCCCTTGCTGTCCCAGGCGGAGGCCACATCCCGGATATCCAGGCCCCATTCCTCAAAAAAGAGGGGAAAGGGATAGGTGGACAGGGATTTCTTGGTGTGGTTGGCACTGTTGAAGAGAAATTGCACACCACAGGCGATGGAGCAGAACTTGCCGATGATCAGTTTGTCGTGGTTGAGAGGGTAGTGGTACCGTACCGCATTTTGTTCAAACTGCCGTGGGTCGTGTATGAAATCGTGGTACATTGTAAAGTCACCCACCCGAATGTTGGGATTTGTAATGACCTGCTTCAGGTAGACCGTCTCCCGGTCTCCTGTGCGGGGGTAGCGTTTCTCTGGGTGCATAGGGGCTCCTTTCTCTCACACTGGCGGGAACTGATAGGTTTGGATGGAATCGAAATGGGAATTCTCTGCATAGAAAACCGTCCGTTGCTTGGCGGAAAAGACAAAGGAGACCCTGGTGGCCCACGGCCCCTCTTGCCGGACAGCGCGGAGGATGGCAAAGGCGTCGGAGACAGAAAAGCGGCGGCCCTGCTTGGCCAGAAGCTGGGCGGCTCTCTCATATCGGTTGTCTCCCGGTAGGAGCCAGGGACGGGTACTCTCCGGGGATAGTAGAGAGGCATTGGCCATCAGGGAATAGGTTCCGGTGTCTACCCGGCTGCCGATTCCAGGCTCGATGAGCAGTGTGCGTCCGTAGCGGTCGGATAATACAGCCTGCATGGTGGCATCCGGCGCATAGACAATTTTTTTGGTCTGTACGATGGAGAGGACCTCCTCCCAGGAAATCTGTGCCTGAATAAATTGCTCGGTCAGATCGGAGATGGTCAGAGCGTCGGAGCCTGCCTGGTATTGGCCCGACGGGTTGCCGTGGACATAGAGCAGGGTCCCTGTGTTTCCATTTTGATGGACCCCGTGATAGCCGTGGCGCAGCCCGTCGGGCCGCAGAATACCAAGGTAGAAGCGGTCGGGCGCGGTGATGATCTGATGGTCCCATACGGCCGGGTCAATGTCGAAATTGAAGCCGGTGATGATGTCGTCGCCACGATATACAAATCGAATGCACATGAAGGGTTCCTTTCTCGGCGCAAGCCGGGGGATTTTCTCCAGGGTATCACGGCTCCTATTGGGTTTCTATCTACCAAATCGTGCCGAACCAATTTGTATAAAAAAGACGGGGACCGCCTTATCGCGATCCCCGTCGGTTATTTTTGATAGATGATTTTCCGGATGGCATGGATAGACAGACAGTACTGCTCTGCCAGGTGCTCCAGCGAGGCGCCTTGCCGGCGTGCCGCTCGAATCCGGCAGTTTCGCTGCTGCAATTCCTGCCGGTAGCCGGATTTTTCTCCCCAGCATTTTTGCTGCGTCTGGTCTGTGGGTATGTAGAGATACCCACCCTGGATATAATGCTGCAGCTCTTTTACCAGCGCGTCAGGGAGAAGAAACTTTGCGTTGATGTATTTCACAGGGGGCTTCCTCCTTGCAGTTCGTGATCAAGCAGCAAAGCCAGCCTGTTTCTGCGACCATACTTACTCCATGCAACTGTCGCGGTGTACTGGCTTTGCATGGAGCTGGGCTTGGTTGCGTTTTTCCATGGGAATCCCTTCTTTCTGTCTGCTGTGCGCTTATGATATCATATAGCTGGAACGGGTTCAAGTATGGGGGTGGGTTTCTGCCTTGTCATCCCACCATTGTCCGGGCCAAAAGAGCAGCTCGGGGTAGCGCTTGACTGCCTCAAAGAAGGGAATCCCTAAGTGGGAAAAGGCAGCCAAGTAGAAGAGGAGGTCTCTGGGTGCCTGAAGATCGCGGAGGGAGGTACCGAGAAATTCCTTTACCAGATTTCTTTCCACGAGGGCGTCCCAGCACGCATTGGCCAGCCGCTGTATCCGCCGGGCCGTTGTCTTGGCAGAGGGAGATGCACCGGAGCGCGTTTTCAGCCTTTTGGCGACCTGGGGATAGACCGCATGGGTGACACGGATGTCGTCCATGGGGATTCCCTGGGAAAACATCAGTTTGATGGTGATGTCCACGGCGTGGACCAGGGGACGAATGTCCTTGCGGGAGGCTCCGAAGAGGAACCGGATTGTAGACTCTGTTTTTGTCATATAGAACCACCTTTTCATTAAAAGATGGTTTTATGATAGAAGAGAAAATGGAATCTTGATGGTACATCTTAAAAGATAACACGATTTCTATGACATTTTTTTGTGACTATAAGTAAATTAGTATAGATCTGACTAAAACAGAGAGATCCATTATCCTTTGAGAACGTTGTGCGATAGACTTTTTTACAGGCCAGATTGGGGTGTGGAAGTTCTAAAACAGGAACAGGAAGATCCGGCTTGCGATCTGGCCGGATCTTCCTGTTCCTGCTGTTTTTGAATAGGGTGCCTGAGAGGGGAAAGGGCTGCAATGGTCAGCAAGGCTCCTCTTCCGGGAAATGAATGGGAATCCCGTTGACTTCGACCTCATCGGTCACAGGGACGAGGAGATACTTCCGCCCATGGAGAATCCTGGCCTCAATGAAGCTGCTACTCTCTGGATCAATGGAGATCTTCAGCTGCGGGGAGGCCACCTGAAACCGTTTGCTGTCGATGAGGTTCGAGGGGGAGAGTGCGGCGTTTTCTCCGAACTGTTGGATACAGGTCTCTTCAAAGGCCTCAATTTGTGCCTTCGGCACACCACTCTCCTGGAGTATGGCGCCCACCTCCCGAATCGAAAGGTCCAGGGGCTCTGGGTCTCGGCTCTCCTTGTGCTGGGCAATGCGTTCCCGAAACTGCTCGTGTACCCCTTGAATGACATCGTAGCTGCAGGTCTCATTGAGGGAAACCGTGAGAGCGTGCTGGAAGGTTTCCCGCTGCTGGGCCGCGGACAGGAGAGGCCCTGTGTGAAAAATCTCGTCGATGAAGTCCTGATGAATTTCTTCCTCATGTTTGGTATAGAACAGGGCATGGTATAGGTTGGCTGTGCGCTGGTCGAAGGTGGGGAACAGGAACCCAAGCTCCGGCGGGGAGATAATCTGGCTGATCCCCCGGGTGCGGAAGACCTTGTCCCCAGGGGCGTAGGCCAGTTCTGGCTTTTCTTCCTTGACAGGGCAGATGGCACAGAGAAGGTAGGAGAAGACCTGATCGGATGCGTCGGCCTGCAGTTCGTCGTCTCCGCCGCGATGGGGAACGTCATAGGCGTCATGGGCCAAGAGAATCAGGTAAGGGGTGTCTCCCAGGGATAGAGAGGCGATCACCGACTGGAAGAAGGCCGCTCTGGCACTGGGCTCCTCTAACTGAGTGTTTCGCAGGGCGGACAGGCGCTTGTGCTCTGGGCTGTCAACCACCTGCTGGGTGGAGAAGGAGAGGTCCAGGAGGTTCTTTCCCAATGTACCGGACAGCGTCTTTTTGAGAAGAGACAGGTATTTTTCTGCCTCGAACTCGCTCATGAGACCGAAGGAGGTTTGAAAGTCAGAGATGATCTCTTTGCCGCTGCTGACAAAACAGCCATAAATCTTATGGATGCCGCACCGCTTGAGGGAGAGGTGACGGCGAATTTCGTTGAGTTCTTTTTGGTTCATAGAGGCTTCTCCCACACAAAAGATTTTCTCTATTGTACACCCATTCTGAAAAATTGGGTAGCCCGTTTCACCTGCGGGGCAAAAGAATAGACTTTTGTAAAAAGGATTGACATTTTTGCAGGAAATGATAGGATAAGGAGACATAGCATGATAGAGGTGCGGGCGCGAAGAGTATGCCTCCTGGAAACCCAGGCTGGTGGGAGGGAGAAAGGCGTGTCTGCCGAGGTTTTTCAGAGGGGGCCTGTCCTTCTGGGAAGCCGGGCTGTGGGATAAGATCCCTCAGACTGTCGCCCCAAGGGGGCGGAGGGCTGTCGTGGTTTCCCATTCTGTGAAGTCATGACAGCGTCATGGCTTTTTTTATAGAAAGGAGAGAGAAAAAACGATGAGAAACCATCGACGGCGGCTGCTTCCCCTGCTGGCTGTGCTGGCGGTCCTGGTGCTTGCCATGAGCGCCACTGCCTTTGCTGCGGGAGAAGACCCCACAGAGGAACCAGGCAGCAAGATGATTGCGTGTGCGGATTGTAACAGCACCGGCCTATGCATGACTTGCTATGGGCAGGATGCCAGCTGTGAGGCCTGTGGAGGAACCTTTGTATGTCCCAGCTGCCAGGGGACGGGCTATGTGGAGTCTCCCAGCCATTTTTACAACACGTTTTGGGCACTGCTGCCCCCCATTGTGGCCATTGCATTGGCCTTAATCACCAAGGAGGTCTATTCCTCCCTCTTTATTGGGATTGTAGTGGGCGGACTGCTCTACGCCAACTTTGGCTTTGAAGGGACCATCCGCCACGTATTCCTGGATGGGATTGTGGCCTCGGTATCTGATACATACAATATGGGGATTTTGATTTTCCTGGTCATCTTGGGGGCCATGGTGTGCCTGATGAACCGGGCAGGGGGTTCAGCCGCCTTTGGCCGGTGGGCGCAAACCCATATCAAGTCCCGGGTAGGCGCCCAGCTGGCCACGATTATTCTGGGCTGCCTGATCTTCATTGATGACTACTTTAACTGCCTGACCGTGGGCAGCGTCATGCGTCCTGTGACGGACAAGCATCGGATTTCCCGGGCAAAGCTGTCCTATCTCATTGATGCTACGGCCGCTCCGGTGTGTATCATTGCCCCCATTTCTTCCTGGGCCGCGGCGGTGGCGGGATTTGCGGAGGACGGCCAGGGGCTGAATCTGTTTATCCGGGCCATCCCTTTTAACTTTTACGCACTGCTGACCATTCTGATGATGGTGGGAATTTCCCTGCTGAAAATCGACTATGGCCCTATGGCGCGGTATGAGCGCAACGCGATGGAGTCTGGGGACCTGTTTTCTGGAAAGAATCCTTATGATACCATGGAGGTGGAAGAGGATGTGAGCCACGGACGGGTCATGGACCTGGTTCTGCCCATCGTTCTGCTGATTCTCTGCTGTGTCACCGGGATGCTCTATTCCGGCGGATTTTTTGATGGTGTGGGGTTTGTGGAGGCATTTTCTGCGTCGGATGCCTCGGTGGGGCTGCTGCTGGGGTCTGCCTTTGCACTGGTCTTCTCCTTGATTTACTTTGGGCTCCGCCGCTCCATGTCGTTTAGCAGTATGATGTCCTGCATTCCAGAGGGATTCAAGGCCATGGTCCCCGCTATCCTCATTCTCAGTTTTGCCTGGACGCTGAAGGCGATGACGGATTCTCTGGGCGCGAAGTATTTTGTCCGGGACTTTGTTTACAGCAACGCCTCCCAGGTCCAGATGTTCCTGCCGGCTATTGTGTTCCTCATTGGCTGCCTGCTGGCTTTTGCCACAGGGACCAGCTGGGGAACCTTTGGGATGCTCATTCCCATTGTGCAGAGTGTGTTTCCCATGGATAACCCCTTGTCTGTGGTGTGCATTTCCGCCTGCATGGCCGGCGCGGTCTGTGGGGACCACTGTTCTCCCATCTCCGACACCACCATTATGGCCTCAGCGGGGGCTCAGTGTGATCACGTCAATCACGTCTCAACGCAGCTGCCCTATGCCATCACAGTGGCGGCGGTGAGCTTTGTCAGCTATGTGATTGCAGGATTTCTGCCCAAGGCGTGGATTGCCCTCCCCATTGCCATTGTGCTGATGCTGCTGACGCTGTTTGGGATTCATATGGTCCATAAGCGGAACAAAACGGTGGTGTCATCCTCCAAATAGTTTGGGTTGTAAACAGGTTTTTTGTGAGACAGAGGGGAAACGACGTAAATACAGGTAGATGAGAACAAAACGCTGGACATGGTTGAGAAAACCATATCCAGCGTTTTGTATCGCTTTTTTCTCCCATGGCGGTTCACTTACGGGAATTTTTTATAACGCGGGAGGTGAGGTCACCGGCAAAAGGCGGCCTTTTGGGGGGCCGGTCCGGCGAGGGCAGAGAGCTTGACAAAATGCTGTATCTCATCGTATAATTAGTCCTAAATTGGACTAATGGAGGCGAATTATGGATCATTTGCGTCAACTAAGCGCTCGGTACAATGCGGTATGGATGGAAACGGGCCAGCTGTATGAAACCTGGGCACGAAGACGGGGACTCTCGTTTTATGAGCTGCTGGTGGTCCTTTCTATTACAGAAACTGAAGAAGCGGTATTTCAAAAGGACATTTGCCGGCGTTTTACGATTCCAAAGCAGACTGTACATGCCATTATCAAAACCTTGGCAGACAAGGGGTGGCTGGAACTGGAAGTTTCGGAACAGGACCGAAGGAGCCGGAAACTCTGTTTGACGGCTGAAGGGAGAGAACAGGCGGCACAAATCGTCCAATCGCTTCAGGAGCATGAGGCGCGGGTATGGCTCCGGTTGGGGGTGGACCGGGCGGAACAGCTGATTGAATACACGGCTCTCTATAACCGGTATTTTAGGGAGGTCGGGGATTAAAATGCACATCCGAAGAGAATTTTTTCGATATGTAATCCCTTCTATGCTTGCCTTTGCCCTGTCTGGAATCTATGCGATTGCCGATGGCTTCTTTGTAGGAAACGCGCTGGGAGACGATGCCTTGGCTGCGGTCAACATTGCCTTTCCGCTGACGGCTTTTCTGCAGGCTGTTGGGACAGGCATCGGCATGGGCGGCGCGATTGAGTACGCGATTCATGCAGGAAGTAAGCATGAAAGCCTGGGAAAACAGTACATGGGCATGTCCATTGTCTTGCTGGGCGGATGCAGCATTCTCTTTACCATCCTGTTCCTGCTTGCCGGTCCCCAGATTCTTGGAGCATTTGGTGCAAGCGGTGAGATACTGGAGTACAGTAGTGAGTATCTGCGCTTTGTCAGCTACGGGGCGGTCTTTCAAATTGCGGGAACCGGACTGGTTCCTTTCATTCGCAATATGGGAGGGGCGGTCACCGCTATGGCTGCTATGGTGACCGGCTTTATCACAAACATTGTTTTGGATTATCTGTTTGTATGGGTGCTTCCCTGGGGAATGATGGGGGCCGCCATAGCCACAGCAATCGGTCAGGCGATGACCTTTTTGGTATGCCTTGTATTTTTTATCGTAAAGAAGCACGCCCCATCCTTTCATTTCGGTGGAGAAGGGCGCTCTCTTTCGTCCCGTATCTTAGGCGTGGGACTTTCCCCTTTCGGGTTGACCTATTCGCCCAATATCACGTTGATCCTGCTGAATAAGAGCGCCGTGATTTTTGGGGGAACGATTGCTGTGACTTGTTATGCACCGATCAGTTATATTTCCTCAGTGGTTATGCTGCTCATGCAGGGGGTCAGCGACGGCAGCCAGCCGCTGATCAGCCTTGCCTATGGGGAGGGGAAGTACCATATAACCAAAACGGTGCGGAATCTGGCGTATCGGTTTGCTTTTGGCGTTGCGGCTATCTGCGCTGTCATCCTTTTCCTTCTGCGGGGCGACGCGGCATATTTATTTGGGACCTCTGAAACAGTGGCGGTACGCGTTGCGCAAATTCTGCCGATCTTCATAGTTGGCTTTGTCTTTGTCAGTGTATCCAGAGTGACCACAGCTTATTTTTATGCCATGGGAAAAAACCTCTGGGCCTACGTTCTGATTTATGGGGAACCATTGACCCTCTGCGTTTTGCTTCTCATTCTTCCCAATGCTATGGGCAGTGTAGATGGCACTTGGATTTCAGTGCCGTTATCTCAAATCATTGCCATGCTGATCAGCGTGCTTCTCATCCGAAAAAATAGAATCCATGAGCAGCAGTTTGCAGATACCGACGTTTTGCCACAGGAGTAAATTGATGTCATCGCAGCGGAAATGCAAATGATGGGAAGAGAAAGCCGGGGTGACCTGAAGTCACCCCGGCTTTCTCATTTGGTGTCATCTTTTTCAGACTGGTCCGGGTCCTTGTGAAAGAGTTCCCGCAGGCCAACATACAGAAGAAAGAGGCCAAAGAGTTTTCGCAGCAGCCCTGTGTCCAGACTGCTGGAAAGCCAGGCAGCCAATCCGGCGGCGGCCAAGCCCGCTAAAATCGCGGGGAGGATCACCTTTTTGTCCAGAAGACCATGCTTGTGGTGGGTTGGCAGGGCGGCGGCGGCGGCCGGCAGGAAATACAGAAGGTTGATTCCCTGGGCCTGGTGCTGGTCTATGGCGGCGAAGGAGGTAAGATAGATGAGCAGCAGGGACCCTCCGCCAATGCCAAAGGCGGAGAGAATTCCTGTGATGGTGCCGGCCAGCAGGGCGATCAGCCAACCCATCATCCGCGCAGCGCCGACCAGGCCCCGTAGAGGATCAGCAGAGCAAAGGCCCGCTTCAGCCATACCACGGGGATTTTTTCAAAGATTTTTCCGCCGATGAGCCCGCCGATGAGTCCGCCGACCAGGTAGGGGAGTGCCCCCATCAGGTCCAGATGGCCCCTCGTATAGTAAATAATAGCGGACAGGGCGCACAGGGGAAAGATGATGGCCACGGAACTGGCAAAGGCATGCCGCCGGTCCAGGGCACATCGAGACATGAGCAGGGGCACCAGCACCATCCCGCCCCCACCGCCGAAGAATCCGTTGACGATTCCCGCTGCGCCGCCGGCCATGGCGGCGGGAATCCAAGAAGTTGATCGTTTCAAAGCAAAAGCCCTCCTCCGGCATAGTTTGCCAGAGAAGGGCCATTTTATTCTGCGATGAGATCTTGTATGACAGCGCCTGCCAGCAGAAAGCCCGCCACGGGAGGAACCCACGGGGCGCTGGCAGGGACAGAGCGCCGGCCGGGCGGGGGTGTCTCCCCCTGGGTGGTGGGGGCGGGGAGCTCGGGGGAAAACACCACCTTGTGATGGAGAATCCCCCGTTTCTTCAGCTCTTTCCGCAGGACGCGGGCCAGAGGGCAGCCTTGGGTCTGGGAGAGGTCCGCCACACGGAATTGGGAGGGGTCCAGCTTATTCCCGGTCCCCATGGAAGAGAGGATGGGAATGGAGCGGCTCCGTGCGGTCTCAATCAAATCCAGCTTGCAGGAGACCAGATCAATGGCGTCTACGATGTAATCATAAGGCAGACGGAAGAACTGGTCACGGTTCGCCGCCTCGTATTTTTCGGGTATCAAGTGGAGGATACAGTTGGGATTGATGTCCTGGATGCGCTGGGCCATGGCGGCGGTTTTCTCCAGCCCAAGGGTGGAGTGAAGGGCTTCCGCCTGGCGATTCAGGTTGGTGAGTCCCACCTGGTCGTGGTCCACTAAGGTCAGCTGGCCGATCCCGGCCCGCGCCAGAGCCTCGGCGCACCAGCTTCCCACGCCGCCGATGCCAAAAACGGCCACATGGGACTGGCGGAGCCGCTCCATGGCAGGGGAGCCCAGCAGCATTTCTGTGCGGAGAAATTGTTCATGATCCATGGGGATGCCTCCTAAAAAAGCCCCGCGGAAGCGTTATGCCTCCGCGGGGAAGGTGGTTACAGTGTGGGGATGGCCTTTCCCTCTTCGGTGAGCTCTGCGGGATATTTGGCCTGCAGGTCTTCGTACCACTGGTTGTAGTCTTCCGAGCGCAGGGAGCTGGTGGCCTGGTACTTCCACTGGATCTCGCCAAAGCTCTCCACGTAAAGCACCTGGTAGCCGGTGACGTTCCCACTGCTGTCCGTGCTCTCCACCACAGTGGTGTCCCCAACCTGACGCCCCTGGGCAAAGAGCCAGTCGGTGAGGGCGGCATCCAGGCTGTCCCGGTTGGCATCCTCATGGAGACCGCCGTTTTCCTTGGTGGTTTCATCGGCGCTGTTCTCCTTAGCCAGGGCGGCGAAGGAATCCGCGGTGGCGTCTCCTGCTTTCCACTGATCCAGCAGCCCCTGGGCCTGCTCCTTGGCGGCGGCCAGCTGATCCTCAGTGGGCAGGGCGGTGGAGCCATCCTCGCTGGGGGTGGTCTCTGCCAGAATCTGAATGCTGCGGTAGTTCATGGTCTGGTAGCTGTCGGTATCTTTTTCCCGTCCCAGGAACTGGACCACGCAGTAGCCGGTATTCTCTACCTCAATGGAAGTCAGGTCTCCCGGCTGACGGCTGTCGTCGGTGAGCCACTCCCGGTAGGTGGAGGTCACGGTGCTGCCCAGATCACCGGTCTTGTGGTTATACTCGGGATCACTGTAAGACTCGGCAGAGGTCTCATCCAGATAGTCCTGTGCTGCGGTGTTGAACGCGGTGCCGCCCCGGACTTCTGCGATCATTTTGTCGGCCTTCTCAGCGGCGGCGTCCATAGCGGCCTTGGTTTCCTCCTCTGTGGGCTCGACGGTGTTTCCATCCTCGTCCGTCTTGTCCTCGAATTCAGCGTTGATGTAACAGAAGCGGTAGTCATAGGAGTCCAGATCGGCGGCGTGCGCGTCATAATAGTCGTCCAGCTCCCCGTCAGTATAGGTGAAGGACTCGCTCTTGACAGCGGCATATTCATCGGCCAGGATGGACTTGGTCAGAAGTTCTTTGAACAGGGATTTGGTCATGTTCCGGCCGTAGATCATGCGGAGATAGGATTCCTCCGAGCCGGCATTGCTCTGCACACTGTAGGTGTACAGCGCGTCCATGTTGTCCTGAATGGACTGCTCTCCCTCGGCAGAGAGCGTGTATCCCGCAGCTTCTGCCTCACGGCACAGGATGGACACCTGCTGGAGCTGGTCCAAAGCCTGCTCCAGGAAGTAGTCGGCGTAGGTGGTCCCTTCCTCCTCGTTGTAGGTCTGCTCCGAGGGGGACAGGGAGGGGTCATAGCCCATATCCATCCCCATCTGCTGATAGGCTTGCGCCTGCTGGGTGAACCCGTTGGCGACGGAGTAATAGTAGTAGGAGACCTCCGTGGTGGTGTATGTCTGGTCGCCCACAGTGGCAGCGGTCGCGTTGGCGTTCTGCTTCCCGAAGAAGAAGGTGTGCCAGATCAAAAGCGCGGCGACCAGAATGGCAATGATGATGCCAATGGCCCAGTAGAGCTTGGCCTTTTTGCTCATGGGCTCTTTCTGTCGTTGGGATTGGTTCATAATGTTTGTGTCATCCTCCTTGTATCTGCCGATAAGAAAAGTTTACAAACACGTATTATACTAAATATAGGGAACGTTTGCAAGGGAAAAAGACAGGATTCCCATTTTTGCGCGTAAGGGAATTGATCTTTTCTATCAGATCAATTATAATAGAAAAAATACCCACAGAGGAGAAAAGGGGATGGCAAGAGATGAAAGACGTCATCACAGTGGCAACCATGCGGGAGAGTGATGCCCATACCATTGCGTTATATGTACCCAGCAGAGAACTGATGTACCGGGCGGCCATGGGGGTGTACCAGGCGGTGAACTGGCAGGGAAAGAAGGTCGCCATTCTCACCGGCAGCGGCAACAATGGCGGGGATGGCTATGCCCTGGCGGGCATTTTGGCGGACCATTCTGTGCCCTGTTGCCTGTACCAAGTTTCGGAACGCTATTCTGAGGATGGAAAGTATTATTATGACCAGGCTGTGGAAAAAGGGGTGGAGCGGAAGCGATTTTCTGAGGGGGAGGATCTGTCCCGCTATGACATCCTGGTGGACTGCCTCTTGGGAACCGGATTTTCTGGGCCCGTGCGGGGGGCGTTTCAACAGGCCATTCAGGCCATCAATCGGGCCAAAGCCTATGTGGTGAGTGTGGATATCAACAGCGGTATGAATGGGGACACAGGGAAGGGGGACCTGGTGGTCAGGTCGGACCTCACGGTGACCATCGGCTATCTGAAAGCTGGTATGTTCTTGGGAGAGGCTGTATGGAAGGTCGGCCGGCTGGTGGTGGCGGACATTGGGATTCGCCTGGTGCGGGAGGATTTCTTCCTGGCCACGCCGGAGGAAATGGTCTTTCCCCGCAGTGGTCTGTCTCTTCAGAGCAGCCAAGTTACGATGATGACCCCGGGAGAGGCGGAGAGCGTCTCCAAAAACGGGCAGACCATTCCTGACGTGGCGCAGGAAATCGCCTTGCGCAGTCAAAGGCTGGTCCGGGTGCTGGGTAAGCACTCGTTGGTGACAGATGGTTACCGGACCTATTTTATGGAAGAGGGGGAGTATCCCGCAGAGATTGCTTCCTTGGGAGAGGGAGAGCGCAAGGAATAAATCGCCTTCCCGTTCAAAAAATCCGCCCCGCGGCAGCCGCCTCAGGTGCCGCAGGGCGGATTTTGTCTGTTCTGGCAGAATTCCAGGGAGAAAAAGCGGGATACGGGGAAACGGAATAAAAGGAATATATTTCCTAGTGGATGAAAACGGTATGAATATTCATTCATATTATCTGGGACGGCATCTGTAAGGTGCTGTGGGCCAACGCATCCCGCTCTGCCGGGTCATGGGTGACCAAAAGCAGGGTCCGCCCCTGGGTATAGCGTTTCAAGTAATCCAATACCACCGCTTTGGTAGTTCGGTCCAGACCTGTAAAGGGTTCGTCCAGGACCAGAAGGGGCCCGGGGGCCAGTACAGCACGGGCAATGGAGACCCGACGCTTCATTCCACCGCTGAGGGCACGGACAGGGAGGGATAAGCTGTCCGCCAGCCCCAGTGCGGTGAGGTGGCGGGCGGCTTCCTGCCGGTCCCCTTTGGGGCAGACCACAGCGGCGTTGGAGAGAGCGGAAAAGTCCTCGAAGAGGCGGTTCTCCTGAAAAACTGCGGACACAGGGCGGACCTGTCCCTGGATGGTGCCGTGGTCAGGCTGTTCCAGCCCCAGGATGATCCGCAGCAGCGTGGTTTTTCCACACCCTGAGGGACCCATGATGCAGGTACATTGCCCGGCGGGAAACCGAGCGGAAAAGTCCTCAAGGACGACATGGTCTCCGTATCGTTTGCTGATATGTTCTAAGATGAGATCTGTCACAGCGTTTCCAACCTCCCAAAGACCCCCTTCAAAAAAGCCAGGAATCCTTTTTCAAATAGCACGCTGATCACCACCACGATGACGGTCCAGGCAAAGAGATCTACTGTGTTGAAATAGACCTTGGCATCGTAAAACATTCGGCCGATGGACCCGGCGGGAATGCCGATGATCTCCGCCGCGATCCCCGCTTTCCAGGAGATGCCCAGGCTCACTGTGCAGGCCGAGAGAAGGTAGGGCTTGAGCTGGGGAAGCCAGAGGTAGAGTGCCCGCTTGGGCCAGGACAACCGGAAGATGGACACCGCTTCCAGCAGTTGCCGGTCGGCGCTGCGGATACTTTGAAGCACATTGGTATAGACAATGGGCAGAACCATGAGAAAAGAGATAAAAATGGACAGCCGGGAGGAGGACATCCAGATGAGACAAATGATGATGAAGGAGGCCACCGGAATGGACTTAATCATGGTGGCCCAGGGACGGAACAGAATCTCAAAGAGTGGAAACCGCCCGGCCAAAGCCCCCAGGCCCAGACCGAACCCCAGCCCCAGCAGGAAACCCGCCACGATCTTCCGGAAAGTGAACCACACTGTGCCCCAGAAGTCGGCCTCCTGCCAGATTCCCCCCAGGCGTTCCACTACGGACAGGGGAGAGGGGACCAGTAGTTGCTGGCCTACGCCCATTGCAAGCCCCTGCCATACGGCCAGGGCCAGCAACACCGCGCCGACCCGCTGAAGGCCGCTTCGATATCGAGAGAAAAATTGTCTTACCCGTTTCATCCGGTCCTCCTGCGCGCTGGTTTTAAGTATCCCTATTCTACCCTATTGCAGGGGATGAAAGCAACCAAATTTTGTGGAGGGAGGCGGAATAGGGGGATTTTCAGTTGTAAAACGTCGTGGTTTCAGGTACAATATTGCCCATCGAATGATGGAAAGATACGGTGAATCACGATGCTGTCTGAAGAAAAACAACTACAATTTGCTGCACTGCGACGCCGGGTCATTGCCCAGGCGTTTGGTAATCTGAACCCCCGTCAGTTGGAGGGGGTGCTGACCACGGAGGGCCCCTTGCTTCTGCTTGCTGGGGCGGGCAGTGGAAAGACCACGGTGCTCATCCACCGCATTGCGAACCTGCTGCGCTATGGCAGAGGCGCAGATGCCCAGGAGGTACCCGACCATATCACAGAGGAAGATGTCCGCTTTTTGGCGGAGTATGTGGAGAAAACGGCCCCCGATGAATGGGAGACCAGCCGGGCCAACCTCCTGTGCGCCCTGGAGCCCGCCGCCCCTTGGCAGGTGATCGCCATCACCTTTACCAACAAAGCCGCTGGTGAGCTGAAACAACGGCTGGAGGAAAAGATTGGCCCGGATGCCCGGGACGTCTGGGCGGCGACCTTTCATTCCGCCTGTGTGCGGATTCTCCGGCGGGACATTGAGAAACTGGGATTTCCCGCCTCCTTCACCATTTATGATACCGACGACTCCCTCCGGGTCATCAAGGAGTGCCTGAAGGAGCTGAATATGGACGACAAGGCCTTTCAGCCCCGCACGGTACTGGGGTATATTTCCCGGGCAAAGGATGAGATGCTTTTGGCCCAGGCGTATCTGGACCAGTGCAAGGCCAAAGGGGATTTCCGGCTGCAAAAGATTGCCAATGTCTATCTGGCCTATGAGAAAAAACTCTGGGCAGCCGGTGCATTGGACTTTGACGATATCATTCTCCACACGGTCCGCCTCCTCCAGGGGTTTGACGACGTGCGGACGTACTATCAGCGGAAATTCCGCTATGTCCTCATCGACGAGTACCAGGATACCAACCACCTGCAATATCTCCTGGCAGCCTTGCTGGCAGGGGGGCAGAAGAACATCTGCGTGGTGGGGGACGATGACCAGTCAATCTACCGGTTCCGGGGGGCGACCATTGAGAACATTCTCTCCTTCGAGCAGGAGTATCAAAATGCCCGGGTGATCCGTCTGGAACAGAACTACCGCTCCACGGGAAACATTCTGGAAGCGGCCAACGCGGTGATCCGGAACAACCGGGGGCGGAAAGGGAAGAACCTGTGGACCGACCATGGGGAGGGGGAAAAAGTACAGTTCTATACCGCCGGAAATGAACGGGAGGAGGGCATGTACGTTGCCACGCAGCTGCTTCGAGCCTATGGGGAGGGGAAGCAGTGGAAGGATTGTGCGGTTCTCTACCGGATGAATGCCCTGTCCAACCAGATCGAGATGGCGCTGAAAAGCAACAGCATACCCTATCGGGTGGTGGGCGGCTTCCGCTTTTTCGAGCGGGCTGAGGTGAAGGACATGCTCTCTTACCTCTGCGTCATTCACAATCCCCAGGACGACCTCCGTCTGCTTCGGGTGGTAAACAACCCGCCTCGGGGAATTGGGGCAAAGACCATGGAACATGCCCGGGGAATCGCGGCCCAGGAGGGACGGAGCCTGTGGGATGTTCTCTCCAATGCCGGGCAGATTCCCGCCCTGAAGAAGGCGGCGCCCAAGTTCCAGACATTTGTGGACTTGATTCGCTCCATGCAGCGTTTGGCGGAGGAGGTAGACTTACCTACATTTTATGAAACGCTCATCCAGGCCAGCGGCTATGGAGAGATGCTTTCGGCCAAGACAGACCACGAGAGCAAGTCCCGGTTGGAAAACATTCACGAGTTGTCCTCCTCCATCAGCGGGTATCTGGAGCATGCGGAAGATCCTTCCCTGGGAGGGTTCTTGGACGAGGTGGCTCTGTATACAGATTTGGACAGTGTGGAGGAGGCGGACAACTGCGTCACCCTTATGACCATGCACGCGGCCAAGGGCCTGGAGTTTCCTGTGGTGTTTACCGTGGGAATGGAAGAGGGGGTTTTCCCAGGGTTCCGGGCCATTGGGGAGGAAGAGGAATTGGAGGAAGAGCGCCGGCTTTGCTATGTGGCGCTGACCCGGGCAAAAGAGCGTCTCTATCTGACCTGCGCGGCCCAGAGAATGCTTTTTGGCCGGACCTCGGCGAATTTGCCCTCCCGCTTTGTGCAGGAAATTCCCGCTGAACGGGTCCAGGCCGGCGGAAAGATTCGGCGTCCCCAGCAGGAACTGCTTTCAGATACCGGATGGTCTGGGGAGGAGCGTTTTTCTCAGGTGCAAAGGCCGGCTGCGCCGCAGCCCGCTCGGCCCTCGGGCACGCGGGCGGCGCCTGCGGCCTATCGCAAGCCGGCGCCCAAAGCCCAGCCGATGCTGGACCTTCGAAAGGGAGACATGGTCCGGCATTCGGCGTTTGGAACCGGGATGGTTCTCACCGTCCAGTCCATGGGAGGAGACGCGCTGCTGGAGGTGGCCTTCGACAATGTGGGGACCAAGCGGATGATGCTGAAAGCGGCCTCCCAGTTTATGACCAAGGAATCGTGAGGAGGAGAAAACATGGAGGAACGGGAAGCCATCCTTCGCCGCTGGTTTTCCATGTGGCTGGAGGGAAAAGACCAGGGAATTGCGGCCTTGTTTCAGGAGGACGCCCTGTATATTGAAAGCTGGGGCCCCCAGTATCAGGGCGTTGAGAAGATCAAGCACTGGTTTACCGAATGGAACACCCGGGGCAGGGTCCTCCGGTGGGACATGGGGGTCTGTTTTCACCGGGCGCAGGAGACCATGGTGACCTGGCGGTTTCACTGCCGGATGGACGACGGGACCGAGCAGGCTTTTGAAGGGGTCTCCTACGTCCTCTGGAGCAGCGAAGGCCGCATCCAGCGTCTACAGGAATTTGGCTGCAACGAAAAGCGGTACGATCCCTACGAACAGGGTGCGGAACCTGTCTTCCAGGAGCAGACAATCCGTTGGTTTTAACGCGGCGGTATAATAGGGGGCAGAGACATCTGCCCCCTGTTATTTTTGGGAGGGAGACGGCAATAGACCGCAGACAGAGCGCGGGTTGGAAAAGCAGGGAAGGAAACCGGTTTTTCTTGACAGCGGGAGAAAAACATGATAATTTACATACAGACCGTCGGTATGTTAATGGGAAGGAGGCGCGTCTATGGCCAGGAACAAACACCCAGAGGAGACGGTGCAGCGCATTCTCACCACGGCCTCCAAGCTTTTTTTGGAGAAAGGGTATGAGAAGACATCACTCCAGGATATTATCCGGGAAACCGGCCTGTCCAAAGGGGCGATCTATCACCACTTCTCCTCAAAAGAGGCGATTTTTGAAACGATCTGCAACCAGATTGGCCAGGAAAATGAAATCCGCCTTTCAAAGATCCGGGATGACGCCGCGTTGACGGGGGAAGAAAAGCTCAGGAAAATCTTTCGTTCAGCCATTCTTCATCCCAATCAAAAAGAGGCGTTTCATATCATGCCCTACCTTCTGGACCATCCACGCTATTTGGCCATGCAGATGCAGGAGATTCTTCACATTTCCGTCCCGGAGTATATTCAGCCGATTTTGGAGGAGGGGGTGGCAGACGGCTCCCTCCAGGTCTCGGACATTCAGGCTGTGGGGGAGGCGATTATGGTGCTGATGGGAATTTGGCTCCAGCCGATCAGCCGCCCCACAACGCCGGAGGAAATGCGGGCCCGCTGTGTGGTGTTTAATCAAATCACCCAGGGCTGCGGCCTGGGGACCCTGCTGGAGGAAGATTTGATCGACTCTTTCGTGGCGGACAGCCGTGGAATTTGAGGGGAATCCCAATAAACTGCTCCGTTCAGAGCAGTTTATTTTTGGGACTTTACAAACCGACCGTCGGTATTAAAATGGAGGTAACACGATGAAACTCAAGCAAATTTTTTCTCGAGATATGACCATTCTGGTGTTAGGGCAGGTGATTTCTCTGTTTGGCAACGCCATTGTCCGCTTTGCTCTGCCGTTGTATCTGCTGCGGGAGACCAATTCCCCGTCCCTTTTCGGGGTGGTGACAGCCTGTTCCTTTCTGCCCATGGTGGTGTTTTCCTTCCTGGGCGGCGGAATTGCGGACCGGGTGAACAAACGAAACATTATGGTGGCTTTGGACTTTGCCACATCCCTGCTTATGGTGGGGCTTGCCCTGGCCTTAGAGGTCCTGCCGCTGGTCCCGCTGCTCATTGGGGTGCTGATGCTGCTCTACGGTATTTCCGGGGCCTACCAGCCTTCTGTCCAGGCCAGCTTGCCGCTGTTGGTGCCGGAGGAGGGACTGGTTCAGGCCAATGCGTTGGTCAATATGGTCAGCACCCTGGCTGGCCTCTTGGGGCCGGTGGTTGGTGGCGTCTTATTTGGCGCGTTTGGCGTGTATCCCATTGTCCTTGTGAGTGCCCTGTGTTTTTTCGCCTCCGCTGTCATGGAGTGTTTCCTTCGGATTCCCCACAACGGCCGTCCCCGGACGGACAGTCCGCTCCGGACCGTGAAGGGAGATTTGGCAGAGAGCTGGCGTTTTATGGGGCGGGAAAAACCGAATTTCCTACGGGTTACTCTTCTTTTGGCGCTGTTTAACTTGGTTCTCTCCGCAGCCATCATTGTGGGCATTCCCATTATGGTGGTGCAGCTTCTGCATGGGTCCGATACTCAATTGGGACTGACCCAGGGGGCTTTGGGTCTCGGGGGACTGATGGGGGGCTTACTGGCCAGCGGGCTGGGGGCAAGACTTCGGCTTCACCACAGCCCGCTGCTGTTGCTGTTGGCCTCCGGAGGGGTGGTCCTCATGGGAGTTGCCCTTCTGCCCCTGGTTTCTCCTATCGTGGGATATGGGTTGATCACTGTGCTGAGTTTTCTGGTGATGGGGGTCTCCACCCTGTTTACCGTGACGATTTTAGCCGCCATGCAGGGGCAGACCCCTCCGGATCTGTTGGGAAAGGTGATGGCCACGGTGCTGGCTACGGCCAACTGCGCCCAACCCTTGGGACAGGCGGTCTATGGTCTGCTGTTTGAGGGATTGGCGGACCACGCCTGGGCAGTGATGCTGGGGGCTGGGCTTCTTGCGGCGTGCCTGGCGCTGCGCGCCCGGCCTGTGTTCTGGGCGCTGGAGAAAGAAACGGACCGCAGCGCTGGTGACGCTACGGTCCGATAAGATACCGCCAGGGGAAGTCTACCGCCTCCTCTGCGTAGTCAATGCCGACGCGGGGCCCCGCCACAATGGAGAAGGGGCGCAGATCCTCAGGCGGCGTGGTGAGTCCGAGATCCTCCAGCCGGTCGCAGACAAAGAGACTGTCTCCCAGCAGGGAGCAGCCATTCTCAGCCCGGGTGAGTGAGAGAGCCTGGCAAAGTTTGCCCGGCCCGTTGAGAAAATTCTTTCTCTGATAGGCAGACAGCTGCTCCCAGCCGACGCCATATCGGTTCCGGGCCAGAAAGGGAAGACTTCCCCGGGGCTGACCGCCCCGGATCAGGACGGCGCAGGGCTCTCCCTCTGGCTCGGTCACAAAATTCAGGCAGTGATACATACCATAAATGAGATAGATATAGGCGGTGCCCGGTGGGGCGAATAAGGTTTCCGTCCGGGGGGTTCGCCGGTAGTTGTAGGCGTGACAGGCTTTGTCCATCCGTCCAATGTAGGCCTCAGTTTCCTGGATTCGCACCACCAGGGGAAGGCCGTCCTGGAACCGGACCAAATACTTTCCCAGCAGTGCCTGGGCAACCAGGCGGGTGTCTCGGTGATAAAAAGCTTGTGTCAGTTTCATGGTGGCTTGTCCTCCATCCAAACAATTTTGTCGGGAGGGGATTCCTCCCCGCACACGCAGGCCCGCCAGCCGCTGCCGGCATAGGTCTGAAAAAACAGACCTGTCTTCGGAGGGGAGGCGCCCCAGTGGCGGCGGAGGCCCTGCCCTGTGTATTTGCACCAGGCTTCCTTTTTGGTCCATAGACCGTAGAAAGCGGACCAATCTCCCCCCTGATGCTGGAAGGCGTCGTATTCCTCTGGGGTCAGAGCATACCGAGGAAGCGTGGCAGCCCGGGGACGGACCCACTCCACATCAACTCCCACAGGGGAGTCAGACAGCGCGCACAGCACCAGGGAACCGCTGTGGCTCCAGTTGATGTGGAGGTGGGGATACTGCGGGAAATAGGGCTTTCCCAACGGGGTCCTGGCCAGAGCCGGCGGGGGAGAGAGCTGATATCCGTGGGAAAGGGCGTAGGCCAATAAGACCTGGGGAGAAACACCCTGAGCGCCGTAGAGTTTCATGGAAAGGACCCTCCCTTGGGGGACAAATTTTTCCAGGGAAAACCCGAGAAAAGCAGTCGGAAAGACTTGCCAATTTCAGGGGAATTGGATTATAATAACTGACTGATATCAGTATTCTGGAGAGAAACGAGGTATTTTTTACCGCGTCCAGCCTATATTATAGCGGAAGGGAAAAGGTGTGTAAACCCAATGGCGATTGATCGAATCCATGATTATATCGTGCCTGGCAAACGGGCACATTTGGTGGGGATTGGCGGCGTGTCCATGTCCCCCTTGGCGGAGGTTCTTCAGGGCGAGGGCCTGGTGATTACGGGCTCTGATGTGAAGGAGAGCCCGGCGGTGGAGCATCTGCGGTCTCTGGGCATCCCCGTGGTCATCGGCCACTTGCCGGAAAGTGTGGAGGGAAAGGACCTGGTCATTCGCACCGCCGCAGTCCACGACAGCAATCCAGAGATTGCCGCTGCCCATGCATTGGGGATTCCCGTCTTCGAGCGGGCCCAGGCCTGGGGCTCGATTATGCGGCGGTATGAGAATGCCCTGTGCATTTCCGGCACCCACGGCAAAACCACCACCACTTCCATGTGCACCCACATTGCCATGGCGGCCCGGGTGGACCCCACGGTGATGATTGGCGGGACCCTTCCCATTTTAGGGACTGGCCACCGGGTGGGAAAGGGAAAGACCATTATTTTGGAGTCCTGCGAGTATTGTAACTCCTTCCTGTCCTTCTATCCCACCCTGGCAGTGATTCTCAATATTGAGGCAGACCACTTGGACTTTTTCAAGGATTTGGAGGATGTGGAGCACGCTTTCCGGGCCTTTGCCGATTTGGTCCCGCCGGAGGGAACGGTGCTGGCCAACGGGGAGGATGCCAATACCATGAAGGCTCTGGAGGGTAAGGAGGGGGTGCTCACCTTCGGCTTAGAGAAGGGAACCTTCCATGCGGAGAATCTAACCTGGGACCATGGCTTTCCTTCCTTTGATGTGGTTTGGAATGGGAAACCGGCTGTGCATGTCGCGCTCCAGGTGCCGGGGGAGCACAATGTGAAAAACGCCATCGCGGCGGCGGCGGCGGCGCTCCTTTTAGGGATGCCCAGCCAGGCCGTTGCCCAGGGGCTCCGGGATTTCCGGGGGGCCGGCCGCCGGTTTGAGTATAAGGGAATGGTCAAGGGTGCTGCGGTCTATGACGACTATGCCCACCATCCAGGAGAGCTCAAGGCTCTGCTGGAGACGACGGCCAGCTTGGGCTATCAGCGGGTGATCTGTGCCTTCCAACCCCATACCTATACCCGCACCAAGGCGCTGTTTTCCGAGTTTGCGGCGGTTTTGCAGCAGGCGGACGTGACTTTCCTGGCGGAAATTTTTGCCGCCCGGGAGAAAAATGAGGTGGGTATTTCCTCCCAGGACCTGGCGGCCGCTGTCCCAGGCGCCCGGGCGGCGAAGAACTTTGACCAGCTGACCCAGTGGCTGTACGACTTGGCCCGGCCGGGGGATCTGATCCTCACGGTGGGGGCAGGCGATATCTACACGGTGGGGGAGGAATTGGTCCGCCGGGGGCAAATGGAATCCACCTAAGATGCAATCGTTGCGGAGGGAGCCTTCCCTCCGCGATGTTGTTTCCCATTTTGGGATGTCATGGGACGCAAGAGGTTTGGAGACGATACAAAATGGAAAGAATGATGATACATGAGATCCCGGGCTTCTCCTTTGGGCAGGTCCAGGACCTTGCTGCCGGAACGGGCTGTACGGTGATTCTATGTCCCGAGGGCGGGGTCACCGGCGTGGATGTCCGGGGCGGTTCTCCGGGAACCCGGGACACCGATGCTCTGAACCCGGTCTGTAACCGGGAGGTGGTCCATGCTGTGGTCCTCACTGGCGGCAGCGCCTTTGGGCTGGATGCTGCCGGAGGTGTGATGAAGAAGCTGGAAGAGGTGGGCGTTGGCCGGGATGTCATGGTGACGGTGGTTCCCAATGTCTGTGCCGCGGTTCTCTTTGATCTGAAATTTGGGTCTATGGAGATTCGCCCGGATGGAGCCATGGGCTATGCGGCCTGTGAGGCGGCTTTGCGGGAGCTTCCCTTTCAGGAGGGGAACTTTGGAGCGGGGACCGGGTGCACCATTGGGAAAATCCGCGGCGCGCAGTTTTCCATGAAGGGGGGCATCGGGGCCTGCGCCTTTCGGCAGGGAGACCTGATGGTGGGGGCCGTGGTGGCCTGCAACGCCATGGGGGACGTGTTGGAGAACGGCACCATCCTGGCCGGTGCCCGGGACGACAGCGGCAGGGGATTTGCCGACAGTGAGGCGTGGCTGGTGGCCCACGGACAGCGCCAGCGGGATGTGTTCAGCGGCAAGCTGGTGGGAGAAAACACGGTCATTGGCTGTGTGGTCACCAACGCGGCGATGAATAAGGCCCAGGCCACCAAGCTGGCGGCTGTGGCCCAAAATGGAATTGCCCGCGGCGTCCGTCCCGCCAACGCCACCTTTGACGGGGACTGCCTGTTTGCCATGTGCCATGGCACGGTCCAGGCGGACCCGGACGCAGTGGGGATTCTGGCAGCCCGAGCGGTGGAAGAGGCCATTGTCCGTGGCGTGAAGGCGGCGGAGAGCCTCCATGGCCGGATTGCCCTTCGGGATCTGTGAAGAGGACAGGAATCCTGAATTGGAAAGGAAGGAACTATGCAGAAAGTATCTGAACTGAAGTATGAACGCCTGTCCATGGAGGAATTTGCCCAGGAGATAAAGGAAGTGATCCACCAGGTAAAGACTGCGGATTCGGCCCGAGCGGTTCTGGCTGCCCGTGACCGCTGCAATCAGCTGATGATCCGGTGGGAGACCGCCCAGGCGCTGTCCTATATGCGGTATAGCATCAACACGGCAGATGCGTTCTACCTGGCAGAGAAGGAATACTATGATGAGGTCGGCCCCCAGGCCCAGAATTATCTCTTGGAATATACCCGGGCCATGCTGGAGACGCCGTTCCGACAGGAGCTGGAGGAGAGTGGACAGATCATTCCCCTGGTGTTCCGCTCGTTTGAGGTGGAGCTGAAGGCCATGTCCCCGGAGATTGTCCAGGATATGATTGAGGAGAACCGGCTGGTCAGTCAGTATTCTCAGTTGATGGCAGGCATGGAGTTCCCCTTCCGGGGAGAGAACTTACCCCGTCCCATGCTGATGAAGTATGCCAAGTCCCCCGACCGGGCAACCCGGAAGGAGGCCTATGAGGTTTTGGGAAAGACCCTAAAGGCCCACAGTGACCAGCTGGACGGTATCTTTGACCAGCTGGTGCATGTCCGGGACCGGATGGCCAAGAAAATGGGCTATCAAAACTTTGTAGAGCTGGGCTACTACCGCATGGGACGCCTGTGCTATGGCCCGGAAGAGGTGAAGCAGTTCCGGGAAAATGTTCGCCGGGATGTGGTTCCCGTGGTTGCTCGGCTGCGGAAGGAGATTGGCAAGAAGCTGGGGGTGGACACCCTCATGCTCTATGACTATGATCTGATTTTCCCCCAGGGGGACCCTGCGCCCAAGGGGGGGAAGGAAGCGATTTTTGCCGCAGCCAAAAGAATGTACCATGACATGAGCCGGGAGACGGGGGAGTTCATTGATTTTATGCTGGCCACAGAGGCCTTTGATGTGGACGCCCGGAAAAACAAGTGGGGTGGCGGCTACTGCACCAGCTTTATGGCCTATCACCAGCCCTTCATCTTGGCCAACTTTAATGGGACCGCCGGGGATGTGGATGTGGTGACCCACGAGGCCGGCCATGCCTTTGCAGACTACACCACGGCCAATAACCGGTACGTTGTAGAGCTGGGCGTAGGCGGTATGGAGACGGCGGAGACCCACTCGATGAGCATGGAATTCTTTGCCTGGCCTTATATGGCGCAGTTTTTTGGAGAGGATGCGGGCCGGTATGAATTTATGCACCTGATGGACGCCCTTTCCTTCCTGCCTTACGGCACTATCGTGGACGATTTTCAGCGGCAGGTCTATGAAAATCCTGATTGGACCCCCGCCGAGCGCAAGGCGGCTTGGCGGCAGCTGGAGGCAGAGTTCCGTCCCCACATTACCTTTGACGGAATTCCCTACCTGGAGGAGGGGACCCGTTGGCAGTATCAGATGCACATTTACGAGACGCCGTTTTACTATATTGATTACTGCCTGGCGCAGACGGCGGCCTTGCAGTTCCTGCTGGCCTCTCGTAAGGATTATGATGACGCATTTCACCGCTATGTGCGCTTCCTTTCCCAAGGCGGGGAGAAGGTCTTTACAGAGCTTCTCCAGGAGGCTGGACTGCGCTCTCCCTTTCAGGAGGGGGCGCTTCAGACCGTGGCCCAGGAGAGCGAGGCACTGCTGAACGAATTGGAGCGTGCGCTCTCCCAAGAAACGAAGTGAGTGGGGCGCGCCTCGGTGATAAATGAGAAAGACGGACCGCCGGCGGATAGCCGGCGGTCCGTCTTTCTCGTTGTGAGAGGACAGGATATTGCACACAAAGGACAGTTCCGAGAAATATCCTCTGGAACAAAGCTTGCTGTTTTCTCAAAGGGGCTGCTTGGGTTGTGGCGTTGCTTTCTTCTCCGCCACAATACAGAGCCAGCCTTTTGGATTTTCACTCATTTTCAGATTGGAGAACCCTGCCTGCCGGAGTAAGCGGCGGAGGTCTTCTGAGGAATAGACGCGCATGCCTTCAATGAGACTTGCCCATTTGGCCCCCTTGGCATCCGCTCCGCTGGCTTCATTGCAGAGCAGAAAAAGGCCGTTGGGCTTTAAGACGCGGAACACTTGAGCAAAAGCTTGCGCCAAGTCGGGCCAGAAATAAATGGTCTCAAAAGCGGTTGCCACATGGAACGCGTCGTCAGGGAAGGGGAGGTCCATGACGTTTCCCAGGACGATTTCACACCGGCCCGCTTCTATGGCGGCAGCGTTGCATTTTCTGGATTTTGCCACGCTGACCTCAGAGTAATCAAGCCCAGTCACGTGCCCTTGGGGGCTTCGAGCCAATAGCTTTTTGACGTTGGCGCCCCCTCCGCAGCCAAGGTCCAAACAGGAGGCGTTCTCCTGTATGGCGATATGCTGCAAGCCAAACGCGGACAGAGAGGCATGACCGTGGTTCATCATGGTTACCATCAGCTTTCCGCCCAATCCCTCCGGCTTTCGCGTATTTTGGAAAAAGGCCATAAACACCTCCAGGTATATAGAATGTTGAGGTTTGCTTCTGCTAACTATTTAAAGTATACACTGTTTTCCTGGGATTGTAAAGGGAGATTCTTGCCTCCTTTCTGGACAGGGTATCTCCTTTGTGGTAGTATGGTTGCAAAGAAAAGTAAATATTGATTTGGAGGGAAAATGAAAGAGGAATACTTGATTCAGGCTTGTACGGGAAAAAGAGTAGACGTGTTTAAGGGGCAGACCATTACGGTGATTGATGTTTCTGGGGGGCAAGTGGCTGATTTCTTTGCGGAGTCCCTGGACAACGCGGAGGAGTTCTTATCCACTGGGGTTACAATGGACTGCAATGAGTCCCTTCGTTTGAAGGTAGGAGATTTTATTTACTCTAATTTATATCGGCCAATGTTCCAGATTGTGGAGGACGAGGTGGGAATGCATGATTTGCTCCACCCATGCTGTCGGCCTGAGATGTATGATTTTTTCTATCAAAATGGAAAGGGACACCCCAACTGCCACGATACGATAAACAGGGTCCTGGGGGAAAGCAGAGCGATGATCTGTCCGGTAAACTTATTTATGAATTCGCAAATTGACGAAGAGGGAACGATAAAAGTAAAGCCCCCTTTGTCAAAGGCGGGAGATAAAATTGTTTTCAGAGCTGAAATCGATGTGCGGGTAGGGATTGCGGCATGCAGCGTGGCGGAAAGCCCATGCAACAGCGGTGTATGCACATCCATCCAGGTTATTGTGGACAGAGAATAATGTGTAAGGCCATAGAGAAAGCGGGGATGGAAGGGCCGTATAGCGGGCTCCTTCTGGGCTTCCCCTTGACTTTCCTGGGCTCTCGTGCTAAAGTTAAACATATTACACCACGAGTTTAAAGCTGTAAAGGTTAAACGATCTTGAGAGACCTTTTGTCCCAACAAAAAGAAAGGACCGTCCCACTATGCCTGTGACTGATTTTTTGGAACGCAATGTCAAACTCTACGGGGATGAGACCGCGCTGGTGGAGCTCAACCCGGAGATGAAAGAGACCCGCCGGATGACCTGGAAGGAATATGATCTGATCCAGCCCACCACCGATGAACCCTACCGACGGGAGATCACTTGGAATGTGTTCAATGAGAAGGCCAACCGCTTTGCCAATATGCTTCTCTCCCGAGGGGTGAAGAAGGGGGACAAAGTGGCGATCCTGATGTACAACTGTCTGGAATGGCTCCCCATTTATTTTGGGGTGTTGAAGACCGGGGCACTGGCCGTCCCGTTTAACTTCCGGTATTCTGCGGAGGAGATTCAGTACTGCGCGGACCTGGCGGAGGTTCAGGTGCTGGTCTTTGGCCCAGAGTTCATCGGACGGATTGAGACTGTGGCGGACAAGCTCAGCAAGGGCCGGCTGCTGATCTACGTAGGTGACAACTGCCCCACGTTTGCCGAGAGCTATCGAGAGCTGGCAGCGGACTGCTCTTCTGCGCCGCCCCAGGTTCTCATCACGGATGATGACGATGGCGCAATCTATTTTTCCTCCGGGACCACGGGATTTCCCAAAGCAATTCTACATAAGCACCGGAGCTTAACCCAAGCAGCCGAAATGGAGCAGAAGCACCATCGGATTGAGCATGATGATGTGTTCCTGTGTATTCCGCCGCTCTACCACACCGGCGCCAAGTTCCATTGGATGGGCAGCCTGATTGCAGGCAGCAAGGCGGTGCTGCTGAAAGGGACGGCCCCGGAGATTATTTTGAAAGCGGCCTCAGATGAGCAATGCACAGTGGTATGGCTTCTGGTTCCGTGGGCGCAGGACATTTTGGACGCGTTGGACCGGGGAGAGATTCAGCTGTCGGACTACAAGTTGGACCAGTGGCGTCTGATGCACATTGGCGCCCAGCCAGTCCCGCCCTCCCTGATCCGGCGGTGGCGGGAGTATTTCCCCCACCATCAGTATGACACCAACTATGGCCTGTCCGAGTCCACCGGCCCGGGCTGTGTCCACCTGGGAATAGACAATATTCAGAAGGTGGGCGCCATCGGGGTGCCTGGCTACCGCTGGGAGGTCAAGGTGGTGGATGAGCACGGGACGGAAGTCCCCCAAGGTGAGGTGGGGGAACTCTGTGTGAAAGGCCCGGGCGTTATGACCTGTTACTACAATAATCCGGAGGCCACTGCCGAGGTGCTGAAGGATGGGTGGCTCTATACTGGAGACATGGCCATGCAGGATGCCGACGGATTTTATTTTCTGGTAGACCGGAAGAAGGACGTGGTGGTCAGCGGTGGGGAGAACATCTACCCGGTACAGATTGAGGATTTCCTCCGGGCCAACGATAAGATCAAGGATGTGGCGGTCATTGGTCTGCCGGATAAACGGTTGGGAGAGATCTGCGGCGCTGTGATTGAGGTGAAAGAGGGGATGCATTGTACGGAGGAGGAAATTCAGGCGTTCTGCATGGATTTGCCCCGGTATAAGCGGCCCCGAAAGATCATTTTTGCGGAAATTCCCCGCAATGCCACAGGAAAAATTGAAAAGCCAGCCTTGCGGAAGCGGTATGGGGCCGATCACTTAGTGGCTCAACAGAATCGAAGCTAATATCCCTGGGAACCGGAACAAAGGAGGGAGCAAGTATGCCGAGGGCAAAAAAGAAAGAGCGCAGCTTAGCTATGTATGAGCACATTGCAGCGCTGAACTCTGTGGAGGAGTGCTGCCGATTTTTCGATGATCTATGTGCCGTGACGGAACTACGGGCGATGGAGCAACGGTTTGACGTGGCAAAAATGCTCCATGCCGGTAAGGTCTATACCACCATCCTCCAAGAAACAGGTGCCAGCTCTGCCACAGTGAGCCGGGTGAACCGGATGCTGAACTATGGCACTGGAGCCTTGGAAGAGGTCATGGAACGGGTAGATCAGCAAAAGGGTGTCGCCAAAGAAGAGACAGAAACACGGAGGACAGAATGAAGGAACTGATGTTGGGCAACAAAGCCGTTGCCCGTGGGCTCTATGAGGCCGGATGCTGTGTGATCTCCAGCTACCCGGGAACCCCCAGTACGGAGATCACTGAGGAAGCGGCCAAATATCCGGAAATTTACTGCGAGTGGGCCCCCAATGAAAAGGTGGCTCTGGAGGTGGCCCATGGAGCTGCGGTAGGTGGAAAACGAGCGGCCTGCTGCATGAAGCACGTGGGCTTGAACGTAGCTGCGGACCCGTTGTTTACTATTTCCTATCAAGGGGTGGAGGCTGGTCTGGTTATCTGCGTGGCGGATGACCCTGGTATGTTTTCCTCTCAGAATGAGCAGGACTCCCGGCACTATGCCATAGCGGCCAAGGTGCCTATGTTGGAGCCCTCTGACTCCCAGGAGGCGTTAACCTTTGCAAAAGAAGCTTTCCGCCTGTCTGAGGAATATCACACCCCGGTTTTGCTGCGGATGTGCACCAGAATCTCCCACTCACAAAGCATTGTGGAACGGGGCGTTCGCCAGGAAGTCCCTGCCAGAGAATACGTGAAAGATCCTCTGCGGGTGATGATGACCACCAATTCCCTCAAAGCCCATTATCGGGTGGAGGCGCGCACCAAGGCCATGACGGAGCTGGCGGAAACCAGCCCGCTAAACCGTCTGGAAATGGGGGAGGATACCTCTTTGGGCATCATTACTTCTTCTACCAGCTATCAGTATGTTCGGGAGGTCTTTGGTGAGAAGGCCTGTGTACTGAAGCTGGGGCTGTCCTGGCCCATGCCGGTACAGAAGATCCGGGACTTTGCCGCGCAGGTGGGCCAGGTGCTGGTGGTGGAGGAACTGGAACCTATCATTGAAAACCACTGTCGTCAAATTGGTGTGGCGGTCACTGGGAAGGAGAAAATTCCCCTGGTGGATGAGCTTACCCAAGGCGTGGTGGCCAGAAGCCTGGGGCGGGAGGCGAAACCGACCCTGACCTTGGACGATCCCATTCCCGGTCGCCCGCCGGTTATGTGCGCGGGATGTCCTCACCGGGGGGTTTTTTACACGCTGTCGAAAAATAAATGTATGGTCTATGGGGATATCGGCTGCTATACCCTGGGCGTCATGCCGCCGCTGAACGCGATGGACCTGAATGTCTGTATGGGGGCCTCCTGTTCCGGACTTCATGGGTTTAATCTGGCCGGTGGAGAAAAGCATGAGAAGCACAGCGTGGCGGTGATCGGAGACTCCACCTTTGCCCATTCGGGGATCACGGGCATTGCGGATATCGCCTATAACCGAAGCAACTCTACGGTCATCATTCTGGATAATTCCATCACGGGGATGACCGGACACCAGCAGAACCCCACCACGGGAAAGACCCTGCGGGGAGAACCGGCGGGAAAGATTGACCTGGAGGCCCTGTGCCGCGCCGTTGGATTTGCGCGGGTGCGGGTGGTGGACCCCAACCAGCTCAAGGAGATGGACCGGGTTTTGAAGGAGGAACTGGCTGCGGAGGAGCCCTCTGTGATCATCACCCGCAGTCCCTGCGTCATGCTGAAGGACGTACCTAAGGCGCCGCCCTTGAAGGTAGACGCGGACAAGTGCAATGGGTGCAGTCTGTGTATGCGGATTGGCTGTCCCGCCCTCAGTCTCCGGGATGGAAAGGTGGAGATTGACCGGACCCAGTGCATTGGATGCCAGGTGTGTATGCAGATGTGCCACCGGAACGCATTGATTGTATAAGGAGGAAACAAGACGTGGAAACTGTCAATATTATGATCGTCGGTGTGGGGGGACAGGGTTCCCTGCTGGCATCCAAAATGCTGGGGCACCTGTTGGTAAATGCCGGTTACGATGTCAAGGTCTCCGAGGTGCATGGGATGAGCCAGCGGGGCGGCAGCGTGGTGACCTATGTTCGCTTTGGGGACAAGGTCTACTCGCCCATCATTGACAAGGGAGAGGCCGATTTTATTGTCTCCTTTGAACTGTTGGAGGCGGCCCGCTGGATTGCCTACCTGAAACCTACCGGCCGGGTGGTGACCAATACCCAACAGATGGAGCCGATGCCCGTGATCGCTGGGCTGGCGCAATATCCGGAAAACCTGGTGGAGAAGATGCGGGCCAAGGGGATTCAGGTGGATGCCATGGACTGTCTGGCGCTGGCGGAGGAAGCCGGGTCTGCCAAGGCGGTGAACATGGTTCTGATGGGCCGGTTGTCCCATTACTTTCCAGACATTGCGCCTGAGGCCTGGCAGGCCTCTCTGGAGGCCAATGTCCCGGCTAAGGTGCTGGAGCTGAACCGCAAAGCGTTTGCGTTGGGCCAGAAGGGCTGAAAACAGGAAAAAGATAAAAGCAAGAGAGGCGAAGGAGCCTCTCTTGCTTTTTACATTTCTTTTTCGTATTTGACCCGATAATAAATGCTGCATCCCAACACCAAAAGGTAGCAAAAGACAAACAGAAGAATCGCCGCCAGATCCACCTGCATAAGGGCAAAGGAGAGCATCAGGGCGCCATAGACAAACAGCATAATATCAAAGGCTTTTCCCTTGGCGGAATTGGAAATGGCAATGTTTCGCTCGTCTTTCTGTTCAATTTCCAACTGCTTCTGCAGGTCGGGGGAGCCTTTCAATGCCTTCCGGCTCAGCATCCCTCCCATGCCGTGGCCAAAGGCACCGCAGCCCACGCCAATGCAGACGAAGGGGAGAACCGCCATTACCCCTTGAGAGTCCGCATACCGTCGAAGCAGAACAAAGCCGATGGCAGCCAAGAGAATTCCTATCACAGTTTTCACCACATCGTAATTGCGCTCTTTCATGTTGCATCCTCCTCGTAGATAAAAATATCCTCAATGGTGGTGTTAAAATAGCGTGCGAGTTTGAAGGCCAAAATAATGGAAGGGTTGTATCTTCCGTGTTCCAACGACCCGATGGTTTGCCGGGAAACCTCCAGGGCAGCGGCCAGCTCTTCTTGGCTGACGCCATGGCTTTTTCGCAGTGCTTCCAATCGATTTTTCAAGAGAGACCTCCTTTTTTGAATGTAAAGTAAACTTTCCAATTTTGACGAAAAAATTTTGAGAAAGAGAAAAAAGCTCTTTCTGTTGGAAAGCTTACTTTCCATAAAGAGAATACCATGGCGTCAAGGAAATGTCAAGTATACTTTCCGTTCGGAGAAAAATTTTTGAAAAATCCCCCGCCGGTCGACTGACAGGCGGGGGAAGAGAGGGATCACTCACTCAGTGCATTCTTCTGAGAAACAGGTGCCTTTTTTTCGTAGCAGGAGAAGGCTTCATCCACCATGGCTTGATCAGGCTTTTTGGTGAACAAGCTCACCACAGGGACGATCACAAGGCCTGCCAGCATGGCGAAGGCGCCGCAGTTGATCGAGGATTGCAGCAGGGTGGGGAAAGCAAACCATCCGGTGGAGGTGGAGATCAGATTTAGAGTCATAATCCCCGAACCAAAGAGGAAAGAGGCCCAGCAAGCCGCTTTGGTGGTTTTTTTCCAGTACAGACCATAGAGGAAGGGGGCCAGGAAAGAGCCGGCCAGCGCCCCCCAGGAGACTCCCATCAACTGGGCGATGAAGCTGAAGGAATTTTTGTACTGAACAATGGCCAGGACCATGGAAATCAGGACAAAAACCACGATGAAACAGCGCATGATGAACACAGCCTGAAAGTCGTTCATCTTTTTGACAATGTTGCCTTTGAGCAGGTCGATGGTCAAGGTGGAGGAAGAGGCAATCACCAGAGAGGACAAGGTGGACATAGAGGCAGAGAGAACCAGAATCACCACCACCGCAATCAGCAGATCGGGCAGGCCCGAGAGCATGGCGGGGATGATGGCGTCATATCCCTCGGAGGCCACGTCAACCTGGTCAGCGAACAGACGGCCGAATCCTCCCAGGAAATAGCAGCCCCCCGCCACCACCACGGCGAACAGAGTGGAGATGATGGTGCCCTTGTGAATGGAGTCCTCTGACTTGATGGCGTAAAATTTCTGAACCATTTGAGGCAGCCCCCAGGTCCCCAAGCTGGTCAGGATTACCACCCCCAAGAGGTTCACAGGGTCGGGGCCAAAAAAGGAGGCAAAAATACCGGGTACCTCTCCGTTTACGGTTTCTGGATCGGAAACCGCGGCCAGCCCGTGGAGCGCTTCCAGAAAACCGCCCTGGGTATTGAGCACGGCGGCAATGACGACGCAGATGCCCACCAGCATGACACAGCCTTGGATAAAGTCATTGATGGCAGTGGCCATATAGCCGCCGGCGATCACATAGATACCTGTAAGGACCCCCATCAGAATGATGCAGACGGTGTAATCCATGTGGAACGCCATGCCGAAAAGCCGGGAGAGACCATTGAACAGGGAGGCCGTGTAGGGAATCAGAAAGACAAAGACGATGACGGAGGCGCCGATCTTCAAAGACTTGCTCTGAAATCGCTGACCAAAGAACTGGGGCATGGTGGCGGAATTATAGTGTTGGGTTAGGATGCGGGTTCGCCGGCCCAGAACAGCCCAGGCCAGCAGAGAGCCCAGGATGGCGTTGCCAATCCCAGCCCAGGTGGCGGCGATGCCGTACTTCCAGCCAAACTGCCCGGCATAGCCCACAAAGACCACAGCGGAAAAGTAGGATGTGCCATAGGCAAAGGCAGTGAGCCAAGGGCCCACGGAGCGCCCGCCCAGCACAAAACCGTTGATGCCTGAGGTGTGCTTTCGGCAGTAGAGGCCGATGCCTACCATCACGCCAAAGTAAAGGATTAAAAGCGCAAGCTTCACAGGGAATCCCTCCGATCATGGATATCTTTAATGCTTTTTGACTTTAACACCAAAAAGCTAAAAAGTCAAGAAGAAATGAAAAAAGAGACGAAAAAACACCGCCTCCTCCTGGCAGCATACCAGGGAGGAGGCGGCGCGGAGTGTATGAGAGGTTGTACTTATTTGGTAGCCCAGTTACCTGTGGCTACGGCGGTGAGATAGGCGTTAATAAATCCGTCCAGGTCTCCGTCCATGACCCCGTTGACGTTGCTGGTTTCAAACCCGGTTCGGGTGTCCTTAACCAAGGTATACGGCATGAAGACGTAGGAGCGGATCTGGCTGCCCCATTCAATCTTCAGCTGGACCCCTTTCAGGTCGGAAATTTTTTCCGCCTTTTCCTGCATCTGCAGTTCCAGCAGCTTGGCGCGGAGCATCTTCATACAGTTGTCTTTATTCTGGAATTGGCTGCGTTCCGTCTGGCAGGAGACCACCACGCCGGTGGGGATATGGATGAGGCGGACAGCAGAGGAGGTCTTATTGACGTGCTGGCCGCCGGCGCCGCTGGCGCGGTAGACCTGCATTTCAATGTCCTCCGGACGAATCTCCACCTCCACATCCTCCGGCAGATCGGGCATCACCTCCACGGAGGCGAAAGAAGTCTGCCGGCGGGCATTGGCGTCAAAGGGGGACACGCGGACCAGGCGATGCACGCCGTGTTCGCCCCGGAGATAGCCGTAGGCGTTTTCCCCTTCAATCATAATGGTGGCGGATTTCAGTCCGGCTTCGTCTCCCTCCTGATAGTCCATGACCTTATAGGAGAAGCCATGGCGTTCGGCCCAGCGGGTGTACATGCGGTAAAGCATTTGGGCCCAGTCCTGGGCTTCCGTTCCGCCGGCACCGGCATGGAAGGCCAAAATAGCGTTGGAGGCGTCGTACTCCCCGGTGAGTAGGGTCTGCAGCTTGGCGGATTCCACGCTCTGGATCAGGGCGTTGTACTCCTCTTCCAGTTCAGGCAGGAGAGATTCATCTTCCTCTTCATTGCCCATTTCACACAAAACCATCATGTCCTCCCAGGAGGCACGGCGCTTTTCCTGGGATTCCAGCTTGTTTTTCAGCTGTTTCAGTTTCTGGAGAACCCGCTGGGAGTTCTCGGGGTTATCCCAAAATCCGTCAGAGGCGCTTTGTGCCTCTAAAAAATCCACCTCACGGGCGGCGCTTTCCAAGTTCAGTGCCTTTTCCAGCTCGTCCAGCTGGGGGAGGAGGTTGTTTAGTTTGACCTTATATTCGTCAAATTGCAGCATCGTTACAATCACTCACATTCTGAAATATTGAACTTATTTATTATATCCGATCTCCCATAAAATTGCAATAAGAAGAGGCGGGATTTGAAAAAACAGCATACCGGGGCAGGACCAGCCCTTTGGTCGAGGGAACCAACTAATCAGCGGGATGCCGCTGCTTTTTGTAATCTTTGGGGTTGATACCGTATTTGTTCATTTTCCGGTAAAGGGTGCTCAAGGGCATAGAGAGGGCAGCGGTGGTCTCCTTTGCGTTGCCGCCGCAGGCCTTCAAGGTATCGACGATCCGCTGGGATTCCTCCAGGTTGGCCCGGGAGTAAGGGGAAGCGGGATCTGCTGGAGGAGCGGATGGAAGGGTATCCTGGAGTTCTGATTTGGCGTCCTGGGACTGCTTTGCCTTGCCGGCATAGTAACTGCTCAGCAGATTGGTGGGCAGATCACTGAGATGAAGCACAGGACCCTCCGCCGTGTGGAGGAGCTCTTCGATGACCGACTCCACCTCCCGGGTATTGCCAGGCCAGTGGTATTGGAGGAATGCGGCGGCGGCCTCCTCGTCCAGGGAAACCGCGGCAGTACCAGCGGTAAAGGACTCTTGCGCGATGAAATGGTTGACGATGGGGAAGATATCCTCTTTCCGCTCCCGGAGGGGAGGAATTGTAATGGCAAGTGCGTTGAGACGGTAATACAGGTCAGCACGAAAGTTCTTTTTCTGCACCGCCGAGAGAAGGTTCACCGTGGTGGCTACAATGAGCTTAAAGGAGACGCTCTTGGGATATTTGCCACCCAAACGGGTCACTTGGCCGGTTTGCAGGACCTGTAAAAGGGAGGCCTGGGCCTCCAGAGAGAGACAGTCGATTTCGTCCAAGAAAAGGGTTCCGCCGTTGGCCTGCTCGAACTTTCCGGTGTAGCCATTTTCTTTCCCGCCGCAGAATACGCCGCCTTCGTAGCCGAAGAGCTCACTCTCCAGCAGCCCTCTTGGAATTTTGCCGCAGTTAAGGCAGACGAAGGGGCCCTTTGCCCAGGGGCTTTCGTTGTGGATGGCCTGGGCCAGAATCTCCTTTCCCGTGCCGGGCTCTCCAAAGATCAGTGTGGGTGTGGCAGTCGTTGCGGCAATTCTACCCATGGTCTGTACCGATTGAATGGAAGGGGAGGTCCCAATGATGGAGTCAAAGGTGTAATGGGCGGAAAATTCATTGCTGCGATAAACCAGACGAGTCAGTGCAGATTGGTCTTCCAGTTTGATCAGCGTTGTATGCAGTCCCGTTTGGTCGCTGGTGGGAAGGACCGTTAGGCTGACATCCAGCGGTGTTTGATAACGGTTCAGAATGGTGCACTCCATGGAAGAGATCCTTTGTGACAGACCCTGGGCAGGGGCCGGCAGGGAATCCTGCCGGAGTACGGAATAGATGGACTGACCAATCAAGGGGTCCTCGCTGATACGAAGGACAGAGCGGGCTTTGGCGTTGTGATGAATGATGACTTTGTGGTCATCGAGGACCAGAATTCCCTCTGTAAAAGCGTCCAGGGCAGAGGTGAGAACCGCATTGGTCTGCCGGAAAGAGAGCTCCCGCTCAATGCTGTTGATGGCCGACTCCAGCATAGTTAGAGCGGAGGGATGATAGTTGGCCAGAGGACCGGAGATATCCACGCACCCTATCAGATGATGGAACTGATCGTGGATGGGAGCTGCATAGCAGATGCTGTTGTGGAAACGCTGCTGAAAGTGCTCTGGACCGAAGACCATCACTGGTTTTTCCAGAGAAAGACAGAGGGAAATTCCGTTGGTACCGGACTCTTCCTCTGAGAATATGGTTCCATTGCTGATCGGGTACTGGATAGGAGGGGCTTGGGAGGTTCCATCGTCAAAGATGGTATCTAAAATACAGCCGTGGGCGTCCACGATGGTGATTTGATGCTTGGTCTCCCGCAGGTATTGAAAGAGGTTCATTAAATATGGACGGGCAATGCGGATAAGCTGAGTATTGTCTTGGACCAGTGCCTGGAGGTGGTCTGAGGGAATGGTTTTCTCAAGGGCAAAGGGATCTGCCTGCCCCTTGGAGCGCCGCCAAGAATCGACGATTTCTGGTCGAACACCAGGGATTTGCTCGGGGACAGATTCTGGTCCGGCAACGTAACGTGTCCAGGCCGTCTGAATCCGCTGGAAATCCAGGTTTTCTTTCATGGTATCCTTCCTTCCCCAAAACGAGAATTTTCTACGATAGAAAAAATCTAACACAAAAATAAGAAAAACACAAGAGATTTCTTGAAGAATCAAGAAAAAACAACGCACTCTATTTGGTGAAAAAGAAGAAATGAGAAATTATCACTTTGAATTCTTGAAAAGTTGGGGAAAAACTGATAATATTATCACCAGAAGGCGCGAGAATTTTTGGAGGAAATGAGAAAAATGAGAGAGAAAACGCTATGCCTGCTTTTGGCAGACCAAGGGTTTGGCGTATCTCTGTCTCACGACGCTCTCCAAAACGCGATCTTAAACCATTACGATTTGGGAGGATGCATCATGATTTACAAACCAGACAAAGTGTCAAAGATGAAAGGTGCGGACATCATCGCAGAGTACATGATGAAGGAAAAAATCCCCTATATGATCGGGTACGCCGGTCACGGTGCCATTGGGATGCTGGATTCCTTCTTCAACAAGCAGGACGACATCAAAATTGTATGGCCCCGGATTGAGACCGCCTGTGGCTTTATGGCCGACGCTTATTTCCGGGTGACCAAACAGCCTCTGCCGGTCTATGTCTCCACCGGTCCGGGACCGGCTCTTTCCACCTGTGCGGTGGCCAATGCGTTTTATGACTCATCTGCGTTTCTGCAATTTACCGGACAGGCCCCCTTGTCCCAGTTTGACACAGGAGCCCTCCAGGAGCAGTACCGGTATCACCAAGCGGATTTCTCCACGGCTATCCAGCCCTATGTTAAACAGAGCTATCAGGCTGTGACCGCCGGACAGCTGTCCTCCTTCCTGCCAAAAGCTTTCAAGCTGATGAAGACGGGACGACCGGGACCAGTACACATTGAGGTGCCCTATGATGTCTACCAACTGGAGGCAGAGACTGTTGTAGCAGACCCCATTGACTGGTCGGATTCCATTGCCTGGCGGACTGGCGCGGAGGACCGGGTTATCGGCTCGATCCTGCAAAAGCTGAAAGAGGCCAAGCGGCCCCTGATTCTGGCCGGTGGCGGGGTCAACCACTCCTCTGCCCAGGAACAGCTGCGGGTATTTGCGGAGACGATGAATATCCCGGTGATTACCTCTCTCATGGGGAAGTCCTCTCTGCCGGAGAGCCATCCGCTGTGCCTGGGTGTCAACGGAACCTGGGGACACTATCCAGCGGTGGAGGCTGCCCGGAACGCCGACATCATCCTGGCCCTGGGTTGCCGCTTCAATGATCTGCACACTGCCACCTGGCAGCCGGGCTTTGCCTACAACTTCCCTGTGACCAAGCTCATTCAGGTGGACATTGACGCCTCTGAAATCGCCCGAAACTATCCGGTGGATGTGGGCGTTGTGGGAGATATCCGCACAGTTCTGACCCAACTGATCGACATGGCACAGGAGAAACAGGTGACCGGAGACTACACCGTGTGGCACCAGGAGATCGCCGGGTATCGAAAGGAATGGGGGGACTTCATTACACCCTATGGCCAGAGTGATGCCGATCCCATTGACCCCCGCCGTCTGATCACCGACATCCGCAAGGTAGCCCCCAAAGACGCCATTATGTTCTCCGACGTGGGCAACAACCAGCCTTGGGTGGAGCAGTATTGGACCACCGAGGTTCCCAACACCCATTTCACAGCAGGCGGATTTGCGGCCATGGGCTTTGGCGTGGTCGGCGTCCTGGGTGCCAAGCTGGCCCGGCCGGAGACCACCTGCATTAACGTCTGCGGCGACGGCGGCTTCATGATGATGCCCCATGCGGTGGCCACCGCAGTGCAGTATAATCTGCCCTGTGTTTGGATTGTCATGAACAACTATGCCATTGGCGCCATCCGGGACCTGCAGAAATTCTATTATGGAGGCCGGATCATTGGGACCAGCTTTGAGAAGTATGAGGGCAGAACCTACCACGATGGCGAACTGTGGAATCCTGATTTTGCTGCTATGGCTCGGTCCATGGGCGGACAGGGCGTTACGGTCACCAAACCCGGTGAGATTGCCGGCGCGGTGGAGCACGCCATCCAGTCCGGCCTGCCCACGGTCATTGACGTGAAGATTGACCGGGATATCACCGTCCCTCTGACAACGACTTGGCAGATGCCCCCCATCCCGCCCGCTCTGCCCACCTTCGGAAAGATCAAGGTGCGCTGAAAAGCGGAAGGTTTGGCAAATGGCGGGAGAGGATAAACCCTCTCCCGTCCAAGAAAGGAGTTCTGCTATGGAGGCAATGGAACGATGGCTGTCCTCCCAGCAGGGAGACCTTTCTGCCCCGGGACTGCATCTGTTGGAAGCGGCCCTGGCAAGCTGGCGTTATTGTCCAGCAGGCGTGCTTCCAGAAGGGCTGAGGGAAGACCTTCAGCAGGCCTTGGGAGAGGAAGAGGTCCAGGCAGCGGTGTCGAATCTGCTGGCCTGCCACATTTTAGAGGAGGTGCCGGGACAGGAATCCTCTGGACTCCGCCTGCGGGAGGAAGCGAGAACTACGGTATCCGCCTACCTTCGTCGGACGCGGGAAAAAGTTCTGTGGAGAACGGCGCAGGGGATGGTGACAGGGGAGACATATCTTTTCCAACTGGTGCAATACTTACAGCAGTTGGAACCATCCTGTACAGTGGCAACGGGACAGGATGGGGAACTTTTCCTCACTGTGGAAGGGGAGCGTTACCAAATTTGGAGAACCCTCTCTCCCTTTTGGTTGCCCTTGGCGGTGAAAGAGGAGGATGGGGACAGGATCCTTGTCTTTGGTCCCTTTGCGGCCCAAGACTGGGGACGGCTTTACCCCTACTATGATTGGGAGGCCTTTCGGGATACAATCGCGCTGTATGATCCCTGGCGCCAAGAAAAGATGAGCTTATGCAGAGGGCGCGTGCCGGTGTACATTGATTGGTTCCACCGGGATCAATATCAGGGCAGATTCTCCATCCCTATTAAGTTCTGTGACGTCCTGCATCAGCTGGGACTGATGCGATACAACGATGAGCGATAAAGGGGTGGGAATGCAACAATCAATGCGATTAGAAAAAAGAAAGGAAAAGAGGTGCAGGCAATGACAAATGAACTCCTGTTGGTTGGAACGCTGGTAGCCTACTTTGGATTTATGCTCCTGGCGTACAAGCTGTTTGGCCGGGCGGGATTGTATGGATTCACCATATTTGCCACCGTGGTGGGAAATATCGAGGTGTTGTTGTTGGTCAATGCCTTTGGCATGGACCAAACCTTGGGCAACGTCATCTTCGCCACGACCTATTCTGCGGCCAAAATTTTAAGTGAAATGGAGGGTGAAAAGGGACCGGACTACGCAAAGAAAGCCACTTGGCTTAGTGTGGGGACCACCGGGGTGTTTATGCTCATCACCCAGACGTGGGCCTGGTACGCGCCGGCGGATGGAGGACTGCTCCAGCAGGTGTTCTCGAACTCGCCCCGGATCATGCTTTCCAGCCTGGTGGTGTATGCCATCTGTATGCTGGTGCAGATTGCGGCTTACAAGTTCATTTGGACGCTGCAAAAGCATCGGGAAAGCGGACAATGGGTCCGGGCAGGTGTATCCACTCTGTTTACCCAGCTGGTTAATACCATCCTCTTTACGCTGTTCGCCTTCCTCGGTGTCTATGAATTTAGCGTGATGGTTGACATTATGCTGGCAAGCTATATTATCTTTATTGTCACATCGTTTTGGGATACGCTTGTCCAGATCGTGGCAAAGAAAACTTGTAAAAAGAGCAACATTCTATTTAAGGAGATTGACTGACGATGAAAGTTTTGGTAACTGGAACCAGCACGGGAATCGGCCGTGGGATCGCAGAGAAATTTTTGGCTGAGGGCTATGATGTCATCGGATTTGATGTGGCGGAGAGCACCATTGACCATGATAGATACACCCATTACATCGTAGATGTTGCCTGCCAGGAGCAGCTTCCTGAGATTGGCGAAGTGGATATACTTATTAATAACGCAGGCGTCCAGGACAGCGGACGTGACATTGATGTCAACCTGCGGGGTACCATTTACTGCACGGAAAAGTATGGGATTCAGCCCAACATTAAGGCGATCATCATGACGGCCTCTGTCAGTGCCCACAACGGCGCGGAGTTCCCGGAATACTGTGCCAGCAAGGGCGGTGTACTGGCCTATACCAAGAATGTGGCGCTGCGAGTGGCCAAGTACGGGGCGACCTGTAACAGCATCTCCGCCGGTGGCGTGATCACGGAGCTCAATGCACACATCCTGGAAAACAAGTCGCTGTGGGACCAGGTCATGGCGGAAACACTGATCCCCAAATGGGCTACGGTAGAGGAGATGGCGGAGTGGACCTATTTCCTGGCGGTGGTGAACAAGAGCATGACTGCGCAGGATGTTCTAATTGACAACGGAGAGATTGCCAAGGCCAATTTCGTCTGGTAACCGATTGCTTCCCGAACGGGGGCAGAGGGACTTACAGCCCTCTGCCCCTGGTATCAAAGGAATTGCATTCCTGCCCCCGGACGAAGCGCCGGAATCCCCCGGGTTTTGGACCGCGATAAAAATAGGAGGGACGGCCATGAAGCGTGAACGGGAGACAGTACACCAGCGGGGCAGGCTGGTTTATCAGCTGGAGGAAACCCCGCCTATGGGCAGACGCCTTCTCTACGCCATGCAGTTTGTGATTATCTTCATTGGTTCCATTGTGCTGGTGCCGATGCTTGCCGCGGACGATCTGGGTTGGGGACCAGAGCAGGTCACATTCCTGCTCCAGTGTGCCATCTTTACAGGGGGCATCGCCACTTTTGTCCAGGCCAAGGGCCTGGGACCGGTGGGGGCCCGGCTTCCGATCCTTCTGGGGACGACGTTTGTGGTGATCACGCCGCTGGTGGCAATCACCACGGAGTATGGGTATGACGCGTTCCTGGGCGCGGTCATTGCCGGGGGCGTGGTTTATGTCCTCCTGGCATGGTTTGGCTTCCGATTCCTGCGTAAGTTGTTCAGCAGCACGGTTTCCGGTACCCTGGTGATCTCCATCGCGCTGACGCTGGCCCCCTCCTGCGCGGATATGATGGCAGGGGGCAGTAACCCAGTGGGCGGCGGTTACAACGGATGGCAGAACTGGGTTCTGGCGGTAATTACTATGGGAATCTGCCTGGTGGGCCACTGTTTTGGAAAGGGATTTCTTAAAACCACCAGCCTGTTTTTCGGGTTGGCCACTGGATATATACTGGCGCTGGTCATGGGGGTGATTCCCTTTGACAAGGTGGAGGAAGCGGCATGGATTTCTCTTCCCAGGCCTTTTGCCTATGGGGTGTCTTTCCACCTCCAACCGATTCTGATTATGGTGGTGATTTATTTGGTGACTGCGGTGGAGTTTATTGGGGACACCACGGCCACCGCTATGGTCTGTGAGGACCGGCTGCCCACCCAGCGGGAGCTGCGGGGCGGAATCCTCTGCGATGCACTCTCCAGTGTTTTGTCTGGGGTATTCAATTTTGCCCCCAATATTTCTTACAGTGACGGTGTGGGGATCATTGGAAGTACCCGGGTGGCCAGCCGGACGGTTATGATGACCAGTGGAGTTCTCATTACCCTGGCAGGGCTGGTTCCCAAATTCTCGGCGCTGCTGTATACAATGCCCGCTCCTGTCTTGGGAGGTGCATGCCTTTTCCTGACGGGGATTATGCTCATGGCGGGCATTGAAGTGGTTCTGACGCAGCCGCTGACCCTCCGCAATTCTGTTATCATCGGGACATCTCTGGCGGTTGGGATTGGGTTCGGGTTCAGCGGTGTTTTGGAACAGGTGCCAGTGCTGGTACGTACCCTGTTCAGCGGGATTCCTGGAACTGCGTTGACAGGGGTATTTCTCAACCTGGTGTTGCCATCAAATCACTGATATTTCCTCCCTGTCTTGATAAAAGCCCTTTCCCCCAGTGGAATCCACTGGGGGAAAGGGCTTTTTGGGTTGTTGTATCCTGGGATTAGCCGTGAGAAGGCGGCGCAGAGAGGGAGACAAAGCTGGCGCCGGAACGAGCCGCCAACTGCCGATAATGTTTGTACAAAGGGGCAAAGCGCGTGGCATAGGAACGTTTCCAAGGCTTTCGCTTGCCGCAGAAATGTAGGATTGCTGTGTGCTGCATCACCCAGTCCATATGGTATGCACCGCCGCTTCGCAGCAGGTAGCCGGAGTAGTATCGGGCGTCATAGTTCCACAGCGCGTCATCAATTTGCAGGGTTTGAGCACCATACAGTGAGTTGAATACATCTTGGTCTGGTAGAAGAAGCTCATTCTCATGGTCACGGACATATTGGAAAATGGCTTCTGGCTGCACCAAGACACGGGCAGCCTCTAAATCCATGAGCATCACACCGGAGTTGTAATAGTCCTGTTCCGTCTTCAGGCGGATGCGATTGATCCCGTTCATCACGTCAACCACACCGATGTGGGAGGCGGCGGCAAAAACATTTCCCTGCAGATCGAGGTCCCATAGGGGACGCAAAGGATTAATCACGAGAATATCCGGGTCAAGGTAAAGAACCCGTTTCAGTGAGGCTGGGAGGATGTGGGAAGCCAACAGCCGATAGTACATTTCCTGTGGATACTGCTTTGTGATGGGAGCGCCCTGAAAGAGCTGCCGGTCCACAGCAATCGGCGTCAGTGGAACGCCGTGGGCACAGCAATCGTGTTCCAGTGCGTCCAGCGCGGTCTGAGGAATGGCGCTGTGCAGAAGCCAGACATGGAACTGTTCCCCGGGGTTGTTGAGAAGGATAGAGGTCAGCATGGTTTCGAAAGGGGCGATATAATTTTGGTCAAAGGTGACCAAAAGATGAATGCTTGTCGATTTCATAGGCTGAGATTCTCCATGGATCGCATGCCGTTGGGGGCTTGTCCAAGCGTAGAAAAGTCCACCTCTGGCAGAGGATAAATTTGAACTGATTTTTTATATCTTAGACCGAAACCAAGGATTTATCAAGTAAATTGGTTGCAAATTCTTTTGCAGTCATGGTAAGCTCAGGAAAAAGGGAGACGATGGGAGAGGATCACCATGATAACTTCTGGTAAAAAAGCTATGCTGCTCAGTGAGCGTTCCAAGGTATGGAAGGTTGTCACTTCGGTGGAACACTATACATGGCGCAGTGATCTGCGGGGGACGGAAATTTTGTGTGAAAATCAGTTCCTTGAATACCCCAAACGAGGCCCTGTGACTGCCTTCACCATTACAACAGTGGAGCCTTGCAACCGGTGGGAGTTTGATATGGAAAACACCAACATGCGTGGACATTGGACGGGGCTGTTCAAGCAGACAGAGGAGGGGACAGAGATGGAATTTACAGAGACCGTGGAGGTGAAAAAACGTTTTCTCAAGCTGTTTGTAAAAGGATACCTGAAACGGCAGCAGACGCGATTTGTCTCCGATCTAAAGAAAGCATTGGAAAAGGCATAGCTGTGTTAGCATGTTTCATAAGCGGCAAGGGGGCGATATGGACAAAAAAATAGAGAGCGGATGCAGCACCGTTCTCCATTTTCTTCGATCCTATCTGGTAAACAATCAGAGCCATGGGGGTTCCTGGAAGGGAAGCGTGAATCAGTGCTTCCCTTAACGGTCGCTGACGGGAGGAATGTTGGACTCCCAGTGAAAGATAAAGTCATCCAGGTCTTGCGGCGCTGGCAGGACAGGGGGAAGGGTGCGGGTATTGTGCTCAGACATAAAGAAAGCCTCCTTTTGAAGATATCCAACCCAGTATATGCAGCGGGGGAGAAACTATGTGCGTGGCAAAGCCGGAAAATATCGCCGGACGCAACCCTTTGCCACTTTGGGCAAACATTGCAAGAGACAGATGGGAATGGGGACTATGGTTTCGGGCAGACTATGCCTGGGTGATGAGAATGAAATATGAAGATCCCCGGATGGAAGCTTATTTTAACTCGCTTCCTTCCAAAGTGCGGGCGTTTATCAATAATTCCCGCGCCGATATCAGCACACCCGGTGAGCTTATGCTTATCGGAGAACATTTTCGAAAGAGCTTTGGGGAGCCGGAAGAGGGCCCCCGGGGCAGGAACTAATCTGTTTTCTTTTGGACTCCCCCGAGCACCAATGTACTGGTGTTCGGGGGCTCATTTCACGCCAAGAGAAAACAGCGGCTTTGGCAATGATGATATATCGGGAAACATTCCCTGTGTGCGGCAGCGTTTCCGCTTTCCCAGCCGGGGATTCTGTTGCATTTTGCGAAAAGAAATTCCCTTAAAATCAAAAAAGGGGATTGACAATTCCATCTAACCGTGCTATATTAATTAAGCACTTAAGAGTGTGACGACCGGGAAATGCCGGAGTGGCGGAATTGGCAGACGCCTGGGACTTAAAATCCCATGGGAGAAATCCCGTGCCGGTTCGATCCCGGTCTCCGGCACCATATCGCGGGGTAGAGCAGTTGGTAGCTCGTCGGGCTCATAACCCGGAGGCCGCAGGTTCAAGTCCTGTCTCCGCAACCATAAAACGTGACCGATTGTATCGGTCACGTTTTTTTGTATTCAAAATGAACCATATTTGTCATACTTAAAGAAGAATACGATATACCATAGTTTGGGATGCCGGCGGGGGCATGGTCCAAAAGAAGCATAGGGGGCACCTGCCTGCATCGATCTGAAAATAGTAGAAAAAGAGTCGGCAGAATGCTATAATAAAAAAACCTTCGGTGGCTCTGTGAAGAACCAGGGAGGGAAAAAGGGGCGTGGAAACCGATGCCGCGACAATCTGGGATGAGTGCCTTGGAAAAAGAGTGGAAGGCCATTGAAAAACGGGAACAACGCCTGGCCAAGCTGGCCCTGCAGGGAAAAGATTCTGCCTGGAAGGGGAAGCTGGAAGAGAAGGTCCCGCCTAAGGTTTCCCGGGCGTTAGAGGCGGCGTTTTGCAAAGCCTTTGCGCTGGTGTTTGAAAAAGGAACTGGGATCATTGAGAAAAGCTATGACAGCGCGGACCTGCGGCAGGCCTATACCCGCCGGGAGGAGGGCGTGCGGCAGACGATGGACCGCCGGTCTCTTCGCCGGGTTCAAGGGGAGGCCCGAACGGGGGAGAGCCGGAACCTTCTCCTGACCACGGTGGAGGGGATCGGCCTTGGGGCCCTGGGCATTGGCCTGCCGGACATTGTGCTTTTTGTGGGAATGCTCCTGAAAGGAATCTATGAGACCGCTCTGCGGTATGGGTTTTCCTATGACACACCGGAGGAACGGCTGTGGATTCTAAAGGCGATGGAGGCATCCCTGACGAAGGGATCGGGCTGGTTGGAAAGGAACCAGGCAGTGGACCAAATTATGGCGGGCAGCGTGGTTCCAGATCAAGAGGCATTAAAGCGGCAGAGGGACCGAACCGCCCAAACTTTTGCCATGGATATGCTGTTGTTGAAGTTTGTCCAAGGGCTTCCCTTAGTGGGGGTGCTGGGAGGCGTGGGGAATCCGGTGTACTACCGCCGCGTACTGCGCTATGTCGCGTTAAAATATCGTAAACGATATCTATTCCAAAAGAGAGAGGAGCTGGCGGAATGAACGAATTTATTTTGCCCCAGGGAGACCGCGCGGCACTGATGCCAGGGGCCGCATACAGTGTGCCTGGGCTGTTTCTGTACTCGGATTTGATTTACCAATGCCTGGATCAGGTCAAGGAGAAGTTTGGCTACGCCATTCCTGTGCGGTATCTCTACGGTGCGCCTAAGGTCCGATGGAACTGTGGCCGTCTGATTATTACGGACCCCCATTATACCCGGGAGGAGATATTTCAGGAACTGGCAGGGGCGGTGGCACGGGGAATTGTCCCATTGCTGACCTTCTCCTCCCCAGAGATTGCCCCGGCGGATTTGGGGGATTCTGCCTGCAATGAGGTTCTGGCCATGGCGGAGGAGGTGGGCGGTGGAGTGATTGTCTCCAGTCCGCTGCTGCGGGATTATATCCGGGCGCATTATCCCCGGGTGGAGATTCACGCCTCTGTCATTATGACTGCCTTTCCTGAGAAGCGAGACCGGGCGTATTATGCTGGCCTGGCGCGGTCGTATGATCGGTATGTGGTCCACCCGGACGACAATTTTCAGTGGGATTTATTGGAGAGCCTCCCCAAAGACACTGCGGAAGTGATTCTCAATGAACGGTGTGTGCATCAGTGCGCCCAGCGCAGAGCCCATTATGAATCCATCGTACAGGATCAGAGGGTGCTTATAGAGGGGGAGGGAGAGCTGACCAATTTCCTGGACCGCTGTCCCTTTGTGCCGGATCATAAGCAACACGGGACCAAAGCCAGAAACATATCCTTGACCACGCAGGAGGCTGTGAGACTGCGTCAGATGGGATTTACCCTGTTCAAGCTGCAGGGACGGCTGGACATCCCTTACGTTTTTTTCTTTGATTTTCTCCGCTATACGTTGGAAAACCAGGTGGCCTTCCCTGCGATGTTCCCCATTTTTTCCTATGCCATCCGAGGGCATTTGAAAGACAAGGAGCGCCGGCGCAGGGAGCGTGGAACACGGTAAAAAGACACGCCCGTGAAACAAATGCACTTTGTTTCACGGGCGTGTTTCCATTCATAGATGGAACCGGCGCCGGACTTCTTCCCGGAGGGAAGGGACCCGGCGGACAACGATCAAGGGAATGATCAGAATCACGCAGACGGCCAGGACGATGAGGGACCAGCCGGGAGACCAGTGGCCCAGAAAGAAGAGGTCAACAAACCGCTCTACCCCCAGAATGAAAACGCCGATGGAACCGATCACCAGTGTCATGGAGGTCAGTGTGCTCCGTTTCCTGCGGCCCATGGTCAGCCCCCAAAAAAGGAAAAGAGCGCCCAGCAGGAGAATAATGGGGAGCGCCAGGTGCCAATACCAGTCCCATCCGTCTAAATCCACGGCAATCAAAGAGACATAGACCGCGATGGCCAGCACATCTGCCAGCAGCTGGAGCCGAAAGGTATCCTTCCGATGATGGAGCAGAGGGGGAACGGTCCAAATCCAGATCATCAGCGCCGCCCCGATCACGTACAAAGACCAAGTGCGCTGGGTGCGCAGAAAAACGTTTAGCACACCGCAGCAGACAGCCACCGAGGCCAGGATTGTGGAGAGAAGAATGGCGACCTGGAGTTTGGAGGCAGGGGGAACCTCTTTCCGCTCTGTGGGAAAGGGCTTGGGCGCCGTCTGATTGACTGGCTGGTTGGGGTTATGGACTGGGGTGTGGCAGAGTGGGCAGAACGCGGCGGTGTCGTCCAACTCCACACCGCAGTTGACGCAGTAAGACATGTGAATCCCTCCCAAAGGATCAATGGGTGCGATTGGACTCTACTTTCACGGGAATCCCTTCGCGGACCAAATGGCAAAAAAATCTTCGTTCTGTTTCACTAGAGACTCCGGTGCCGGCAAAGGTGATGGCCATGGTGTTGCCATAGCTGATGGAGGCGCAGTGGGGGGAGGGGCGGGTGGCCTGTCCCAGCATGACCTCCATCCGCTGAATGTGGGGTTCCATTTCCGGGGGAACCGGGAAGGCGCCGGGGTTGGTATAGGTTCCGGAATAGGGGCGCACGCCCACCAGTTTGTAGGAAAAAGCCATGACGGGGTTTTTTAGGGCCAGAGGAATGATTTGCAGAAAGTGATTCTTGGTAAACTGCACATTCCCTGTGAGTTTGGCCTGCATTTCCTGCCGGTTGGCGTGAAGGTGCATATAGCTGTGAACCTGCCGCACAATTTCAGGCAAAGTATATTCCCCTAATGTGGGGTCAATGCAGGGGCGCATGGTAAGGATAAAGTTTCGCAGGGTTTCCGAGGGGAACCAGGGGCGCAGATTGATGGGAATGGCCAGTGCCACAGGCTGGGGATGGCGAAACCGGCGGGCCGCCTGGTTTTCCAAAAGGCATTGGAGAAGAACTGCGGTAAGATACTCTGTGATGGTGGCTTGGTATGATTTTGCAACCTCCCGCAGCCGGTCCACCGGAACCAGCCCCAGGGTGACGTTGAGGGTATAGAAAGGCTCGGGGGCGCTGGTGTTGGGGAAGGCGGTCTTTTCCAGCTTGCCCCGCAGCGTCCGGCTGCCGGCATACCGGGCATAGGCGTCCTCCAGCTCTTCCTTTCGGGGTGGGGCGGTAACATCCAAAATGCCCGGCCCATTGGGGATGGAAAAGCCCAGCTCCCGGAGATAGACCGCCAGCAGCGTGCGGAGGAAGACCAGCGTTCCGGCACCGTCGGAGATGGCGTGGAAAACCTCCACGGAAATCCGCTTTTCATAATAGAGGATGCGGATCAGCCAGTCATTGTCCTCGTGAAACCGGAGGGGCTGACAGGGGTTTGCCATGTCCGGTTTCACAAAGGGGCCGGGATTGGGGTTGGGCTCAAAATAACACCAGAATGCGCCCCGGCGAATCCGTACCCCAAAGCCGGGAAAACGCGGCATGGTCTTCTGCACAGCCCGCTGGAGCGCCTGCGGGTCTACCGCCTTAGTCATAAGTGCCGAGAAGCGATAGACTGCGGAGTAGCGTTCCTTCTGAATGGCAGAATAGAGTACCCCTGCGTTGTCCAAGGGGTACCAAGTATTTTTTTCCTGTTTCCTGGGCACAGGCAGGGCCTCCTCCAGAAAAATTGTGTGTTCACAAATACATTATAGCAAGAGAAAAGGAGAACGCAATAGTTTTCTGGCACCGCATCCAAACATCAGAAGAATCCAAACAACCTGCTGGAAGCAAAGGAGGACTTCCCTTTCCCGGCAGAACATGATATACTAAAAAATCAACACGCGCTGGAGAACTGGCCAGAGAGGAGCAATGCTATGGACCCGAAAAAACTCTCCATTCGATTGAGCGCCAAGGGGAAAAAAGAGGAGAAGGCAGGAAAAGAGGACCGCCGTTTGGCCCCGATGATGCGGGCGCTAAAGGCCATTCACTCTGTTGGAGCACCGGATTCCATGAATCCGGAGGATTTGGCCAAGCAGCGGGCGGGGCAGGAGCTTCTGGGCAGGCTGGCGGCACCGATGATTGTCATGAAAAAGTGGGAGCCCTTTTCCCTCAAAGGGATGGCCGCTGCCTGGGTGAAGCCGGATTGGCCCCACGACAGACGCCGGGTGATCCTTTACTGCCATGGTGGAGGCTATACCAGCGGAAATTTGGGATATTCCCGGCCTCTCGCTTCCAAGCTGACCAATGCCACTGGATGGGAGACCCTGTGCTTTGAGTATCGTCTGGCTCCGGAGCATCCGTTTCCCGCTGCGGTGGACGATGCCCGAAAGGCGTGGGACTATCTGATGTATCTGGGCTATGGCGCTCGGGATGTGGTGGTGGCGGGAGACTCCGCAGGGGGAAATCTGGCACTGGTTCTCTGCCATCAGCTCAAAGAGGCGGGAAGGCAGCTCCCGGGACGGTTGGTGTTGATGTCGCCTTGGACCGATATGACCGCCAGCGGCCGTTCCTATACCCAGCGGGCAGAGATGGACCCCACCATCACTATGGACTATATTCAGGCAGTGCGGGAAGTCTACGCGGGGGGAAGGGATCTGACCTCGCCCATGCTCTCGCCTCTGTTTGGAAATTTTGAGGGGTTTCCTCCTACCTTGATTCAGGTGGGGAGCAATGAAATCTTGTTCTCAGATTCCCTGCGGCTGCGGGAGCGGATGCAGACGGCCAAGGTTCACTGCCAGCTGGAAGTGTGGAATGACATGTGGCATGTTTTTCAAATGTTTCCGGTTCGGAAAGCGGCGCTGGCCATGGAGAGTATTGGCAATTTCCTGCTGGAACAGTAGCACGGAATAAGATACAGCGGCAGGCTCTTTGGATGGGCCTGTCGCTGTTCATATGATAGGGAGGACACAAGAGGAGGAGATGCGCGGCAACCAAAGGCGATACAACCTTCCTATCATTCTGAATGGATTCCCTTTTAGATGGTGTACAGCGTGCTGTTCCGCAACCTGTTCTGTGATCAGAAAGGCAATGATATGGCAGTACCTCCAGGGCAGATTCTCCTGGTTGACAGGCACGGCAATCGTTGCTACAATGGGGGCATCTGGAAACAAAATATTGTAGAGTATTTGTAGCATACAGGTGCTTGCCTGCGGGCGAGTGAAAAGGGAATACGGTGAGAATCCGTAACGATGCCGTCACTGTGTATGGGAGCTGCTTTTCGTGCAATCACTGGGAAACTGGGAAGAGAAAAGCCGCGAAGAACAAAGTCAGGAGACCTGCCTGTATGTAGAATCTCAAATCTGCGGTCCACGGATTTTTGTTCTCACAAATGACGTCTAAAATACGGGAGTATTGCAGCTTCATTGGTGGAGAGACGGTCGCGGAAACGCGGCCGTTTTTTGCAATGTTTTATACCAGAAACAAGCCATAGAAAGAGGTATGAAATGATGGGAAAGAAACTGCTTGCACTGCTGCTTTGCGGGGCGCTCCTGGTGACGGTGCTGGCCGCTTGCGGCGCGCCAGAGGAGAAGGAGGTATCTGCGGAACAGGACAGCCAACCGGTGGAGACAGAAAAGGAACCAGACACTGGGGACGCCTCTCTGGACAACCCCCGGAATCAGGATGGTATCGGGGAGAAGGAACTGCTGGTGGTCAGCTTTGGCACCAGCTACAATGACAGCCGGCGGCTGACCATTGGCGCCATTGAAAATGCCATGGAAGAAGCATTCCCAGAGTATGCGGTCCGGCGGGGCTTTACCAGCCAGATTATCATTGATCATGTGAAAAGCCGGGACAATGTCGCCATTGACAATGTGAAGCAGTCCCTGGACCGGGCTGTGGAGAACGGCGTAAAAACCCTGGTGATCCAGCCCACCCACCTGATGGACGGACTGGAGTACCATGAACTGGTGGACGAGGTTGCCCAGTATTCCGATGCCTTTGAGCACCTGGCCATTGGAAAACCGCTGCTGACGTCAGAGGCGGATTTCCAGGCGGTGGAACAGGCCATTACCGAGGCCACAGCGGAATACGACGATGGCAAAACCGCCATCTGCTTTATGGGACATGGCACAGAGGCAGCGTCCAATGCGGTCTATGAAACCCTGCAGGATCAGTTGACCCAGTCTGGGCATGAAAATTACTACATCGGCACGGTGGAAGCAGAGCCTTCTCTGGACACGGTGCTGTCTGCGGTGCAGAAAGGAACCTATGAGCGGGTGATCTTGGTACCGCTGATGATCGTGGCGGGAGACCATGCCAACAATGACATGGCCGGAGAGGAGGCGGACTCCTGGAAAAGCACCTTCGAGGCAGCCGGATATCAGGTGGAGTGCCTGCTGAACGGTTTGGGTGAGCTGGAGTCCATTCAGAAAATTCTGGTGGAGCATGCCCAGGATGCCATAGACTCCTTGAATTCTTGATAGAAAAATAGGGAAACAGCAGCCCGAAAGGGAACCTTTCAGGCTGCTGTTTCTGAGTGGATGGAGGAAATCATGAAGAAATGTATCATGTGTTTGGCCGCAGCCCTGCTCTTGACCATGGCTGGCTGCGGAGCACAGCCGGAGGAATCTAAGCAGGCGGTGGCCGATCAAAGTGATATGGCACAGCCCCAAGAAGTCGTAACCGAGGGAATGGAACCGGTCTATGCCTCCCAACTGAAGGAGGGCGAGTATTCTGTGACCGTGGACTCCAGTTCATCGATGTTCCAGATTGTCTCCTGCACTCTGACGGTGAAGGATGGCGCTATGACTGCGAAGATGACAATGGGGGGAACCGGCTACCTCAAGGTGTTTCTGGGGACAGGAGAGGAAGCGGCCGCTGCGGACGAGGCTGACTGCATTGCTTATGAAGAGACCGCCACGGGGGAGCATACTTTCACTGTGCCGGTGGAGGCCTTGGACAAAGGCATTGACTGTGCGGCATACAGCAAGCGAAAGGAAATGTGGTATGACCGGACTTTGGTGTTCCGTGCCAGCTCCCTGCCCCAGGAGGCCTTTGTGGAAGGGACAATGACCACAGTGGCTGATCTGGGACTGTCAGATGGTCGTTATGAAGTCGCTGTTACGTTGGAGGGCGGTTCCGGTCGGGCCAGCGTGGATTCTCCAGCGCAACTCACCGTCAAGGAGGGGCAGGCGACTGCTACCATCGTGTGGAGCAGTGCCAACTATGATTATATGAAGGTGGACGGCGTGCAGTATGATCCGGTCAACACAGAGGGAAACGCAGCCTTTACCATTCCCGTGGCGGGATTTGACTGGAAATTGCCTGTGCTGGCCAATACCACAGCAATGAGTACCCCCCATGAGATCGAGTATACCTTGACATTTGATTCTGTAACCCTGGAGCGTGTGGAATGAAGACAAGAAAAAAACTCTGGATTTTTTTGCTGAGCCTCTTCTGTCTTGTCCTGGGTGGATGTGGAGCGCAGGAGGGAGAGACAGAGGCAGAAGCACCAGGCGTGTCCTGGGAAAGCCTGTCATTTCCGCAGGAATTGGAGATTCTGTATGCCACCCAGTTTTCTGCAGCGTCTTCTCCTGAGGGATATACCAAAATTTCCATTGAGGACGGCTTGTCCTATCTGGTGGTGCCGGAGGGCGCGGCGGTCCCCAGCGGCGTGCCGGCAGAGATCACGGTGATTCAGCAGCCCTTGGATCATATTTATTTGGCGGCCACCTCTGCTATGGACTTGTTCCGGGCGCTGGAAGCCATAGACAAGGTTACCCTGTCCGGCGTGGAGGCGGACGGATGGTATATTCCGGAGGCCAAAGAGGCAATGGAGCAGGGGAGGATGGAGTATGCCGGAAAATACCGGGCTCCAGACTATGAACTGCTTCTGTCACGGTCCTGTGATTTAGCCATTGAGTCCACCATGATCTACCATACTCCAGAGGTAAAAGAGCAGCTGGAGGACTTTGGTGTGCCGGTGCTGGTGGAGCGGTCCAGCTATGAAAATCACCCTCTGGGCCGTATGGAGTGGATTAAGCTCTATGGGCTGCTGCTGGGCCGGGAGGATGCGGCGGCGGAGTATTTTGATACGCAGGTTGAGAAACTGAGAGACATACTGCAAACAGAGAACACAGGGAAGACAGTGGCGTTTTTCTACATCACCTCCAATGGCGCGGCCAATGTGCGAAAATCAGGAGATTACCTGGCCAAAGCCATTGAACTGGCCGGCGGAACCTATTTGTTCCAGGATTTACCGGGGGAAGACAATGCCCAGGCCACTACAAACCTGCAGATGGAGGCCTTCTATGCCAAGGCAAAGCAAGCCGATGTGCTGATTTACAGCAGTACCATTGACGGAGAACTTCAGACCATGGAGGAGCTCTTGGAAAAGAGCCCGGTTTTGTCGGATTGCAAAGCGGTCAAAGAGGGGGCGGTCTGGTGTACGGGGAAAAATCTGTTTCAGGAGAGTCTGGGGCTGGGAGACTTGATGGTGGATATTCATAAAATTCTGACCGAGGACCAAGTGGCCCAGGATGAGCTGACCTACTTGCATCCCTTGCGGTAATGGGGGAGGACGGCACACATGAAGCGAGAGACGAGACGATATGGGATTGCATTTGCAGTGCTGCTGGTGCTGTTGGGAGGGCTTCTGATCTGGAACCTGAACGCAGGCAGTTTTCCCATGACGGCCTCGCAGGTGCTGGCGATCCTCTTCGGACAAGGGGGAGATGAGACGGCCAGCCGGATCGTTTGGGATATCCGTCTGCCGCGGATTTTGGGGGCGGCGCTTCTGGGCGGCGCACTGTCGATTTCCGGCTTTTTACTGCAGACATTTTTCGCCAATCCCATTGCCAGCCCCTTTGTGCTGGGGATTTCCTCCGGTGCCAAACTGACCGTGGCACTGACTATGATTTTTCTCCTCCAGCGGGGGATTCTATCCAATTCCTTTGTGCTGATTGGGTCAGCCTTTGTGGGGGCCATGCTGTCCATGGGGTTTGTGCTGTTGGTTTCCCAAAAGATCCGGCGGATGTCTGTGCTGGTGATTTGCGGAATTATGGTGGGTTACATTTGCTCCGCCGTGACCGATTTCGCGGTGACCTTTGCCGAAGACGCCAACATCGTGAACCTTCACAACTGGTCGGTGGGCAGTTTTTCTGGAATCACGTGGAGCAATTTGGGGGTCATTGCGGGGACGGTGGGCCTGGCGGTCCTCTGGGCCTTTTGTCTGTCCAAGCCAATGGGCGCGTATCAGCTGGGGGAGAGCTATGCCCAGAGTGTGGGGGTTTCCATCCGCCGGTTTCGCGTGGAGCTGATCCTTTTGTCCAGTGTTCTGTCCGCCTGTGTCACGGCTTTTGCCGGTCCTATCTCCTTTGTGGGCATCGCGGTGCCCCACTTGGTTCGAACACTGATGGGGACCGCAAAACCCATTTTGGTGATTCCCGGGTGCTTTCTGGGCGGTGCGGTGTTCTGCCTGTTCTGCGACTTGGTCGCCAGAACGGTTTTTGCGCCGGTGGAGATGAGCATCAGTTCTGTGACCGCCCTGTTTGGCGCGCCCATTGTCATCTATATGATGGTCCGCCGACAGAGCAAAGCCATGTAAGTGGGGAGAGACAGATGAACGCGTATTATCTTCAGACAGAACAGATGACGGTGGGCTACCATGGCAAACCCCTCATTGAGAAAATCAATCTCTGCCTTCGGCGGGGGGAGATCATGACGCTGATCGGCCCCAATGGGTCTGGCAAATCCACCATTCTCAAGAGCATCGTCCGGCAGCTGCGGCTTTTAGGCGGTGTGGTGCGGCTGGAGCAGGTCTCTCTGGAGGAACTGTCCCCCCAGGCGGTGGCGCAGAAGATGTCCGTCCTAATGACAGACCGCCTTCAGCCAGAGCTCATGACCTGCCGGGAGGTCGCGGCGGCGGGACGGTATCCCTACACCGGAAAACTGGGGCTGCTGACCCAGCGGGATTGGGAGAAAGTCGATGAGGCATTGGCCCTGGTCCACGGGTCTGCGCTGGCGGATCAGGCCTTTACTGCCATCAGCGATGGGCAGCGGCAGCGGGTCCTGCTTGCCCGGGCACTGTGCCAGGAGCCTGAGATTCTGGTGCTGGATGAACCGACCTCTTTTTTGGATATCCGATACAAGCTGGAGATTTTGAGTACTTTGAAGGAACTGGTTCGTCAGCGTCAGCTGGCGGTGGTCTTATCCCTTCACGAACTGGATCTGGCCCAACGTGTTTCCGACCTTGTGGTGTGTGTCCACAACAATGCCATTGAGCGGTGTGGGCCGCCGGAAGCGGTGTTTACTTCTGATTACATTACTACACTGTATGAGCTGACCCAGGGGAGCTATGAACCTGGCTATGGAAGCCTGGAACTGCCCCGGGTTCAAGGCGCGGTCAAAGCCTTTGTCATTGGAGGCAATGGGGAGGGGATTGGGACATATCGCCGGCTGCAGCGGGAGGGGGTCCCTTTCGTCGCCGGTGTTCTCCATGAGAATGATGTAGAGTTTCCCGCAGCCCAGGCTTTGGCGGTGGAGGTGATTGCCCAGAAGGCCTTTGAGCCCATTGGGGTGGCACAGTATCAACAGGCCATGGCGTGGGTGGAACGCTGTGAGTGGGTCTTTTGCAGCTGCCAGACTTTTGGCACTATGAATGAACCAAACCGCCGGTTGAGGCAGGCAGCGCAGGAGAGGGGAAAACTGGTGGACTGGACGGAGGAGCCCCATGGCCTTTGAGCACTATATCTATTCCAATGGGAAAAAGCTCCGCTGTGGATTTACCACGGGGACCTGTGCGGCTTTGGCAGCTTCCGGGGCGGCGCAGCGGCTGCTCACCGGCCGGTGGCCGGCGTCGGTTTCGCTAAGGACCCCCAAGGGACTTTTGGTGGAAGTTCCCCTGGAAGACTGCCGTATGGAGGGACCAAGCGCGGTCTGTGGGGTGCGGAAGGACGGCGGAGACGATGTGGATCAGACCACAGGCGCCTTGGTCCAGGCTGCGGTGTCACCCTCTGTTCAGCCGGGCATTTCCATTGAGGGGGGGCCTGGTGTGGGGCGTGTGACCAGGCCGGGGTTGGACCAGCCGGTGGGGGCCGCGGCCATCAACCGGGTTCCCCGGCAAATGATCCGGGAGCAGGTGGCGTCCCTCTGCCGTCAGACGGGATATAAGGGAGGGCTCCAAGTGACCATCTCGGTACCTGCGGGAGAACAGATTGCCCAGAGAACCTTCAATCCCCACTTGGGAATTGAAGGAGGCATCTCCATTTTAGGGACCTCCGGCATTGTGGAGCCCATGAGTATCCAGGCGATGATAGATACCCTTCAAATTGAGCTCCGCCAGACTGCGGCCCAGGGGCATCGGGGGGTAATTCTGACCCCGGGAAACTATGGGCAGGATTTTCTTCGCCAGTGTGGATGGGGAGGCGGAAGGATTCCTGTGATTCGATGCTCTAATTTTGTGGGAGAGGCTCTGGATGGGGCAGCGGCAGAGGGATTTGAGCGTGTACTGCTGGTAGGCCATGTGGGAAAATTGGTGAAGCTGGCCGGCGGGATTATGAACACCCACAGCCGCTGGGGTGACTGCCGGACAGAGTTGTTTTGCGCCCATGCGGCTGTGTGCGGGGCGGGTCAAAGCACCTGTCAGGCGCTGCTGGAGGGGGCCACCACCGATGCCTGTCTGGAGATTTTGGAACAGGCAGGCCTGCGGGAAGCGGTGATGGCCCGCCTGATGGACGCCATAGAGGCCCATGTCTCCCGCCGGGTAGGCGGTGCTTATCGTGTCGGGGTAATCCTGTTCTCCCATGTGTTTGGGGAGTTGGGCAGGACCCCGGGAACCCAGGAGGTGTTGAAGCAATGGGAGCGGGAAGAGGAATTTTTTTCGGAGTAAGCGTGGGCCCGGGTGACCCTGAACTGCTGACCAGAAAGGCATGCCGGGTGCTGGAGGCCTGCCCAGTGATTGGAGCGGCTCAAACAGCCCGGGGGGAGCAGCTGGCTCTGTCTATTGCCCGGAGGGCGGTGGATCTGACGGGCAAAGAAATCCTGTCTCTGCCGTTTTCCATGGCGCGGGATCTGTCTGTGCGTCAGGCGGCTTGGCGTCGGGCAGCGGCGATGGTCCGGCAGGTTCTTGACAGAGGGCAGGATGTGGCCATGGTGGTGCTGGGGGATGTGTCGATCTACTCCACATATTGCTATTTGATGGAGTTGCTCCGGGAAGAGGGCTATGAGACGGAGATGATCCCAGGGGTGGCCAGCTTTTCCGCTGTGGCGGCTCGGCTGGGTGTCAGTTTGACCACCATGGAGGAGCCTCTGCATATTCTTCCGGCCTCTCAGCAGGCACAGTGGGAGGGATTGACACTACCCGGCACCAAGGTGCTGATGAAATCCGGGCGAAACCTGAAGGACTTGGTGGAAAAGCTGGCAGAAACCGGGCAGTTGGAGCAGGCTGTCCTGGTGGCAAACTGCGGTCTGGACCAGGAGATGGTCTGCACCGATTTGCGGGCCCTTCCAGAGGGGGCGGGGTATTATACTACCATTCTTGTGAAGGAGTGAAAGCATGGTTCATTTTGTAGGCGCGGGGCCAGGAGCACCCGATTTGATTACCCTGCGGGGGGCGGAGCGGCTGAAGAAGGCGGATGTGGTCATTTATGCCGGCAGCTTGGTCAATCCGGTGCTGCTGGGTCTGTGTTCTGCGCAGTGCCGTATCTTTAACAGCGCGGAGATGACCTTGGAGCAAGTGCTTTCCACCATGGAACAGGCGGAGAGGGAACAGAAACAAACGGTGCGTCTGCATACAGGGGACCCCTGCCTCTATGGGGCGATCCAAGAACAGATGGATGCGCTGAAAAAACGGGGGATTCCTTACACGCTGACACCTGGTGTGTCCAGTTTCTGTGGGGCAGCTGCCGCAGTAGAGGGGGAGTATACCCTGCCGGGCATCAGTCAGACTGTGATCATCACCCGGATGGCGGGCCGAACCCCAGTCCCGGAGCGGGAGAATATTGCCTCTTTGGCCGAGCATGGGGCGACCATGGTGATTTTCCTGTCGGCCTCTTTGCTGGATGGGTTACAGGAAGCACTGCTCCAGGGGGCCTATACCCAGCAGACCCCTGCGGCGCTGGTGTATAAAGCGACCTGGCCAGAGGAAAAGGTGGTACGCTGCCCCTTGGGGGAACTGGCTCAGGCGGGACGTGACCATGGCATCTCCAAAACAGCGTTGGTGCTGGTGGGGGATTTTTTGTCGGGAGACTATACCCGAAGCCGGTTGTATGCGCCGGATTTCTCCACGGAGTTTCGGAGGGCATCCGAATGAGGCTGGGATTTGCGGCGTTTTCCGCCCAGGGCTATGCCCTGGCCCAGCGGCTGGCCCAGGTTTTGGGGGGCACGGCAACCCGCTGCGGGGTAGACTGCCCTTTGCGTGACTGGATCAGAGAGGCGTTTTCCCGATACGAGGGCCTGGTATTTGTAGGCGCTGTGGGAATTGCCGTTCGGGCCATTGCCCCCTATGTGCAAAGCAAAACCACAGACCCCGCTGTGGTGGTGGTGGATGAGGGAGGACGGTTTGTGATCCCCCTGCTCAGCGGCCACTTGGGCGGGGCCAATGGGCTGGCTCACCGAATCGCGGCAGCGGGAGGGGGAAGCCCTGTGATTACCACGGCCACAGATGGGCGGGGGCTGTTCGCCGTGGACAGTTGGGCGAAAGAGCAGAACTGCCATGTGATGGAGCCGGAACGAATCAAAGGAGTATCCGGAAAACTGCTGGAGGGGGAGACCATCTGGATGCGCTGCCCGTGGGCGGTGTCCGGGCTGCAGCCGGAAGGGGTGCTTCTTGGGGAAGCGGGGGATTGTGATGTGGAGGTGACCCTTTCTCCTGGGAAGGACCCAGCCCTTCATCTGGTGCCGAAAATCTTGGTGCTGGGTGTGGGCTGCCGAAGCGGTGTCGGCAAAGAGACCCTGGCGGCGGCGGTGGCCCAGACAATGGAGCGGTTACACTTCGTGCCGCAGGCTATTGCCCGGGTCTGCTCCATCGATTTGAAGAAGGAGGAGCCGGGCCTGCTGGCTTTTTGTGCAGAAAGAAAGCTGCCTTTCCTTACCTACTCCCCCGAGGAGCTGGCACAGGTCACAGGGGACTTTACTCCATCAGAATTTGTCCGTCAGGTGACAGGGATCGACAACGTCTGTGAGCGCAGTGCGGTTTTGGGCAGTGGGGGCGGCCCACTGCTCCAGAGAAAGTGCAAGGGGGATGGAGTGACCTTGGCGGTGGCACAGATCCCCTTTCAACCAGAATGGCGGTGGTAACATGGAAAGAAAACGGATTTACTTGGTGGGCTTGGGGCCTGGTGGAAGGGAGCAGATGACCCAGCAGGCCTATGCGGCCCTGGCGGATGCGGATGTTTTATGCGGCTACACAGGATACGTGGACCTGGTGAGAGGGTGGTTTCCGGAAAAGGAGACCTATACCACACCGATGACCCAGGAACTGGCGCGCTGCCGCTGGGCGCTGGAAACCGCGCGAGAGGGCAAATCTGTGGCTATGCTGTGCAGCGGGGATGCTGGTGTATATGGCATGGCTGGCCCTCTGCTCCAGCTGACCGAGGGCGGGGAAGAGGTGGAGATCACAGTGGTGCCCGGTGTCACTGCGGCGCTGTCCGGCGCCGCTATGCTGGGGGCTCCGCTGATGCACGACTTTTGTGTGATCTCACTGTCAGATCTGCTTACACCTTGGGACCAGATTGCCAAGCGGCTGGTGTGCGCGGCAGAGGGGGACAGCGTTATCGTTTTGTACAACCCCGGCTCCAAGAGGCGGAGAGGGCATCTGCGGCGGGCCTGTGAAATCCTGTTGGAGCGGAAGCACCCAGAGACGGTGTGCGGATGGGTCCGCAATGTGGGAAGAGAGGGGAGTGAAGTCCGAATTCTCTCCTTGCAGGCGTTAAAAGAGACCGAGGTGGATATGTTTACTACCGTATTTATTGGCTCCAGTACCACCCAAAGGATAGGGCGCTGGATGGTCACGCCGCGGGGGTATGAGAATAAGTGATGAAAATTCTTCTCTTTGGTGGCACCACGGAAGGCCGCCTGTTAGCGGAACGGCTGGTGGGAATGGGACACCAGGTGACCGTCAGCGTGGCCACGGAATTGGGCGCTGAGATACTGCAAGGGCAGTTTTGCGGACCAGTTTTGACCGGGCGAATGGACCTGGAGGCCATGGCAAAACTACTTCCATCGTATGATTTGTGCGTAGACGCCACCCATCCCTATGCGGTGAAGGTGACAAAGCAGCTCCAGGCCGCCTGTGCTGCGGCGGGCGTTCCGCTGCGGCGTCTGCTTCGGAAAGAGAGTGGGCAGGAGGGCTGTATGGTGGTGGACAGCTGTGCCCAGGCAGCATCGTTCTTGCAAAAACAGCGGGGCAATGTGCTCCTGACCACTGGGGCCAAAGAACTGGGAGCTTTTGCTGCGCTGGAGCCTGACCGGCTGTTCCCACGGGTGCTCCCCACCCATGCCAGCCTGTCGGCCTGTGAAGCGTTGGGCATTCCTCACCGAAATATCCTGGCCTTGCAAGGGCCGTTTTCCCAGGAAATGAACGCGGCCATGCTGGCGCAGTATCAGATTCGCTGGCTGGTCACCAAGGATGGCGGAGCGGTGGGGGGATATGAGGAAAAGTACGCGGCGGCCCAAGAGCGCGGGGTTCCGGTGATTTTGATCCGTCGTCCAGGGGACAGTGGCAGTTCTATGGAGGAACTGCTGAAGTCGTTGGAAGGGGGAGAGATGCCATGCACGTTACGTTAATTGGACTGGGATGCGGCGACATGGAGACCATAACGGCGGCGGCACAGCGAGCCCTGTCCCGGGCGGAAGGGATTTTCGGGTCACGCCGGCTGCTGGAGGGACTTCCGCCCAGCGGTGCGCAACGGGTTGCGGCGGTGCAACCGGAAGAAATTCGGGACCATCTGATCCATGTCGGCTGGGCAGAGAGCTGTGTGATACTGAGTGGTGACACAGGCTTTTACTCCGGGGCGAAGCGCCTGCTCCCTGTGCTGGCGGCGGCGGGGTTTACGACGACGGTGCTGCCGGGGATCTCCAGCCTGCAAGTTTTTTCGGCCAGGCTGAAACGCAGTTGGCAGGACTGGCGCCTCTGTTCTGCCCATGGAGTAGCGGTGGACCCGGTGGCGGAGGTATGCCATGGGAAGCCCGCATTTTTCCTCACGGGCGGTAGCTTGACCCCGGCGGAACTATGCCGGCAGTTGACGGAAGCTGGACTGGGGGGCTTGCAGGTGACAGTGGGGGAGGACCTCTCCGGGGAAGGGGAACGCATTTCTCATGGCACGGCGGAGAACATGGCGGAGAGAACCTTTTCGTCCCTGAGCGTCCTGTTGGCCGAGGCGGCCCCCCGCCCGCCACGCCGGACGCCGGGGCTTCCCGATGAGGCGTTTCTGCGGGGAAAGGTGCCTATGACCAAGCAGGAGATCCGGTCCGCTATCCTGGCGAAACTGGCGGTGACGCCCCAAGATATCTGCTGGGATGTGGGGGCGGGCACCGGCAGTGTCAGCGTGGAGCTGGCCCTCCAGGGCCGGTCTGTCTGGGCAGTGGAGCGGCAGGCGGAGGCCTGTGAGCTGATTCGGAAAAACCGAGCCAAGTTTTCTGCGTGGAATCTCCATTTGCAGGAGGGAACCGCGCCGGAGGCCTGTGAGACACTGCCCGCGCCGGACGCCGTTTTTGTGGGGGGCAGCGGCCGGCGGCTGCAAGAAATTTTGACGCTGGTTGTCCGCCGGAATCCAAAGGCCAGAATCTGCGTATCCGCTATCGCCTTGGAGACGTTACAGGAGGCAGTGAGATGCTTGGAAGGACTTGGGTACCGAGCAGACATCACACAGATCTCCGTCAGCCGGGGCAAGTCAGTGGGGCAGCTGCATCTGCTTCTGGCACAGAATCCGGTTTTTTTAATTACGGGGGAGCCTGTATGAAACGGCTGATGATTTCTGCTATGGCCAGCGGAAGCGGGAAAACCGTACTGACCTGCGGCTTACTGGCGGCTCTAACGGCCCGGGGACACGCTGCCCAGGCGCTGAAATGCGGGCCAGACTACATTGATCCCATGTTTCATGAAAAGGTTCTTGGCGTACCCAGCCGTAATTTAGACCTCTTTCTTCAGGGGGAAGATGGGGTGCGGCGGACCCTGTTGAAACAAAAAGGGGACTATGTTGTGGTGGAGGGCGCCATGGGATTCTATGACGGTGTGAACGGCACAGACCGGGCCAGTGCCTGGCAGGTGGCGCGGGCAGCCAATCTGCCGGTGGTTTTGGCCATCCGGCCGGGGGGAAGCAGCCTGACTTTGGCCGCTCAGGTCCGGGGACTTTTGACCTTTCGGGCGGATTCTCAGATTCGTGGGTTGGTTCTTACCGCCTGTCGGCCCTCTCTTTACGCCCACTTGGCGCCTATTTTGGAAGAAGAGACCGGACTGCCGGTTTTGGGTTACCTCCCTCCCATGGAGGAGGCAAACATTGGCAGCCGTCATCTTGGCCTGCTGACGCCAGGGGAGATCGCAGACCTGAACCAGCGGTTCCGCAAAGTGGCGGAGCAGTTGGAAAAGACAGTGAATCTGGAGGCCTTATGGGCATTGGCGGAGGAAACAGAGAAAACAGCCGTTCAAGACCGCCCAAGACGGTTCCGACCAAGGAACTGCTGTGCCATCGGCGTGGCGTGGGATGCGGCCTTTTGTTTTTACTATGCGGATAACCTGGATGCCCTTCGGAACGCCGGGGCGGAGTTGGTTTTTTTCAGCCCCTTGCAGGCGGACGCGCTCCCAGAGGTGGACGGCCTCTATCTGGGCGGCGGCTATCCTGAAGTATATGCCCAAGCGTTGTTCCGACAGGCGGGAATCCGCAGTGCCATCCGGGCTGCCCTTCGGGACGGCATGCCCACGGTGGCGGAATGTGGAGGATTTTTGTATTTGCAGGAGCAGCTGCAGACGGAGCAGGAGGTTCCTTGGCCCATGGTGGAGGCGCTGCCCGGCATGGGCTATCCTACCCGTCAGCTGCGGCGGTTTGGGTATCTCACCCTCCAAGCGGAGCGGGACAGCTTGCTGTTTCGCGCGGGGGAGGAGATTCCAGCCCATGAATTTCACCATTGGGACAGCACCCAAACTGGAACGGCATTTTTGGCCCAAAAACCATCGGGAAAGCACTGGCGGTGCGGATATGCCACAGACACCCTTTATGCGGCCTTTCCCCATCTCCATTTTGGGGGAGGGCTTCCTTTGGCGGAACGCTTTGTGTCAGCGGCAGCGGCCTATCGGGAAAGGAAACAGAGATGACTTGGAAGGAGACCTTGGAGAAAATCCAGGCGGGAGAGGAAACGGCGAGAGCGCAGGCGCTCCGGCGCTGGGACAGCCTGGCCAAGCCTTTGGGGAGCTTGGGCATTCTGGAAGAGGCCATTGTCCGGATTGCGGCGCTGACCGGGACAGCGGAGGTCTGTTTGAAGAATCGGGCACTGGTGGTGCTGTGTGCGGACAATGGAGTGGTCAGCCAGGGGGTCAGCCAGTCTGATGCGTCCGTGACGCGGGCGGTGATCGCCGCGCTGGGGAACCAGAGCAGTACCGTCAACTATATGGCCCAGAAGGTAAACTGCCAGGTGGTGCCGGTGGATTTGGGAGTACTGGACTTTTTGGGTGCGCCAGGGGTGAAAAACTGTCGAGTCCGCAATGGGACGGGAGACATTTCTCAGGGCCCTGCAATGACCCGGGCGCAATGCATCCAGGCAATAGAGACTGGGATTTCATTGGCCCAGGAGGCCAAAGAGACAGGGGCGTCCATCCTCCTAACCGGGGAGATGGGGATTGGAAACACCACCACCTCCTGTGCCGTGGCCAGTGTTTTGCTGGGAAGGGACCCGGGCCAGCTGGCCGGACGGGGCTCGGGACTGTCTGAGGAAGGCTTCCGGCGCAAAGTGCAGGCGATCCGGCAGGCTATCTGCCGCAATGCCCCTGACCCGGGGGACCCAATTTCAGTGCTGCAAACCGTAGGCGGGCTGGATTTGGCTGGCCTATGCGGTCTGTGCCTGGGCGGGGCTTATGTGCGCCTGCCCGTGCTGCTGGATGGGCTGATTGCCGATGTGGCGGCCCTCTGTGCCGTCCGACTCTGTCCCCAGGCAGCGGATGCCCTGCTGGCGGGACATGTATCGGCGGAACCCGGGGCACAGTGGGTTTTGCAGGCACTGGGCCTGCGGGGGATGATCCAAGCGGAGATGCGGCTGGGAGAGGGAACCGGTGCGGTGGCGGCCTTGCCGCTGTTGGACCTTGCCCTGGCGGTCTATCAAAGCGGTCATACCTTTGCGCAGCTGGGCATTGAAGCCTATACGCCGCAGTAAGAAGGAGAGGACGAGCATGTTTACCCTTGTCATTGGCGGTGCTGCCAGCGGAAAAAGTGAATATGCAGAGGCCCATGTGGAGACCCTCCCAGGCCGTCGGCTGTACATTGCCACCATGGAGCCCTGGGATGAGGAGTGCCGGGCGCGGATTGCCCGCCACCAGGCAGCCCGGGCGCACAAACGGTTTACCACAGTGGAATGCTATCGGAATCTCTCCCAGCTTACTGTTCCCCCGGATAGCAATGTGCTGCTGGAGTGTCTGGGAAATCTGGTGGCCAATGAGCGATATGGGAGACAGGGCGGCGGCGTGGCCCAGGCTGTGGCAGGGGTAGCGCATTTGCTGCGGCAGTGCAGGCACGTCACAGTGGTGACCAATGAAGTGTTTTCCAGCGGGGAGGCGTACCAGGGGGATACCTTATCCTATTTAAGGGACCTGGCGTGGGCCAATCGGACCCTGGCCCGCCGTGCGGACCGGGTGGTGGAATTGGTCTGTGGTTTGCCCTGTGTTTGGAAGGGGACGGAAGGATGAGGGGAATTCTGGAAACCGTGGCGGTGGCATTTTCCATGTTCTCCGCGCTTCCCATGCCCCAGATTTCCTGGGAAAAACGGAATATGCGGTATGCGCTGTGTGCCTTCCCCCTGGTGGGAGGGGTGATCGGTGGATTGTGCTGGCTGTGGGGGGAGCTCTGTCAGTGGGGGGGCGTGCCGGACCTTCTGCGAGGGGCCGTGCTCTGTCTGCTCCCTGCGGCGGTGACAGGGGGCATCCATTTGGACGGCTATTGTGACACGGTGGATGCCCTGGCCAGCCATGGCACACCGGCGCGGCGGCAGGAAATTCTGAAAGACCCCCATATCGGCGCCTTTGGGGTCATTCGTCTGTGCGGGTATTTTTTGCTCTCGTTTGCTCTGTGGACCACGCTGGCCGCCCCGGTGGGAAAGGAGCTCTGCCTGAGCTTTTGTCTCAGCCGGTGCCTGTCCGGCTGGGCGGTGGCGAGATTCCCGCTGGCAAAGCATTCGGGCCTGGCCTATACCTTTGCCACCGCCGCAGACCGGAAGCGGGTGGCTTGGATTTTGCTGCTGGCCGGCGTGGGTCTGGGGGGAATCGTATGCTGGAAGAGTTTGGCCGGCGGGGCCATGGTGCTGGCGGCACTGCTGGTATTTTGGGATTACTGGCGCAGGTCCAGGAAATACTTTGGCGGGCTGTCCGGGGATTTGGCCGGCTGGTTTTTGCAGCGGGTGGAGCTTTGGATGCTGGCGGCCGTATGGATTGTGGAATGGGGGGCGCATCTTCTGTGATTTTTGTAACGGGCCCGTTGTTTGCGGGAAAGAGAGAATACATTTGCAAGGCTTTGGGCTGGTCAGAGGAGGACTTGGCCCGGCGGGGAATCTGGGAGGTGCAGAACCTGGCGGGCCAGGAGGAAGACCTGGAGAAGCTGGCGAAAAACCTGGCCCAATATGAGGTGGTCATCGCCACGGAGGTCGGGGGCGGCGTGGTTCCCGTGGACCCGGCGCAGCGACAGAACAGAGAGGCCGCGGGGCGCTTGGCCTGCCTCTTGGCCCAGCGGGCGGACCGGGTGATCCGTGTCTTCTGTGGTTTGCCTCAGGCGCTGAAGGGGGAACTTCCATGAGAGTGGAGCTGATCCGCCATGGGGAAACCCTGTGGCAGGGGACGGGACGGTATCAAGGACAGACCGATGTACCACTGTCTGAACAGGGAAGACAGGCGCTGTCTCCCGCGTCGTTCTCGCCGGAGAAAGTCTACATCACCGCTTTGCAGCGAACGAGGCAGACGGCGGAACGTCTGTTTCCCCAAGCGCGGCTGGTGGTGGTGGAGGACTTAGGGGAAATGAACTTTGGACGGTTCGAGGGACGAAGTGCGGCGGAGATGGAGGAGGACCCGTCCTACTGTGCCTGGGTGGAGGGCATGTGCCGGGGACAATGTCCAGGCGGAGAGAGTCTGCCTGCGTTTTCCCGCCGTGTCTGCCGGGCCTTCGCCCGACTGCTGGATTGGGCGGTGGCCTCTGAGGAAGAGCAGCTTGTTCTTGTGGTCCACGGGGGAACCCAGATGGCGGTGATGGAGGCGTTTGCCATCCCATCCCGGCCCTATTTTTCCTGGGGTCTGCCCTGCGGGCAAGGCTATGTACTGGAGGCCGAAGGATGGTTAGAACACCGCCAACTGCGCTTGCTGGGAAAGCGGGACTATACAAAAGGGGGATGACATGGAACTTGTGGTGGCTGGGGCACTCAGCTTCTGCCTGGACCTCCTGCTGGGGGACCCAGGCTGGATTCCCCATCCTGTGGTATGGATGGGCCGGGCAATTTCCGGTCTGGAAGAGCGGCTGCGGCGGATTTTTCCCAAGACGGCGCGGGGAGAATGGGCCGCAGGTGCTCTGCTTGCGATCTTGCTGCCGGCAGGGACTTTGGCACTTACCTTTTCTGTATTGTGGCTTGCTGGACAGATTCATCCTGGGCTTCGCTTCTTTTTGGAGGTTTTCTGGGGGTGGCAGGCGCTGGCTGTACGGGGACTGGGGAAGGAAAGTAGCCGGGTTTATCGGGCGCTGCGGGAGGGAACTCTGGAGCAGGCCCAGCAGGCGGTGGCCCGCATCGTGGGACGGGACACCCAGAGGCTGGACCGGGCGGGGGTCACCCGGGCGGCGGTGGAGACCGTGGCGGAAAACTTTTCCGATGGAGTGGCGGCGCCTTTGTTTTACTTTTTCTTGGGCGGCGCTCCCTTGGCCCTCTGCTATAAGGCCATCAATACCATGGACAGTATGGTGGGGTACCGGAATGAACGGTATCTCTACTTTGGCCGCTGGGCGGCCCGGCTGGACGATGGAGCCAACTGGCTTCCCGCCCGTCTGTCGGCGTTGCTGCTGGTGGCGGCGGCTTGGCTCTTGGGGGAGGATGGGAGAGGTGCCTGGCGGATCTGGCGCCGGGACCGGCACAACCACGCCAGCCCCAACGCAGCGCAAACAGAGGCGGCGATGGCCGGAGCGCTGGGGGTTCAGCTGGCCGGACCAGCTTGGTATTTTGGGATACGGGTGGAAAAACCGACCATTGGAGAGCATCAGCGCCCGATTGTACCAGAGGATATTCTGCGCAGTAACCGGCTGCTCTATGGGGGCAGCGTCCTTTGCCTTGGTGTTCTGATCGGGCTGCGCTGCGCCCTTGTCTTGGGAGGAGGGATTGGATGAGAAGGGGAGAGCATGGCGGGGACTGGGCCGCCTACCAGATACAGTACCATGGGATGCCCCTGGACTTTTCTGCCAATGTAAGCCCTATGGGGGTTCCTGCGGGCGTGAAACGCGCTCTGTACCAGGCGGTGGAGGAGGTAAATCGGTATCCAGACCCCTTGTGCCGGCAGCTTCGGGCGTGTCTGGGCAGGTACCATGACGTCTCTTCCGCCCAGATTCTCTGTGGGAATGGGGCCTCCGACCTGATCGACCGCCTGGTGCTGGCGCTTCGCCCTAAGCGGGGGATGGTAACTGCGCCGGCGTTTTCCGAGTATGGCCAAGCTCTGAGGCGGGTGGGCTGTCAAGTGGAGGAGTTTCCCCTGCAACGGGCAGAGGATTTTCGGGTGACAGCGCGGATTTTGGAGCGCATTACGCCTGCATTGGATATTTTATTTCTCTGTGAGCCCAGCAACCCCGCTGGACAGACAACAGACCGGACTTTGCTGGAAAAGATCCTGGAGCGGTGTGATGCCTGTGGCGTCCTTCTTGTGGTGGATGAATGCTTTGAGGAATTTCTCCTGGACCGGTCCCATTCCATGGTTTCCAACCTGACGGGACATCACCTTTTGATTCTCCGGGCCTTTACCAAATTTTATGGGCTGGCTGGGGTTCGGCTGGGGTACTGTCTGTGCCAGGAGGAGACGTTATTGGAGCAGATGCGTTTGGCGGGGCAGCCCTGGCCGGTGTCCCACCTGGCCCAGGCGGCGGGGATGGCGGCCCTGGAGGAGACGGCGTATGGAGACCAGCTGCGGGCGTGGACCTGGCGGCGGCGGGAGGCACTTCGGCTGGCGCTGACCCAGCTGGGCTGTGATGTGGTGCCGGGGCAGGCCAATTATCTGCTGTTTTTCCATCGGAATTCGTCGTTGGATCAGGACTTGGCCCAGCGGGGGATTTTGATCCGAAACTGTGAGACCTACTCCGGCCTGGGACCTGGCTGGTTCCGGGTGGCGGTTCGAGAGGAAGAGGCGTGCCGACGGCTGATCCGAGCCATGGAGGAGTGTGTGGGATGACCAAACGACTGATGATTCAAGGGACCATGTCCGGCGTGGGAAAGAGCCTGCTCACAGCAGCCTTGTGCCGGATCTTTTGGCAGGATGGATATCGGGTGGCGCCGTTTAAGAGTCAGAATATGGCCCTTAACAGCTATATCACCGAGGACGGGCTGGAGATGGGCCGGGCGCAGGTGCTTCAGGCCTGGGCGGCGGGCCGGGAACCTGATGTACGGATGAACCCGATTCTCCTAAAACCGTCCAGCGACGTGGGCAGTCAGCTGATTGTCAAAGGGGAGGTCCGGGGGGACTACCAGGCGTCGGAATATTTCCGCAAGAAACGAGAACTGATTCCGGAGATTCTGGCGTCCTACCACAGCCTGTGCCAGGAGAATGACATTCTTGTCATTGAGGGGGCGGGGAGTCCGGCGGAGATCAATTTGAAAGCGGATGACATTGTCAACATGGGGCTGGCCCGGCTGGTGGACGCACCTGTCCTGCTGGTGGGGGACATTGATCGGGGCGGGGTGTTTGCCCAGCTCTATGGAACCCTGGCGCTGCTGGAGCCAGATGAGCAGGACCGAGTGGTGGGCTGCGTCATCAATAAGTTTCGGGGGGATGTGACACTTCTCCAACCAGGACTGAAAATGCTGGAGGAGAAAACCAAGGTCCCGGTACTGGGGGTGATCCCCTATGTGCCGCTGGATCTGGATGAAGAGGACTCCCTGGCGCCCTGTTTGACACGGACTTCCCACCATAAACCAGTGGACCTTGCGGTGATTCGCCTGCCGCGGCTGTCTAATTTTACAGATTTTGCGCCGCTGGAGCGACATGAGGCATTGGGCGTTCGGTATGTCAGCCGAGTGGAGGAACTGGGGCGTCCGGACGGAGTCCTGCTGCCTGGCACCAAGAACACCATGGGGGACCTTTTGTGGCTGCGCCAAAACGGACTGGAAGCTGAGCTCAAAAAGTTGGCGGCCCAGGGGACCCCACTGCTGGGCATCTGCGGTGGATATCAGATGCTGGGACGCAGTCTGTCCGATCCGGATGGGGTGGAAGAAGGCGGTACGTTGGCAGGAATGGGTTTGCTGCCCTGTGATACGGTGTTTTTCCGACGGAAGATCAGGCGAAGAACCCGGGCGAAGGTGGTAGCGCCGACGCTGGCAGGGGGAAATTTGGCAGGGTATGAGATTCACATGGGAGAAACCACGGTCCACGGTGCGCCATTTTGCCGCCTGGACGGAGGAAAACCGGAAGGAGCCGTCCAGGGAAATGTATTTGGGACCTATCTTCATGGGCTGTTTGACACGGGAGAGCTGACGGAACGTCTGGCCCAGTGGCTCCTGTCTTGGAAAGGACTTGCGGGAGAGACCGGAGGTCTGCAAAGTCACCGGGCGCATCAGGAAGAGCAGTTAAATCAGTTGGCCTGTATCGTCCGGCAGCACATAGACCTGCCGGCTATTTATGAGGCAATGGAACAGAACGGGAGGGGAGAACGGTGAAGCACAGTAGACCAGCTGACATTGAGCGGACCAGCATGGCGATCATCGCAGAGGAACTGCGGCAGAGGGGGATACAGGTCCCGCCGGATCAGGAGGCCGTGGTAAAGCGGGTGATCCACACCACGGCAGATTTTGAATATGCAGAAAATCTTGTTTTTACAAAAAATGCAGTTTCGCTGGGGGTTGCGGCCCTTCGAAAGGGAACGCCCATTGTGACAGACACCAATATGGCAAAGGCGGGCATCAGCCGGCCTGGGTTGGAGAAATTGGGGTCTCATGTGATGTGTTTCATGGCCGACCCTGCGGTAGCCCAACGGGCCGAGGCGCAGGGAACCACGCGAGCGGCAGCCGCCATGGAACAGGCGGCACAGGTGTGTCCCGGGGCAGTCCTGGCGATCGGGAATGCGCCCACGGCGCTGTTTGCCATTGCCCGACAGATGGAGCGAGGACAGTTTCCGGCGATGCTGATCGGGGTGCCTGTGGGATTTGTGAATGTGGAGGAGGCCAAGGAGCAGGTGCTTGCGCTGTGCCGGCGGTTTGAAGTGCCGGCAATTTTGGCCATGGGACGGAAAGGTGGCAGCAATGTGGCAGCGGCTATTTGCAATGCCTTGCTCTATCTGGCCGGGGATATGCTGGACCCTGCCGAACGCGGCTGGCAGTGAAAAGGAAAAAAACAGAAAAAGAAAGCCCTCAGAATTTCTCTTGTTCAAGGAATTCTGGGGGCTTTTTGGGATGATTTTGGAACATTTTATACAGTAAAGCGAGAGGAGAAGTCCAAAATTTACCCGGCGTTTTGACGATTTTATCGTGGAAGATGCGAAGAAAGCACTGTGCTTTTGGAGAATTGGAAAGCAAACGGGTAGGAATCAAGGATAGAGAGGAGATTGGCCGAAGGGGGAGCAGGGAAAAAATATGATAAGAATATCTTATGGGAAGAGGAGGGGGGAAAGAACAGAAGGGAGGAAGATGATCATGTGGAGGAAAGAATCAGGGAGAAGAAAATTGGATTCATAAGAAAAAGTGAAAGGAGAAGAGAAGCGTATAAAGAGAAAGGAAAGAGGGGATGGCTCGAAAATGAACAGGAAAAAACTTGCACAAAGGTAAAAAGCAAGTTTTGGATTTCTTTCTTGCAATTGAGAAAGACCTATGGTAGATTGTTCATAATTTCACAGAAAGTTTTCTTAACATACGAAAGGGAGAGAGAAAGGGGGTGATCGGATGTCTCTGGATGCGGTGAAACGAGTCATGGAAGTGGAGAAACAGGCTTCACAGCAACGGGAAGAAGGGGAACGAGAGGCCAGGCGCCGAATCACGGCGGCGGAAAAGGCAGGGGCGGAGCGTTTAGAAAGTGCTTGTCGAGCGGCGGAGATAAAAGTAAAGAAAATGATGACGGAAGAGGAAGAAAAGAATGCAAAAGAAATAGCAGAGCAGCAGGAGGAGGCTGCGCGCCTGTATGAGGAAATCAAGGCAGAAGGAGAGCGTCATTTGGACCAAGCCGCAGAGTGGATCGTGAGAAGGGTGGTGGAGTTCTAAGTGTCAATTGTAAAAATGAAGCGGCTGCGGCTGCTCTCATTGACTTCAGAGCGGGACCATCTCTTGGCCCGGCTGCAGCGTGCTGGCTGTGTGGAGGTGACAGAACCGGAAGAACCGCAAAGCATGCCGGAATGGGGCAGCTTGCTGCGTCGGGATTCCACAGCGCTTCTGACGGTGAAAAGTCAAGCCACTACGGTTCGGACCGCCTTGGAGAATGTAAACCGATACGCAGCAGTTCGGTCAGGACTGTTCATTCAGCGGGAGGCCATCCGGGAACAGGATTTTTTCCGGCAGGAAACGATGGAAGAGGCCTTGGCGCTGGCGGAAAAGATCAATGCCTGGAACCGGCAGCTGGCAAAGCTCCAGACCCAGGAGACCAATCTGAAGAACTTGAAAACCAGTTTGATGCCGTGGGCCCCGCTGGACCTTCCTCTTGAACTTCAGGAAACGGCCGCATCGGTATTTCAGCTGGGAACTTGCCCTCTGGCGGTGAATCTGTCCGAACTGACCGCACAACTGGAGAAAACTGCGGAGCGAGCCCATCTCCAGGAGATTTCCCAGGATAAGCATCAGCGGTATCTCCTGCTGATCTGTCATAAGGAGGCGCTGGAGCGGGCAACGCAGTGCCTGCGGGCCCATGGATATGGGATTTCTCACTGGAAGGCCCGTACAGGGACACCGGCGGAGAACATCCGTCGGGTGGAAGAGGAACTGCTTCAAAATCAACAGGAACGGGAGGACGTGATCCAGTCCATTTCCGCTTGCCAAAGCCAGAGGAAAAAACTGGAACTTTGTCAGGACCGCCTCCAGCAGGAACTCCAGAAGGAACAGGCGCGGGAAAAAATTCTCACCGATGGCACAATGATTTTTTTGGAGGGGTGGGTTGCCCAGACGGGGCTGTCCCAGCTGGAAGAAGAATTGAGCGACATTCTCTGTGCCTATGAATGGAGGGACCCTGATCCCGAGGAGATTCCCCCTACGCTGCTGAAAAATCAAAAGTGGCTTTCCTGTATCAACATGGTGACAGAGATGTACTCCCTGCCGGCTTACCGGGGAGGAATTGATCCGAATCCGCTGATCTTTGGATTCTTTGTGGTGTTTTTCGGCATGATGTTTGCAGACCTGGCCTATGGCCTGGTTCTCTGGGCAGTCTCCCTGGGAATCACCAAAAAGTATCGTCCCAAGGGGACGGTGGGAAACATGTTTCAGTTGGGACAGTACTTGGGAATCTCCACTGCCGTGTTCGGGGTGCTGACAGGTGGTTTCTTTGGAGACGCAGTATATCAGTTTACCACGGCGTTCTTTCCGGAACACGTCATTACCTTGCCGGCGCTGATCAACCCTCTGCAGGACCCGATGACCATTATGGTGATCGCCCTGGGGTTGGGGGTGCTTCACATGCTGTTTGGACAGTGTGTCCATATTTATATGGAGGCCCGGGATGGACGCCTTCTGGATGGCATTTTGGATGTGGTCCCTTGGTGGATTGTGTTTGCGGGAATTGCTCTGGCTGCTTTACAGGGGAGCGCTGTGGTGGTTCTGGTGGGATTTCTGGCACTGTTGTTTACCCAGGGACGGCATAAGAAGGGTATTGTACGGAAACTGCTTGGCGGTCTGGGCAGTTGGTATGATATCACAAGCTGGCTGGGGGATATCCTCTCCTACTGCCGTTTGATGGCCCTGATGCTGGCCACCTCAGTGATTTCCCAGGTGTTTAATATTTTAGCCACCCTGCCTGGAGAGGGCCTACCCAAGCCCGTGGGTATCCTGGTGTTTCTGGTGATTTTTTTGGTGGGAAATCTCTTCAACATGGGCATCAACATCATTGGGACCTATGTTCATGCGGCCCGCCTGCAGTATCTGGAGTTTTTCAGTAAGTTTTATAAGGAGGGCGGTGTTCCCTTTAATCCCCTGAAATATCAGACCAAATATGTGGACGTGACCACAGACAGCGGGGAGGTGGTGGAATGAGTATCCACGGGTTCTTCCAGACTGTGCCCTTGGAAGGGACTGCGCTTGCTCTGCTGGGCGCGGCCTTGGCAGTGGGGCTGCCCTGCGCTGGTTCTGCCACTGGAGTGGGAACTGTGGGCCGGGCAGGGGCTGGTCTATTGTCTGTGGACCCAGGGAAGTTTTCTCGGGTGCTGGTCATGCAGATTCTGCCGGGCACCCAGGGACTTTATGGCCTGGTCATCTGGTTTTTCGCATTGACCAAGCTGGGATTTTTTTCGGGAGAACTGGCGCATCTGACGCCGTTTCAGGGACTGGAGTTTTTCGGTGCCTGCTTGCCGGTGGCCCTTGGCGGCCTGATTTTCGGCATTGTTCAGGGTAGGATTTGTGCTGGGGGACTCTCTCTCATTGCCAAGAAGCCCAATGATCTGAGCCGGTCGGTTATTCTGGCCATTATGATGGAGTTTTACGCGATTCTGGCCCTGCTGGCATCGTTTTTAATGCTCAACCACTTTCAATTTTGAGGAGAGAGTCTGTGCCTCTTCTGACAGGAACAGGAGGAATCATTCATGGAGACAATTGGAATTGCATTGGCGTTTGTCGGCGCGGCCCTGGCAGTGGGCTTGGCCTGCTCGGGGTCTGCCCGCGGGGTGGGCAGTGTAGGAGAAGTGGGGGCCGGTGTGCTGGCCAACGACCCGGGAAAGTTCTCTCAGATTCTGATTTTGCAGATCATCCCTGGAACCCAGGGTCTGTATGGACTGGTGGCCTGGTTTTTTGCCTTAATGAAGCTGGGCTTTTTCTCCGGGGAGCTGCGGGTATTGACTGGAAGTGAAGGACTGATGTTTTTGGCGGCCTGTCTGCCCATGGCCATCGGTGGCTTGCTGTCCGCCATTGCACAGGGAAAGTGTGCAGCGGCCGGCGTGGCCCTGGTGTCCAAGCGGTCAGAGGAGCTGTCCAAGGCGATTATCATGGCCATCATGGTGGAGTTCTATGCCATTTTGTGCCTGCTGGCATCCTTCCTGATGCTCAATAGCTTATAATTATCCATTCTGGCAGAAAGGAGAGCATGGGGATGCACGGGATTGAAAAAATTACAGACCGCATTGCCCAGGATGCCCAGACAGAGCTTGAGGCCCAGCTGTCTCAGGCGCAGGAACGGGCGGACCAAATTCTGGCGGAGTATGAGACCCAGGCGCGGGGGGCGGTGGAACGTATTTTGGCGCATGGGCAGAGAGAGGTGGACGCGCACCGTGCCCAACTACACAGCATGGCACGGCTGGAGGCGCGGAAACGAGTTCTGGCAGCCAAGCAGGATGTAATAGAAGCGGCGTTTGAGAAAGCTTTGGCCCGTCTGTGTGCCCTGCCACGGGAGAAAATGGTACCTCTGCTGGCCCGGTTGGCGGCAGTCTATGCGGAAACAGGGGAGGAGGAAGTGATTCTGCCCCCAGCATCCCGGCGGGCTTACGGACAGGACGTGGTGGACCAGGCCAACCAGCTGATTGGGGAGGGACACCTGACCTTGGGGCCGGCGGAGGAAGGAATCGCAGGCGGTCTGCTCCTGCGGCGGGGCCGGGTCGATATCAATTGTACCTTTTCCATGCTTCTGCAGCGACGGAGGGAATCGCTCAGTGCCCAAGTGGCAGAGATTCTCTTTCCCCGAGGAGAGCAGGTGTGAACGACGGATGAAGGAGGGCGCCTTGTGACAAGAAAAATACATGATACGGACTATTTATTTTTAACTACCCGCGTCCGTGCTCTGGAGGGCTGCCTTCTGAACCGGGGACAGATGGAGCAAATGCTGGAAGCCGGAAGCCCGGAGGAGGCAGCCCGCATCCTGACCGACTGCGGTTATCCAGAACTGGAAACGGTCAGCGCAATAACGGTGGGGGAGATGCTGACCAGAGAACGGGAACGTTTGTTCCAGGATTTGGCGGAATTGGTTCCTGACCCGGCGATTTTGGCCGTATTCCAGTTGCCCCACGACTATCACAATGTAAAAGTGCTCTTAAAGAGCGAAGCAATGGGGATTCAGGAGGACCGGCTGCTGGTGGATGCCGGCCGGATTCCGTCGAAGCAGCTGGCCGCTGCGCTGCGGTCGGGAGAGGTTCAGAATCTGCCGCCGCAGCTGGGAGAGGCCATAGACGAGGCCCGCCAAGTGCTCTCAGCCACACGGGACCCGCAGTTGGGGGATATGGTTCTGGATCGGTGCTATTTCCAGGAGCTGCTTGTCTTGGCGGAGGAGACGGGATCTCTGTTTTTGCAGGGATATGTTCAGCGCATGATAGATGCGGCCAATCTCCGGACGGCAGTCCGTGTTCTCCGTATGGGGCAGGGGACGGAATTCCTGGAGGGAATCCTTTTCCCGGGAGGGAACATGGAGGTGGAGCGGCTTTTGACAGGGATCAATGGCGGAAGTATGCTGGAGGAATTGTATGCTTCCTCCCCCCTGGCACGGGCTGCGGAATCAGGAGCTATGGCGGCCCGTGGCGGTTCCTTGACACAATTCGAAAAGGACTGTGATGACGCGGTTTTGGATGAGGTCCGGCGGGCACAGTTTGTTGCGTTTGGAGAGGCGCCAGTGATCGCCTATTTGGCGGCAAAGGAGGCTGAAATCCTGGCAATCCGCATCATTCTGACAGGACGTTTGGCGGATTTGGCGCCGGATATTATTCGGGAAAGGCTGCGTGAGGCGTATGTATAAGATCGCGGTGGTGGGGGACCGGGACAGCGTGCTGGGCTTTCAGGCCCTTGGGCTGTCTGTCTTCCCCGTTGAAACAGCGGAAGAGGCCAGAAGGGTGATCCACGCCACAGCCAAGGAGGCGTATGCGATCATTTACCTGACAGAACAGCTGGGCACGCAGTTGAAAGATTTGCTGGCACAGTACGAAAAAGAGCTGGCACCCGCAGTAATTCTAATTCCCGGAAAAGAAGGGTCGCTGGGGATCGGGATGCAAAAGATAACAGAAACGGTAGAACGGGCTGTGGGGGCGGACATTCTGGCATAAGATTTTTGCGCTAAGAAAGACGAGGCACAGCGATTGCCGCTGGCAAGGTCCATGGACGGAAAGAAGGGAAAAAGAGCAATGAGCAATGGTAAGGTTGTGAAGGTTTCCGGGCCCCTGGTGGTGGCTACGGGACTTGCAGAGGCGAACATGGCGGATGTGGTCCGGGTAGGGGAACAGCGGCTCATTGGAGAGGTGCTGACCATGACAGGGGACGCCGCTTCGATCCAAGTGTATGAGGAGACCTCTGGCCTGGGTCCCGGGGCAGTGGTGGAAACCACGGGGGCGCCGTTGTCCGTAGAACTGGGGCCGGGACTGATCGGTATGATCTATGACGGAATTCAGCGTCCTCTGGAGCTGATTGCCAGCCTCACAGGCTCCAATCATCTCCCCAGAGGGGTAGAGGTTCCGGCCCTGGATCGGGAGAGAACTTGGGAGTTTGTGGCGTCGGTTTCTCCAGGCACCAAAGTAGTGGGCGGGGATGTCATCGGGACGGTTCAGGAGACCCCTTCGGTCCAACATAAAATTATGGTTCCCCTGGGGATGACGGGGACCCTTCGCAGCATTCAAAGCGGAACCTATACGGTGACAGAAACCGTGGCTGTTTTGGAGAATGAGCAGGGAATTCAGGAGCCCCTGACCATGCTGCAGAAGTGGCCTGTGCGGAAAGGCCGCCCTTATCAGACAAAATTTGCGCCGGTGACCCCGCTTCAGTCGGGGCAGCGGGTAATTGACACCATGTTTCCAGTGGCCAAGGGAGGAACCGCTGCGGTTCCAGGGCCCTTTGGATCGGGAAAGACGGTGGTGCAGCACGCTCTGGCCAAATGGTCTGATGTGGATGTGGTGGTCTATATTGGCTGCGGAGAGCGCGGCAATGAGATGACCGATGTGCTCCGGGAGTTCCCGGAACTGGTAGATCCCCGGACGGGGGAATCCCTTATGAAGCGGACGGTTCTCATTGCCAATACGTCGGATATGCCTGTAGCGGCCCGGGAGGCCTCTGTATACACCGGGATTACCATTGCGGAGTATTTCCGGGATATGGGCTATGATGTGGCGGTCATCGCGGATTCGACCTCCCGCTGGGCGGAGGCGCTCCGGGAAATGTCTGGCCGCTTGGAGGAGATGCCCGGGGAGGAGGGATACCCGGCCTATCTGGTCTCCCGTTTGTCCCAGTTTTATGAACGGGCCGGTGTAGTGCAGTGCATGGGGTCTGATGGACGCCGGGGTTCTCTGACTGCGGTGGGAGCGGTGTCTCCCCCAGGCGGGGATTTGTCCGAACCTGTTTCTCAGGGGACGATGCGGATTGTTAAGGTGTTTTGGGCTCTGGATGCTTCACTGGCCTACGCCAGGCATTTTCCAGCGGTGAACTGGCTCAATTCCTATTCTTTATATTTGGATTCTCTCAGACCTTGGTTTGAGGAGCATTTGGGAAAAGCCTTTGTGCAAAATCGTACCCAGGCGATGCGTCTGCTGCAGCAGGAGGCCAGTCTGAATGAAATTGTCCAGCTGGTAGGCAAGGATGGCCTGGCGCCTGGGGATCAGCTGACCTTGGAGACCGCCAAAATGATTCGAGAGGACTTTCTCCAGCAAAATGCATTTGTTGAGGTAGATTCCTTCTCCAACTATGACCGGCAGTCCAGGCTGCTGGCGATGATTTTGGACTATGACCGGCTCTGCCGGGGAGCCTTGGAGAAGGGGGCAGACCCTGATGCGCTTTTCTCTCTTCCGGCCCGTGCGGCCATTGGCAGAGCCAAAAGTGTACCGGAGGAGCGATATATCCAGGCCTATGAAACCATTGCCCGGGATATGGCCCAGCAGATTGCCCAGCTGACAGAGAAAGGAGGGGCGGATATATGATCAAGGAATACCGAACCATTGCGGAAATTGCGGGGCCATTGATGGTGGTCCGGCAGGTGGAGCGCGCGACCTTCGATGAACTGGTGGAGATCGAACTGTCGGACGGATCGGTTCGCCGTGGAAAGGTGCTGGAGGTCAATGGAGACAGTGCGGTGGTCCAGCTTTTCGAGGCCAATGCGGGGATCAATTTGGCCCATGCCAAGGTTCGTTTCCTGGGGCATCCCCTCCAGCTGGCGGTGTCCCGGGATATGCTGGGGCGCGTGTTCAATGGGATGGGGCAGCCTATCGACGGGGGGCCGGAAATTTTGGCGGAGGAATATCGGGATATCAACGGTTTGGCGATGAATCCTGCGGCCCGGGCCTATCCCAATGAGTTTATTCAGACGGGGGTTTCCTCCATTGATGGGTTGAATACCTTGGTGCGGGGGCAGAAGCTTCCCATTTTTTCGGGTTCCGGGCTGCCCCATGCGGCACTGGCGGCACAGATCGCCCGGCAAGCAAAGGTGTTGGACGGAGACTCAAATTTTGCAGTGGTCTTTGCGGCCATTGGAATTACTTTTGAGGAAGCGAACTATTTTGTCGAGGAGTTTCAACGGACAGGCGCCATCGAACGAACGGTTCTATTTACGAACTTAGCCAACGATCCGGCAGTGGAACGAATTGCTACCCCCCGTATGGCGCTGACCGCCGCAGAGTATTTGGCATTTCATGAAAACATGCATGTGTTGGTGATTCTCACGGATATCACCAATTACGCGGAGGCACTTCGGGAGATCTCCGCGGCCAAGAAGGAGGTCCCCGGCCGGCGGGGGTATCCCGGCTATCTCTATACGGATCTTGCCACTATGTATGAGCGGGCAGGCCGTCAAGTGGGGCGGGCGGGTTCCATCACCATGATCCCCATTCTTACTATGCCGGAGGATGATAAGACCCACCCGATCCCAGACCTGACAGGCTATATTACGGAAGGACAGATCATCCTTTCCCGGGAGCTGCACCGGGCTGGCATTCAGCCGCCGGTGGATGTGCTGCCCTCTCTGTCTCGCTTAAAAGACAAGGGGATTGGGGCAGGAAAGACCCGGGAGGACCATGCGGGGACGATGAATCAGTTGTTTGCGGCCTATTCTGCAGGTAAGCAGGCGAAAGAACTCATGTCAATTTTAGGGGAGGCGGCCTTGTCGCCCACAGATCTGCTGTATGCCCGATTTGCCGAGGAATTTGAAAAGAAATACGTCGGTCAAGGCTTTGAGGAGAATCGATCCATTCAGGAGACTTTGGCGATTGGGTGGGATCTGCTGTCGATCTTGCCGGAAACGGAGCTGAAACGGATCAAGCAGGAACACATCGACAAATATCTTCCCCGGCAAGCGTAAGGAGGCGGAAAGATGCCATCGGTCACAGTGAATGCCACGCGGATGGAATTGACCCGGCTCAAGAACCGGTTAAAAACAGCAGTGCGGGGACACAAACTGCTCAAAGACAAACGGGATGAACTGATGAAGCAGTTCCTGGAGAGTGTCCGGGAAAACCGTACCCTTCGGCGTCGGGTGGAGGAAGGATTGATGCGGGCCCATGGTTCGTTTACCGTGGCATCCGCTCTGATGTCCCCGGAGGGGTTGGAACAAGCGCTGCTTTACCCCAAGCAACGTGTGGAGTTGGATATGACCACCCGCAACATCATGTCAGTTCCTGTTCCTATGTATACTTTTCGGACGAAAGAGTGTAAAGGGAAAGAGCTTTATCCCTATGGCTTTGCCATGACATCCTGCGAAATTGATGGCGCAGTGGAGGCGCTCTCCTCTGTTTTTCAGGATATGCTGAAGCTGGCGCAGGTGGAAAAGACCTCACAGCTGTTGGCGCAGGAGATTGAAAAGACGCGTCGGCGGGTGAATGCGTTGGAATATGTTATGATTCCCCGTATGCAGGAGAGCATCAAATACATTAGAATGAAACTGGAGGAAAATGAACGAAATAACATAGTTCGATTGATGAAGGTCAAAGATATGCTCCTGGCTGAAGCGTTGGAAGAGAAACGGAGGCAGGATCAGAAAATAGTTCAACATCTGTAAAGTCAATATGCTTTACATATATTCAGGGACGGTCAACCTTGCAGTTTAATGGTAAGGTTGGCCGCTTTTGAATTTTGTATTTATTGTAAAGAGAGAACAACAAGCTGGACCAGGCATGAAAGTGGAGAGCTGGACCAGCGTTTTTATTTCTTGGGAAACTTTCTCTCGCTGCTCCAGATAACTTGCAGGTATTTGGGTAGGCTATGCAGGGACTGGAAAGGGGGGCAGAGCGGATTTGTGCTTTGATTTCTCGAGAAAATATTAATATAACTTTAACACTCCAGGGAATTCGCTAAGGGCACATTCACGAGGGTTCTGCTATAATTGCTCTGCAAAAAAGAGAAAAACAAAGGAGGGAACAAAAGTGCTTGACCTAATTATGGTGGCCACATTGGCTGTTTGCTGTGGGCTTGTCTATTTGTTGGTCCACTGGTGTCACAAACAGGTGGACAGCAACGAATGACCCAGGCCAATGTATGAAAGGAGGAAGTATTGTGATCATACTTGGCGTAATCGTATTGCTTCTGGGCGCTTACCTTGTTTATGCGCTGGTTCACCCGGAAAAATTCTAAGGCACGCAGGAGGTAGCCATTATGCTGCAGTTAATCCTGACGATTATCATTTACTTGATCATCGTCATTCCCGTGGGCGTTTATTTGTATCACGTCGCCGCGGGGAAACGCACCCTGGCAGATCCGGTTTTTAACCGCATTGACGGGGCAATTTACAAAATCAGCGGGATCAATCCCAACCAGGGCATGAATTGGAAAAAATATGCCCTTTGCCTGTTAGGAACCAATGCCATTATGATTCTGATTGGATACATCATCCTGCGGATTCAGAGTATTGGCCTGTTCAACCCCAACGGGATTGGCGCCATGGAGGAAACCCTTTCCTTCAACACCATCATCAGCTTTATGACAAACACCAACCTCCAGCACTATTCCGGTGAGTCTGGACTGTCCTATCTCTCCCAGATGCTGGTCATCACCTTTATGATGTTTGTCTCTGCCTCCACTGGGTATGCCGCTTGCATTGCCTTTATTCGTGGCCTGGCAGGAAAGACCAAGGACAACGTGGGTAACTTCTTCGTGGACTTGGTTCGTGTTACAACCCGTGTGCTGTTGCCCTTCTCCATTGTGGGTGGCCTGCTGTTGGTATGGCAGGGAGGGCCTCAGAACCTCACGGGGAACCTGGTTGTGGACACCATTGAAGGAACCAAGCAAGCCATTGCGATGGGCCCTGTGGCAGCGTTGGAGATTATCAAGCACTTGGGAACCAACGGCGGTGGCTTCATTGGAGCAAACTCCACCACACCAATTGAGAACCCCACGATTATCTCTGACCTCATTGAACTGTATTCTATGATGCTTCTGCCCGGCGCATGCGTCATTACCTTCGGTAAGATGGTGCGGGATCGTAAGAAGGCCATGGCAGAGAGCAGTGAAGTAAAGGTTGATCTGAGAAAGAGCCTGACCGCCCGAATCTATGGACGGGAAGGACGCAGTATCTTCCTGGCAATGGGAATTATCTTCCTGATCGGTCTCTCTCTCTGCTTCTGGTCGGAGAGCCAGGGGAACCCGGCACTGGCTGATGCGGGCTTGTCCCAGTCCATGGGTAGCATGGAGGGCAAAGAGGTCCGGTTTGGCATTGCCCAGTCGGCGATGTTTACCACGACCACCACATCCTTTACCACAGGTACCGTCAATAACATGCACGATACCTTAACGCCTTTGGGCGGCATGGTGCCGCTGCTCCACATGATGCTGAACGTGGTCTTTGGCGGCAAAGGCGTTGGCCTTATGAATATGATTATGTACGCCATCCTGGCAGTCTTTATCTGTGGCCTGATGATTGGGCGTACCCCGGAATACCTGGGCAAAAAGATTGAAGGACGGGAGATGAAGCTCACCGCACTGTGCATCATCATTCACCCCTTCCTGATTCTGGCGTTCTCCGCGCTGGCGGTCGGTACCGCAGCAGGGCAGGAGGGAATTACCAACCCTGGTTTCCATGGCCTGAGCCAGGTGTTGTATGAATACGCTTCCTCTGCTGCGAACAACGGTTCCGGTTTTGAGGGCTTGGCCGATAACACCTATTTCTGGAACATTACCGCCGGCTTGGCGATGTTCTTCGGCCGCTATCTGTCCATTGTGATTCAGCTGGCGATTGCGGGGTCGCTGATGAAGAAACGCTTTGTCAATGAGTCTGCTGGCACACTCCACACCGATACCTTCTCCTTTGCGGTGATTCTGGTGTTTGTGGTGTATATCTTTGCCGCACTGACTTTCTTCCCTGCGTTGGCCCTTGGCCCGATCGCAGAGCACCTCACCCTTTGGGCGTAAGGAGGAACTGTGAATATGAGTAAAAATCGCAACCAAAAACTGGTGACGCCCGAGATTTTTCATCAGGCGGTGATTGGGTCCTTCACAAAGCTCAACCCCAGATACATGATGAAAAACCCTGTTATGTTTGTGGTGGAAGTGGGCTGTATCATCACGCTGCTTCTCTCCATTTTCCCTGGGTTGTTTGGGGATGTGAGTGCCGGCACCAATCTTCGCCTGTATAATGTGATCGTCTGCATCATTTTGTTCATTACTGCCTTGTTTGCGAACTTCGCGGAATCTGTGGCAGAAGGACGAGGAAAAGCACAGGCGGCCAGTTTGAAGAAAACCCAAAAGGACACCAAGGCACGTCTTTTGCTGGAAAATGGCACGGAGAAGGAAGTCCTCTCCAGCCAGCTGAAGAAAGGTGATGTGGTTATGGTCTCGGCCGGGGAGATTATTCCCGGCGACGGTGAGGTTATCGAGGGCATTGCCTCCGTGGATGAGTCTGCGATCACAGGTGAGTCTGCTCCCGTGGTCCGGGAGTCCGGCGGTGACTTCTGCTCGGTTACCGGCGGCACGACCATCGTGTCTGACTGGCTGAAAATCCGGATTACTTCTGAGCCCGGCAACAGCTTCTTGGATCGTATGATCGCGCTGGTCGAAGGCGCTTCCAGAAAAAAGACCCCCAACGAAATTGCACTGAACACGCTGCTGGTCTCTCTGACCATCATTTTCCTGATCGTCATTGTGACGCTGTATCCCATTGGCCTGTACTCCGGTGTACAGCTGCAGACCTCTACCTTGATTGCGCTGTGTGTCTGCTTGATTCCGACGACCATCGGTGGTCTGCTTTCCGCCATCGGAATTGCGGGTATGGACCGTGTTACCCGGTTTAACGTCATTGCCATGTCTGGTAAGGCAGTAGAAGCCTGCGGTGACGTGGATACCATGATCCTGGACAAGACAGGCACCATCACTTACGGCAACCGTTTGGCAGCTGACTTCTTCCCTGTGGGCGGCGCTAAGCGGGAGGATCTGATCCGCTGTGCTGCACTCTGCTCTCTGAAAGATGAGACACCGGAGGGCAAGTCCACCTTGGAGTTGGCGCGTCAGCTGGGGGATAAGAGCAAGGAGCTGTCTGGTTCCGAGTTCATTTCTTTCTCTGCGCAGACGCGGATGAGCGGCGTGGATCTGCCCGATGGCACCAAAGTACGCAAGGGTGCGTCTGATGCCATTGAGGAGTTTGTATCAAAACTGGGTGGCAAGGTACCCTCTGACCTGCGGGAAAAGGTTTCCGAAATTGCCGGCCTGGGCGGCACCCCGCTGACGGTTTGTGAGAACAACAAGATTCTGGGTGTCATCTACCTGAAAGATACGGTAAAGCCCGGCATGGTAGAGAGATTTGAGCGGCTCCGCAAGATTGGGATCAAGACCATTATGTGTACCGGTGACAATGCGCTGACAGCTGCCACCATTGCCAAAGAAGCCGGCGTGGATGGATTTGTGGCAGAGTGCAAGCCGGAGGACAAGATCAAGCTGATTAAAAAAGAACAGTCCGAGGGTAAGATCGTGGCCATGACTGGTGACGGTACCAACGACGCCCCTGCGCTGGCGCAGGCCAACGTGGGCCTGGCGATGAACAGCGGCACCACCGCCGCCAAGGAAGCGGCCAACATGGTGGATCTGGATTCCGACCCCACCAAGATTCTGGAAGTGGTGGAGATCGGCAAGCAGCTGCTGATTACCCGCGGGTCCTTGACCACGTTCTCCATCGCCAACGATATTGCCAAGTACTTTGCCATTATCCCGGCTATGTTCATGACGGCCATTCCTGAACTGGGTGTGCTGAATATCATGAATTTGGCAACGCCTTACAGTGCCATTCTTTCTGCGTTGATTTTCAATGCCATCATCATTCCCTGCCTCATTCCTCTGGCCATGAAGGGTGTAAAATACCGCCCCATGTCCTCCGGAAAAATTCTGGCCCGCAACATGCTGATCTTTGGGGTGGGAGGCATCATCACCCCGTTTGTCGGGATTAAGATCATTGACCTGATCATCCATCCGTTGCTCGCCCTCATTGGATTCTAAGGAGGTCCAGGTAATTATGAAGAATTTTTTGCACAATGGTCGCCAGGCACTATTGGTGACAATCGTATTGTTGCTGATCTGCGGTCTGTTGTTCCCTCTGCTGCTCACGGGGCTGTCGAAAGTTTTTTTCCCCAGTCAGGCCGCCGGCAGTCTGGTGACAGTAGACGGACAAGTGGTTGGAGCAAAGAACGTCGGCCAGGAGTTTACAGAGGACTATTATCTGTGGGGCCGTCCCTCTGCCTATCATTATAATACCTATGTGGAGCAGGAGGATGGAACCCAGACCTACAACGATGGTTCTGAATTTGCAGGTCTGTCTTCCGGTTCCAACAACTACGCACCTTCCAACCCCGCTCTGACAGAGCGTGTGGAGGCTGATTTGGAGACCTTCCTGGAGAAGAACCCGGAGGTGAAAGAGGAAGACATTCCCACCGATTTGCTCACGGCTTCCGGCTCTGGCTTGGACCCTCATATCTCTCCGGATTCCGCAGAGATCCAGATTCCCCGGATTGTGGAGGCCTCTGGTCTGAGTGAGGAAGAGGTCAGAGAAATCATCGACCGGAATACAGAAGGAAAGACACTGGGCGTCTTTGGAGAGGACAAGGTAAATGTTCTCTTGGTAAACATTGAAATTGCCCAGGCTATGGGATTGATTCCCGCTTCTTCCGAGGAATAATCTTGGAGTTTTTCTTTCAGATCATCAAGGAGAGCCGCAGATTCTGCGGCTCTCTTTTTCAATTTGGGATATAGGGTGGAAATGGGGGCGATGAGATGCTAAAATTAATTGTATCACTTACAATCGGTGTAGGATTGTTCTTAAGATTTTTGCAGAAGTGGAATAGAAGAAAAAGGAGGCAATGAATGAAAAAGTGGTATGCGGAAGAGTACGCGTTTGAGATAGAGGTTACCAGTTTTCTCCGGGGATCGCGTACAGAGCGATACTGCCGCAATGGGGAGGAAATTGGAGACCGGTATACTTGTACCTATGGTTGCCCGGTGAATGGGGAAGGGCAGGGAATTTGCTCTAAAGTAATGATGATGCTGTTTCCCATCATGGAGGCGGTGAGAAGCGGTGGAGATTTAGAGAATATTGGAGGCGTGAGAAAGGATTGCAAAGAGGTGGTTTGCCCTGATGGATGTGTCGTGTTTCGATTAACGGCGAAAAAACTCGGGAATGAAAATTTTTATAAGGGGAAATTTTTTGACTGAGTAATTGATCAGGTCCAGAGATTCAAAAAACCGCTTCCTATGGGAGAAAACTGAGAATGTTTTCTGCTGCATGGGAAGCGGTTTTTGCTGCTGGATTTTTCTATTTTCAACGAGACAATTTGAAAGGTTATTTTTATTCCCACTCGACAAAGCCTAATCAATTTTGTTTAGAGATTATTCTCTGTCGTATTCGTGGTGCTTTTGATTATTTGATGTATCCATATTATCCTGCCTATATGGGCTAATGTTATCAGTTTGTTATCAGGATTGATAACACTCGCTCTGTAACTGCGGACAATAGTAATATGTTCCTTTACAAATTAAAAATGTATTTCTCAAACTTTTCTATTTAATGAAATTTTCAACCTGTTGCAGCAACATATTCCAATCTGTTCCCGTGACTGCTCCTGCGGCAAGTGTTACTGAGAGTTTCATAGAAAAATCGCCTACAAACTTTTTGATTCCCGCAAGAGCCTTTCCTATACGGCTCTTTTTCGGCGCATTACTTTTCAACTGTTCCTGAATCATTTCCAAATCATCTTTCACATTCTCGATTTCTTCTGATTCAACTCCCTGTATCTCAGGCAGTGATGCAAGCAATTTATCAATCAGAGTAATCATAGAATTTGTATCATTTGTAGTGTTGTAAGTATTTATCACTCCACTATTCTGTTGGCTTGCCGAACCATTAACAGTTTCAATATTTTGAATATATGTATTTCCGATCATAGTCTTTTCCGCCTCGTCACAAATAATCATTTCCATCGATAGGTATTCATTTATTAAATCTATAAGAGGTTTAAACGCCATATCAAGGAAACTTTGAATATTATCATTTATTTTTCTACTCGACCAACAATATCGCATTGCCTGTCCACGCACATTTATCTTATCCTCACTGTTTATGAACAAAAGATAATCATACTGTGCCTTAATATGACACGCTTCATCTTCAGGCGGATTAAATTCCGCCCATCCTGAACAACCTATGGAGTAGCATTTCTTAAAATCATAATCAACACCCGAGATTTTATCTTTAATAAATCCTGATATTAACTCATTTCCATCTATAAATTTGAGAAAACGAGAAAGATTTATATCTGCTGTGTTATCAGTGCTATTGAGCAGATTACTTGATAACCTGCGAAATTCTAAACTCAGTTTTCTTAATTCTAATCTGTTCATATATCCACCCCACAATACGGACAAAATATCTTTGCCGCTCCAGCACAATAAAGCACCTTAACTCTACGGCCACAACATGAACAAGTAAACTCTGTTTCCCTAGTATCCTTATCCTTCAATTCTTTTGTTGCAACCTTTTTCAATGGCTTAAAATCCATTTTTATCAAGCCCTTTGAACGATTAACCGACCTTTGCATTTTCTTGAATGACTTATTTAATTCCTCCACCATATGGTTATAAGCTATCGCTTGTGCCTGCTCAATTACATCTGATGACAGAAATTCATTTTTCTCTTTTGCCAGACCGCAGTATGGGCAAAACAGTTCTTCAAAAGGTTCATCGTCATTCTGATATTCTCCAGCTTGCAGCTTAAATTCCGAGTCGCAATAGGGACATTCAAAGGTTACATATCCTTCGCTATCTCCCTGAATAGTTATTGTGAAATTTTCTGTTGACATATCATATCCCGCCCCGCTCTCAAATTTTAATAATGATAATCTTTGGTTATAGTTATCTATCCAAGCTCTGATACGAACATCGAATCAAGTCACAATTCTATTAACGCCCATTCTTTTTTCAATCATTTGAATATAGTCTTCGTTCATATCACAGATAATACTTTTCATTCCATGCTTCTTGGCACAAGCTGCAGTTGTTCCCGAGCCTGCCATAGGATCAAAAACAATATCGCCTTTTTGATTGGCCATCAAAAGAAGTTTATCGAATACAGCTTCGGGCTTTTGAGAAGGATGACCAGTTCGTTCTTTTTTACCAACAAACCCGATAATAAGAGGTGCTTCAATTACGCTTGGTGGTCCAGGCACAAAACGCATTTTTCCAGATTCATATTTTTCTTTCTGCTCATCGTTCAAGAAATGTTCTGGATGCAATTTATGGCCTTTACGCATGAACTGTAAACAGGCATTTTGACTTGATCTCCATCCTCTAATAACTGATGGGCAGTTCTTGTAATACCATGTCAACCATGCAGCCATGTAAAACCCACTTGGCGCATATCTAACATAAGGACCAATGATTTCAGGGAACCCCCACAAATACATTAAATCGCTTATTTCACCAGTTTGGTTTAATAATCTTGTGATAAAGTCGTCATATTCACTCGTAGGCAATTCTCCACCAAATCCTTTATTGTACCAGGGGTCAAGCATAGTACAATTGACACATATATCAGCTTCTTTTAATATTGCAATAGATTCAAACACATCCATAGGCGGAAGAATAGCAACTCCATCAATATCAAGGGCATGTTTGATTTTTTCAGATATAGTCATAATGCCCCTCCTATTTTGTAATAACAAGCCCTTTACTAATTAACCACTGAATGTCATCAAAAGCATCTTGAACATTATGCCAAAGTTTACTGAGCCCCGGAAAAACTTCCTGTGCTATTCTGATCGCCTCGTTTTGAGGTAGCCCCCAAGAGGTTTCAAACCCCGCAACCAAGAGACATCCTGATTCATTTCCGACGGAAATAGGTGCTCCGTAATTTGCAATGATATCCAATAAGCAATACTTACGAACAATTTCTACCCGGTCGGAACTAATTGCATACTTGTGTTCATCGTAGACCAGAATATTTTTCTCGCTTACGGAAACCGAAAATGCTCGGTTAATTTCTTTATCAGTATATCCTTCATCTCTTAAAAGCTGATAAATCTCATCCTCTTTTCCAGATGTTCTAATTACAGCATGCTCAATCTCAAGTGGCGTGAGAAACAAAATTCCTTGCAATGCCCTGCGCAATTTAAGTGGTGCTGTGCGGATTTGAATAAAATCCTTTGTTGTCGGTTTCGCCAACATCTTGCGCAAGTCCCCATTCAGAGAGGAAAAATAGCCAGCTCCATCAAGATACTCTATAAATACAGCGTCTGGGTATTTCTGCAAAGTTACTTCTCGAGTGCTGTCGGTTTGATCTACAACTTTGTGTGATACACTTCCAGAATCTCCAGCATAAAACTGGCTCTGTATAAAGACTTTTGCACCTGATCTTCTTGACTGGAAAGGAACAATAAAATCATACTTTCTCTTTTTAAGTTTATTGTCTACAGGCAAATCACCCAAAATTTCACCAACTTCAACATCTTGTGTATTGAAGTCTGTTCCTGCACTTAACCCCCATTCAGTCATATACTTTCTTAATATTGTTTCTGGAATATGCCCCTGTGTAGCAGTGATAGATCCTCTAGACTGAAAGATTACTATCGAACTGATAAGAGCATCTGCGTTTCCCAATTCTTTTTGTGATACATAAGCATTTCCTAAACTCCAGAGTTGCTTTGCGTAATCTTCATCTGATATAATCAAGTGAAAATAGCTTTCAACAAATACAATTCTATAATCATCTTTGCTGGTAAGTTGTACTATTGTTTTGGTAACATCTGTTATAGAAAAAGCTCGGGGAATATCTTTATCTCTCCATCTTTCTCCACTCAATTTTTGAGGATAAGTACTTATTCCGATTTGATTTCTAAGCATAAGCGGGAACTGGCACTTTAGGTTATTATCAGTTTTTCCAGTAGCCAACAAAAGAACATTGCATATATTATCAAGTATTTCTTTGGCAATGTCATCATCTTTTCCAGATAAATACCTCAGTACATTTGCTGCCAAGGCAGATGATGAGCAATGTGAAACATCTGCGAAATTCTCGGTAATATCGGCTATGTAGTCAAATCCTTTTTTCAACTGCTCAAGATTAATTCTGAATTGTGGCGTATCTCTTATTTCTCCAAGCGAAGGAGTAACCCACATGTCAAACTCAGACATTTTTTCATCTAATGTTGCGTTATAATCATTGATTTTCATTTTGCCCCTCCTTGTCGACGAACTCCAAAATATCATCCACTCCGCATTGTAGAGCCTTACAGATTTTTTCTATACTTTCTATTGAAATATACTCATCACGCTTAAGGCGAGTAATAATATTGGCACTAACCCCAGCCATATCCTTTAGCTGAATGTTGGTTATTTTTCTATCGATCATCATATGAAAAAGTTTATCATAGTTAATAGCCATGCCACACCTCCTGAAAGAGCTATAGAGCACCAAGCATGTTCATTTTTATTTATAATATCACAAGATTGTGATTTTTTCAATCTCCATGTGAGAATTGCCCGACACTTATATAAATGCGTCGGGCAATTCTTTAGATGCTCAGACATAAATCAGCTCAGCATTCACAATCTCCATCGCCCTGCTGCGAATGTTATTCATCCTACCAACCCATTCCATTTGATTTTCAGCCTTAAGTTTTTCGGTTACATCTTCTTTTTCTGCCATTTGTATTACCAGCCGAAGAAACATATCTTCAGCCTGCTTGTCAATATCCGCAAGATAACTGTTCAGCTTGCCGCTTGTGAGCAGATTGGTGTAAAGCACCTTGCGGTGCTGTTTGAGATAACGCAAATGCCGCTGCCCCCATACACCAACAGGCTTGCTTTCTTTTTCGGCAGGTAAGGACAGGCAAGGGAGGAAATAATCTCCCTGCCGTATATAAGCGCCGCCCATTTCTTCAAAAATCGTCTTTGCCATTTCGTTTTCCTACCTTTCGTAATCTTTATTTTTAGAGCGTTTTTCACGCTCCGGTGACTGTTGTTCACGAGCCGAAATTGGCTCATAATAAATACTTTTTTCCTGCTTTTTGAATTTTTCAAGAATACCGCTGATAAACTCCTTAACCTTTTGCGGCGCAATCTTTAACGCCTCAAGGTATGGTCTGCACTTTTCGGTCAATTCCCGCAGTGCAGTTCTTAGCTTTGAAATCTCGCTTTGCAGCGACCATATTTGACGGGACAGTCTACCATTTTCCTCTCTCAACCGCTGCGCTTCAGATTCTGCCGAGTAACTGCGCTTTGCCAACGTTGTCAGCTTTTCGTACTCCTCAGCCGATACCGTGTATTTGCCCGTGAAGGACTTTTTGCCGGAGCTGTCGATCTCCGCAAAAGTCATAAACGCCTTGTGGTTATCGTTATATCGGACTTATTCAGCGGCAATCCTCTGTTCAATATCTGCCAGCCTTTTTTCGTCCTGCTGGATTTTATACCCCAGCGAAGTCAGGTTTTCTGCCGTACTTCCTCGCTCGCCACGGTCAAAGCCCTCAAATCCTGCGTCCTTCATGTATTCGTAAAATTTATCCTGTAAAATGCTGTACGAGGTGTGATAGACAGGTTTCCCGTTGCTATTCAATATGGGATTTCCGTTTTCGTCCAGCGCTTTTTCCGATTTCCATTTTTTTGAATGACTGACCTGATGAATTACCTCTTTCACTGTTCCCACCAGCGCCGGATCTTTACAGCGCTTCGACCAGCGCACCTCTTTATCCACCACGGGCAGCGCCATAATGTGCAGATGATAGTGATAAACCGGCTTTCCGTACTTCTCGGTCATAGCGATATTCAGTTCGTCAGCGTGCATAACTGCGGAAATAATTATTGTCTTTCCCATACAACTTCTCTGCAAAATGGAATGCTTCTTCATAGAAACGGTAGGCGAAATCATAACCGCCGTTTCTCTCGAAGTAATCGGTATTCACATCCAATATCATCTCGTTAAAAACCGTTGCGTCCGCTTTCAATCCCTTTAAGGATACCGTCCCGTCCGCAATCAGCCTGTCCAGATGTTCGTTGTAGGTCAGCTCGCCGCAGCTTTGAAAGTGAACATTCATCGGCGTGCGGGACAGATCAACATTCATATTTTCATAGCTTTCATTTTTTCGCTCAATGTGCCTTTCAAACTTTCCAACGCTTTCTCTCGTTCGTTTCCCCACACGGGCGACGCTGAAATCTCCCTTCGGCATTCGTATCACTCCTTTCGTTTTGCGATATTGTGGGGCAACGCAGTTACACACCTTTTTCAAAGTGTGTAACCCATTATGACACTTTCAGCACTTCGGCTGCAAAGATGTCGTGGGCTCTCCGAGGGGCAAAGAACACCTTTGAAAAGGTGCTCTCTGCACTCTCCACCAAACTCTATCACTTCCCGAAAAAGGAACATTGCAAGGTTGCAGATGTGCCTGTCTTTGCAATGTTGCAACCTTGAAAAACCTCATTCTGTTTTTTCAGGAAGCTGCCAGTACCACTGACTGCCTTCCTTAACCGATTGGACATTCAGCGCTTTCTTCGCCTCGTCCAGCACACGCTTGGAGATACCCACCGCCTGTGCTTTTTTCAGTAACGCCTGCTGCGGATATTTGCCCTTGGAAAGATATTCGAGTATTAAGTTTTCCGCCTGTTCAGATTTCTTTTCTTTCGGAATGCCGCTTAACAGATCGTCAACCGAGATATCATAATGACCGAGCCATCGAAAACCGTTTTCCCTGTCCAGCTCAAAAGCAATCGCTTCACCCTCTGGAGCAAGGGAGGACTTGTCCTGCACCATCACCCTGACCTGTGGATTGTCTTTGATTCTCCCGACAATCAGAACGCTTCTTGCCGAAGCCTGAAAGTCGATTGAGCCCAGCCCACGGTAAGACGACTTGTTCCCGCTTCCTTTGTTCATATTGCCGGTGAACTGGAAGTACTGCTCCAGAGACAGACCCTGGCTCTGCATACGGCGTCCGAAATCATCCAGCATCTGCTGAGTCTGATACTCTACCATTGCATCCGGAATGTCCATGGTTGCGTTCTCAACGATCTTGCCGATTACCGCATCCTCTTTAGCTCTCTTAGCCTCATCCTCTTTGTCTTTCAGAAGTTTTGCTTTAATATCTGCTTTGTACTCATCCAGAGTATCGAACTCGGATACTTCCTGTGCGAACTCATCGTCTGCTTCCGGAAGCTCTTTTACTTTGATTCCGTTTACTTTGCATTTGAATACTGCTTCTTTTCCAGCCAGCTCTTTTGCACCGTACTCCTCCGGGAAGGTTACGTTTACATCCAGCTCTTTGCCGATCTCAGCGCCTACCAGCTGATCTTCAAATCCTGGGATGAAAGTATTGGAACCGATCTCAAGATCATAGTTCTCACCCTTACCGCCATCGAAAGCAACACCGTCAACAAATCCTTCGAAATCGATGGTAGCGATGTCACCTTTCTGTACTGCTCTGTCCTCAACGGTTACGGTTCTGGAGTTAGCCTCGCGCTCTTTATTTACCTGAGCCTCGATCTCCTCATCAGTTACCTCGATCGGTGCTTTCTCTACCTGGATACCTTTGTACTCACCAAGGGTAACAGCCGGTTTTACAGCTACCTCTGCAGTAAAGATGAACGGTTTTCCGCTTTCGATCTGTACTACATCAATCTTCGGATAGGAAACGATCTCCTCGCCACACTCCTCAACAGCATCAGAATATGCTTTCGGAAGCATAACATCTACTGCATCGCTGTAGAATACTTCTTTACCATACATTTTCTCGATCAGCTGTCTTGGTGCTTTTCCTTTACGGAATCCCGGAATGTTAATGCTCTTCTTGGTTTTCTGATATGCACCCTGAATTGCTTTTTCAACGTCCTCAGCCGGAACCTCAACGGTCAGCTTTGCCATGTTTTTCTCTAATTTTTCTACCTGTACGCTCATGTTAGAACTGTATCCTCCTTCTATTTATAGATCAGTATTGCCTGATTTACATACTCATAGACATTTTAGAAGTATAACACAAAAAAATGAGGCTGTCCAGCCAAAACGTCCGGACAGTCCCATCATTTTCTCACTTTTTTGCGTTTTTTATCCGTTACTGGCCGGATGACATCTGCTGTTCCTGCTTCATGATCATCTTTTTGACCATTTCACCGCCAATGGAACCGGCCTGTCTGCTGGTCAGATCGCCATTATAACCTTCTTTTAAGGAGACACCAAGCTCGCTTGCCACTTCTTCCTTAAAACGGTTCATGGCCGATTTTGCTTCCGGTACTGCCATACGGTTGGTTCCTGACTTTCCGCTCTGATCTGTCATGCTAATCACCTCCATGACCCTAGTATGATCCGATCAGGAAGCAGCCATACTGGAAACTTT